>Ga0074046_10004863_pt1 | contig 10858 bp, 9 predicted proteins | sample BogForMeECP23OM3_FD_94441 | JGI IMG/M metagenome (GOLD analysis project Ga0074046, IMG submission 94441) | Bog forest soil microbial communities from Calvert Island, British Columbia, Canada - Bog Forest MetaG ECP23OM3 | ecosystem: Environmental > Terrestrial > Soil > Wetlands ...
AACTCCTGCAACTCCTGACTCCTGGACTCCTGACTCCTTGCCAGGCAAAAGCGGGACGCTTCGATTACATTTGATTGCGAAGGGCGAAAAAATCGTAAACGTGCGTGCTTTCCGGGAAAGCAATTCGTTGCTCGAAGCCTGGACGCTGCGACCGCACAAAGAACCGCGCGATCGCGGACAATTGGAGGGGGTCGGAAACGCAGTGCGTGTTCCAGCCAAGCATCAGCAGGCCGTCCGGCTTCAGAACGCGGGCGAGTCCTGCAATCGCCGCATTTTGGCCGTACTGAGTATTCAGGCCGTAGCCAAACACGCCATTGACCAAAACCACATCGAACTGGAGCGTCAAATATAGCGTTCCGACCTTTTGCAAGTCGCCCACGACGTGACGTTGCGGGTGACCCCACCAGCGTGCGGAAGGGTCGATTTCCAGCGTCCAGCATTTCGCACCTGGGCGTTCAATAATGTCCAGATACGGCTGGGTGTAGGGCTGACAGCCGACCCAAAGCACCGTAGTACCGGGCTTGGACAACTCCGGCAGAATCCGCGCGATCAACAACTCGCGGTCCGGGCGGTGCGCCATAGTCCGGCTCTCTCGGCACACCCGAAGAGCGCGCCGAATGCTAGGAGGGACGACAAACATAAAAAACGAACGTCAGTGTACAACAACGAATGACAATCATTGTCAATGAATATTCGTGGACGTTAATAGGCGCCGTCGCTCGGTGTCGTTCCCTGTTCTTCATGGACGGTCGCTAAGCGTTCCTTGATGTTCATTGACAAACGGGTTCGGTTGGTGCTTGAACTTTCAGGCATGGCTGCGGATCGACAGTTGAAACTGGAACTCCTTCCTACAAGCGAGGATGGCAAAAAGTCCGAGTTTACATTCTTTAGCGGCAGAACGCTGCAGTACTATCATTTCAACGCGCATTTAGGAAATCCGGATTGGACTCGAAAGAAGATTCTCGATTTCGGAGGCAATGTTGGAGGTTTTCTGATGGGGGCACCTCCTACCATCAGCCAGGAGGATTACTGGTGCGTCGATCTCCATAAACCGGCCCTTGAGCGCGGTCGGCAGGCGCTCCCGCGAGCCCACTTCGTCTTCTACGATCGCTATCATAACTTGTACAATTCGACCGGAATTGTCGACCTGCCGGTGCCCGACCTTGGGCAAAGGTTCGATTTTATTCTGGCATTTTCGGTTTTCACGCACACCTCGGTGGGGGAGATGCAGGAGATCCTGCGCCAATTGATGGGCATGCTCAAGAGTGGCGGCACTCTGGCCTTCACTTTCGAGGATCACAATTACGACCCAGTAAAGGACCCTCGATATGATATGACTGTCGCCGACCAAGAAGTTGGCTGGGGATCGAACTTAAGACACCGGCTCTTACGAGTGAAACCAAACTACCCGGGGCTCGACGTCGAACAATTTATTCTTCGAGCGCGAAACGCGCGATGGTGTGCGTTAGTTGGTAGTCGCTTTTATGTCGAGCCAGAAGATGTCTCGCCAGCGAGCGAACAGCGAGGGGTGGGCTACCACCAGTACCACACCGTCGCCTTTATGAAGGAGTTGTTTTCTGAAGCCGAGCTTTTCGCACCCCTCAGCCCCTTGCGGCAACACTGTTGCGTTCTTAGATCATAGAAAATGGAGCGGATCGTTTACGGATGGCAAACGGCGGGCGTGTGCGATCGCTTGACGGCCATGTTGCTGCTTCATTGCATCGCTCAAAAAACCGGACGCAAATCGTTATGGCACTGGGTGGCCAATCAATTTTGCAACTGTCCTTTCCAAAATTTGTTTGAGACGGATGTCATTGAAGTTTCCGAAAATACGTTTGGGCTAGATGGAGTGACGATTGGAGAAGGCTGGGGGTCTTTCAGTGCGAATGAAGTCATTCATCGGGCAGAACGAAACTCGGCCTATCGGGTATTGTTGCTCCGGGATGGATATTTCGGGCACAACTTTGATGGGCTCGACCAAGTCATTCGTCCCTGCCGAGAAGTGGATCGGCTCGTAACTCAGTTCATCGAATGTAACTGGAGGGATAAAATGATTGGCGTTCACGTCCGACGCACCGATCGACGCGATTGTGGCCTGCCATCGATGGAGCGATATTTCGCGGCACTGGATAGAGTGTTGGGTGTGATAGATGCCGGTATTTTTTTAACCAGCGATGACCCCACCGTACTTGATCAATTCGCCGATCGGTATTGCAACCGGGTCTCCGTTTTTCCAGTTTGCAGTTATGATCGCAATTGTTCTTGCGCCATTGTGGACGCGGTGGTGTCGCTCTATTTGCTCCGTAAAACTCACGGAGTCATTGGCTCCGATGTCAGCGGATATTCAATTTGTGCTGGATGGGATTGCGGCCTCATTAATCTTCCGCCGGAGAGGTGTTATAACTTTTCCTGGTCCGGGGACGCGCTTACCTTCAAGTCCCCGATGGCTTTTACGCCGTTTAATTCGGAAGTCGTGACTCACAAACCTGCGCTCCGATCGTAGCTAAGAGCTTCTATCCGAAAGAGGCTGATGCGGCGAAAGATTGAGACTCTGCTGGTGACCGTGATTCTAGCAAACGCAATCAACCTCGGACTCGACGAATGGCGGGGTCGTGCGGGAAACCTCGATTGAGGAATCAGCGTTGGAATGCTAAGATCATCGGTGCAAATCCGACGGGGATCGCAAAACATCCTCTCGGCTTGTCAACAGGCCATCTTGGACAGAGGCGAGCTTGGAAATGATTACGCCCAATGACCTTCGGCTCGCGGTGATGACTGTTAAGCGATCACCCGAATATGTCCACATGACTTTGGCAAGTCTGCTGCTTAGCGATCCGCTCGTACACCAGCTCAGAGGCGTCCACCTAGTCGTGGGAGGCGCCGAGGTGGAGTACCTGAATCAGTATCGTCATCATCATCGGATCGAAATCCACCAGATGGGCCAGGAAGATGCCCAACGGATACGCGGGTGGACTTTACGCCAGAGATTCTGCCTCAACTATTATCGTTGTTTGACAGTACCGCCAGCAGATTGCAGCGGGATCTGCATTTGCGAAGATGACGTGATATTTCAAGATGGATTCATCGAGAAGATGCTTGCAGCCGTCAACGAGATGGAGCAGATGCACAAGCTTACCAAGTATCTGTTAAACCTTTATTTGCCGTCCGGCCTTCTCCCCGAGCCGTCGTTCCGCTTCGGACAATATTGTGCAAAGTATGATGCACAGTCGTTCTACGGGACACAGTGCATGTATTACCCGCGCCCAGTTGCGTTGGAACTAGCGCGGTTTGTTCACGAGCACGGCGTCAGCCATTATCGCCTTGAGGGTGATATGCTGGTGAGAGAGTACGCAATCGAGATAAACGGGCTCTACGGAACTGTGCGGTCTTTGGTACAGCACATCGGCTTCATCACCACTGGATTGGCTGGCTTCTTTCACAGGGCGCCTACTTTTCATGCGGGTGTTCCGTCGCTGAATTCTTCCGACTGTGACGCGGGAAAACAGGCCCCGGCGAGAATAAAGTTCGACCTGCGCGAGAGTCTGGGAGAGACGGTGAAAATCCTCGGACTGCATGCGCAGAGAAAAGGCTTGGAACTGATCTACGACGTGGACGGCAGAGTGCCGGAAGTTGTTGTGGGCGATCCGTTCTGGGTGCAGGAGGTAGTCATCAGGCTTGCAAATAACGCCATCGAGTTTACGAAGGCGGGCGAAGTGGTTATCCGCGTCGATATGGGATTGGAGGCCGAAGCTGATATTTGGTTACACTTTTCCATAATCGATACTGGCGATAGCATTCCGCCGGAAGCACATAAGATGCTCTTCGAGGCGCCGACTCAGGGGGACGGCTTGACAATGCGGAAAGGTGGTACTACTAGCCCCGGCCTGTTGGTCGCGTCGCGGATGTTAGGGGTGATGGGCGGGAAGATATGGGCGGAGAGCGGCCCTGGCCAAACTGGAAATACTTTCCATTTTACGGTGCGTTTCTCGATTGCCACAGACACTGTTTCGAAACCTACTCTAACGCCTATCGAAGAGTTGCGAGACTTGCCAGTGTTGATCGTGGACGACAGTGCGTCGAATCGGCGCGTATTGGTCGAGATACTAAGTAATTGGGGAATGAAACCAACCGCAGTTGACGGCGGTGAGGCAGCGCTCCAAATTTTACAAGAGCGAAATGAAGCTGGCACGGCTGTTGGGTTGGTTATGCTCGATGCCGAAATGCCGGGAATAGACGGTTTTGCAGTAGTCAATCGACTGGACAAGAACCTCGACCTGGGCGGCGCCACGATCATGATGCATTCCGCCGTGATCGAGGGAGATCTGGCGCTGCGCTGCCGCCAAATGGGTAGCGGCCACCTGCGTAAGCCTATTCTGCACTCTGAACTGTTGGAGGCGCTTCGCTGCTTTGTCAGTCGAGCCCCTCTCCGCAAAGAAATTCGCAGGACCGAGGGTTCGGAAACGGAATCTTGACAGCCAGAATAGATTGATGCTTTAACGTCTTGGTGATGGGCACCAATCGCAGCTCGAATGCGGGAACCATTCCGACGACCTCACACGCCAGGAAGCACCTGCCTTTGATTTGCATTAGAAACACGCAATACTATTATTTTAATGAAATTCTTGATGAACCGGATTGGACCGGCAAGAAAATCCTGGATTTCGGAGGCAATGTGGGAGGATTTCTGGTCGGGGCTCCGCCTGCGATCAAGCACGACGACTATTGGTGCATTGATCTTTGTCAGCCGGCGCTCGAACGCGGTCGGAAGACGTTTCCGCGCGCGCACTTCGTATTCTACGATCGATACAACAGTCATTACAATCCAGCCGGCGCCCTCGATTTGCCCATCCCCTTCCCGGGACGGATGTTTGATTTCATTTTGGCATTTTCCGTTTTTACTCACGTGTCGGTGCGCGAGATGCTCGATCTTTTGGATCAGCTAATGAGAATGCTAAGTGGACGAGGTAGTCTAGCCTTTACCTTTTGCGACCCTCACTATGATCCAACGAGGGACCCGCGATACGATATGAGTGCTGCAAACGAGCAAGTGACTTGGGGATCGAATTTAAGACACCGTTTTCTGTGGAAGATGGCAGACTATCCTTGCATCGACGGGCAAGCATTTATCGAACAGGCAAGTAACGCGAGATCGTGTACCCTCGTCGGTGATCGCTTTTATGTGGAATCCGATGTCGCTCCTCCGATTCATGAAGAGTTTGGCGTACACTACGACCAGTTCCACACTGTCGACTACATCAAGGAATTGCTTCCTGGAGCTGAGATTTTTCCGCCGGTCAGCCCTGAGCGCCAACATTGCTGTATTCTCAGAAAATGAATGCCTTCTTCGCCGGTTTCTCTACGGACGAAGAGAGCCAATTAACCAACTATGAGTGCCGCAATACCGGAAAGCTTTCGCACGCGTTTCGAGCGAGAAGGTGTCGTGTATCCGATACCGGTACTTTCGCCTGAGAAGATTTCATTTTATCTCACCTGCTTCTTAGAAATCGAGGATCTGCTTGGGCGGCCGATCAAACGAATGGGGAATCCCGCGCTTCACTTTTCATGGGCCTACCGCCTTGCGACAGAGTCGCCAGTTCTGGATGCCGTGGAGGAGATTCTTGGATCCGATCTGCTTATTTCCGGTACGTTGATTTTTTGCAAGTACCCGCACGACCCCGCTTTCGTGGCCTGGCATCAGGATACATTCTACTCAAATCTGGATCTTACTCCGTCGGTATCCGCGTGGATCGCCTTGCTCGACAGCACCTCAGAGAACGGTTGTATGCGTGTCGTGCCAGGCTCTCATTTGCAAGGGACATTGATCCATCAGGAAACGCGCGCGCCTGACAACCTTCTCAGGCGCGGAGAAGAGATCCAGGTGGACGTGAAAGAAGCCGACGCGATCGACCTTGTTTTAAGCGCCGGTGAAATGTCGCTGCATCATCATGCGATCATCCATGGATCTCGTCCGAACCGATCCGATACCAAACGGCTTGGATTCATTGTGCGCTTTGTCACGCCCAAGTACGATCTCGGTCCGCAGCGAACTCCGTTCCTGCGCGCGAAGGGAAACTTCGACTGCGAGCACCTGAAACTTGCCGAGCAGCCTCCTGTTCGCAACACCCGGGAGTCCTTGGAAGCTTGGGAACGCTCCAATTCCAATTGAAAGCGTCATGAAGATACTGCTCTGGTCCAACCATCGGTATGGTTCCTATTCAGGAAGCGGCGTCGGACTTCATCCGCGCGCATTCACCTCTGGCTCGGGCCACTATATCCACGACGCTTTGGCAAAAGGCCTGGCCGAGTTGGGCCATAAAGTCCTTTATTATTTGGAAGCAGGTGCTGCCGATTCGCTTCCGGAAGGTGTTGAGCGGATCACCGCGCCGCCGGAATCGGTGGACATCCTGCACAACTATTCGTCCATCGTAAGTCACGCCGGCCTTGCGAATTACGTGAATCAACGCGGAATTCCCTGGGTTGCGACCTGTCATCTTGACATTCAGGACCGCGGAGCGGATCGCAGCCGCGCCCGTAGCAACTGGATCTTTGTCTCACGAACGCTGGCTCGGCTTTACGGCCGGGATCGGTACGTGCATAACGGGGTTGATCCTTCCAATCATCTCTATTCCGAGACCAAGGAGGATTATTTTTTTTTCATCTCCAGCATGGATTGGGCCTTCGAGAAAGGGCTGGATACCGCGCTCGGTCTGGCCGCGGATATGGGATTCAGACTGGTCGTGGCCGGCACGAGTGGGAAATATTCCGTCATTCACAAAATTGAAGGGATCTGCGAGGAGGCAGGGGCGGAATACGTCGGAGACGTGCGCGGCGAGCGAAAGGCCGAGCTCCTTGCCGGCGCTCGCGCATTGCTGTACCCGACGCGCCTCAACGAAGCTTTTGGGCTTGCCATGGCAGAAGCGCTCATGAGCGGAACACCTGTGATTTGCAGTGATCGGGGTGCCTGCCCGGAGATAATCTCGCCGGATGTCGGTTTTATCTGTCGGCAGGAGAGTGATTACCGGAATGCCATTGAGAGAGTGACACAAATCTCTAGTCGGGCTTGCAGGAAAAAAGCGATGTGTGAGTATCATTACCAAGTGATGGCGAAAGGCTTCGCTAGAGAATACGAAGCGGAAATTTCGCAGCCGACCCGCGAAGCCCTGCGGCCGGACGTGGTCGCGTCGTTCTCTGTCACCAGCGGGCGAGGACTCTAACCACCATCGTATCATCATGGATGAGCCGAGCTGGGAACTTACCGATCTTTGCCCCTATCGGGTCTGCATCAATCTCGACCGCAGACCGGAGAGGTGGAACCGGATGCAGTCGCGATTCTCGCAGTTCAATCTCTGGCCGGTAGAAAGATATTCCGCCGTGGACGGCGCCAAAGTGCAGATTCCTTCGGAATGGAAGGGATCGCCAGGCGCTTACGGCTGTCTCCAGAGCCATCTGGCGGTCGTGCTGCACGCCCGGGCGCAGGGATGGGAGAGCGTCTTGATCATGGAAGACGATGTCCTGTTTGACGAACGGTTTCACGAGAAGTTCCGAGAACGAGTCCGGAACCTGCCTGGGAACTGGGACATGCTCTTTTTCGGCTGCTTGCACAGCGATAAGCCGACTCCGGTTGCGAACGGTATTGATAGGCTCCGAGGATCGTTCTCTACCTTCATGTACGCCCTTCGTCAAAGTGTCTACGAGGCTTTTATCCGTCTGAATTCCCGCGCGAAACAAGCTGTCGATAGAAATAACACCATCCTTCAGCGCCTTTTCAAATGCTACTGCTTCGTTCCACATCTCGCTTGGGTCGACGACAGCTATTCCGACGCTCAGGGGGGCCGGAACAACTATTGGTACATCAGGGAATCCATGGTCATTCGTTGTCGGGAGGTCAAGTCCATGGAACAGCGGACGGTAGTGATCATTCCCTATCGTGCATCGAGCGATCGCGAACGCGGCTTGAGGAATCTTAGGTACCTGGTGAGTCACTATGGAAAATTATTCACGGTCCTGGTCGTAGAATGTGATACGCGGCAGCGAATCGACCCGACTGCTCCCCTCGGTAACTGCGACTATTGCTTCCTCGAAGCGAACGGCGCCGCCGACAGAGTGCGGTGTTTTGTCAAAGGATTCGAAAGATACGAGTCGCGGAAAGACTATTTCGTGGTCAACGAGGGAAATGTTGTCTGTTCCCGACTGGAAATGAGCGCGAACCTGATGAAATGCGTTGACTATCATCTGGTCAGTTCGTTCGAGAGTTACATCGATCTTAACAAAGCTGACAGTGACCGGCTTATCGGTGGTCTGGATTGCCCTACCGAGAGGTACATTCCGCGATTTCGGCGCAGCCGGTGCAGCGAGTATTTCACCGTTGTCAGGGACGTCTTCGGGATGATTGCGACTCACCCGGTTGCGTCCGGCGCAAGCGATGATGTCCAAGACCAGCCTGGCCTGCGCATATTCGATTCGCCTGGATCCGCTTTGTGCCTATTCTCGGGCTAGCCTGCACTGAGGTCGTCGCATCTGCCGTTTCGTGATTTTTGCGGGCTAGTCCGCAAGAAACACGCAAAGACCGAAGCGGCGGGCTCAGTGCAGGTCGTTATAAGTTAACATAGGCGACGTTCTCTACCTCATTCTCGGGCGGGCTCAACTGATCTGTTGCAAGGTTAACATGTCGTTTAGAGGCAACAAATATATGACTTCCAGACAGCGATTCTTGTTGCCTGTAAGTCTGGGTTCTCGGAGTGTTCACTCACCCGTCGTAATCTACCGAATCAGCCGGTGCGGCCGATTTTCCCGCGTCAGGATAGAGACGGCATTTTGAGAAACCAAAGTTAGGAAAAATAAATATGGGAAACGGCAAGACCACCAAAGGCAACAAGGGCAAAGGAGGAGGAGGCTCGGGTTCGGACCCTGTGTTTGTGATCCTGCGGAGGGAGACCGCAATGGATTTACTTAATGCCCTCGCTCAGGCTTTAACTGTTCCTGCTGACGGCAAGAAAGGGAAAACAAAAGGAAAAGCCAAAGGAAAAGTCAAAGGAAAGGTCAAAGGCAAAGGCACGAAGGGCACCAAAGGCACGAAGGGCACTAAAGGCACGAAGGGCATTAAAGGCACGAAGGGCATTAAAGGCACGAAGGGCATTAAAGGCACGAAGGGCACCAAAGGCACGAAGGGCATTAAAGGCACGAAGGGCATTAAAGGCACGAAGGGCACGAAGGGCACCAAAGGTACGAAGGGCATTAAAGGCACGAAGGGTACCAAAGGCACGAAGGGTACCAAAGGCACGAAGGGTACCAAAGGCACGAAGGGTACCAAAGGCACGAAGGGCACCAAAGGCGTCAAAGGGCCCGGTCCCAAAACTCCTATATATCAGGCGGTGCGCAAAGTTGCAAAAAGGGGTTGAGCGCGTCGGCACGCTCAAACGACGAGTTTGGTCTGAAATTTCCCGCCTTCGCGCCAGCGAAACTATCGTGAGGTGCAAGCGTGAGTTTCCGGTTATTTGAGCTCGCGAAATTCCCGAAAGACATGCCAAATGATCATGCAAATGGTCATCGTGAAATAGAGGAAGCAGCAGCAATGAAGCATTTGAAGAAACTCAGGGGGCCTGTCACAATTGGGATTGTAGCTACGGTCCTTTTTCTGGCCTCGCCTGCAATGACGGAGGAGTCCTCCGTTGTTTGTAATCGGACGGTCAAAGTCCAGGTTGTAGCGCTCGATCAACCGTGGATGTGGAACCGACTGGGTGCGGCGCAGCCGGGAGGAATGATCTACGCCCTCTACGGGGACGTTGTGAACAACTGGGATGGGAGCGAATTACCTGATCCCTATAATCTGTCGGCTGACGAGCGTGAGAACCTGGCTAAGAGGTTGACCGGCAATGTACGGTTGCGGGACGATAAGCGAGCTCGTCCGCTGGTCTTGCGAGCCAACAAGGGGGACTGCCTAGAGATAACATTCTGGAACTTGCTCAACCCTGAACCGAAGGCAGGAAGCTCCTACGATCCGAAGCTGCGCCCCTTAGTACAGCAGGCTCAAGACAGGTTAGCTCCTCTCGACCTGACCAGCAACTCTTCGCCGACGCGGTGGGCTGGTATCCATGCGATGGGAATTGAACTGGTTGGCAGCATCGGTAGCGACGCATCGTGGGTTGGAGCAAATCCGAACAGCCTAACAAATCCGCGCGATAAGAATCCGAGTGGTGTGGTACTGCCCGGTCAGACTCTGGTCTATAGATGGTACGCAGCGGAGGAGGGGACATTCCTAGTATATAGTCCCGCCGACATGGAGAGTGGCCAGCAGGCCCAGGCAGGTTTATTCGGCGCAATCAATGTTGAGCCAGAAGGGGCGGAATGGTACCGCAGCCAGGTCACACATGACGATCTGGACCAGGCAACGCTCACTGAAGATGACCTGAATCCTCAAGGCGGCACCGACCTGAAAGCACAATTTCGCAGGTTGGAGAAACCAGCTATCACCGAAGCCACTCCCGGCCAGATGGCGCCGGCTCCCGAAGGGTATAAACCGAGGGTTCTGGTGACCCGGGAGGCAGACAAGCAGAACCGCGCTGATGTGCTGGTCAATCAGAAGGGGCAAATATACTCGGCCGACCAGCAACCTCTCATCTATTACCAAGCGATCTACAAGGCGGGCTCGAAACGACCATATCGAGAAAACCTCCCCGTTCTTCAGATGATTCACGTCAGGACTCTAGGCGAAGCCCTGTACGATCAACCGCTGCAGCCGAGCCAATCCAATTACGCTCGAGAGCTCCTGGACCTCGGTTCGGGGATCATTCCGTCAGAGCTGCGAAGCATATTCAGCGATGACGTTAAAACGGAGCTTTCGGCCGGTGCGCAGCTTGCA
>Ga0074046_10004865_pt1 | contig 10855 bp, 2 predicted proteins | sample BogForMeECP23OM3_FD_94441 | JGI IMG/M metagenome (GOLD analysis project Ga0074046, IMG submission 94441) | Bog forest soil microbial communities from Calvert Island, British Columbia, Canada - Bog Forest MetaG ECP23OM3 | ecosystem: Environmental > Terrestrial > Soil > Wetlands ...
CGATGGGAACATCATCGTCTTTGAGAACCGGCAGTTTGGCCTCGACGCGATCCAGGTGAAGACCGCATTGGGTTCCACCACGGTTTACCAGGCCACCGGCGAGAACGTCTACGAGGGTGTCTTTGGCTACAGCAAGACCGTGGTCAAGGACAATAACTACGCCTATGGCTACGGCGCAGGCGCCGACCGGGCGGTGCTCATTCGCTGGGACGGATCGAACCCGGCCCAGCCCGACCCGGTCGTCAAGGTTGGAGACTGGATCGCCGACGTGACCTACGAGCGGAGCCAGAACATCGTTGGCTTACGCTTCCAGTCGTTCAATGGCGGTGGGGGCGTCCCCAACCCACTGAACAACGGCGAGTGGGACAATCTGCCGGCTCAGCGCTGCTTCTGGTACCAGGTTCAGAAGATCACGCCGGCCCAGATCGACCCGTTGCTGGGCTCTCCCTACAAGTCGATGGTCGTCTACGTCAACCGCAAGCTGGAGGCGCGGACGTTGCTGTATCCCAGCGGCACCCCCAACCAGGGAAAGCCTTTTTACACGAACGCAGTGCTGGTCTGCCCCAGCGTCGTCAACGTTATCCCGCAAACGTTTTTCGTGAGGTGATGGCAATAGTGGCGAGGGGCGAGATTTGTAGATTTGTAGGGTGCGTCGAGTACTCGATGACGCACCGTCCGGCGGCAAGGCGGGCCGTGGTTAAGGATCTGACACGCCCCACGCCCCTTTACGCAGAGGTCCTGACGTGAAACGATCTCTCCGCGACGAAGCCCGATTCGCAACCCGCCGGCGCGGCGTGACGCTCGTCGAGATGCTGGTCACGCTGGCCGTGCTGCTGCTCATGATGACGGCCATCGTGAAGATCTTCCAGGCTGCGACCGGCGCGCTCGGCTCGGCCCAGGCCTACCAGGAGCTGGACAACCAGCTTCGCCAGCTCGACGCGACGATCCGCTCGGACCTGGCCGGCGTCACCTGCAAGCTGACTCCGCCGAACAACCCCCAGAACAACCAGGGCTACCTCGAATACGGCGAGAATGAGTTCGCCGACGTCCAGGGGGAAGACTCTGACGACTACATCCGGTTCACCGCCAAGGCCCCTGCTGGCCGGCCGTTCACCGGGCGGATGTGGGTGCCACCGCCGAACTCGGCAAACTTCACCCCGGCCCAGCTCTTCTCCACCGGCTACCAGCCCATCACGATCACCAGCGAATATGCGGAGATCATCTACTTCCTGCGCAATGGCAATCTTTATCGCCGCGTCCTGCTCGTGGCCCCCGAGCGGCAGTCGTCCGTTCTTCCGACCATCGGCAACACGGCAACCATCGTTTCTTCGGGTGCTACCGTCACCCAGAGGTTCAATCCGTCGGGACTGGGTGGTATCACGGTTAGCTGGCAAGGGATGAACGATCTCTCCGCCCACCCGGCGCCCACCGGGCCTGATCCGAATGCACTGCCGACCCACAACTCGGTCATCCTCAACACCCTGGCCAACCTGACCAATCGCGAGAACCGGTGGGCCTACCAGCGGTTCGCGAATGACTTCCAGAACTTGGCCTTAGCTAACACACCGGACAATGTGCCAGACGACTTGAACGGCGACAACGTGCCCGACTACTACCCGTCGCTCTATGGTGGACTATTCGGGACCCCCACCAACCAGCTCATTTTCGAGCCGCCCTTGCCCAATGGCAACCTTGCTCCCGGCTTCCGGCCACTCCTGGCTTTCCCGTACGTTTTCCCGGGTGCGTACTCCTGTCCCCAGGTTCTGAATGTGAATAACGGCTCTGCGCCTTATGGCTGGATCCACTCGCCCAACCCCCAGGTGTACAGCCAGAGCGCGAACTCGAACATTGCATTCGATGTCAACCCGCTTGGTTACCTTCAGGGTATCAACCACAACCCGATCGACTTGGGCGACAACTTGCCGCTTCCCGGCTCGCTGGCTTTCAACACGCAGACGTGGTGGGGCTTTCCAACCTGGCGCGAAACACTCTCTCCATCGTGGACGGACCCCACTGTGCAGGTGAATCTCGCTCAGGCCCAACCCTTCGGACTGAACCCGAGGTCGGCGGGCACTGTCCCGGTGAATGACCAGCCTCCAGCACCCCCTGGCACGTTAATCCCGCCCGCTGGGGATCAACTGCTGCCGCCGATGACTTCGGCCTGGAGAGTCAAGCCGCAGCTCTACACTGACGGCTACGGCGACAACAGCACCTTTTTTTCTGCCACACCGGCTCTCTGGTCCCAGAGCTGGGAAGATGACCTGATCATGACGGGCGTGCGCAGCTTCGACATCAAGGCTTACGACAACGCCAAGGCCGACTACGTCGACCTGGGTTGGGGCGACGATGTCCGGCTGGGGGCGAGCGGGCTGTATCTCACCCAGACGCCAGCCAGCACCCCGTGGGGCGGAGTGATCTATGACACCTATGGCCAGACCTTCGCCCACGAGGGGCGAATGCCGCCACTGGTCGAGGACTACCGTTTCGACGCCCAGTTCGGGGCCGCGACATACACGCTGTCCACGGGCAAGACCTACACCGGCAACATCGGTGACGGCCAGACGGGGATCGTCCGCCTCCGCCGGGTCTGGGACTCCTGGTCGACGGATTACAGCCGCGCTCCGGGCACGGGGGTTTACCTCAACAAGGGCAACGCCAACGACCCGCTCAATGGCTTCCCCTGGGGGCCGCCGTACTCGCCGCCGATCTACCCCTCGTACCCGCCGCCCTACCCGGCGCCGCTGCGGGGCATCCAGATCCAGATCCGGGTCACCGACCCGTCGAATCAGCGTATCAAGACATTGACGATCCGACAGGATTTCACAGATAAATTGTAGGGTGGGTGAAACCCACCATCGATTGATTCATCAAGATAGGTGGGTTGCAACCACCCTACCCGATTCGCCCAGGGAGATTTCACCATGCTGGCCAGCTCGAGACGAAACCATCGCATCCGACGGGGTGTCGTCCTGATCCTAGTCCTCGGCATGCTGGCGCTGATGGCGCTGATCGGGATCACGTTTGCCACCTTCTCGGGCCAGTCGCGGGTCAGCGCCCGTAACTTCGCCCAATCGATGAACCAGCCCCAGCGCGACGAGCTGATGGACTATGCCCTGTCGCAACTGATCGGCGACACGCCCGACATCCGGTCGGCGATTCGCGGCCACAGCTTGGCCCGCGACATGTACGGCAACGATGCCTACACCAACGGCTACCTCCCCTCCCGCCCCGATGGCGAGTACCGGGCCCCGAACGGCGACCCCTACTTCTACATCTCGGGCGTGACCGCGGGAACCGGCACGCAGTACCTCCTCACGACCAACATCCTCGCCGCCGATCCCACATTCTACGGCTACAACTTTAATCGTTGGAACCTGCGCGTTTCTTACCAGGCCGTGGGCGCCGCCGGGATCGTCGACCAGACGTTTGAGATTCTGCTGGATAGCGGGTTCAACGCGAACAACAACGGCTATCGCACCTTCACGGTGAACATCGGGTACACCGAGGGCAATTCCATCGCGGCAAGCACGGGGCCGCCTCCCACTCCCGCCACGCCGGCAACGACGCTGGTTAACCCCACCCAAGGAACCACCACGACTCTGCCTGGCCAGTCCATAATCGCTGCCACCGGCTCGCCCCGTTTCGTACTCGACGGCCGCTGGCTGCACGCCTTCAACGGCCCGGGCATGGCCGCCAACGCCGTCCACGCCAATTTCCGGTACAATGGCCTGAACCCGAACGCCGCGGGGATGGACGAGGATTACGACGCGGTCGACCTGGAAAACTGGTTCCTGGCCATGCAGAGCGCCGATGGATCGGTGATGATCCCGTCGTTCCACCGGCCCGCGGCGATCCGCAACGATTCGACAGTCACACCGGCGATCTATGACTGGGGCGGGCCCCAGAACGCGGCCTTCGAGAACGCGGCGGCAGGCAACTGGAGTGACTCGGCCTCGCGGATCCTCCGCCCCCGCGCCGCCGACGGCCACGATGCGTCGGCCTTCCCCGACCTCGTCCCGGACTCGACCGGCAAGATCACTTACGACGTCGACAACGACGGCGACGGCATCACTGACTCGGTCTGGCTCGACCTCGGCTACCCCGCCCGCCGCAATGCGCAGGGGCAAATTTACAAACCGCTGTTCGCGTTCATGGTCATCGGCCTCAACGGCCGGATTCCGCTCAACACGGCGGGCAACCTGGCGGGTAACGCATCAGGCATCACTACTTCCGGTCCGACGCCTTACACCTATGGCGGTGGCCTGGCACACGCGGCACACCTGGGCAACTCGGTCAGCGAGGTTGATCCGACGTATGCGTTGCAGAACGCCTTTGACGTGAGCTACGCCAATGATGCGAATTATGCCTTTAGTCTTCCCGGGGCCGGCGCCGCCAACACACAGGTTGACAACGCGGGCATCGACGTTCGCTTGACTCAGCTCCGGAATTTGCTGGCGGGTACACGCCCGCCCCAGAAGGACAGCTTCGGCACCGGGACCGACGGAGACACAAACTACGTTTTTGTCGAGTCGGCCAAGGGAATTGGTCCCGGCAATCAAGTTTTGATGCCAAACGGTGTCGCTGACCCGAACGATTCTTCTCCCGGAAACGACGCAAAAGGCCACCCGTACGTGCTGCGTCTGACTCCTCCCGTCGCCGGCCGCTGGGGCGAGCCCGGGTCGATACCGGGGGGCGTTAACGACCCCAACAGCGGCACTCCGCCGGCGATCGCGATCGGCGGCCTGAACTACCTGAACCTGGTCCAGGTGAATTATAACAACCCCGTCCGCGCTGGATACTCTTACGACATCGCAGATGTGACCAACGGCAAGTACGACAAAGCGAACGGGATCACAAGTGGTTTTGCTCGCGATGCCGCCGACGATAACTACAATGCGTTTGATCCCTTCCCCCTGGGACACAACGGCGAGCTCAACGATTCCGACGCATACGACCTAGCTGGAGCGTTGATCTTGCCGGTGGACCGGATGCGGCGGTACGTGACGCCGGCCGACATCAATGGTACGGGGTCGGTGGTCAACTTCACGAACAGCAAGGCTTCCGGGGCCGACTCGCTGGGCAGGGTCCTTCACTACAGCTATTTTCGTCCCCCCGGCACCCCCGGATCGATCGCCACATCTCCGACCACGCCGCCCGGGGGGCCCATTCCCACGACCGTTGGCACAATAGGTGCGATCTATTATCCGTATCCCTTCGGCGCAACGGGCACAAACTATTTCTATACGCAAGGTCCGAACAACAACCCATATAATCTCCTACCCACCGCAACTCTTGAGCCCTACTTGCCCGACGTCACCAATAACCCGCTGCACGCGTTCGAGTTCTTCAAGCTGCCGCCGATCATCTCGCCGGCGCCCACGGGCCACACGATCCCGACCGGCTTCAAATTCCAGTTCCAGCGGAACCGGAACCCCGCGATGCCACTCGATGGCACTACAGATACGGCTACGTCCAATACCGGGTTCCCCATTTCGTTCCCGACGTATGATTACCAGGTCAACTCGATGGAGTACACCGATGGCCTGAACGACGCCGACGAGATGAACCTGTACGTGCCCAACCCCCAGGCCGACGCGCCCTTTGGCGCCAGCGACCTCGAGTGGCTCTACCGTCAACAGGACGTTGACGGCTCTTCGCTGATCAGCCGCCTTCAGTACCTTGCACCGGTGAGCTTTACCAACACGATCGACGGCCAGCGCCGCCGCCGGCTGTTCTCGCTGGATAGCTGGGAATTGAACAATTTTGTCTGGACGAACGACAACCCGGGCAATGTCTTCCCGAACAACAGCAATTTCACGGCGACCCAGAACGCGAGCTTCCTGCAGCTCAGCGCGAACTTGGGCCTCGTTCCCGTCGTCAACGGCATCCCGACACCCACTCCCACGCAGCCGGGCCTCCCAACACCCTCGCTCGCCCATCGTGACAAGAAGATCAACCTCAACTACCCGCTGCCGGTCTCCAACGACCCCAATGAGCCGATCCGCCAGAAGTGGGTCAGCGACGCCTACCAACTGATGAAGTCTGTGCTCCCGCCGCAGGCGGTCGATACCGCCGACGAACTGGCCGCGCTCAGCCAGTTCCTGGTCAACGTGATTGACTTCCGCGACCCGGACTGCACGATGACCCACTTCCGCAACCCGGATGTAAAAGTGGTCCTCGGCTCGATCGGGGCAGCACCCAACGTTTACAACCCCTCCTACCTGGCGCCGATCAGAGCCGCGATTCAAGCCACCAGCACGGCAATCCCCCTGGATCAGTACGGCATGGAGTACAATCCGATCGCGATCAATGAGGCCATCGCTTACTCGTTCCTGAGCGCGGCGAGCACGCAGACCAACCGGTTCTACGTCGAGCTCGTTAACACCCTTTCTCAGTCGGCCATCGGCCTGCTTCCCGCCAACGACTTCGGTGCCGGGATCGTCAATCCTCCCGATCCCTCGATCCTCGACCTGTCGCTGGCCAATTACGACCTGGTTATGACAGCCGACGACCCGGTCAGCCGCCCCGATCCGTTCACCGGGCAGCTTCTGCCCATCCAGTCGGCCAATTACTACGGCCAGATTCCGTTCAACCAAACGTCCTCGACCACCAGCCCACTCTTCTCCTCGGGGGCCGGCCAGGTGCAGCTCAATCCGCTCACCCCTGTTGGTGCGCCTGCAATCGTTCCGGCGGGCGGCGACTTCACGCTGCCCAACTACTTCTATTCCATCATGAATCCCAACCCCGGCAGCGCTGAGCCCAACGGCCTGATGGCCCTGGCGACGCTCAGCTCGACGTACGACCCGCTGGCCCCGGCGTCGCCCCCGCCACCGCCCCCGACGCCGCCCCCGACGCCCACGCCGTCGCCCACCAACGTCGTCGCTCCCGGCTACAGCCCCAATCTGGCATCCATTATCATTTCTCCCACGACGCAGCAGCCCGTCGCCGGCCCGGTTGTTCCCGGCAAAAACAATACGGTACCTCCAACCGTCCCACAGATCGCCTCGAACGGAATGCTCTATTACTGGATCTGCCTGCGACGGCCGGCCAATCCCTTCGCAGCGCCCCAGCCCGACGTCACCCAGCCCAACTACAACCCGATGGTCGTGGTTGACGCCCTCAGGTTCCCGTACATCGAGGGAGGTGGTACATATAGCGCGACGTCTGGCACGGTGACTCAGGGCACAAATGTGCTTTTTTCCAGCCAGCGCTGCCAGCCATACCGTGGCGGCCACGCCGTCCGGCTACCAGGCGATACGGGCACGAGCTTTGCCCCACTGAACACAGCGTACGGCTACAGCGAACAGATGGCCGCGCCTATTACCCCACGCAACTCCGACACGGGTATGTTCACCGGCGTGACTCCAGCTCAACCCATCACGCAACCGATCTACCACACGATCGGGGGGCAAAACGACCAGCCCGAACCATGGGATTATTTCCCCTTCAACGACCGCGACTTCACGAGCGTGGCCGAGCTGACGCTGGTGCCGGGCTGCCCGCCCGGGCTCTTCACCAAGCAGTTCGTTGAGCTGGCGCCGATGCCGCCCGCCACCGCGCCCACGGTGATTACCGGCACCCCGCTGACGCAATTTCCGGTCTCGATCCCACCGGCCAATCCCACTGCCAACCCCCCGACGCCGCTGTCCCCCAGCAATGCTGTCCCATCGCTCTCTACGAGCAACGCGACGAACGCCTTCACTCCGGGGGGGACCGGGACAGCCCCGACGGGCGTCGCGCAACCCCATACCTACCCCTACCTTGTCGACAAGTTTTTCTATAGCGGCTACGGCGCGGCGGCCTCGTCGGCTAACCCCCCCACAACACCCCCGCCAGATCCCGGAAACGTGGTTGACGGCTACGGCGCCGATGGCTGGTTCAGGATGTTCGAGTTCTTCGAAGTGCCCAGCCAATCTTTCGGGTCCATCGGCCCAGTCGCCCAAGGGACCGACTTCGACTGGGCGCGACAAGACCTCAAGCCGGGGCTCCTCAACCTCAACCTGATCATCGATGAAGAGGTCTTCTTCAGCATTCTGGGTTCGCAGAAGGTCAGTCTTAACAGCACCGGTACAGACGCGTTCACCCAGCAGTTGCTCAACTTTGCGCAGCTCCCGTCCGCCAGTACGGCTGATATTCCAGTGGTTGTCACGCAGTCGCTGGCGAACTATGCCCTGAGCGGCTGGACCCCGGTCTGGGGATTCGGCGGGTCGCAACCAGGCATGGTGGGGAAAGACCCGATTACTCAACAGATCAACAACGGGATGAAAGCCGCGTTCGCCCAGTTCCTCATCCTGCGCCACGGGGCGAACTGGGACTCTACAAAAGGCCACTGGCTGCTCTTCAGCGGCAACGCCGAGCGCCCCTTCCATTCGCTCAGCTATCCCGACATCAACTACACGGTCATGCGTCCGGCGAACCTGCCGCCCGCCTCGCCGAGCATGCCGTCACCAGCGACAGCCGCTTATCCGCCTGCTGCCGCTCCCTTCTACATTCAGGACCCTGGCGTGCGGAACCCCTACATCAATCCTCCGTCGCCGCCCAGCGGTATCGTGAACGCCATGGGGGTCTATGTTGCTAATACGCCTCCCGTGGTAACTCCGCCCACGGCAAGTCAATACGGGGCGTATTTCAACACCGCCTCCGGCCCTATGACGAGCTACGTCTCGATGCCCTCGCCGATCCCGGTGCGGCGGCTGTTCCAGATTCCGGATGCCTACACAGACGGCGCCGCCACCACTTACCAGCCAACGCCGCCGACATACCCGCCGACAACCACGACGTCGGTCAGCAACGCCGGCGACTCCGGCGACCCGTTCATCAACCCGTTCATCAACGGCGTCAACGTGACGGCGGGCATGGCAGCCGGGGCCTTGGGGCCGGTGGCCGTGAACGTGGCCGGGGTCACCACCACGTACTATTTCAACAATGGCTACCCGAATCTTTTCTGGTCGGGCGGCAGTGCTCCGGCGGGCTACACACCGACGAGTGTGTACCTGGGTGCGAACAACAGTTCGAATGTCGACAACAGACAGCACCCCTACTGGCGGTCGGAGATGATGCAGAAGGTGATGAACCTGACCACGGTGCGGACCCACCAGTACGCGGTCTGGATCACGATCGGGTTCTTCGAGGTCAAGCGGGAGGGCGACCTGGGGAACATCCTGCAGAGCGTTCCGCTTCTCGCCTACGACCTCCTCGGGCCCGAGATTGGCGCGGCGTCCGGCCAGACGACGCGGTACCGGGGCTTCTTCCTGGTCGACCGAACCAAGCTCTACAGCTTCGACGACACGACCCCCGGTAGCTTCACCCCTGCCGTCGTCTATCGCCAGACCATCGAATAATGACGCTGATAGTAGTCAGTAGTCAGTGGCCAGAAATGAGGGAGAGGGAAGTGGTCAGTGGTCAGTGCCCAGAAATGAGGGCCACATGGAGGAGTGCAACCAGTAACTAGCAACTAGCAATCAGCAACCCGCCCAATCGGCCGGGCGAGTCACAAAAGGTCAATGCGTGAACGTGTTGTCGGAGGCAATGATACGCTGATAGAATTGCGAATCAAGCCGTGGTTCAACCCATGAAAGGACTGCTCATGACTCCCCGTCGTCGTCGAGGTTTCACCCTCATCGAGCTGTTGGTAGTGATCAGCATCATCGGCGTGCTCGTCGGGCTGCTGCTGCCCGCCATCAACTCGGCCCGCGAAGCCGGCCGCCGCGTCCAGTGCCAGAACAATCAGAAAAACGTAGGGCTGGCCCTGGCCCAGTTCTCCACGGCCAAGAACGCGTTCCCCAATTCGGGCACCTTCTTCGAGGGCGTGCAAACTTCACCGGCGCTCGATACTACAAACCCCCAAACGTCTGCTATCTACGCCGCCATCACCAGTCCCCAGTCGGCCGACCCAAGGATTTACGGCCGGAGCTGGGTGGTCGACGTCCTGCCGTATCTCGACCAGCAAGATCTTGCCAACGCCTGGAGCCTGGACCAGCCGTACCTCTTCCCCCAGCCCCAGCCTCTGAGCATCATCGGCAACCCGGCTCCCACCAATGATGCGACCAACCTGACGCTCGGGCGAACGGCCCTGGCGATTCTCAAGTGCCCCGACGACCTCAACGCCCAGACCAATCAGGGCAACCTCAGCTACGTCGTCAACGGCGGCTTCTCTCGGTTCCCAGCCGCTCCTGTTGGCTGGGTCGGTGGCCCAATCGACGGTTCGTCCGCCGATGGTCCGGCCCTCCAGTGGCTGCCGCCCGCGACCAGTACCTGGGTTTCTACTCAGGGTATCGGCCAGAAGCTGGGCGTCATGTTCCCGGGTGCCACGGTTCCCACGTCAATCACCGCCATCACGGGAACCAGCAACAGCAACACCAAGTTCGGGTGGTCGGTGACCACGACGCTCAGCTCCATCGTCGACGGATTGAGCAGCACCGTTCTCCTCGGCGAGAGCACGCTTTCCGGCTATGCTCCGGCAAATGCGAGCTGGATTGGTCCCATTGAGACGAACTGGGCTTGCCCCCACCCCAACTACACCTCGTTCATGGCCTCCGACAATGTCTGCGGCGACGGCGCAGGTAACGGAATGTGCTACTCCAGCAAGCTCGGACCGATCCCGAACGCGGACGGAAGCCTGTCTGACGGCCCGTCGTGGGACTTCGCCAACCATTCGGGCAATTACGAGAACATCGGCTACGGCCTCAACCTGACGACGAAGGGCTCGTTCCCGTACATCAACAGCGGACATCCCGGCGGGTTCAACGTGACCATGTGCGATGGTTCCGTCCACTATCTCAAGAATACCATCAACGGCACCGTCTGGGCCAAGCTGGTGAGCTCCGCCGGCAGCAAGCTGCCGGCAGCGGCGCCG
>Ga0074046_10004867_pt1 | contig 10853 bp, 8 predicted proteins | sample BogForMeECP23OM3_FD_94441 | JGI IMG/M metagenome (GOLD analysis project Ga0074046, IMG submission 94441) | Bog forest soil microbial communities from Calvert Island, British Columbia, Canada - Bog Forest MetaG ECP23OM3 | ecosystem: Environmental > Terrestrial > Soil > Wetlands ...
GTTATCGCCGCCGTCATGCGAAAGCTCATCGTCACCTTGAACGCAATCCTCCGCTCCGGCGAACCTTGGAGTCATGCGAAAGCTGCTTGACTCCAAAGACGGTAGATATGCGACGGCGCATTCTGGGGCGACGATCCTGGCTCAAGTCCAGGCGGGCCGCAGCAGCCTGGACGTCTTGCCGAGCGCCTCAAAGATAAACCGGCTCGCTTCGATGATTGCGCTGCGGTCGACGTCTGTCTCAAAGCCAAGGCCGTCGCAGAGATAGATCGCATCCTCGGTGGCGACGTTTCCAGTCGCCCCCTCCGCATAGGGGCACCCGCCGAGCCCGCCCGCCGAACTGTCGATGACGCGAACGCCTTCCTCCAGACAAGCATAGATATTCGCCACGGCCTGCCCGTAGGTGTCATGAAAGTGAACCGCGAGTTGCGAAAGCGCAACGCGCTCCGACACGGCCTTGAGCATGCTTTGTGCAGCACGCGGCGTGCCGGTGCCAATGGTGTCGCCGAGCGAGATTTCGTAGCAGCCAAGGCTCAGCAACCGTGCCGCGACGCCGGCAACCTTCTCCAAAGGAACGCGGCCTTCATAGGGGCAGCCCAGAACGCAGGACACATAGCCCCGCACGCGGATGCCGGCGGAAAGCGCCCGCTCCACAACGGGATTGAACCGCTCGAAGGACTCCGCGATCGAGCAGTTGATGTTTTTCTGCGAGAAGGTCTCGGATGCAGCGGCAAAAATCGCGACCTCGCGCGCACCTGCCTCAAGCGCAGCGTCCAGCCCTTTTTCATTTGGGACCAGAACTGGCAGGGAAACCCCGGATCGGCCCGCGAAAGCCTTTAGAACGGTCGCGGTGTCCGCCATTTGCGGCACCCATTTGGAGGAAACGAAGCTTCCGGCCTCGATGGATTTGAGCCCCGCCGCGATGAGCCTTTCGATGAACGCAACGCGGGTCTCGACCGAAACCGCGACGGCCTCGTTCTGCAATCCGTCGCGCGGTCCCACCTCGACAATGCGCACGCGCTCACCCATGCCTTATGCCTCCTCGGCCTCGAATTCGGCGAGCGCTGCGCCTTCGGCGACGAAATCGCCCACGGTGCACAAATAACGCGCCACGCGCCCCCGTGCAGGCATCCGCAGCGTGTGCTCCATCTTCATGGCTTCGAGGATGAGCACGGGAGCACCCTCGTCCAGGGTTTCGCCGGGCGTGGCCAAAAGCGCGATAATGGTTCCAGGCATGGGGGCAGTTGCCCCCAATTCCAGATCGGGATCGATATTTTCGGCGGCAAAGGGATCAAGGAGGGTGAGTTTGATCGGCTCCGGCCCTTCAAAAACCGTAACGATATTGTCCGAGAGAAGCGCGGTCATCGTTCGCCGCGCGCCGCCAAGCGTGATCGCGAAGCGCGATTTCTCTTCAGGGATAGGCTCGAAGGCAAACGCGCTGCTCACGGCTTCCAACTCCAGGATCATGCCCTCGCGCCGATGGGCGAGTGTCGGCTTGTGCGTGCACCCGGTCCTGTCGCGAAACTCGATCACCCGCCTTCTAGACCCGAACATCACCCACGGCTTGCCCTCAGCCCAGGGGGAATAAGGGTCGGCGGCGTCGCGGCGCTGCTCTTCCTTCTCGCGCTGAAGGACGGCTGCGACAGCGGCGGCGATGTGAAACGCCGTGGGGGCCTCGACGCCGCCCAAGCCGGCACGCTCGCGCTCGATGTAGCCCGTATCGATGGCATTCGCAATCACGGCGTCTTCGGCAAGCAGCCGCGCCAGGAACGGAATGTTCGTGGTGACGCCCGCAACCGCGAAACCGGAAAGCGCGTGCCGAAGCCGGGTCAGGGCCTCTTCGCGAGTCTCCCCGTGCGCGATCACCTTCGCGAGCATCGGATCGTAAAATTGGGAAACCGTGTCTCCGATGCCGTAGCCGGTGTCGATGCGCAGGCCCGCCTCTTCTTGTGGAGCGCGCCAATGTGAAATCTCGCCAACAGAGGGCAGGAAACCCGCGCTGGCGTCCTCGGCATAGACGCGCGCCTCGATGGCATGACCGCGCCGTGCGATCTCGTCCTGACGCAAAGCCAGCCTCTCGCCCATCGCGACCCGAAGCTGCCACTCGACGAGATCGAGGCCGGTAATCATCTCGGTGACAGGATGCTCGACCTGAAGGCGGGTATTCATTTCAATGAAATAGGCATTGCGGTCATCGGCCACGAACTCCACGGTACCCGCGCCCACATAGCCGATGGCGGCGGCTGCCTTCCGCGCCGCCTCGTAAAGCTCCTCGCGCCGCTCGCCGGTCAGCGCAGCGGAGGGCGCTTCCTCGATCACCTTCTGGTGGCGGCGCTGGAGCGTGCATTCGCGCTCGAACAGCGACACGATCTCGCCGTGCACATCGCCAAACACTTGCACCTCGATGTGGCGCGGGCGCTCGATGAATTTCTCCATGAGAAGACTGCCGTCGCCGAAGGCCGCCGCAGCCTCGCGCTTTGCGCCCGCAACCGCGGCTTCAAGCTCGTCGGGGGTTCGTACCACGCGCATGCCCTTGCCGCCGCCGCCCGCCACCGCTTTCAGGAGAACAGGAAAGCCAAGCCGCTTCGCTTCGCGCGCAAATGCGGCCAAGTCCTGGGTCTTGCCGTGATAGCCGGGCACGATAGGCACACCGGCTTTTTCCATCAGCGCCTTCGCCGCCGATTTTGATCCCATGGCGCGGATAGCGGATGCGGGCGGTCCGACGAAGATCAGTCCAGCCTCCACGCAAGCTTCCGCGAATTCGGAATTCTCGGATAAAAACCCGTAGCCCGGATGAATCGCTCGCGCCCCGCTTGCCTTCGCCGCCGCAAGGATCCGCTCGATGTCGAGATAGCTTTCGCGGGCTGGCGCTGGCCCGATCAGCCGCGCCTCATCCGCTGCCTTTACATGCCGGGCTTTGGCGTCCGCCTCGGAAAAAACGGCGACGGTGCGAAGCCCCATGCGCCTGGCCGTGCGAATGATGCGGCAGGCGATCTCACCGCGATTGGCGACCAAGAGCGATGTGAAGGGGCGCACAAGCATCGCGGCTTACATCCTGAACACGCCGAAGCGGGGCGGCCCGGCCGGCGCATTCATTCCGGCGGAAATGGCGAGCGCCAGAACCATGCGCGTGTCGGCAGGGTCGATGATCCCATCGTCCCAGAGCCGCGCCGTGGCATAATAGGCGTCGGCCTGCTCGTTGAACTGGGCGCGGACCGGCGCCTTGAAGGCTTCTTCCTCTTCTGTGCTCCAGGTGCCGCCCTTGGCCTCGATGCCCTCCCGCCGTACAATGGCGAGGACGGTGGCTGCCTGTTCGCCGCCCATGACGGAGATCTTGGCGTTCGGCCACATCCATAAGAAGCGGGGGGAATAGCCTCGCCCGCACATGCCGTAATTGCCCGCGCCATAGGAGCCGCCGATCACGACCGTGTATTTCGGCACGTTCGCGGTGGCGACGGCGGTGACGAGCTTCGCGCCATCCTTGGCGATGCCGCCCGCCTCGTATTTTTTGCCGACCATGAAGCCCGTGATGTTTTGCAGGAAAACGAGAGGGATGCCGCGCTGGCACATGTTCTCGATGAAATGCGCGCCCTTCAACGCGCTTTCCGAGAACAGGATGCCGTTATTGGCGAGGATGCCCACGGGGTACCCGCAGATATGCGCGGTGCCGCAGACGAGCGTATGGCCGTAAAGCTTTTTGAACTCGTCGAAGTCCGAGCCATCCACCAAGCGCGCGATGACCTCGCGCACGTCGTAGGGCTTGCGGACATCGGCCTGCACGATGCCGTAAAGGTCCTCGGCGGGATAAAGCGGTTCGCCCGGTGCGATCACATCGAGAGAGGCGGGCTTGATCTGGTTCAGGTCGGCCACGATGCTGCGTGCGATGCCGATGGCGTGCGCGTCGCTCTGAGCGTAGTGGTCCGTGACACCGGACTGACGGCTGTGGACTTCGGCGCCGCCAAGTTCTTCGGCGGTCACGATCTCGCCCGTGGCCGCGCGGACCAGCGGCGGGCCGCCGAGAAAGATGGTGCCGTTGCCCTTCACAATAATGCTCTCGTCGCACATCGCCGGCACATAAGCGCCGCCCGCCGTGCAGGGCCCCATGACGATGGCGATCTGCGGAATACCCGCCGCAGACATCTGCGCCTGATTGTAGAAGATCCTCCCGAAATGGCGCTCGTCCGGGAAAATCTCGTCTTGCTGGGGCAGGAACGCGCCCCCAGAGTCAACGAGATACAGGCAGGGCAGGCGGTTCTCGCGTGCGATGTCCTGGGCGCGCAAATGCTTCTTTACGGTCAAGGGGTAATAGGTGCCCCCCTTGATGGTGGCGTCGTTGGCAGCGATCATGCACTCGCGGCCGGAAACGCGCCCGATGCCTGCCACAAGGCCGGCTGAATGCGCGTCGCCGCCATAAAGTCCGTTTGCGGCAAGGGGCGCGATTTCGAGAAAGGGCGATCCCGGATCTAGCAAGAGATTGATGCGGTCGCGAACGAGTAACTTGCCGCGCGCGAGATGGCGCGCCCTCGAGTCAGCGCTGCCGCCAAAAGACGCTGCGGCCAGCTTCTCGCGCAAGGCAGCAACCTGCGCTCGCATGGCGTTCGCATTCGCTTGAAACTCTTCGGATCTTTTATCGATTGAGCTTTCCAGGCGCGCCATCTCGATTTGCTTGGCTTTGTATTCCGCGCCTAATACAAAAGCGCTTAAGTCTCTTAACGCAAGGTCTGCACTTCGATGTGAAGGTCGAGATCCTTCCACACGCGGTCTGCGGTCAGCGCGGGCAGGCGGGACCGCTGCGCCAGCGCGAGGCAGGCCCGGTCACCGAGCGAAAGTCCGAAAGCTTTCGTGCCTGCCCGCAAAGCCCCAGCCCGCTCGGCGAGATCTTCGTCGAAGGGCACGATCTGCAAGCCGTAGCGTGAGAGCGCAGGCCGGATGAGAGGAAGGTTCGCCCCGCGCTCCACAAGCTTTGCGACGATTTCTGAGAGATTGACCGCGCACATAATGGCATCGCCCAGAAAGGCGGCGGCGCGGTCGGCACCCGGTTCGTTATTGAGATGCGCGAGAATGACCGAGCTGTCGAAAACGATGCTAGCCACGGCTCTCGGCCTCGGCTTCCCGGCGTCGGTCCGCGATCAGCTCATCGGCAAGGCTCGCGCCCTGTGGCAGCAGGCTTTTGAGCATGGACTGGGCCTCGCGCGCGCCGACGCGCGGACTTAAAAGGTGCAATTCGCCATCCTCGACCCAGGCGAGGATCGTATCCCCTTCATTCACCTCCATCGCCTCCCGTAAAGCGGCGGGGATGACGACGCGGCCGCCGGGGCCGAGCGTGAGCCTCAAGCGATTGGTGACGCCAAAACCGGGCCGTGCCCCATCCGCTGCGACGAAGGCGGCTTGCGGCGCTTCCCCAAAGTCCGGCGCTTCAGTCGCTTCGGATGTCTTATTCTTCCGTGCCATGACCGGCTCTCCTGTCTCCGTTCAATCTGGCACACACAGAAGATTTGTCAATTTACAAGACATTGGCAGGCGCGACTTCTATGCCGTTTTTTCAAAAAGTTCCCGACCGATCAGCATCCGCCGGATTTCGCTGGTCCCCGCGCCGATTTCGTAAAGCTTTGCGTCGCGCAACAGCCGCCCTGTTGCGTAATCGTTGATGTAGCCGTTGCCGCCGAGAAGCTGGATGGCGTCGAGCGCGAGGCGCGTGGCAGCTTCGGCGGCAAACAGAATAGCGCCAGCCGCGTCCTCGCGTGCGGTCTCGCCCCGGTCGCAGGCGCGCGCAACCGTGTAGACATAGGCGCGCGCGGCGTTCAGCGTGACATACATATCCGCGAGTTTGCCTTGCACGAGCTGGAATGTGCCGATGGGCTGGCCGAATTGCTTGCGCTCGTGAATGTAGGGCAGCACGCTGTCGAGCGCGGCTTGCATAATGCCAAGCGGACCTGCCGCCAGAATTGTGCGCTCATAGTCGAGGCCGGACATGAGGACATTCACCCCTCGGCCCAGCTCACCGACGATATTTTCTTCCGGTACCTCGCAGTCTTCGAAGACAAGCTCCGCGGTGTCCGAGCCGCGCATCCCGAGCTTGTCGAGCTTTGGCGAGACGGAGAAACCTTTCATGCCTTTCTCGATGAGAAAAGCCGTGATGCCGCGCGGGCCGACCTTCGGGTCCGTCTTGGCGTAAACGAGGAGCACATCGGCATGAGGCGCATTCGTGATCCACATCTTCGCGCCGTTCAGGATATAGCGGTCGCCGCGCCTGTCGGCCCGCGTCGCCATAGACACCACATCCGACCCTGCGCCCGCCTCCGACATGGCGAGCGCGCCCACATGCTCGCCCGAAATCAGCTTCGGCAGATAGCGCCCCTTCTGATCATCGCTGCCGTTGCGGCGGATCTGGTTCACGCAGAGGTTCGAGTGTGCGCCGTACGAGAGGCCGACGCTCGCGCTGGCCCGGCTTACCTCCTCCATGGCGACGCAATGTTCGAGGTAGCCGAGCCCTACGCCGCCCCATTCTTCCTCGACCGTGATGCCGTGCAGGCCGAGCGCGCCCATCGGCTCCCAGAGGTCGCGCGGGAACGTGTTCGTCCGGTCGATCTCGGCGGCGCGCGGCGCGATCTCGTTTTCGGAGAAAGCCCGGGCGGTTTCACGGAGCATATCGGCGTTCTCGCCAAGGCCGAAGTCGAGGCCGCGATAAGAGTTTTTGAGCATTATCCCTCTCTCCATCGATGCGCCTTTCAGGCTCATCGGCTAAATAATCGCGTCCAGCGGGGAGGGCGTCTACTCGGCGGCTCTGAGCGCCTGTTTCGGCGCGAACAGCGCAGCCTCAAGCTCGGCGTAGCGCGCCTCTGCTTTCTTCATGTTCGCCGCTTTCACATGGCCGAAACCCCGGATCATGTCGGGCACGCTCGCATAGCTCGCCGCCAGCGCAAGGTTCGCGGGCGCAAGCGTCGCGAGAAGCTTCTCGATGCGCGCCTCGTAATCCGCAATCAAGGCGTGCTCGGCCTTTCTCTCCGCCGTCCGCCCGAAGAAGTCGAGCGGCGTTCCGCGCAGTCGCTTGCCCTTCGCCAGGATTTTCATCGCCTTCAGGAACCAGGGGCCGAAGGTACGCTTTTCCGGCAGGCCGGTATCGGGGTTGCGATGCCCGAAGATCGGCGGCGCGAGATGGATGGCGAGTTTGACATCGCCCTCGAATTTCTCCTTGAGCCGCCTGGCGAACGCGCCATCGGTGTAAAGCCGCGCGACCTCGTATTCGTCCTTGATCGCCATCAGCTTGTACAGATTGCGCGCCACGGCTTGCGTGAGGTTCTCGCTTTTCGGCGCAACAGTGCGCTCGGCTGCACGCACTTTGTCGACAAAGCTGCGATAGCGATCCGCATAGGCGGCGTCTTGATAGGCGGTGAGATCGCGCACGCGGATCTCGATCAGCTCATCGAGCGTCTGCGAGAGTTTCGGCGGCGGCGCAACTTTCGCCATGATGCGCGCGGGATCGACAGCCGCCTCGCGGCCGACGTCGAAAGCGCGCTTATTGGCGTCCACGCTCGCGCCGTTCAACTCGATGGCGCGCATGATGGCCCCGCGATCCAAGGGGATCAGCCCTTTCTGCCAGGCGAAGCCCGTCAGCACCATGTTCGCGAAAATGGCGTCGCCGAGAAGCGCGTTCGCGATGGCCTGGGCGGGGCATTCCTCGACGCTGCGCGCGTTCGCCTTCAGCCGCGCCTCCATGGAGGAGGTGTTGTAATTGACCGCGTTATTGGCGACGAATTCGGCGGTGGGCAGGATCTGCCCATCCGTTACGACCGCGGACCTCTGCGGGCTCATCATCGGAAGTCCATTCTTCCCATGAGCCACCACCATGTCGGCCGCCAGAACCAGATCGGCCTGACCGGCCCCGATGCGCGGCGCGAAAAGCTCGCTCCCTTGCGTGCCGATGCGTAAATGCGAGTAGACGCCGCCGCCTTTCTGGGCGAGGCCGATCTGGTCGAGAACGCGGACCTGCCGGTTATGGAGATGGGCCGCCATGCCAAGGATTGCCGCAAGCGACGTGATGCCCAGCCCGCCGATACCGGTCATCAGGATGTTATAGCCATCCACTCCGATGACGGGCAGGCGAGGCTCGGGCAGGTCGCCGATCTCATGCGCCTTCGGCGTTTCCCGTCTCAGTGTGCCGCCGTAGACCGACACGAAACTCGGGCAAAAGCCGTCGAGGCAAGAGAAGTCCTGGCTGCAGATGGACTGGTTGATCTTGCGCTTGCGGCCGAACTCGGTTTCCACCGGTTCAACCGAAAGGCAGTTGGAGGCGCGGGAACAATCGCCGCAACCTTCGCAGACACCTTCATTGATAACGAGGCGCCTATCCGATTGTTCCATGAGGCCGCGCTTGCGTCTGCGCCGCTTCTCTGTGGCGCAGACCTGATCGTAGATGATGACGCTGACGCCTGGTTCCTCACGCAGCTCTTTCTGCACGGCATCCAGCCGCGAGCGGTGATCGAAGGTTACGCCGGGCGGCACCGTAGGGTTGCCGCGAAAACGGTCGGGGTTGTCGCTCACGATGGCGATGCGCTTCACGCCTTCCGCGCGCATCTGCGCCGCGATCCGGGGCACGGAGAGCTGCCCATCCACGGGCTGGCCGCCCGTCATGGCCACCGCATCGTTGTAGAGGATCTTGTAGGTCATGTTGCGGTCCGCAGCGATAGCCTGGCGGATGGCGAGACTCCCGGAATGGAAATAGGTGCCGTCGCCGATGTTGGCGAAGATGTGGTTCTCGCTGGTAAACGGAGCCTGACCCACCCAAAGCACGCCTTCGCCGCCCATCTGGGTGAAGGCGTCGGTGTTGCGGTTCATGGAGATCGCGAGGTAATGGCAGCCGATGCCCGCGACCGCGCGGCTCCCATCGGGCACGCGCGTCGAGGTGCTGTGCGGGCAACCGGAGCAGAAATAGGGCGGCCGCGTGTGGAGCGGCTGAGCGGCGACGGCTTCCGCGGCCTTGTTCAGCCGCGCTTCGGCAGCCCGTATCTCAGCGGTTTTCCAGCCCTCAGGGATTGTCCGAAGAATGGCGCGCGCGACCTGAGCGGTGTCGATGTCCATCACGTCGCTTATGAGAGGCGCGCCCGAGCCATCGCGCTTGCCAAGGATTCGGGGACGGCGGCCATCGGCAAGGCCATAGGCTGCGGCGCGAAGCTGGTGCTCGATCACGTCGCGCCGCTCCTCGACCACGAGCACGGTTTCGAGCCCGTCCGCGAAGGCGCGCGCGCCTTCCTCTTCCAGCGGCCATACGAGGCCGACCTTGTAGACGCGAATGCCGAGCGCGGCGGCGTAGCCCTCATGAATGCCAAGATCGCACAGCGCCTGCCGGACATGGAGATAGCCTTTGCCGGAGGCGGCGATTCCGAAGCGGGCCCGCGGGCTGTCAAGGACGACGCGGTCGAACCGGTTCGCGCGGGCGTATGCCATCGCGGCGGGCAGCCGGAAATGCCGGTGCATCTCTTCCTGCTGCGGGGGGGTGAGGTGGAGGCGTCCATTGCGCCCGCCAGCCGGATCGGCGACCCCTTTCGGGACGATCGAATTGTTGTAGCGGTCGACGTCGATCCGGACAGTGGCGCTTGCGTCCATTGTGTCCGAGATGGCCTTTATACCGACCCAGAGTCCGGCGAAGCGCGAAAGGTCAAAGCCCTTCATCCCGAAGTCGATCAGCTCCGCGATATCGGCGGGGCTCAGAACCGGAATTTCGGCGTCCATGAAGGCGAAGTCGCTCTGATTTGGGAGCGTCGAGGACTTGCAGGAATGGTCGTCGCCCGCAAAGGCGAGAACGCCGCCGTGCCGCGCCGTGCCGAACATCGTCGCGTGCTTGAAGGCATCGCCCGAACGGTCCACGCCCGGTCCCTTGCCGTACCAGATGCCAAAAACGCCGTCGTAGCGCGCGCCGGGGAACAGGGCCGCCTGCTGGCTGCCCCATACCGCCGTCGCCGCCAGCTCCTCGTTGACGCCAGGCTGAAAGATGACGTGATGATCGGCGAGACGCTGGCGCTCGTGCCAAAGTTGCTTGTCATAGGTTCCAAGTGGCGAACCGCGATAGCCGGAAATAAATCCAGCCGTGTTTATGCCATTCTTGGCGTCAACCTCACGGCGCAACAGCGGAAGCCTGACAAGTGCCTGAACGCCGGTAATAAAGACTTGGCTGCCCTCGATGTCATACTTGTCATCGAGGCTGACGGAGGGTGCATAAACAAGTGTGTCCATGGACGACTCCCTTGGTATTTTTATGATTATCACATGGGGAAATTGAAAAGACTTTGCAAAGATGCGTAACGAGGAATAGCCTGATTGTGATCTGCATTCACGCCACATGGCCTTATCGCATAAATCATGCCGACAGACCTTGATCCTATCGACCGAACAATCCTTTCGCTATTGCAATCAGACGCTTCGCTTTCGACGGCCGACATGGCGGCGCGGGCCGGGGCGTCGCAGTCCTCGGTCTGGCGGCGCATCGAGCGGCTGGAAAATTCCGGTATCATAAGGAAGCGTGTGGCGCTCTTGGATCGACATAAGCTCGGTCTCGACATGATGGTCTATGCCCACGTCAAGCTGCAGTCGCACGGCCAGCGTACCCTCCCACAGTTCGAGGAAGCGGTGCGCCGCTTCCCCGAGGTGGTCGAGTGCTATACGCTGCTCGGGGAAACGGATTATCTGTTGCGGGTCGTGACGCGGGATGCTGCATCGTACGAGGCGTTCTTCCGCAAACACCTGACGCAGGTCGCGTCCGTGCAATTCACCAATTCCTCCATGGCGATCTCGGAAGTCAAGAGCACGACGGAACTCCCGCTCCCGCTCTTATGGTGAAACGAAGAAGCGTTACTTGGGAA
>Ga0074046_10004868_pt1 | contig 10852 bp, 9 predicted proteins | sample BogForMeECP23OM3_FD_94441 | JGI IMG/M metagenome (GOLD analysis project Ga0074046, IMG submission 94441) | Bog forest soil microbial communities from Calvert Island, British Columbia, Canada - Bog Forest MetaG ECP23OM3 | ecosystem: Environmental > Terrestrial > Soil > Wetlands ...
AGCCTGGGAAATGCATCAGGACGGCGTTGCTGCAGCCCGCCTTCCTCTCGGTGGTGTAACCGGTGCCGGTGCTCCCACCGATCCTGCCAACAGCAATGCTGGGATCAACGGGGCCTTCCCCTATTTTGTCACCCAACCCACGTTCATGCAGCAACTCTTGGGCTACAGAAACGGTCCCTGGGATGCACATTGCAAACCTGGTCAGGTCGAATGTACTGCGCAGGAATTCTCGTTCCTCGGCTATCTCAACTACCAGTTCTCGCCATTGGATAACCTCTCGTTCCGTGCAGAAAGCTTCCACGATCTGAACGGTCAGCGCACCGGCGTCGCGACTGTCTACAACAACGCGGCAATTGGCTGGCAACACTGGTTCTCGCCAACCATTACCTTCCGCCCGGAAATCGCATACTACACATCAGGCGTAGATGCGTTCGGACGCAACAACCAAAACTTCGATCCGACGCAGGATAAGCTTTGGGTCTTCTCAGCGGACTTGATCATCCACTTCTAATCTAGTCGCAGACTTAAGGGGCGCTTGCCAGCCTGCAAGCGCCCCTTTATGTGGGTAATAGCGGGCGATTCGCTACACTATTGGTTAGGGGCATTCGATATGACGGCAGTACGCGGGTTCTTGACTTCGCGGTCGAGAGCGTTGGCGATTGCAGGAGCTTCGCTCCTCACTATGGGTATCATCCCCGCTGGGGCGGAGGGCTCGCAGCAGGATAGCGCGCAGACTGCGGAAGCGCTGAACGATCTTGGCTTCTTCGGGCGCATCTACAAAGCTTACGCCGATGAATGGGGAAAATCCTCGCCGGTTCCCGACCCGAACGCACCCCCCGGCCACAGACCGCTTGCTTTCCCGCCGGCGCCTGTTACCTCGCCGCCCTTCCCGTTCACCGAGTGGCCCTACGGCGGCTCGCAAACCATCGGTGCAAGCACGCCAAATGCCGCCGATAGCGCGTTCATGACTGCGCTTAGCCCAACAACTTTGGGCAAGTGGATGTACGACAATCACATCCAGGCCTATGGCTGGGTCGAGGGCGGCTTCAATCTCAGCACAGCCAACGGTCCGAAGCAGGGCAACTTCCCCGCCGCCTATATGTACAAGCCGAATACCGCAACGCTCGATCAAGCCGTGCTCTACATCGAGCGCGTCCCCGATACGGTGCAGCAAGATCACATCGACTGGGGCTTCCGCCTCTCCGGTATCTACGGAATGAACTACCGGTACACAACGGCCTACGGCATCGCGAGCTACCAGTATACGAAGGAAAACAACGAAAACGGCTACGACTTCCCGATGGTCTATGGCGAGATTTACATCCCGAAGGTCGCCGAGGGGTTGATCATCCGCTTCGGCCGCTACATTTCGGTGCCGGATATCGAGGCACAGCTTGCTCCGAACAACTACATGTATTCGCACTCGATGACCTATGCCTATGACAATTACACGAATACAGGCATTATCGCGAGCTTGCAGGCGACGAAAAACTGGGTGCTTCAGGCCGGCCTCTCGGCTGGAACGGAGACCGTTCCGTGGAATACGAAGGACCCGGGAACGCAGCCGACGCTGACGGTTTGCGCGCGGTACACCACGGATAGCTCGAACGACAACGCCCAGGTCTGCGCCAACGGCATAAACGACGGCACCTGGGGGTATAACAACCTGCAGTGGTATGGTGCAACCTACTATCATAAATTCGACGAGCAATGGCATATCGCCGTCGAGTCCTGGAGCATGCATCAAGACCATGTGGCATCCGTAACCACAGCCAACACGGTGGGCGACATCTGGAACACGCCAGGGCTTCCCACCTATATTGCCAATCCCGCCGCGCAACCAAGCCCAGCGGTTTGCAAGCCCGGTCAGGCGTTCTGCACGGCGAGCGAGTGGTCGGCGCTGGCTTATCTGAACTACCGCTGGTCGGATCTCGACAATCTCACTTGGCGCGCCGAATACTTTAGCGACGAAAACGGCCAGCGGACCGGCGTGAAGGCCGATTACGACAACTTCGCTTTTGGCTGGCAGCATTGGTTCTCGCCCAGCATTTTGATCCGGCCCGAAGTGGCGTGGTACGAGACCGTCAACGGCGTGAAGGCCTTCGGCCGCGAGCCTGACGGCACTCCGACTCAAAATCACATTGTGGTCTTCTCGGCCGATTTGACCATCCACTTCTAACACAAGGGCAGCGGCGATCCGCGCCCGCAGCACCGCTGCCTTTTCCTTGCTCAAGCCAGGCAATATTTTGAGCGTAGTTTGTGCACTCTGTGTCGCCACGGACACAGAGTGACCAAGTAGCTTACATCAATCTGAACACCGGCAGCATTTTCGAAAACCAATAGCATTCCATTATCTGAGGTAGGCTTCACAGCCGAAATATATGACTTTTTACTGTTAGCCGCCCTCGACTCGATCATAGTGTCAAATTGTAACCGCCGATTGAACTATCGGTGCGGAGTATCGGGCGGCGGCTTAGGCCCGCCATGGGAAAAGGGCTTGGGAAATGGGACTTTTTAAGGGTCTACTACAGCTTCTAGGGGAGCAGGATCCCTGTAACAAAAGGCGCCAATCGGCCGCTATGCGAAAGATTCCGTTGATGGCAGCGGCCGTCATCGGCCTTGCCGCAGCGGGCTCGCACGGCGCTTCGGCGCAGTCGATGAAGGATGGCGACGGCTGCGATCCCTACAAGAACTACTCCTGTCTTGACGCCTATCTCGGCACGGGCGTCTTGCAGCGCTTTTTCAACTATTACCAGCTCGAATGGGGTAAGGCGTCGGCGCCGGCCGATCCGAATGCTCCGTCGGCGCACGTCGAAGGCTGGCCCCGGACTCCCGCGACCGTACCGCCCATGGCCTATTCGGAATGGCCGGCCGGTGCTCAAACCAGCATTGGCGTGACCCGCCCCAATTCGGTCGATAGCCCGCTCATGACGGCGATCGCCGACACCGACGTCGGTAAATGGATGAACGACAATCACCTCCAACTCTATGGCTGGGTGAACCCCGGGTTTAACGTCAGCACCAATCCCAGAGGGAAGGGCGCCAACGATCCGATTGCATATACCTATATTTCAAATACGGCTCAGTTCGACCAGGGAGTCATCTATCTCGAACGCCTGCCCGATACGGTGCAGACGGATCACATCGATTGGGGCTTTCGATTGTCCGGCCTCTATGGCACCGACTATCGCTATACAAACTCCTACGGCGTAGCGAGCTGGCAATTTAACGGGAAGAACTACGAAAACGGCTACGACTTCCCGATGGAGTATGTCGATATCTACATCCCATTTGTCATGCAAGGGCTCGAATTCAGGATAGGGCGCTATATCTCGATCCCAGATATCGAAGCGCAGCTTGCGCCGAACAACCTAACCTATACGCATTCTCTCACCTATGGCTGGGACAACTACACCAACACAGGCATCGTTACCTCGCTGCAGGTCACGAAGAACCTCATGGTACAGGTGGGCCTGGACGACGGCACCGAAACGCCGTTATGGCATTCCGGTAAGTCAGAACCGAACCTGTTTAACTTGAACAACGCCAATGCCGCGATCGACGCTTTTAATTTGGCTAACAATACTACCTATGCGCACCTTACAAACGACCCCCTGTTCTCTGGAAAGACCTACAGGGTAGACCCGGGCAATCAGCCCTCACTTGCCTTCTGCGTTCAGTATAAATGGAACGACGGTTGGGATAACTTCTATCCCTGCATAGACGGCATCAACAAAGGCAATTGGGGCTACAATAACATTCAGTGGCACGGATTCACCTACTATCACAGGTTCAGCGATCAGTGGCACCTCGACTTCGAGGCCTACTACCTCGATGAGCACGATGTTCTCAACAACAGAAACCCGGTCGCTATGGCGATCCAAAATAACGGTGGGACGCCTTTCTCTCCGCAGAACATCCCGTTCAACTCGACAAATACCGCCTATTGCGCCAGCGCCACAGGCCTTACCTGCGACGTTTACGCGATCGGTGTGCTGGGCTACCTCAACTACACTCCTGATCCTTTGAACAACTTCACGCTTCGCCTGGAGTGGTACGACGACCCGCAAGGATGGCGTACCGGTACCGCCGCCAGATATGCCGACACAGCTCTCAGCTGGCAGCACTGGCTGTCTCCGCAAATCGAGTTCCGTCCTGAAATCTCATTTTGGGAGTCCTTCGATGGTAAAGCCTTCAATGGCAACCCTGTCATGGGCATCGCCGGCGACAAAAACACGATGGTCGAGTTTGCGTCAGACGTGATCATCCACTTCTAGAGCCATTTGCAAAAGCGCCCGTCTCACGGCGGGCGCTTTTTTATTGCACTCTATTCCCATCCGCAGGGATGACGTTGCGAGTTTTGTACTGTCCGGCTTGAGCTGCAAGATCCTCGATATACGCTCCCCCACTGCCACCGCGACAGCCATTGAACCTGTGGCGGACGGCAAGACCGGCGTCGATTATCATCGCAGTTGTAGGCACATAAATGCGCCCCATTTGGCGGCGATGGTTGCGCTAACCAATAGCAGCAGGAGACTTCACAGGAAAATGATGCGTAGTTTTTTTGCGCGTTCGATCCTGCCTCTGTTGCTGAAGGAAAACGCTCTTCCTTCCGTGCGATTCTGTGAAGTTCTTGATTCGCGTCTATTGCCATGTTGAACTTTCTTGAAGAGCCCCTTCTCACAGCGGCCTCTCCTTTCGGAGTGAAGTCGCGCTACTCTCTTCCGGGCTCGCTTGCCGCACTTGTAAGAGGCGATATCGCAGCGTTTTCCGCGCTGCGATCCCATCAGCGTCATGTTTGGCATGCGTTCATCGTGCAGCTTGGCGCTTTAGCGCTAGAGGAGGCCAAGGAGACCCAGTTACCCGATGACGAGGCAGCTTGGCGGCGAATGCTTCTAGGTCTCACGGCCATGTGGCCGGAGGGCGAACCTTGGTCGCTTCTCGTTCCGGATGCGGCTAAGCCTGCCTTCTTGCAGGCGCCCGTCCCCGGCGGAGACCTGCCTCAGTTTAGAAGCGTCGAGACCCCCGACGCACTCGATATTCTGGTCACATCCAAAAATCACGACCTGAAGTCCGCCCGCATGTACAACGCCGCGCCGGAAGATTGGCTTTTCGCGCTTGTCAGCCTTCAAACGCAGCAAGGCATAATGGGCGCCGGAAAATATGGCATCAGCCGGATGAATGGCGGCTACGGCTCGCGCCCGGTTGTCGGACTCGATAGCCCTGGCGATGCGGGAGACCGCTTCCGCAGAGACGTTATGGCGTTGCTTTCGTCCGGCGGCAGCAAGGCGGCTCCCCATGGCTTGAGCCGGGAGCGAATTGCCTTGCTCTGGCTGGAGCCATGGAATGGCTCGGCGGCTATTCATTTCCGCGAGTTGCACCCCTTCTACATCGAAATTTGCCGGCGCGTCAGGCTAGGTATCTCGAATGGCAAAGTTTTCGCTATGGATGCCGCAAGCAGTGCGGCACGCATCTCCGGGACTGAGCACTTAAAAGGCGATACAGGCGACCCGTGGACACCGGTCAGCGAAGACGGACGATCTTTCACCGTTTCAGGCGAAGGATTTTCCAGCCGCAAGGTCGCGGGCATTTTCGCTCCTGCGAAATTCCGCCTTCCCATCTCCTTGCAATTTTCCGATTCGGATCGCGTGAATGGCGTTTCTTTCGTTGCGCAATCTGTTTGCCGGGGCCAGGGAAAAACTCAAGGCTTCCATGAGCGCCGCATTTTCGTGCCTGCAAAGGCCGTCGCTCTTTTCACAGATGACCGCGATGCCTTCACGGAGATCTTGGAGAGGCGTGCCGGCGCCCTTAGCGAATTGAGACTGGCTTTACGGATCGGGTTGTTCGTTCTGTGTCAACGTGGCTCCCCGGGAGCAGCGTCCGGCAAAGACGCAACCGGGAGGTTCATGGAAGCGCCTCTTCAGCAGTTTGAGATCGTCACCGAACGGAATTTCTTTGAAAGACTTTGGGAAGAGATGTGCGCGGGCAGCGATGACCGGGCGGCGATCTACAAGAAATGGCTCAGATTGCAGATAGCACGCACTCAGCAGCTCCTCCTCGAAGCACAGCAAATCCTTCCGTTTCCATCTTCAGAGCGATATTGGGCCAAAGCGCAGTCGTCGCTCGCCTTTCGCGCTATGCTGGCAAAATCGCCGCCGTTCCAAGACGCTTTGAAGTTCCCGCAAGCCAAAGAGAGCGCAAGTGCAGGCCCAGCCGGCTAATCCAGAGCCCATAAGCTCGCCCCCCCCTCAGCATGCAAGCCTCATCGGTTCTATCGGAAGCTTGCTCGGTGCTGAGTGGTTTCCAAACATTCAGAGGGCCCAGCTCAAGCGTTACCGGCTTCACCATGGCGGGCCCGGTGAGATGGTGGCGCTTCGCGTTCTCGCTGTTGCAGGTTGCCCGATAGAGACCATGAGCTTGGCAGATGTCGCCAACTGGATATGGCTTGTTCATTGTATGGGATTTCTAAGCGGTCCCGGCCGGGATCCGCACTCCACCTCGGTTGAATCCCGTCCAGGAAGGGTGTTTCAGAAAGCGGGCTACAACGATTTTCGCTTAAGGCGGCTGCTCGACGCACGCGGGGAGCGATTTCAGGCTCTTTTGGAGCGCGCAATCCGCAGGGTTACGAGGCTTGGCGAACCCCTCAATTGGGCGAAGCTTGCGCCTCTGATCTTGCTGCACGATCCTGAAAGTGCGTGGTCGGAACGCGCCCGCATCGAAATCGCCCGCGATTTCGCAGTGGCTGCGGCAAGGAACTATCCTAAGGAAAATAGTTCTGCTGCAGACAACACTCAGGCGCTTTTACTTGGATTCGATGCAAATGACTGAGCCGCGCTTCATTCAGATCCATTGGCTGGCAAGCTATCCTGGCACTTTACTGAACCGGGATGATTCTGGGCTGGCAAAGGCACTTCCGTTCGGCGGGGTGATCCGGACGCGAATCTCCTCGCAGTGCCTGAAGCGAACTTGGCGCAAGGCCAACGACGCCATGAATATCGGGTCGATCATGAACATGGAAACCGCAGAGCGCTCGAGGGAGCACATAGAACGGGAGGTCATTAAAGGTCTCGCTGAAGAAACTGGTAAACCGGCGGAGATCGTTTCCGCGGTGGGACTGGCCTTTATCGAGGCCTTGTACGGCGACAAGGCGAAGGACCGGAAGAATAGGCAGGCTTTGCTACTTGGCTGGCCCGAAATCCGCTATATGCGTAAAGAGGCGCTCAGCCTGGTGACCGGTTCTGTAAACAAAAAAGATGCCGAAGCGAAATGTAAGGAGTATTTCAGCAAAGACGGCATCCGGCGCGTGTTTCGGGCCGTACGCTCACAATGCGCCCAGCCCGGAGGTTTCGAGTCTGCACTTTTCGGACGGATGGTTACATCCGATCCCGAGGCAAACATCGAGGCCGCGCTCTATGTCGCTCATGCGATCACGGTTCATCGCGCTGAAAGAGAACTCGACCTCGTCACTGTCGTGGACGATCTGAAACCTTCCGGCGACGCGGGTGCGGCCGGCGTCTTCGATGCCGAGCTGACGAGCGGGGTGTATTATGGTTATGCTGTCGTCGATGTGCCGGCTCTTGTGTCTAATCTGACAGGCGTCCCGGCAAGGGCTTGGCTATCGCCTGACGTTGACCGGGAGCCCTCAGGCGAGGTCGCCGCCCGGCTCATTCACCTTATTGCCACCGTGAGCCCAGGAGCAAAGAAAGGCGCAACCGCGCCGTTCTCCTATGCGGAAACCATGCTTGTCGAAATTGGCAACCGCCAGCCACGTACTTTATCGAATGCCTTCCGCAAAGATGTTGCGCTTAGAGGCGATGTTCACAAAGGAGCGCTCAAAGCTCTGAGTGAGCATTTAGCAGGCTTCGACAAAACCTATGGCGCCTCGGAGATTCGCGCCGGCTTCTGCGTCGGAGAAGGCCAGGAAATTCTCGAAGCCATGAAGGCCGTTCCAAAAACGATGGCCGGGCTTTCCGCGTGGGTCAAGAGTGCGATCGCATCAGGGCAAGCGTGATGCAAAGACACCTCGTACTGCGGTTAGATGCACCGCTTGTCAGTTTCGGCGGCGAAGCGATCGATAATTTTGGCGTCATCCGGCCTTTTCCGGCGAAATCTATGATTGCGGGAATGCTGGCAAATGCTGCGGGCGTCGAGCGGTATGAGTATGAAACCCTGCAATCTTTGCAAGACAACCTGGTAATGGGGAGTCTTATACGTCAAGGAAGCCAGCTTATTCGTGACTTTCAAACTGCCGGGCTCTCAAAAAACGATCAGGGATGGACAACGCGGGAGCAGGTCGAGGGAAGAGGCGGCGGCGCCGCGTCCTACAAAGGTCCCCATCTGCGTTACCGCGACTTTTGGACAGATACCGAGGTAAGCGTGGTTTTCCGGGTCTTACCCGCTTCTCCCTTTACATTCGAGCAGATCGGGAACGCGCTTCAATATCCTGCCCGGCCACTATTTGTAGGACGGAAAACCTGTATACCCTCCCGCCCAGTTTATAATGGAGACATTCGCGCTCACAGCGTTTTTGGTGCTCTCATTTCCCTATTCGATGACCGTCTCCGGCAAGAGGACTGCTGTTTGCAATGGCCGGCTTTTGAAGCATCGGACCATAAAGGCGCGCTCCTTCCTGAATTTCCCGCCGCCCGCCTGGAGCCTATTTGCGATGAGCGAAATTGGATTACAGGGGTCCACGCCGGGGAACGGCTGGTATTTGTGCTCGACCTCTACAGAGGCGTTTGGGAATAGCCGTGACAGTAAATGAAAGGCTCCACCTCGTCTGCTGTGCAATTGACCGCGCTAAACTGGTGTCATTTGCCACCGCGAGAGGTACGATTCCGCCTTCTGGCGACTTGGGTTATGCGTTCCATCAGGTTCTGAATGAAACGTTCGGCGCCGCAGCGCCGAAGCCGTTTCATTTTTTCGAGGAACCTGACGGTCAGCTCATAGCCTATTCGCCGCACGATGCCCGCCAACTTAACGAGCTTGCGCTCCGGCAGCGTGAAGAAGTGCAAGCATGGGTGCTAGCATCTCAAGCGCTCGGTTTGCCTTCGATAGAGGCTCATGCTTTTCCCGGAATTTGGACGGCCGGGATGCGTTATCGCTTTTCAGTGAGGACAAGGCCGGTGTGCCGTATCGCCAACCACCGAAATCGTGGATTGCCGCGGGAATGCGACGTCTTTTTGCGCGCCTGTGCTTCGAAGCCGGACGGCATCGGATGCATCGATAAGCAGGATGTTTATACTCAATGGTTTCGAGAGCAGATCCCCGAACCGGCAGCAACTTTGATATCGTTGCGGATATCGCGGCTTAGCCGCATCGAGGTATATCGCAAGGGTGCGCCTCGCTTGGAGGGACCGGACGTTACCTTTTCGGGCATCCTTCAAATTGGCGAAGCAACCGCTTTCCAGCAATGGCTGAGGCGTGGAGCCGGTAGGCATCGCGCTTTTGGATTTGGCATGATTTTACTGGCAAAAGCTTAAAAGCTCACAGGCGTTCAACAATCTGCGTGGTGCCTATCTTATTCTTGACAAACATGTTCGTAACTTACTAGAGAACGATGTGCTAACCCGAAACTGGGTGGGCCATTACCTCTCGATAGAGGGGATAGACCGCAATATCTGGTACATTACAGCCGGTATGAAAAAGTTTCCCCGCATTCGCGGGGATTTTTCTTTCAAGGGCTCGCCCTGCATTTCATAGACGTATTGCTGAGAAGAACCTTTTAGTTTCACGTGATACTCAGAGTCCATTCGGCAAAGAGCTATAATCCCGGGTATGAATGGAAGGTACAAATTCTGATATGAAGGCTCACCATTCAGCGGGCGCGGATCAAGCGCCCTTCGGCGCACCGCTTGCCCTCGGTTTGCGGCTATAGCGGAACAGTTGAATCCTCTCAAGCGTCGCGACACCGCCTGAAAGGAGCTGATCCAAGACCTCCAAAAAAGCGTTCACCTTTCCCTCGCTATCGATGATCTCGATAACGACCGGCAAGTCCTTGGCGCTGCGCAGAATTTTGCCTGGGTTAAGACCGGTCGCGCCTCCGTAGCCCATGTAGCCGCGAAAGACAGTCGCGCCGGCGAGCCGCGATTGCTGCGCCTGAACCACGATTTCCTCGTAGAGCGGGCGCCCCTTATACTTATCGTCCTCGCCTAACAAAATGCGCAAGCGTAGCGCCGTTTCCTGATGACGCATGCCGTCTCTCCCCTGCTCTCACTCCTCATACTGCCAAACACCGTTTGGCAGTTACCTATAGAACACCACGTTTGGAGTTCAGAATGAATGGGCATTGCCAGCCGCAGCTCACAAAGCAGCACGGGCGTTCTGCCGTAACGCCCTATAGCCACTCCGCGCCCAACACGCTAGCTCAAGATGGGGACCGGCGATAAGCAGAAGTCTGGAAATCGGCGGTGTTTAGGCCGGTGAGAGCGATTTCGAACAATGTTTGAGCACACCGGTTAGGCGTAACCAATGCCAAGTACGGGAAAATTCCCGCCTCTTTTCCTAAATTGCTGTGCGACTAGACCTTATGCCTACATATTGAGCTGAGTACCGCCGAGTGTCGCAAAAGCGACACAAGCGGCTACTCCGCCACAACCGGCGTCAATATTGGACTTTAACTCTACCCAGTTGTAAGGCTCTTGTAAGCCTTGCGATCCATCAAGATGGGCGAATTCCGCTGGACTCGCGGCACGGGGTACGGGGCATAGGGTGACAATAACTGTACATAGTTGCTTCGCAGCCCCATTTCGCAGGGCTGCGTTCAAGACTGGCTGGGCGATTAGCCTTGCCGGGTGCCTTGGGCTGCAGTCTTGCGTTGGGCCGGATTTCCAGCTTCCGAAGGCTCCCGAAA
>Ga0074046_10004869_pt1 | contig 10851 bp, 11 predicted proteins | sample BogForMeECP23OM3_FD_94441 | JGI IMG/M metagenome (GOLD analysis project Ga0074046, IMG submission 94441) | Bog forest soil microbial communities from Calvert Island, British Columbia, Canada - Bog Forest MetaG ECP23OM3 | ecosystem: Environmental > Terrestrial > Soil > Wetlands ...
TCCGCCACAGGCAAGTTTTCCTTTCAAGAATTTTGAAAGATCTTCGAGGTCAATATCCGTCGGATCGAGACCTTCAATCACGGTGACCTCTTTTCCGTATCGGCGTTTGTTGACTTTGACATTGATCCTCTGCTGTTCCTTTGCTACTTCTTCACAGATACAAAGTTCCCTGGGAAGTCCACACGTCGGGCAAATGCCACCAATCATTACAGCTATTTTTAAGTTCTGGTTATTTATTACTTGGCATTGTCGGGAAAGTATAACGCTTTTCCTTGGAGGTTTCCCGCACGCATCCGTTTTATGTGCGGCCATTCAAATGAATGAGTATGCCGCTCATGGTCGTAGGGACTTCGTCGCATGTGGGAAAGAGCGTAACGGTGGCTGCGATCTGCCGGTGCCTGGTGCGCCGGGGGATACGCGTGGCGCCGTTCAAATCCCAGAACATGAGCCTGAACTCGTTCGTTACCGCCGATGGCGGAGAAATCGGAATAGCTCAGGCGATGCAGGCCTGGGCTTCACGGCTTTCTCCTGCGACCGATATGAACCCGGTGTTACTTAAACCCAAGGGGGACTGTGTCTCGCAGGTAGTGCTTTTCGGCCACCCCTATAAGGATGTCCCGATTGCAGACTACTATGCGGAAACACCCTACCTTCTCACGGAAGCAGTGGCAGCATTCCACCGGCTCATGCAGGAGTACGGGCAGGTTGTCGTCGAGGGTGCGGGGGGCGCAGCCGAAGTCAACCTGTACGACCGCGATATTGCAAATACGCTGCTTGCAGAGAATCTCAAAATCCCCCTTGTTCTTGTCGCTGATATCGAGAGGGGCGGGGTGTTTGCCCAGATTTATGGTACCCTGAAACTGTTGCCTGAAGCGGTACGGCCGCTCGTGCGGGGCATTATCATCAATAAGTTCAGGGGCGATCCGGCCATCTTTGCCTCCGGAATAACCATTATCGAGAATCTCACCGGGATACCGGTGCTCGGCGTCGTACCTTATTTTTCGATCCCGATTCCAAGCGAGGATTCCCTGTCGATTGCGGACAAGGTGCACCGGGATCTCCCGGTCCGGATTGCGGTAGTCCGTCTTCCCCATGTCTCCAATTTCACGGATTTCGAACTGCTCGAACAGTACGCATCGGTCGAGTACGTGCCCTGTGGTGCATCGCTTGCCGGCTATGACTGCATCGTAATCCCCGGCACCAAGAACACGATAGAGGATCTTGCCGTGCTAAGGGAGACCGGCACGGATCGCGAACTGGTGGCTGCACAGGAAAGCGGTATTCCGGTTATAGGTATCTGCGGGGGATACCAGATGCTTGGGAAAACCCTCATAGATGAAGGTTTTGAGTCCGCAGCAGGTGTCTATCCAGGGCTTGGCATGCTTGACTGTACCACCCGGTTTGCCGCATATGCCAAGAATACCACTCAGGTACGGCGCCGGGCAGAGGCGGTACCCCCGATCCTCTCATCCATGGGTGAGGTAACAGGTTACGAGATCCACATGGGGGTGACAGAACCGGGCACTGATCGGGAAGCATTCTGCGGGGATGGCCGGGTGAGCGGAGACGGCCTTGTCTTTGGCACCTACATGCACGGTCTCTTCCTTAACCCGTCCGCTGCAAATGCGCTTCTTTCCTACCTGTCTGCAAAAAAAGGATTGCCATTTACCCAAATTCCGTCTGAAAGCGCCGATCCCTATGAGTCACTTGCCTGCGTTTTCGAAAAGCATGTCAACATGGAAGCAATCATAGCCCTTACGAAGGAATAATCCGGGCAGAGCAGGGGACGAACCCACCGGCCCCTCACCCTGTATACACCGGTTCCGGCGGTTTCCTTCACTCTTCCCTCACCCGATGAGGCTTGTGATGCTGTGGAACCCCTCGCTCTGCCGGTCCGCACACCGGACTGCCTGCACGGCAGAGAGATCCACCTCCCCGGTTACCCTGCACTTCACGCAGTAGGCCAGTGACGGGGATGTCACGTACTGGCCTTTTACCTTAAACTCCCGGCAGTGGATACAGAGCCTGCAGTGGCCGACCGGTTCACGTTTGTCCGGCAGGCACTGCACGGTGCCTCCTGCAACGTCCAGTTCCCGGTACGTATCAGATCCCAACCACAATCGCCCCTTCTATCAGAATATCTCGGGCACTATACTTAAAACAATTCAACGACAAAATCAGATCTATGAAGGTATGTATCATGTGCGGGGGCGAAGGAACGCGCCTGCGTCCCCTCACATTTGAACGCCCAAAGCCCTGTATCCCTATTGTTAACCGCCCATCCATCCAGCATCTTGTTTCACATCTCTCCAACCTGGGATTCCGTGAAGTGGTGATGACCCTCGGGTACATGGGAAAGGATATCGAGGCAGCGCTTGGCGATGGCTCTCTCTTTGGCGTCGATATTACCTATGTCCACGAGAAGACCAAACTCGGCACGGCCGGCAGCGTGAGAAACGCAAAGAAACATCTTGACGGTCAGGATTTTCTCGTTGTCGGTGGTGATCATGTGACCGACCTGAATGTCCTCGAATTCTACCGTGTCCACCAGAAAGAGAAGGCGATAACCTCTATCGGGCTTATCTCGATCGATGACCCGGGGGAATACGGTATCGCCGAAATCGATGTTAGTTACGAGATAAAGCGGTTCAAGGAAAAGCCCGCGCCTGGTGAAATATTCTCAAATCTCGCAAGCACCGGCATGTATGTCTGCGATCCGGAGGTCTTCGATCATATCCCGGCAGGAAAGAAGTTTGATTTTGCACGGGATCTCTTCCCGCACCTGATGGAAGAGGGAAAAACCCTCAAGGGATGGCTCGCCCGCGGGAACTGGACCGATGTGGGCAGCCCGCACTCGCTGCGACAGGCAGAGCGGTGGAAACTGCAGGACATCGCGATCACCGATATCATCGGCGATCTCTCCATGCACGGCGCCCGGGTGCAGGGCCCGGTACAGCTTGGCGACTCGATTACGCTGGGAAAAAATACCCGGGTTATCGGGCCGGTGGCGATCGGATCGGGAACGACTATCGGGAGCAACGTGCTGATCGGCCCCTACACCAGCATCGGCGATCGCTGTATTATCCGGAACAACGCAAAGATATTCTCATCCTCGCTCTACAACCGGGCTATTATCGGGGCAAATACCACAATCTCCGGGAGCATCATCGACAACGACACCCATATCGGGGAAGGGTGCAGCATCGAGAACGATACCGTGATCGGCCCCAGGGTCGTCCTGCGCAACAACGTGGTGGTTCATTCAAAGACCCGGGTCTGGCCCGAGGTTGTAGTTCCCGAGGGAACTATTGTAAAGGAGCACATCCTGAATGATAAGTTCGATCTCCGGTGCGAAGGATCCTGAAAACTGATATCTTTTTTATTTATGGCCTTTTTACAAGCCGGTGTGTAATTGCGACAAGCGGGTGACGGGCATAATCCAGCACCTGCACGTCATCGAGAGTTTTTAAGTTCATCGTGTTTGCGGTCCGCTCCATACCAAGCTCGATATCATCGCTGATCTCGATGATATACGCGTCAAGGGCCGTGATGCCCAGCCTCTTTGCGGCAATTGCACGGTGATGGCCGTCCACCAGGATCGTCCGGCCCGGCCGGCGCACGACAATGATTGGCTCGGCAAGCCCCTTTTTGATCTCATAGATCCGTCCTTCGAGTTCGTCCTCGTAGATCTTGGACTGCGTGGGGAGCAAATCTTTTATGGGAACAATTCCCCGGTTGAGCGCGGGATCGACCCCATAGAGTTTTTTGAGCGTTGTCATGAAATTGAAGACTTTTTCCGGGGATACGTGCTCGATCTGCGAGCGGATAACATCGGAGTTGGAGATGATCCCGAGCAGGTGGTTTTTCTCATCCACGACCGGGAGTTTCTGGATGCCGCTCCTGAAGATCACCCGTGCGGCATCCGTGATATCCATCTCGGGATCGGCAACAATCAGTTCGCCGGACATAGCCTGCCCGATGGTTTCGCCCGGCTTTACAAAGAGCAGGTCCCGTGCGGCGATGTACCCGACCACTTCATTTCCGTCAACGACCGGGAACCCATCGTGTTTGGTTTGCTGGATCTTTTCTGTAACCGATTGTACCGTCCCATGGAGATCCACGCTGACAACGTCATAGGTCATATAGTCCTTGACCTTTTTTTTGTCCATCATTACAGCTTCCGGCGCTCGTGACTTTAAATGAATCGGTAAAAAGGATACGATAACCAGGGGTTTGTTCGATCGCAATGCGCGGTACCGGTGCAATTGCTGGACGCCTGATATGGACTTCCAGCGGGCCGTTCCTGAATCCGGCTTTCGTTTCGCTCTCGGTTACATCAGCAGGTTATGAGATGATGACAGGACTCCGGGACTTTTAAAAAAGCATGACAGGTGGCAGCAATTTGTGGGTGATGAAATCCACATCCTAAAAACAGATGGTTAGTCTAATTTGTAAAATCGTAATTCGACACTTGTAATCAAATCACTTTGATCGACTCGTACAGGGATGTAACTATTAATCTCAACATTTGGTTGATCCATCGTCAGGTACTGGGTTGTGGTAAAAATGCCCAGATCTTTACCCATTCCCCGGACAGCAAAGGCTATTTCGTAGTCGGCGGGCCTGGCATTACGGGGAGTAAATATTGCTGAAATAGCGAAAAAAGTCCATTGATGATAGACGGGTGCACCGTAACATTGTTCCGTTCCCACAGTTTGTGAATTCTGGGTTGCTCCTTCACCATAATTCCTCCAGATTACATTGAATTGTTCAGGTGAAAGTGCGGTGATATTGGAATATGATGCATTTATTCCGTAGTTGGGATTACTCACAACATCAGGAAGTATTTCCTGCATGTAGCAATCTGGAATCTTCCACGTGGTTAATTGGCCATGTGAGTTAATGTACCGGAAATTGTTGAAAGTTAATTTAGTGACATACGGATCGGTACTCACGGCAGAATAAACCGAAGTGTTGATAGTTGTCGTCGGTTGTTCTGTTACTGGCGTTGTCATAGCCGGGGAGGTCTCTGTTGCGGGTGTCGTGCCTGCTGTCACATACACAACCCGGGGGGTTGGAGCCGGAGCCATTGTGGCTGGCGCAGTCGTTGATCGCGTGGTCGCGTTTGGAGATCCTGTGCCAGTGCATCCGGCCATAAAAATCGTGCCGAAAAGCAGGATCATTAAAATTATAGCAGAGTGTAAATTCATATATCCGCAGTTACTTTTTGAAAGGATAATCATTGCCTTAAAGTTCCGGTGTCGTTGTTTTTATGAGATTCTGGTGAACTTATGTTCTCCCCCCCGAATGATTGGCTGATACAGATCATGGCCTGTGTTGAATCACGGGTGATTATGTGTATCCTGATAAAAACGCTGTTGATCGAAAGGTGCTCCTCTGGCGGCCCCCGGAACCGCTCACGGTCTTGGCAGCGATGCCTTCAGAATAGTTTATGACCGTTAAACATCGAATTAATACGGAGGATTGTAGGAATGGGCACAAAAAAACAGGCAGTGAAATCTAAGAAAGTGTGGATAAAAGCACTCGCGATTATCGCCGGTGTACTTTTTGTCGTACTGATGGTGGTATCAGCTATGGGTTCAAGCTGGATTTCATCGCTTGCAACAATAAAACCCGGCGATGTGGTAGTTTTGGATTATACCCTGCGGGATGCGCAGGGGACTCCGATCCTGACTTCAAACCAGCAGCTGTACACCCAGCTCACCAACCAGGGTTCCGGTGTCCTGTACTCCAAGCCGCTGACAATCACGGCCAACCAGTCCCTTGACACCAACGTATACCCCAACGTATACCCGATACAATTCTATACTGCTTCAACCGGCTGGTCGGCCTCGAATCAGTTCGCTTTGTTCCGGGATGAATACGATACTATCAGCTCGGGCATTGTTGGCTTGAAGGCCAACAGCCAGAAAACGATCTCCCTGGCAACGGCTAAGCCTATGACCCAGCTTTGGTCGGCAGAGCAGCTGGCAGCCAGTAACATGAGCCTGTCATCAATCCAGAACGGTGAGCTCATCGCCCTTGGTGTTTCCAGCAACCCTGAGGCGGCGCAGGTTAATTCTACCGCCCAGTCTTACGTCAGGATCGGAGAGGTGGCCAACAAGACGCCGGATGGCATCACCATCGATTTCTCCTACCCGAGTGTGGATGTCACCGTTGAATCAATTAACGCGGCGTCAAGTTGATATACTTTTTTTATTTTTTAATATCGTGAGCTTTTCTCACACCCTGATCTCAAAAACCCGGCCTGAATATACCACGGGTATATCTGTGTAAAATGTTCTGAATCCGCGGATCAATGTATCCTCTCCGGATCCAGTCCTGCACTCATTTCAGTTCTTCTATCAATTATCCTTCATGACCCGGGAATGGTTCTCCCACCCCACCAAGTGTAAACCCCTCATTATCAGACATGCAGTCTGACCCCTTCAATCCAGGGCCAAAATGGGCTTATTTTCCCATCGGGATCCGGTGGTAAACAAAAAAATGATCCCCTTTTGTCCACCCTGCAAATTATCCCCATTATTTGAAGCGAAAATCCAAAACCGGGCAAAATACAGGGCGTTTATATCTCCTCTTTAGCGGTGTTCTGCAGGCAGTGGTTTTTGGGTCGGCTACATGTCGTATGGCACCGGATCGGGCCCCGGAATGCCGTTATAGGCCCCCATCCGGATCAGTGAAGTACAGGAAAATGATGAAATGGGTGGGCATTTCGGTTACTAAAAGACTCATGCCGATTTTTTGAGATGATTGATCTGTCGGATTTGAGTGAAGTACTGAGATCTGCTCCCGGGTTGACCTCATTGGCTTGGCTGGTGAAATCTTTAAAAAAGTCCTATGACCGGAACCCGTAGATACGCTTGATCCGGTGGGCGACGGTCTTCCATCCCTCTTTTCTCATCAGCGGACCGTCGCGCAGTTTGAGATGGGAGAGGGTAAACCGTTTCCCGTCGACAACATACTTCTCGCCGACCACAAATTCATCCTCTCCCTCGCATTCCAGGTAGAGCGGGATCGTCTTCCTGCCGTCATGGACGGAGATCTTCACGACCACCCGGTCGATAGTCCGGGTCCAGAGGGTGGTGATGTCCTTTGCTTTCGCACGTGGCAGCCGTTTTCCCCCGCACTCGATTGCCGTAACCTCGACCCCGTAGGCTTCATCCCCGCATTCTGCAACAAGATGGTCATCGAGAAAACACTCGTCCTCGGGATCAAATTCAATCGTGCCGGTGAGGGAAGTTCCCTCCCGGGAGACAATCGTCTTTATCACCAGCATTTCAGGTTCCTTCTCCCACGGAATCCGGTGGTGGTGCCCGCACGCGGTGCACCGGACGAGGCGGTCGCGGGACTCAGAGAGAACCTCGTGCTCGGTCTCTTCCCTGCACTCGCGGCACAAAACGGTGATAAACATTAAAATATGAATGGCAACCCTCACATGATAAAGCATGGAGGCGCAGGAAATTATCCGGTGCCGGGGACATCCTCTTGTCCTTGGCACCCACCCGACCACGTTTGAGGTGACATGCGAGAAACATCTTTCTGAAAACGGCAACTGCATCATCGGGGTCGCTGCCGACAAGGGCTGTGCCGGCCTTGCTGCGGACTTCAAAAAGGTGCTTGCCCACGACGATGCGGTTCTTGTGACACGGCTTTTGGCAGGGAACGTTCCCGTCGAGGTGCGATCACGGGGGTCGGCACACCTCACCCTCGATCACCCGGCCGATATGGTCTGGCGTCGCAGTACCTTTACCTGCGGCAGGACAATCGGCATCTGCACGGATCGCATGGCTGCAACACTGCCCCGGGAGCTTATCACCGCACTCAGAAACGGGGAAGAGATGACTGTTATCCTAACTGTTACACGTCCCGGCTGAGCGTAGTGATCTTTTCTTCTGCCCCGGCAAGCAGGGTTTCGCACTGTTTGACGAGCGCTGCTCCTTGTTCATATAATTTCATGCTCTCGTCGAGGCTTGTGCCGCCGTCCTCGATCTTTGCGATAATCAGTCGTAACTGCTCAATCTTTTCTTCATAGGTTTCCGTCATGATCCACACGCTCCACCACGACCCGGCTCCTGCCGTCGTAAAACCGCAGGTTCAGCCGGTCATCTTCCCTGAGGGCATCCACGGATTTCACAACAATGCCGTCCTTTTCCACAACGCAGTACCCCCGGGCGAGCACGGCACGCGGGCTCCTTCCCTCAAGTGCAGTCTTCATCTCCGCAAGCATGAGACGGTCGCGCTCGATCCGGGTCGAGAACGACCGTTCGAGCCGGTCAGAGAGATCCACGGTTGCCTGCCTTTTCTCGCCGATCTTCCGGCAGAACCGCTGTGGGCGGAGACGGTCCCGGAGCGCAGCAATGTCGTCCTGTGCCCGTGAGACCCGGGAAAGCAGCGCCCCGCCCAGCTGGCACCGGAGGTCCCGGAGCGCGAGCCGGAGGTCTTTCCTGTCCGGTACTACCAGTTCGGCCGCAGCCGAAGGGGTGGGTGCCCGCATATCGGCTGCGAGATCCGCAAGCGTCACATCAACCTCGTGGCCTATAGCCGATACGACCGGGACCGGGCATGCGGCAATCGCTCGCACAACATCGGGATGGTTGAAGGGGAAAAGATCCTCGAAACTCCCGCCGCCCCGTGCCACGATCACGACATCCACGTGCCCCGCGACCCGTTCGATTGCCCGTGCGATCTCCCGGTGGGCATCTTCTCCCTGTACTGCCGTGGGAGAGATGACAATCTCCACGGGATAGCGGCGAGCAATCACGGTACGGATATCGTGGATAACCGCCCCGGTTTCCGAGGTGACTACGCCTACCCGTGTAGGAAACGATGGCAGAGGACGTTTTCTTTCGATGGCAAACCAGCCTTCCGCCGCCAGTTCCTTTCTCCACCTCTCGACAAGCAGGTACTTCTCCCCGGCTCCTCCCCGGGTCATCTCTTTTACCTGTATCTGATAGGCCCCGTGCGGCGGATACACCCGGACCGAACCGGTGATGATGACCTCCAAACCGTCCTCCGGTTCGAAGGAAAGCCGTTCGGCATCCGACCGCCACATGACGCACTTGATCACCGCCGCCATGCTCCCACCCCCTTTTTCCGAGAGAGAGAAGTACCGGTGGCCCCGGGCGTGGTGCTTGTAGTTCGTGACCTCGCCCTGTACCCTGATCTCCTGGAGCTGCCGGTCATCGAGAAGGCGTTCGATGATGCCGGAGACCTCGCCGACCGTGAGCGGAATATCCGGTAGTACGGATAATTCCTTTGGTTCCTGCGCTTCCGGGGGCTCGGTGCGGTAAAACCAGTCCATGAAGGAAATATTATGCACAAAGCGCTTATCAATTAGTATTATCATGACTGCCTACGGCGTATCGAGCATGTTCTTCCATGAATACACCAGTGATGAGATCTTCTCGTTTGTCTCCAGGGCAGGCCTCGACGGGATCGAGTACTGGCTGGAGACGCCGCATTTCTGGCTCCGCGATCTCCCGGCAGACGAAGTGATCGCCTGCCGGCGTGCCCACCCGGAGATTGCCACTCTCACCGTCCACACGCCGGTTCTCGACCTCAATCCCTGTTCCATCAATCCCGATGTCGCGGAGATCTCGGTTGCCTATGCTGTCCGGTCAGTTGAAATGGCGCAGGTTCTCGGGGCCGGCGTCCTCACCGTCCATCCCGGCCGGAGAACGGCAAAACGTCCCCCGGGCGAGGCCGATATCGCCCGGTTCGATCACTATATCGCGGCGCTCCGCGAGGCCGCCTTACGGGATACCGTTAAAGTCGCGCTCGAAAACATGGAACCCATAATCAATTCCCTCATCTGCACGCCCGAACGGATGCGCGAAGTGCTTGATGCCGAACCGTGGCTTATGTTCACGCTCGACACATCCCACGCGCTCGCAGCATCTGAGGAAACGGTGCTGCAGTATATCGATCTCTGCGCTGACCGGCTTGCAAACGTGCACATCAGCAGTGCAGGAAACGGCCAGCTCCATCTCCCGCTGGACCGGAACCCGGTAATCGCCCGGATCCTCGGAGCGCTCCGTGACCACCGCTACCGGGGGGGCCTGATGCTCGAGATTGACGATCTCAATTTCCGAAGACCACTCTCCGCGGAAGAGAAGTGCGTAATCCTTGCGAAGGATCGTGCGTTTATGCACGAATGTATGGAGCCGGACTAAACCGGGATACCCCCGTCCGTTGGGTTTATTAAATCCCATTCCCCATAACTTCAGTGTACAACGACTATGAACCAAAGGATCTGGCGTGTTTTTCCACGGCGTGAAACAGGATGATTGAGAACGTTTTTTATATTCTGCTCTTTGTTGTCTGTATCCTTCTCTCCGCGTTTTTTTCCAGTTCAGAGGTTGCCCTGATCTCGATCACCAAGGCGAAGGTCCGAACGCTTGTCAATGACAACAAGCCCGGTGCCATAGCCCTTGCCACATTAAAAGAGAACCCGGATCACTTCCTGATCACGATCCTTATTGGAAACACCATCATGAACATTGCTGCGGCTGCCATTGCAACCGCGATTGCGATCAGTGTCTTTGGCAGCATCGGTGTCGGTATTGCCACCGGTATTGTCGTGATCATCCTGCTTGTTTTCGGTGAAATCGGCCCGAAGATCTATGCCACGCGGGCCCCGGATACCTTCCCCCGGACTATAGCGCCAATTATCCTTTTTCTCTCCCGCATCCTCTCGCCTGTTATCTGGGTTGTCGAACGGGTGAGCCCGTCCCTTGGCGTCGGCAGGGATATGGGCGAGCCGGCGGTAACCGAAGAGGAGATCAAGGAATGGATAGACGTGGGGAAAGAGGAGGGGACGATCGAGCAGGA
>Ga0074046_10004870_pt1 | contig 10850 bp, 8 predicted proteins | sample BogForMeECP23OM3_FD_94441 | JGI IMG/M metagenome (GOLD analysis project Ga0074046, IMG submission 94441) | Bog forest soil microbial communities from Calvert Island, British Columbia, Canada - Bog Forest MetaG ECP23OM3 | ecosystem: Environmental > Terrestrial > Soil > Wetlands ...
AACACGTCAGCGGACACCCCGTTCTGCTCCTCGGTGCCGACCACGCTCGACAGCTGGACCACCCGCTGCGGCTTCGGCCAGCGGCTGCCCATGATCGTGATCTCGCCCTGGACGCGGCAGAACTACGTCAGCGGCAACCTGACCAACACCGTCTCGATCACCAAGTTCATCGAGGACAACTGGCTCCGCGGACGGCGGATCGGAGGCGGCTCCTTCGACCGGATCTCGGGCAGCCTGTACGCACGGGGCGGCCTGCTCAACTTCCGCGTCAGGCCGAATTTCCGGCCGGTCATCCTCGACCCGACCACGGGTGAGGTCGTGAGCAGCTAGATAAACCACGCGGCGAGCGGCTGCGACCGTACCCACGGTCGCAGCCGCTGTCGTGCCGGGGCGGGCAGCCAGGCCGTTCGGCATCATCGGTCTGACAAGTACGTGGGTACCATGACACCATGACCTCCCCGCGTATGACCCCGCCCAGCGCCGAGCAGGTTACCCGCGCGCTCGACGGCGTGCAGGACCCCGAGATCCACCGGCCGATCACCGAGCTCGGCATGGTCAAGAACATCGGCATCGCCCCCGACGGGGTGGTGCTCGTCGAGGTCTGGCTGACCGTCGCGGGCTGTCCGCTGCGGGAGACCATCACCCGGGAGGTCACCGCGGCGGTCGGCAAGGTGCCCGGCGTGTCCAGGGTCCGCGTCGAGCTCGACGTGATGAGCGACGAGCAGCGGCGGGCGCTGCAGACCCAGCTGCGCGGCGGGCGGCCGGAGCCGCAGATCCCGTTCTCCCAGCCGTCCTCGCTGACCCGCGTGTACGCGGTGGCCAGCGGCAAGGGCGGCGTGGGCAAGTCGTCGGTGACGGTGAACCTCGCCGCCGCGCTGGCCGCCTCCGGCCAGAAGGTGGGCGTGGTGGACGCCGACATCTACGGGCACTCGGTACCGCGGATGCTGGGCGTCACCGGCCGGCCCACCCCGGTCGAGAACATGATCATGCCGCCGTCGGCGCACGACGTGAAGGTCATCTCCATCGGCATGTTCACCAAGGGCAACACGCCCGTCGTGTGGCGCGGGCCGATGCTGCACCGCGCCCTGCAGCAGTTCCTCGCCGACGTGTTCTGGGGCGACCTGGACGTGCTGCTGCTGGACCTGCCGCCCGGCACCGGCGACGTCGCCATCTCGGTGGCCCAGATGCTCCCGTCGGCCGAGCTGCTCATCGTGACCACCCCGCAGCTGGCCGCCGCCGAAGTAGCCGAACGGGCGGGCGCGATCGCCTCGCAGACCCATCAGCGCGTCGCCGGGGTGATCGAGAACATGTCGTATCTCGTCTGCGCGCACTGCGGGGAGCAGACCGAGGTGTTCGGCTCGGGCGGCGGGGCCACCGTGGCGGCCGCGCTCAGCCGCCTCGGCGGCACCCAGGTGCCGCTGCTCGGGCAGGTGCCGCTGGATGTCCGGCTGCGCGAAGGCGGCGACGCGGGGATGCCGCTGGTGCTCAGCGACCCCGACTCCCCGGCGGCTCTCGCGCTGCGGAAGATCGCGGACGAAATCGGCGCCCGCGGCCGCGGGCTGGCCGGGCGTAATCTCGGCTTGACGCCGCGCTAGGTTTTTTGGGGTTAGGTTTTTTGGGTTAGGTCGCGTCGGGGTCGAACGGGGGACGCTCGCCCGGGGCGAGGAGGGTGCCGTTCGCCCTGGTCTGGCGCGGGGACTGTGCTGCGGTCTTGGCTGCATCCCCGTTGAGGTCGTCGAGGAAGTGCTTCTGCACGAACCGCTTGGGGTTCAGGTCCTCGATCTCGAAATCGGCGAACTCCGGCCCCAGCCCCTCCCGCAGGTCGTTCTTGGCGCCCTCCGCGATCTTGCGCAGGTCACGGAGGGCCCGCCCGGCCTGGGCGGCGATCTTGGGCAACTCGTTCGGCCCGAAAATGACGAGCGCGATCACCGCCAGGACCAGCAGCTTGGGGATGGACAGGTCGAACAACGCTCAGCTCTTCCGTCGGGCAGGTAAACACACGCTCGCGAGTCCACTCTAAACCGTAATGCCGTCTTCCGTGGACACGGCCGGGACTGACGGACTGACCCGTACCCTGGTCTCTGGCCGACTCGTGCCGCGCCCTGGGTCGCCGCCCTGGGTCGCCGCCCTGGGTCGCCGCCCTGGGTCGCCGCCCTGGGTCGCCGCCCTGGGTCGCCCCGGTCAGTGGAACGGATTGGCCCAGGACGCCAGCCGGACCAGGCCGCGCGTCATGCGCTTCCAGAAGCCCGGCGGGCGGTCGTGCGGTAGCGCGCCGACCACCGCGTCCACGGTCTGGGTCGGGGCGTCGGCCACCACCGTGTACACCATGCCGCGGCCGGACCAGGTCAGGGACCGCTGATCCGGCTCCGCGACGAATACCACGTGGCCGGCCACGGTGGTCTTCCGCCAGCCGGCCAGGCTGGCGGCCAGCTGGCCGTGCTGCTCGAACACCGAGATCACCGACAGGCCATCTGAGTAGCCCAGGTCGAGCACGGTGCCGGAACTCGCCTCCGTCTCGGCGCCGGTGAACAGCTCCAGGCCGCCGGGCAGCTCGGCTGGGACCAGCCAGCCACGGGCGCGCAGCGCGAGCAGTTGGGCCTGGGAGAAGGGATCGGTCCACAGCCCCCGCGGATCGGCCGGCGCGCTGGCTGGTGCCGATCCCTGCTTCGCGAACCGGACGTTGATGAACACGTCCCGGCTGATCACGTGGGCGGCGGTGTCGTAGATCTCCCGCTCGAGCGGCAGCTTGGTGGCGTCGTCCAGCCAGAACCTTGCGGCGAGGCTGCCGTCGGGCCGCCGGGCCTCCACCACCTGGGCCGTGCGGTCGACGGCCAAGCCCGCGCCCGCGCACGCCACGACGTAGTGCGTCTCGAGCAGTTGCACGAGCGGGATCGTGACCCCGAGGACGCCCTCGGGCGCCTGGCCGTCGTCATCGGAGGACAGGTAGGGCTGGCTGGTAGAGGCCCCGGCGTCGAGGGTCTGGGTGACCGTCTGACCGCCGCTGACGTGCCAGATGTCGGACACCAAAACGCTCCCGCTGCCGCCCTCGCTCCAGCGGGTGACTACCTCTTCGCCCTGGTAGGACGTCACGATCGCCGCCTGGGCCGCCTGGGCCAGCAGCCGGACGGCCTGGACCACGCCCGGCCGCCGTCCCGCCACCGGCGCCTTTCCCCCGGTCGCCGCGCGAGCCGCCGCGATGGCGTCATTCTGCTGGGGGCCCGCCTGGCCGCTGCACGCGGTGACCAGGAACACGGGCACGGCCACCACCAGCACGGCCGCCAGCAGCAACGGCGACCGGCCGTCCCTGTGACGGCTCGTTGGACAGGTCAGGGTGAACACGCGGACCTCACGGTGCCGACGCCTCCGAGTCGGGTCCGGACGAGCTCGGCTGGACCGTCGGGCCGGGGAACGGGACCTCACCGGTGGTGATCGCGTGTTCCACGCTGTACATCTCCACCGGCGGGGTGATCCTCGGCCCGGGCGCCGCCTCCCCTCCGCCGCCCGCGGTGAAGGCGGCCGCGCCCAGGCCGATGACCAGGGACACGGTGCCGAGCACCAGGTAGCGGCGGCGCCGGGCCGGTCGCGGTCGGCGGGTTTCCTCCCGCGGCCTTTTTCGTGCCGGGCTTGCTGCCCGCCGATGGCCCGGTACGACCCGCAGCAGCCGGCGCCGTGGCGGTATCGGGCCGCCGGGCCCGGTCATGGCGATCAGGCGCCTGGTCATCGCCGCCTCGGCCGGCGCCCCGGTCGTGAGCGAGCGCAGCTTCTGCTTCAGCGCCCTGAGCTCGGCGGCTTCGCTCCGGCACGGCTCGCAGCCGGCTAGGTGGGCGTGCGCCCGGTCGAGTTCGGCGCCGTCGAGCTCGCCGTCGACCAGGGCTGACAGCCGGTCACCGAGATGGCTCATGACTCACCCGCCCGCTTCAGCCGGGCCAGGCCCTGACGCCGGAGCCCATGGCCCCGGGCGGCCTCGTGGCCTGCCGGAGTGCTTGCTGGGGTGCCTGCCGCGCCTTGACCGACGGGGACCGGACCAGGCCTGCGGTGCTCGAGCGCGGAGCGCAGCTGGGCTCGCCCGCGGTGGATTCTGCTGCGCACCGTGCCCAGCTTGACCCCGAGGGTGGCGGCGATCTCCTCGTAGGAGAAACCCTCGATATCGCACAGCACCACGGCGGCCCGGTACTCCGGCGGGAGCGCCTTGAGCGCGGCCTGCACGTCGTCGTCCAGGTGACTGTCGTCGAAGGCCTGAGCCGGCGTGGGCTCGGAGCCCGCCAGCCGGTGCGCCATCTCGTCGGCCAGCCCCTCGAACCGGATCCGCTGCCTGCGCCGCGCCGAGTCGAGGAAGAGGTTCGTGGTGATGCGATGCAGCCAGCCCTCGAACGTGCCCGGCGTATAGCTGGACAGCGACCGGAACACCCGGACGAAAACCTCCTGGGTCAGGTCCTCGGCGTCGTGCGGATTGCCGGTCAGCCGGTAGGCGAGACGGTACACCCGAGCGGAATGCATGCGGACGATATCCTCCCACGTCGGGAGGTTCCACTCGGGCTGAGCGGGGTCCGCGGCTCGCGATTCGGCTCGGCCGGCCTCGTCCAACAATCCGTCCTCCGGGTCACAGAGTGCCGCGCCTGTCACCATCGTGCCCTGGATTCTTCCGTTACGCCAATTGTGTCCGGTCAGCCCGGCCTAGCGCTCTCCAGGCCCGGTGCGTATCGCATGAACTAACGGCCTAAGCCCCGGCAGAGTTCCCGGACCTGCATATCTGGCGCTAGGCTGCTGCGGGTGGGGCCACTAGCGTACGCCGCCGGATACCTGCCCGAGGACGAGGCACTGCTCGCCGCGCGGGCTAACGCGGCCGACCTCGGCGGCACCGAACCGGTCCTCCCGGCCGTCGGCGCCGCCCTGCGCTTCCTGGCCTGCGCGGTTGGGGCCAGGACCGCCGTCGAGATCGGCACCGGCTGTGGCAGTTCGGGTATCTGGCTGCTCCGCGGCATGCGCCCGGGCTCCACGCTCACCAGCGTGGACACCGAACCCGAATATCACCGGCTGGCCAGGAAGGCGTTCGCCCAGGCGGGCTTCGCGCAGAATCAGTGCCGGCTCATTCTCGGGCGCGCGCTCGACGTGCTTCCCCGGCTGTCCGACGGCACGTACGACATGGTGTTTTGCGACGCGGATCCGCGAGACTACCCGGACTACCTGTCCGCCGCCCTGCGCCTGCTGCGGGCAGGCGGGATCGTCGCTTTCAATAACGCCCTGCTGACGGGAGCTTCTCCGGACGCTGGAGACGATGACCTGGCGTTCGACCTCGCCAGCCAGGTACGGGCCGACGAGCGGCTGGTACCCGTGCTGGTGCCGCTCGGAGATGGCCTGCTTGCCGCGGTCAAGAGGAGCGACTAGGCAGCGGCCCGGGTTTCGGTCACCCGACCACGGACTTTAGGGCGTCACCAAGCCTGGCCGCCTCGTCGGCGGTGAGCTCAACAACTAGCCGCCCGCCGCCTTCAAGCGGGACACGCATGACGATGCCGCGTCCCTCCTTGGTGACCTCAAGCGGACCGTCGCCCGTCCGCGGCTTCATCGCCGCCATTCTCCCATCCCCTTCCTCCGGAGCCCGCCGCACAGCCCGTCTAGCCGCCTAGGCAGTACCCGGCCGGGTACTGCGCATGCCATTACCCCGGCGCCTGCGATGGAACCGGCCAGCCACAATCGTTTCTATCCGTCGCCCTATTATCCCGTGTTCGGAAGCAGAATGGTAATGATTGGCCATCCTGGCCGCCGTGAATGCGTGCGCAACGGCCCTTTTTGTGCGCCGTTCGGCGATTTCGCCGGCGCGTCGTGTGGGCCGGGCCCGCGCCGCGGGCCGAGCACGCTCAGTCCACGCCCGCAGCACCCGCAGGCCACGCCCGCAGCATCCTCAGGCCGGTGGGCTATCTTGGGTGGCCGTCTGTCGTTTTGGGGAGGGCACCGGGATGAGCGAGCCCGCCGGGCGGCCGTCCCGAGCCGCGCGGCGTCTGCTCATCGATCTGACGCCGCTGCGGCGGTCCCGTGATTTCCGCCGCCTAGTCTCCGGCGAGCTCATATCCGTACTCGGCACCCAGCTGACCACGGTGGCGGTGCCCTACCAGGTGTACCAGCTGACCCGGTCCTCGCTGGTCGTCGGGCTGGTGTCGGCGACCCAGCTGTTTCCGCTAATCACCGGGTCGCTGCTGGCCGGATCGGTGGTAGACGCGATGGACCGGCGCCGCTTGCTGATGGTGGCGCAGGTGCTGATGGCCGGCTGCAGCGCCGGGCTGGCGGTCAACGCCGACACTGGACCCGCGCTGTGGCCGTTGTTCGTGCTACCGGCCCTGGCGGCCGGGTTTAGCGGCCTGGACAGCGCCGGACGCAACGCGATCGTGCCGAACATGGTCCGCCGGTCCGAGGTATCCACCGCGAACGCCATATTCCAGGCCCTGTTCCAGCTGGGGCAGGTGGCAGGTCCGGCGGTGGCCGGCTTGCTGCTGGCGGGGGCGGGCGTCCGCTTCGTGTACTGGATGGACGTGGCCAGCTTCGGAGTGGCCCTGCTGGCGGTGTTCCTGATCTCGCCGCAGCCAGCCGGGGAGGCCGGCCACCGGCCCGGCTTGCACTCGATCCTGGAGGGCCTCAGATTCCTCCGCGGCCGGCAGGCCATCCAGGGTGCCTACCTGATCGACATCAACGCCATGGTGTTCGGCATGCCACGGGCCCTGTTCCCGGCGCTGGCCACCACGTTTTTTGGCGGCGGCGCATCGACCCTCGGTTTCCTCTACGCCGCGCCCGGCGCGGGCGCCCTAGTCGGCGCACTCACCACCGGCTGGGTCAGCCGGGTCCAGCGCCAGGGCCTCGCGGTCATCGTCGCGGTCATCGCCTGGGGCGCCGCCATCACCTGCTTCGGGCTGGTGCCTTGGCTGCCCGCCGCCCTGGCCCTGCTTGCCGTGGCAGGCTGGGCCGATGTCATCTCGGCGGTGTTCCGCAGCACGATCATCCAGCTCGCCGTGCCGGATGCGCTGCGGGGGCGCCTGGCGGGACTGCAGATCGCCGTGGTCACCGGCGGTCCCCGCCTGGGAGACCTGGAGTCAGGGGCGGTAGCGGCCGCCTTCGGCGACACCGTGTCGGTCGTCTCCGGCGGCCTGGCCTGCATCGCGGGTGCCTTGGTACTGGCCCGCCTGCTGCCCGGCTTCCGCCACCAGCGGGCCTCTGCGATTCCCGCGCATGAGCCACATGTGTCCGGCGCCCCGCCGTCCTTAGCGGAGGTATAGCACTAGTCGACACGGACCGTTGATACGGAAGCGCCTAGAGGACTCAGGCGGAATTTACTTAATCACGAAACTAGCTAGTTATCTGTCATGCTCTGGGCTCCCGATCACCCGCGGGCTGGCAAAGGTCAGTACGTCTTCGAACACATTATCGTAATGGAACGCATATAAGGCCATTATCTGGTGCCAACGGAGTCCGTTCACCACCTCAACGGCGTACGGGACGATAATCGGCCAGAGAATCTAGAACTCTGGACCAGGCCGCAGCCAACCGGCATCCGGGTGCGCGACGCTATCGCGTGGGCACGCGAAATACTCGCTCAATACACAGGGGTTTCGGACACCTCCAACAATGCTCAAGGCCTGCCTTGAGCACTCTTGGAGGTGGCGGGAATCGAACCCGCGTCCTTCAGTACCTCACCAGGGCTTCTCCGGGCGCAGCTTGCTCTGCTTTTCTCAGCCTCGGCGATCACGCAAGCAAGACGCCGACAGGCTCAGCCGCTGTTAGATGTCCCGCCTAGCCCCGCGGCCGGGTCAGGCGGTGGATCCTCCTAGCTGATGCCAGGCACCGGGTCGAAGGCATCCCCGGGCTGACACTCGCTAACTCGCCTTAAGCGACGAGAGCGAGAGTGCGCTGATTAGAGTTGGCACTTATTGGTTTGCGGTCACAGGATTAACGAGGTCACAACCGCAACCCTCGGCCCGCTTCCCCTGGTTCGACCACCGAAGTCGAAACCGATCACCCCCTATTGAGTTGTCCGGCCGGCACGGCTACACCACACCCCCACACCTGACCGTACACTCACAACACCCGACAGCCAACATGGATTCCCGTCCGGACGACCTCGCGGCAAAGCCGTCGGCGGGCACCCCCACGAATGGCAGCCTCGGTCAAACCGACGCGGACACCGGGACAGCGCCCGACTTACCCCGATTTGTCCCCCGACGGTTCGATGGTCTTCGTGATCGTGGACCGTTACCCGCGCTTTCACGCGGGTAACGGTCCACGATGATGGCGGCGCCGTGCGTAATTGTCAGTGGGCCTGATGCACGGGGGGTGAGTGAGACACTTGTTGCTGCTGAAGCACTCCATGCCAGGCTGACAGCACGCCTGCGGCTGAGCCGGGGCATGACGTGTCCCCTGCGGGCGGTGGCGGTGGCCGAAACGCGCCCGCAAGGGCCGGCTGGCGGGGTCGGAGTCGGTCCACTGGCCGGGTCTACCCCGAGATGAGACCCGGACCTTTTACGTTGACTGGGCCGCACCCCCAAGTGAATCCCGGTCACGCGTAAGACGCCTGCAGGTATTCACATGGTTGCTTACAGCGAGAAAACTTCGGTCATACATAGATGACGCTTAGTGACGAGGGTGAAGCGCGGCGGGGAAGCGGCAGCGGGTGACCGAAGTGACGGAGTTCAGCGGGTGACCGAAGTGACGGAGTTCAGCGGGTGACCGAAGTGACGGAGTTCAGCGGGTGACCGAAGTGACGGAGTTCAGCGGGTGACCGAAGTGACGGAGTTCAGCGGATGGCCGAGAAGAAGGCTCCGGCCAGGGCGGCGGCGGAAAGCTGCGGCGTCTTGCCGGACTCGATCGCGGCGATCGCGATGCCGTTGCGGTAACCGACGAACCAGCTCATCCAGCCCGACCCGGTATGAACCAGGCCAACCTGGCCGTACACCTGCGCGCCACGCACGTCGGCCGCGTGGGCACCGCCCGAGCGGACCGCGCCGCGCATGAGCCCGCGCAGCGCGGACATCATGTCCGGGTCCAGCGTGGTACCTGGCGTACTGGCCGGATCGGGCGACGCTTGGGTCACCTGCGGGACGCGCCAGCGGCCGGCGTCCACCGCCGCAGCCACCATGGCCATCGACAGCACGCTCATCCGCACGTTCCCCTGGCCGATGGTCTGGGCCGCGAGGTCCGCGCCGCCCGACGCGGGCGGCACCGACCCGGAGAAGGCCGGCACCTGCAGCTGCCAGTTAGAGCCAATGCCGAATTCCCTGACCACTTGAGCCCACTGGTTCGCCGAGAGCCGCTCGGACAGTTGGGCGAACGCCGTGCTGCAGCCCTCGGCGAAAGCGGTGCTGAACGGCTTCTGCTCACCGGTCCCGGAGCTGGTGAAGGTCTGCCCGCCGACCGTGAAGGAGTTCGTGCACGAGATCGGGACCGCAAACCCGTTGCTGACCAGCGCGGCGGCGGACACGATGGTGAACGCGGTGCCCGGCACCAGCCTCGCGTTCAGCGCACCCCCCGGGGGCAGGACGCCGGACGCCTGATGCTGCGCGACCGCCAGGACCTCGCCGGTCGACGCTTGGACGGCGACGATCTCACCCGAGCTGGACACGCCGTCGAGGGCGGTCAGCGCGGCGTTCTGCACCGCCGGGTCGATCGTGGTACGTACCGGCGTGCCCGCCGCGCCTGGCCACTGGGCCAGCACCCCGGTCTGCGCGCCGACCGAGTTCACTACCACTACCTCGGTCGTGGGCGTACCGACCAGCTGACGCTGGTAGTACTGCTCAAGCCCGGACAGCCCCACCGTGGCGCCTGGGGCGTAGAGCGCGCCGTCGGCGCGCAGTTGCTCGTTGATCTCGCTGCCGACATCACCGACCAGCCCGGTGGCCTCGGCTTGGAACAGCCGCTGCGATTCGGGCAGGACCACCAGGCCGGGCACCTGACGAAGCTGGCCGCGCAGGCTCGCGTAGGTGGCGGAGTCGAGGGTGGCGAGCCGGAGGAACTGATCCGGCGGGGCAGCCGCGATCTGGCCGAGCACCTGCCCGGCCTGCAGACCGGTGCGGTCAGCGAAGGCCCGGGCCGTCGCCGCCTGGCTGGCCAGGCGATCCGGCCACACGCCGAGCACATAGGCCGGGGCCGGAAGCTGAAGCGGATGCCCCTTGGCGTCGAGCACGGAGGCCCGGGGCGGGAACTGGGTCACCACCGCCAGCCGCTCGCCCGGCCCCAGGCTCGGGTTGACGACGCCTGGCGTCCAGTCGACCTTCCAGGCGCCGTCGACCCGGCGCAGGCCGAACTGGCCGCGATACGTCCAAACGCGCCCCTGCTGGGCGAGATCGACTGTGGCCATGAAGGACGCTTGCGCGGTGCCGCCGTGCTGGACGACCGACTTCATAGTTAGGAACAGTTGCGTCGCGTCAAGCTGCGCGAAGGCGCTCCGCAGGTCCGCGGTGACAGTGCCCGGCGCGGCCGTGGTCAGCGCGCCCGCGGCGGCATATTGCTGCTGCTGCCAGTCGAACAAGAACGCCTGCACGGTGGGCTCCGCGGAAGGCTCCGAGCCGAAGCCCGTGGCCAGGCCGATAACCAGCACGCCGACGGTGACGATGGCGAGCGCGGCGATGCGCGACCGTTTCGCCCGCCGGATCGCGGGCGAGGACTTGCGGCCGGGCCTGGCGGCCGGGCTGGGAGCCACATGACGGGCCGCGCGGTTCCCGCCGGGGGTCAGCCGGGCCGACCGGAACGCGCGCGGCCTGGGTGCCGCGCCGCTCGGGCCGCCAGCGCCGCTCGGGCCGGATGGGCCGCCAGCGCCGCTCGGGGCGGATGGGCCGCCAGCGCCGCTCGGGGCGGATGGGCCGCCAGCGCCG
>Ga0074046_10004871_pt1 | contig 10848 bp, 12 predicted proteins | sample BogForMeECP23OM3_FD_94441 | JGI IMG/M metagenome (GOLD analysis project Ga0074046, IMG submission 94441) | Bog forest soil microbial communities from Calvert Island, British Columbia, Canada - Bog Forest MetaG ECP23OM3 | ecosystem: Environmental > Terrestrial > Soil > Wetlands ...
AGTCTCTGGCAGTTGCGCCGTCTACTTCGACTATGGGACTCTGGGAGGCTCTGGCGGGGCGATTTCATGGCAGACCGAGGCGCACTTTACGCCGAGCACTTCCTACTGCAGCACCACGCAACGGCCTACTGGCGAGTCAGTCGCCGTCGACTCCAATGGCTACTGGTGGATCGCCTTTTCCTCTGCCAAGAACGCCCCCCCTGGTTATTTCGACACGGTATGGGAATGTGCCCAGACCGCCGCCACCTGCCTGTCTACGCCTGCCGACTTCAGCCTGAGCACTTCCGTATCGTTTGGGGCGTCGACTAGCTGGCTTCCCCAGCTCGTCTCGCTCGGAAGTTCCCATGTCGCCCTCTATTATTTCTATGAGAACAGCGCGGCCAGCGTCGCCAATGTCGAATACTATTCAGGCTCCGCATGGAGCGTTGCCGCCGCCACGGTGGCTTCTTACACCGTCCCAGACTTCTCGGCCTTCAACGGCAACACGGCGGGGTGCGGGGTCAGCGCCAGCGGCGTGACCTATCTCTATTCAGCCTATACGACCGGGACTCCGGCGTGGACCGCGACCGTGGTGGACAACACGGTGACCACCAACACCTTCGGGTGCGGGATAGCGACGGACGGCTCCACGAACATCGGCATGGCTTACACCTCCAGCACGACGGCGGCGAAGTCCACGTTCTGCACGACTACCTGCACGACGGCCGGGAACTGGGCCGCGCCCGTCAGCTTCGCCAGCGGGGAGCTTTCGACCCCCAGCTACTTCGGCGTGGTGCAGTCCCTCACAGCTGGGACGTTCATCACCTCATGGACGGCGCAGCTCACCGGCACCTGCACTACGACCACCTACTGCGTGTTCATCAACTCGTTCGGGATTGCGGGGACGATAGACCTCCGCATCTGCCTTGAGGAGAGCCTCGCCGTGTCAGGGACGTTCGGGCTCGCCACCAGCGGGTCCTATATCTCGACGAGCACCGCGACCGGGAGCTACAGCGCGGGTGGCATCTCCACCTGCCCCCTTACGGTGGTCGCCACCACCCCCGGCTCGACCCTCACGGTGACAGTCCCTGCCTCCGGGCTCTGTACGTCTCTCCTCTCTACTTGTCACCAGTACTGGATGAACTCTAGCGCGACCTCTTCCACGACCCAGCAATATACCGCGCCAGCTGTGGGAGCCACGATAAACCTCGGCGTCGACTCCTACTACTCCGTGGGGAACGTCGAGACGATAACCGCCAACGCTCAGGCGGATTTCGACCCCGGCCTGACGGCCCTCACCATCACTGGGACATACAAGGGTGCGTCGGTCAACCTCTGCGGCGCGGGAGGACAATATGGGACCATCGCCCCCGACAACTCGCACAGCGTCGCCTACTGCGGCTCCAATACCGCCGCCAACATCGTCTTTGCAGACATCGGCGCCACGATAAGCGGCTTCCCCACCACGCTCGGGGGTGCGCCCTCCGGCTCGGAATGGAGGACGCCTTCGCCATGCGCACCAGCCCCGGCCTCGGCGGGCAACACCGAGAACTGCAACTACTGGAAGCGATGGTTCTATCCTCTCGACTACGCTCTCGGCGGGGCTCAGGTAGGGACGCCAACGGCTCCGGCGTTCACCTGCAACATCTACGGGTCGTCGACGCCTACCACGCTGACCACCTCACTCGTGAACTACCCATGCGACAACGGGGCGGCGTGGTCGATAACTCATCCGACGCTGACTGGCTCCAACTCTACCGACCAGTGGACGCTCGACCCGGCCATCACCGTTTCGGGGACCACTTCGTCGTCTTCCCCCACCACGGCAGGCGGGGGCGGCCTCACATGGACCTATTGGCAGCAGTTCAAGAGCTACTGGTGCGGCAACCCACCCATACAGGGCGCTTGGGACGGCGCGTTCAGCATACCGGTCACGGCGAACGTCTATGGCAGCCCCGCGACCATCGCCACGCTCACGACCCGCAACACAGGGGACTTGGTGTGTTCTGCCCTCGTGTGGAGCGACAGCGGGGCGCCCGTGTCATCGGTCACAATCATAGCGGACGGCTCTAACCAGAGATGGCATGCTGACACCACGACATACAGCCCCACCAGTGCAGGCGCCCACTACAGTTTCGACTACTTCCAGCAGATACAGCTCACGTTCTACCTCGACCCATTGACGATTACTGGTTCTTGCGGTTCTCCTTGCTGGGACGCAGGCCGCACCGTCAAAGTCAGCAGCTCCTATCTCGGGATAAAGACCGTCCTCTGGACGTATTCATCGGCCAACGGCGACGGGAAGCAGTCCAAGGCGTTCTGGTTCGACACCAGCAACTTCCTCGACTGCGAATCCTCGACGGGAGGGACTGGCAACTGGGTCTCCAACATGACAGAGACACCGGTGCTCTCCACGCCCGGAGGCACGACGGGCACGACTTGCGGATATACGCTCAGTAGTGGAACTACGACAACGGCCACCACAACAACTACTACGACGACGCCCACCACGACCACTACCACGACTACAACCTACTCCTCCACCAGCACGACCACCACCACGGCCTATTCCACTTCGACAACGAGCACTACGACGACGACCACCACTGAGACTTCCTTTTCGCCGACCGTCACGAGCACTCATGTCACGACCACCACCACGATAACGTCCACCGGGACTCTGACCACGACGACGACTGCTGCGACCGAGACGACCACGAAGATTCTTTACGCGGCTGAAGCCGTGCCCATGAACGCCTCCCTGATACTGGGGCAACGCATCACCCTCAACGCGACCACGGTTGGTTGGTCTGGCTCTGGTAGCGCAGTGTGGTATTTCGACCCTTCGACCCCCTCTCCATACACCTGCCCCTACATCGTCGGGTTGGGGGGGAATATCGGTACTGGGAACTTCACCCTGAACTTCGGGGGCGTCGGCAACTATTACCTCTGCTATGAGGTCACCGACCCCTCATCCACAACCCTGTATTCCAACATCCTCAACGTCACGGTCGAGGCCCTCGCCACCACCACGACCAGCACCACCACTACCACGACGACCACGTTGCCGACGACCACGACTACCACCACATCTTCCACGACCACTACGCCAACCACTACGACCACGACCGCGCCTACTCTGGTGGGCGGCAACGAGATTGACGACTCCACGCTGCTCGTGATAGCGGCTTCCATAGCGATAGGGATTGCCCTGGTCGTCCTCCTCTCCGTGCGCCGCCGGTCGGGTATGGATATAGGCGAGGGCTGAGAAGGCGCTTTTCATGCTCCCGCTCCAGGTGGCCGCAGGCATCCTCCACTCGGACTGGCTGCTCGTCCTCTTCTTCGGTGCTTTCCTGTCGGCCCTCGGCTGGGTGCGCTTCCTCAAGGACTGGAAGAATGCCGACCTGCTGGATGTCGTGATGCTCGCCTTCGCCACATTGTTGATGGGCATAGTCGCCATCACTTCCGTGAGCCAGCAGTTCATCAACTCGACGGGGGCGGTGCTGACCTACCAGGGTGAGTGGTGGTGGCTGCTGATCCTCTGGCCCATCGCCCTCATAGACGGCATACTCGTCATACTCGCGGTCCTCGTGGTGCTTGGGAGCGTAGCAAGGAGGAGGAGGAGAGGATATTAGCGGGCCAGATGACCTGCTTCTCGCTCTCATCCTCATCGCCTTCACCGCCATAGAGCTAAGATACAGCCTGCTGGAGAAGTTCAAGGGGCATAGGGCGGAGTTCTTCGGAGGGAGGATGGTACGCCCGTATCTGCTCTATTCAGTGGCTCTTGCCGTCGCCATGTGGTTCACGTTCGTCCTCTACGTCAGCTATGACAAGAACCTCCTCGTCCTGAGACAGTTCGACCTCGGCAGCGTCTTCGGGACGGGCCATTGGTTCACATGGGTGATAATGGCCGTCGTACTCACGCGTTGGGGCTGGAATGACATCGTGTCGGGGCTCTTCATAGTCGGGGCGTTCTCGGCGCTGCACGAGATGGTCTGGTATGTCTTCGACGGCCTGACCTATCCGGGACAGCTCGAAGTCGCTTTCTGGTACTATGTCCCCTTCATAGCCTTGGGCGGGGTCCTGGTCTGTTGTTATGTGGCGCTGTCATGGAAAGGGAAGATGGCTCATGTCCCAGTGAAGAGCTGGGTCCTCTGCCTCTCGACCTTCTTCATCTTCGACGCGCTCTGGGCCTTGGCCGGGTTCCCAGTGACGGTGAGCCTGACCACTGGAGGCACGGCATTCTTCGGCAACCTGGCCGTGAACGCCCTTGAAGACCTCTCATGGGTGATCCCCGGGATGACCCTGCTATGATGAAAGCTGGGGCCGTGATGTCGCGGTTGGTCTTCGTCGGCGTCGTCACGATGACGGTCCTCTCGGCATTCGTCCTTCTGCACGGGGTCGACGACTTGACCCTTCTGGTGAAACCCGTCGGCTCCGGTGTCAGCTTCTATGCCACGAGCATCCTGCTCCTATCAGGCCTATACGCCTTCGTCGTCTATCCGCGTTTCAAGGTGAATGCCGTCTGGGTCTTGGGCCTCATGTGGGGCGTCATGGAGGGCATCGGCGTCGCTGAGAGCTCCATCGGCCTGATACAGGGGTCCAATTCGCCAGGGAACCCCGTCTGGATGGCATACATGGCATCCCTCCTGGTGTTCTCATCAACTTCTGTGGCAGTCCTCCGCCATGCGTTCCGGTTCAATCCCGCGTCTTCAATCCTCTTCGCGTTCGCCCTTGTCTGGGTCCCTATCACATGGAAGAGCCCTGGTCTCCTCCCGTTCAACCTCCTGGATGCCGTCTACGACTCGCTGGTAGCTTCTGCTGTAATCCTGATGGTCAAGGTGAAACCATGAGCGTCTCCGTCATCGTCATAGCGTCGGGCGGCCCCAAGAAGGAAACCAGCATCACGAACAAATTCGATTCAAAGGAGACGCTGGGCGCTTGCGTCGAGTCGCTGGCGAAACAGACCGTGTGCCCGAGGGAGGTCATCGTGGTGGACGGGAGCAGGGACGGTAGCGCCACCTCCAAGTTGTTCATAGGGGGACTCGACATGTGGAAGGTGGTGCCCGACCCCAGCGGGATTCAATCTCACAGCCGAAACATCGGAGTTGGTCTGTCGAACGGCTCCGTGGTGGCGTTCCTTGACTCCGATTGCGTAGCTCCTCCGGGATGGATAGGTGCAGTAGAGGAGAACGCCAAGAAGGGGATAGAAGCGATGGGAGGCCCTTATATCCCATTCCAGCAGACTGATTTCGCCCAGACCACCTACCGATTGATGGGTTGGTCCACCAGCAGGCTGACTATGCAGTTCGCAAGGAGGGAAGACCAGAGAAAGGTTGGCGTCGACTCGGTGACGGGCGGCAATTCCGCTTTCGCCAGAGATTTGTTCCTCCGCGCCAGAGGGTATAACGAAAAGCAAGACTGCCGTGAGGAGTCGGACTTTTGCAGGAGGGTCAGGGAAAGAGATGTTGAAATCCTCTTCGACCCCGAGATGTGGGTCTACCACAGGTGGAGGGGCTGGGACGGCCTGAAAGAGTTCGCCCAGACTTCGTACTTCTACGGGAGGATACGGGTGAGGAGCCCGAGGCAGGCGAAGGCATGAGCATCAGGGGTCTCTTCTCTCCCGCCGTCTTCTTCATGTTCTATGTCGCAGGAATCATCAGGGAATTTCTCTTTGCCTAAGCTAGACACACGAGCAAGATGCCTCGACATCACAACAGCGAAGATATGTTCAGTCGATTGCCGTTACTGGTGCCCACAGGTCAAGTTCAGGGAGGTCTATGGGGAGGAGCCCATCCTTCTCACGCTTGACGACTTCAAGCTGGCCCTCTCCAAGACGCCGAAGGATATCAACATAGTCTTCGCGGGTTTCAGCGAGCCGTTTATGAATCGCTGGGCGCTCGACATGATTGAGCTCGCCAAGGCAGAGGGTTACAAAGTTTCTCTCTACTCGACTCTCGTGGGGTTGATGGCCGAAGATGTTCCGCGTCTCAAAGTCCTAGACTACTTCTGCCTCCACGAGCCAGACAACAAGGGCATAGCCCACATACCCGACACACCGAACTACCAGAAGACCCTCTCGGCAGTCTTCCACACGCTCGACATTGACGAGCGTTCTAGGATGGACAGGCAGTTCTACGGGGAAGACCGGGCTGGCAACTCAGAGGCCAAAGTCAAATTGAGGAATGTCAGAGGTCCGTTCTACTGCCATAAGCTGATAGCGCCCCAGCCCATCATGCTTCCCAACCTCGACCTCCAGTTGTGCAGTATGGACTGGACGCTCAGGCATACTCTCGGCTCGTTGCGGACGCAGACCTACAAGGAGGTGGTGGATGGCGAATTGTTTAGGGCGATTTCGAGGGCGAAATGGCACATGGAAGGCTCTGAGCTTTGCCGTTCGTGCAGCAACGCATGGTCACTCCCGAAAGCGGTTGCGATAGAGGTGGGCTGGGCGGGATACAAGAAGGTCTACGAGTGGACGAGGAAGTCGATGCAGGTATGATGAATGGCGACCCTAGCAGGCCAGACTACGGCTCCCAGTGGGATGGCCCCAGCATGGCATACCTAGATTCACAAGTAGACACATATGTGGACGGCGTCTTGAGGAACCTGCCTGACGGTCCCTGTTTGGTCATCGGCTCTTACGACGGAAGAGATGTCGTCAGGGTGGACAAGCCGCTGGTGGTCGGCATAGACCTCGACTGCTCTGAGTTCAACACCATCCACAGATGTCAGAACCTCGTCGAAGGCGATGCCGAGTCCCTGCCGTTCACGGACGGGTGCTTCGGCTCGGTCGTCTGCAAGTCTGCGCTCCACCATCTGAAAGTCAGGAGAGGGCTCGAAGAGATGTCCAGGGTGATGAAACCAGGGGCTGTGCTGGTCCTCCAAGAGCCCGGGCTGCTTAACCCGATAGGGCTGATAGCAAGACAGTTCTTTCCGACCAACCACCATGTAGACTCAGAAAAGCCGTTCATCGTTGACTATCTCGGTGAGGATGTCTCTAGGCTCTTCTCGATAGAGACCCAGCGGGGGTTCTATCTATTGAGCGTCGGCCTCCCTGTCGTCTTCAAGCGTCTGCGCTCTGCTCGAAGGCTCAGGTTCTTGGTCCTCGCCTCGGCTTACAGGCTCGATGCTCTAGTCCTCAGATTCCTCAGACCTCTTGCGCTCGTCTTCGTGGTCGTCGCAAGGAGGAGGCCATGATACTCGTTGCCATACCTGCTTTCAATGAGTCGAAACACATAGGTCAAATCGTCTCCGAAGCTAGACAGTATTCTGCCCTGACGCTGGTGGTGGACGACGGGAGTAGGGATGACACCAAGAAGCTGGCGGAACAGGCTGGGGCTCTGGTGATAAGACATGAAAACAACAGAGGCATGGGAGCGGCTGAAGAGACGATAATGAGCTACGCTTCTGTGTTGATGGACGATGGCGACATCTTGGTGACGCTAGATGGTGATGGGCAGCACTTCCCAAATGACATCCCGAATCTGGTCAGGAAGCTAGAAGGTGGTTACGATGTGGTGAACGGGAGCAGGCTGGTCAGGAAGGACGCCCCGGACCTCCAGCCATACAGGAGGATTCTCAACGGAATCGCAACCTATGTCACGCGCTATCTTTCGGGCTACTACCTGACCGACTCTCAGAGCGGTTTCAAGGCATATCGCTTCTGGGTCGTGAGGCGGCTGTCGTTCACAAGCAAGGACTACGCATGGAATTCTGAATCATACATCAGGTTGAAGGCGATGGGCGCAAGGTTGAGTGAAACGCCGATATGGACGGTCTGGACCCCTCCGTCTCCCGGCCACGCCAAACACGCCCTTCTCTACGGCGTGAAGGTCTTCGGCAGGCTACTCCTAATCCGGGTGGGTGCGCTCTGAAAGTTCTCACAACGGGCTCCTCCGGCTTCATCGGCAGCCATCTAATCAAGAGGCTCAAATGGGAAGGCATGACCGTCAGGGAGTTCGACATCAAGGAAAAGAGCGACATTCTCGACTACGCTCAAGTCCTCCGCTCGGCAAAAGAGGTCGATGCGATAATCCATCTGGCGGCAATCACCAGCGTCCCCTACTCCATCAACAACCCGGATGAGACCTATACCGTGAACTTGGAAGGCACGAGGGCCGTGTTGAGGGCAGGGATAGTCAGCGGCGTCAAGAAGTTCGTCCTTGCCTCTTCCTGTGCGGTGTATGGGAATGCTAGAGAGATTCCAACCCCAGAGGGTGCGGAGGCCGTCCCCATGTCGCCATACGCCCATTCCAAGCTGAGGGCAGAGGCAGTCAGCAACATCATGTCTCCGAAGTTCGCCTACGGCGCCACCATCTTGAGGCTGTTCAACGTCTACGGCGACGGGCAGAAGGACGGCGTGGTGGCGAGGTTCGCCAAGGGAGGGCGGTCGATACACGGGGACGGCACACAGACCAGGGATTTCATCCATGTCTCCGATGTCATGGAGGCGTTCGTGCTGGCGTTGAAGTTGAAAGAGGGAGGCACCTTCAACATAGGGACTGGGAAAGAGACTGCGATAATCGATTTGTTCCACATGAAAAACCTGAAGGCAGAGCCGAAGTTTGAGGCGCCAAGGCGGGGCGAAGTCAAGAGGAGCTGCGCCGACATCAGGAGGGCAAAGACGGTGCTGGGGTTCGAGCCGAAGGTCATGCTGTGAGAGTATCGATGTTGATACACTTTGATACATAACTGGCTAAAAGTAGGCTAATGCTTATATCTCCACTTATCCACTACTCCACCGATGAGCGAAGAAGAACCCGACCTGACCGAGAGCATCAGGGTCAGCGTGGAAGTCTGGGGCTGGTTGATGAAGAAGAAGATTGAGCTTAGAGCGAGGTCGGTCAACGAGGTCATCAACATCCTGATTGTCGACAGGACGGCTGCGGAGCTGAAGAGGAAATGACTGACAAACTCAAGGGAAGCGTCAGCATCGGTCGAACCATCCGCGTCAAGGACTTCGAGAGCTTCAGAGTTGAGCTTACCGAGGAATTCAACTTAGACGAGTCTAACTTCGAGGCCGAGTTCGCAAAGCTGAAGGTGAAGGTCGATTCCATGATTAGCGGTTCTCCTGGGCCGAACGCGGCCAAGCCTTCCGAACCAAGCAAGGCCGATGCGTCAGTGGTCCATGCCCAGGAGAACGCTAGGGAAAGAGGAACTGCTCGCGGGGAATTGGAAAGCGCGGAGCAAAACAAGCCTTCACCACCAGTTACCCAGTTAGGCCGAGCCAGTTCCTCCCCTAATGGCGAACCTGACATCGACATCGAGAAGGCGCTTGCAAAGTCCATCGTCAGCCTGAAATGGACCAAGAACCAGTACGGCGAGTGGGCGTTCGCCCACACGAAGCAGGGCGATCCTACGCCGGGGGCCGAAGACCTGTTGGCTGCGATCAGGTCCAGCAAGGACGGGAAGCTGTATCTGGGCAAGACGCTGTACACGCTCTCCAAGGATGAGAAGTTCTTGCAGAGGAAGGAGGTTGTCAAGAAGTGAGGACGCGGCAGCCTCTCTACTGGTTCGACGAAGAAAAGATAGAGGCACACGGCTATTGCGACGAGCCTATTCCTTGCGTCAGAGGTTTCTCGATGATTCATCAATGTGGACGATTCCAAGGCCATAGAGGACGACACGCTGCTAAGACATGGGTGAACAATAAAGTAGGGATTGAGAAGCTATGAGCGGCTTCATTCAATGCGCTTCGTGCGGCAGCACCGACACCGCGAAAATCCCCGGTGGGAGAGAATGCAACCGCTGTGGCGGCTCGCTGATGCTGCCTCGTGGCTTCAAGGTCGAGCAGGCTTCATGGCCCAGCAAGTTCGTCGGCAAGGACGTTGTGAACACGGATGGGCTGGTAGATTGAGCGAAAAAGAAACAGGGTTGGCTACTAGGATTGAGGTCGAGAACCTTGTTGTCAATCCAAGGGAAAAGCGGGAACTTGCTATCGGTGATACTGAAAGTTTCCGAAGGATTGCCGATGAGACGCGGGGGATTCAGGCTGTCTTGTGGAACGAAGAATGCATCGCCCTCATCACGAAAGACCCTTCGACGGTGATAACATTCAGGCCCGAGTTCAATCCATCGGTTGCGATGTTCTTCCAACGAGAACATAAGCGGGAATCGGCTTCGCTTTTTGGAAGCGGGCAGATAGGGATTCGGGTCTGGGAAGGCGACTATGAGCCAATCAAGTTCACGAAAGCAAACCTGTTGAAGTTCATCAAAAAGTATGGACTCACGGATAACGCAGCCTTAGCCGAGTCCATTCAAGAGATGAAGATTACCGAGTCAAAGATACGAACCGAGAAGATGATTGCCCTTGACGACGACAATTTCTCTGCGACGGAGGAGCAGGTAGTCAGGTCGAACATCCCCACGACATTCAGCCTTGAAGTTCCCTTGATAGATAATGGTGGCTCGGAGACCGTCAATGCGACTCTCAATTTCGAGGCGATGGTCACGATGGCGGAGAACCAATACGGGGAGACGAAAGGCAAGAAGGCAATCCAACTCAGGTGTGTCAACGCAAGAGAAGTTCTCCGTGACCTGATGAAAGGTTATGCGGCGAACCTACCCCAAGGAATCCCAAAGTATTACGGGCGACTCGCAATCGAGGCGATGAGGCCATATTAGCATGACCGGCTACATCGCCGCCTGCCCCAACCGCAAGGAGTCAGCGGCATGACCCCTCTCCCAAGGCTCATCTCCGTCTTCTGCTCCCTGTGCGACCACGACCATGCGATAACCGAGGACGAGAAGATGGGGTCCTGCGAGCAGCGGGGCTGCAGGTGCGGCAACAGGATAGAGATAGCTGAATGACAGACCAGTATTCTCCCGAGACAGGGCCGCGCCAGAGGAACTGGAGGACGAAGACCA
>Ga0074046_10004872_pt1 | contig 10844 bp, 7 predicted proteins | sample BogForMeECP23OM3_FD_94441 | JGI IMG/M metagenome (GOLD analysis project Ga0074046, IMG submission 94441) | Bog forest soil microbial communities from Calvert Island, British Columbia, Canada - Bog Forest MetaG ECP23OM3 | ecosystem: Environmental > Terrestrial > Soil > Wetlands ...
AATCACTGCCAAGGGATATTGTTCGGCGATGCGCAACCACATGTTCCAGTCTTCGCCGAAGCGCAGCAGGAGCGACGCGTCGAACAAGCCGGTTTGTTCGAATACATCCCGCCGTATGACCGGCGTAGGCGAGGCGATAAACGAGGACAGGAAGAGTTTCTCAAGGACAGACCCTTCATGCAGGGCGCACTTCTCGCCGATACGGCAGACCGCGGTGCGCTTCTCGGAGTCAAAGACGATGGCGTCGGAATAGATCCAGGCCATCTCGGGATGGTTCGAGAGATAGGCTACTTGTTTCTCGAGTTTGGCTGGCAGCCACAGGTCGTCGGCATCGACAAATGCAAGGTACTTGCCCCGTGCAGCTGCGATCCCCGCGTTCCGGGCCGCGGGCTGGCCGCGATTGGGCTGGCGAAGGCAACTCACCTCCGGGTACCCGGCCACGATCTCTGCAGTCCGGTCCGTCGAGCCATCGTCTACCACAATCACTTCGAAGTCGCGGAAGCTCTGAGCACGTATGCTGTCCAGCGTCTCGGCGATGAAGCGGTCCGCATTGCAGGCTGCCACGATCACGCTGACCGTGGGAGCAGACGGGACTCGTAAATCAACTTTCTCTTCCATTCGATTAGAACTTTCGCCAGAAGCGCACGCGCATTCGGAAACAAAGACCGCGCCTTAGGCGGGCACCATATTGTGTCCAGGGTCGCGCACAGGCTTGCGTCGCTGCAGCCATGCGTCTAAAACCCATAGGACGCAAAGCATCGGCAGGAGTGTGATCCAAAGCAGCCGAAAATAGGTAAAAAGCGGATTCAACATGTCGAAGAAGCCGTCAATTGGCAATGCGGCGGTAAAGCTGAGGATCACAATGTCGACGGCGGCGCTTTGCGCTCGCTCGCCCCAAGCCAGGAGCCTGCTCCAAAACCAGCCGGTGAACACCGCGGCTATGAACAGGAAGCTCCATCCGCCCTCCCAATAGGCATGGGCAGACGCCAGGATCGGTCCCATATCGTAGAAGGCACTATCCGGCTTCTGCTGCTGCACCTTGTAAATTGCCATTCCAAGGTTTGAATCATCTGTGCTTCCCGCAACCGGCTTTCCCGGCCAGATTGCCCGCGGAATGGGAAGAAACAGAGTGCCGACGATCGGTTTATACGATGCGCCGTTTCCCTCGTCGTAAAACTTATAGAGATAGATCGAGTCGAGGGGGCCGATTGCCCGCAGAGACCAGGACTCAAGAAAGTTCGAGCCCACCGAGGTGCTTTCCAGGACTTTGTGCTCCACAGCGCCTTGCACCAGCTCGGGAATCATCTGCCAGTTCAGGGTTCCCAAGGGGGCGGCCAGAGTTACGTAACGCATGTTTGTATGCATCCACGACATCAGCGGCGCACAGGCAATGGTTACCGCCGACGCCGCAATCAAAAGCTTCTTGCTGGACTTGAAGTATCCCACCAATGCAACCACACTGATTACCCAGATTATGCCGCCCCGCATGCCATTGATCATGCTGTAGATCATTTCTGCCACAAGAACCAGCGAAGACAGCAGGCGAATCGGCCAACCCCGGCGTCGATCAGTCAAAACAAATCCAGCGGCAAAGAGCCCCGGCCATCGCACCAAGGTTCCTCCCCAATCGGCCAGAACCCCTGAGAGTCCCCCATAATCCTTGAATTGGTAATGGCTTGCCAGTGCATCACCATTAATGGTCGGCATCAGGAACTGACCGGCATATAAACCCAGCGCGCTGACAACGAGCAAGGTGAGGAAGATGCGGTCTCTTTCGATAGGCCTGCAGGTTTCAGCTCCATGATGTGACTTGATTCCCAACTTCCCGCGGTAACTATTCATTGCGAGGGTCGCGGCAAAGAGAAGGACGAACAGCATCTCCCCGAAATAGACAATCAGCAGTTGCCCTGGCGCTAGATGAAGGTCTGTCTCTGCCCTGAATTCTGTAATAGCGTCATACCATCCTGGGTAGGTGACAAGAACCAGTTCATGGACGAACGCCAACCCCAGCACAACCGCCCTCAAACGTTTCCCGCTGCGGTGTGCTCGCCACATTAAAGCGGCCAGGATACAGACCGGAATCGCGGAAAAAACGCAGATCAAAATTCCGATGAAGCTCGCGTCAAGACACATATCGTCTCATGCGACTTCCACGGTTGCGATGCAAACAGCCGAGTTCTTTCCGTCAAGATAAAAGATCCAAACCAGGTAAAACGCCGAAAAAGCCACTTGAGCGGCCGCCACTCCTCTGGAGCCGAGCCAGAAGGCCCCGGCTGCGATCAGCGCCGTCCCCACCAGCGATGTGATTACTTTGGGGGCGATCAGTTGCCGCGTGGAATACGATGCCATAAGGTTCAGCGACTTGATCTGACCCGCCGCAAAGCAACCCGAGGCGAGGATGAAGACGGATATCAGGCCGGAGTGCACGCGATAGGCCGGGGCCAGCACCAGCGCCAGCAGACTGTGCCCTCCCAAAACGGAAAGCAGTGTTGCGATTCCGGTCGCCATCAGGATCATCCAAGTAAGCGCGTTATTCAGCCTCATGGCCGCCTGCTTTCGGTCTGCATCTTTTCCGTTGCCGGCCCTTTGGAAGACGATCGGGGTCGAGACCTGGAGCAAAAACTGCGTGAGCATGGAGATGGGATAGTAGCCCACCTGGTAAAGCGACTGGTAGAGACCCAACTGATAGAGTCCTGCAAACCCGCCCAGCGCCCAGCGGTCGGAACTGGCCTGAATCCAGGTGAAGATTCCCCATGATGAGAAGGGCCAGGCGTACCGGTACATCGATTTCAGCAGGGGCTGAAAGGACTCGCCCCCTGCCGGCGCGTTATCCCCGAGACGTCGAAGCGTGCGCGCGAGGAAAAACAACTGAGAGCATATAAGCAGGAGGTAGCTGATGGAGAAACACCAGAGGATGCCGCGGCAATCGACGGGGGTAAACCGGGCCAGAATCAGAATCATGGCCAGCCGCAGCCAAGCGCCGGTGCCCTGATGGCTGGCCACAATCCGCCTTTGTCGCGCCGCGTTCTGAATGCCATCGAGAATGGAATTGGCCGAAGAGATCCATGCGTAAACGACGGCCGGCGCCAAAATTCCCAGCCAGGACCGCCAACCTGCCGCCCACAGCACCACGCTCAGTCCCACGGAGATCGCTGCCAGAGCCAGCGTGCCGCTCGCGAACAACATTCCCACGGCGCGGATGTAAATGCCCAGTTCGCGGCTCTCAGCCGAGGGCGCGAAGTAGCGCTCGCAGGCAGTTCCGATGGGGCCCAGGATCAATTGCTGGGCCAGCACCGCACCGGTCATGGCCAGCGCCAATGCGCCATAGGCGGCCGGGGGCAGGAAGCCGGTGAGGACACGGATCTGAAAGATGCTCCCGATGGCCGCTACTCCCTGCCCGAGCATGATGAAGAAGGCCTCCGGCGCAATCCGCGCCACGCGCCGATCAATCACTCTTTCAGCCGCCAATTCTCCCAGACGAACGGGTATTCGTAGGTCAGGCGGTGCGAAACGGAGAGCGCTTCCTGAAGCTGCCTTCGGAGTTCGACGGCACCAGGTATCTGGGGATGAAACTGCACCTGAATGTCGCGGCAGGAGCGCGCAATACCGGTCTCGATCATCCTGGCGAGAAGATCGTACTCGCCCCCCTCGATGTTGATCTTGATCAGGTCGATGCCGCGGCTTCGCAACGGCTCAAGTACCTCAGCCGCGTCGCGCAGCTCGATGGTTTCGTACTGCCGTTGCCCCACGGCAAAGACACTTGATGCGGCGCCGAGAACGGCAATCTGCGTTCGCGCCGCGGCGTCCGCGAGTCCAAAGGGATAAACGGTAACCTTTGCACATCCCTCGAACCGTTTCGTGATGGTCTGCGTGTACGCACTCACGGGTTCGAAGATACAAATGCTGCAGCCGTAACGGTCGAGGATCTGCTGGCTCCAGTTGCCCTGAAATCCGCCCACATCGACGACCAGGCTTGCGGAGGAGAGTGGGTAATCGATGCGGACGGTCTGATCTCCCCGGTCGGCGATCCACCGGTCAATGGGGAGCGGGCGACGAAGGACTCCCACCCGCCAGAACTGGGCCACCCGCTCCAGGCATCGGCCCAGTCGGCTCTTAATGCTCCTCCACAGGAACATCCGCGACGGGTTATCACGTGGATCGTCCGCCGCGGGCTCGCAAGTTTTCATGACCATCCGGTGCGACGACATGCGATGCTTCATGCCTCTAAGAACGGCTTGGTTAGCGATTTGTTGCGGCGGCCGCGAGGTCGAAGGCCAGCACGCAATCCGCTATCGACGCGAGCATTTCCGCCGTAAGCTCGGGATAAATGGGCAGGGCAAGCACCTCGGCCGCGGCTCGGCTTGCCTCAGGAAAATCGCCGGGCGCGTAGCCAAGATCGGCGAAGCACTCCTGCTCGTGTAGCGCGCGCGGATAATAGATCTCTGTGCCAATGCCGTTGGCCTTGAGGTGCTCCCTGAGCTGGTCCCGTTCCGGCGTGCGCACCACGTACTGGTTGTAAATACTGATGCCATCGGCGCGGATAGCCGGTGTTTGGATGGAGCTTCCCTGGAAGCGATCATCGTAATAAGCGGCGTGGCTGCGGCGCGCCGCCGACCATGCATCGAGGTGCGGCAGCTTGACCTTGAGGATCGCCGCCTGCAATGGGTCGAGCCGGAAATTGCCACCGATGTGCTTATGAAAGTACTTGGGCCTGGCGCCGTGATTGCGCAGGATGGCCAGCCGCTCATACAGGCTCTCGTCGCTGGTGACGATCATGCCGCCGTCACCCGCGGCACCAAGGTTTTTACTTGGGAAAAAGCTAAAGCACCCCACGGTCCCGATGCTCCCCGCTTTGCGCCCCTTGTATGTGGCCGTAATCGACTGCGCGGCATCTTCGATCACGCCCAGACCGTGCCGGCGGGCGATTTCCATAATCGGATCCATGTCGCACATCTGGCCGAAAAGATGTACGGGCACAATTGCCCTGGTGTGCGCGGTTACGGCTTTCTCGATCCGTGCCGGATCGATGTTGTAGGTTTGCGGATCGATGTCGACAAATACCGGAGTGGCTCCGGTGCGGGCGATGGAGCCGGCGGTGGCAAAGAAAGTGAATGGAGAGGTAATGACTTGGTCACCATGCCCGAGGCCGAGCGCCATCATGCTGCACAGCAGGGCATCAGTGCCACTGGAAACCCCGACGCCGAATCTGCAGCCGCTGATGGCGGCAATATCCTTTTCGAGTTCGGCTACTTTCGGGCCCCCGATGCAGACCTGCGACTCGAGCACTTCGGAAACCGCGCCAAGCATTTGCTCCCGGAGAGGAACAAACTGCGCCTTTAAATCGAGAAATGGAATTTTCATTCGTGCACCTGCTCGACAGTCAAAAGGGCCTTAAACTCATCGTAGGTCCTGGTTGCGACTGCGTTTTCGGCGGGCAGCGGTTCTTCCTCACCCAGGTCCAGGCAACGCAGTACACCGTCGCAAACTTCGCTGTAGCGAAAACCGCTTTCCGGACAAAGCATAATACTGTTCTCATCTGCGGCGGTTAGCCGGTGTCCATGCCGGCTCATCCATCCGGCCTGGCGCGCCGGATTGCCCGCCATCAGCGCATAGTCCGGCACATCTTTCGTCACCACCGCCCCGGCCCCGACAAAGCAATATCGGCCCAGTTCAATCCCGCACACAATCGTCGCATTTGCGCCTACGGTTGCACCGCGCCGAAGAACTGTCTTTTCGTACAAGGAGTGCCGGTTGACCTGGGCACGGGGATTGGTGACATTCGTAAGCACACAGGACGGCCCAAGAAACACATCGTCCTCAATGACTGTCCCGGCGTAAATCGAGACGTTGTTCTGAACCTTGACGTTATTCCCGATCACCACATTTTCGGCCACCTGGCAGTTCTGGCCGAAGATGCATCGTTCCCCTATCCTTGCGCCCTTCAATACATGCGAAAAGTGCCAAATTTTGGTTCCGGCGCCGATTTCGCATGGCTCGTCGATGACTGCCGTAGGGTGCGCAAAATAGCGCTTTGGCGGCGGATCTGACGCCGAATTCAGAGAGATGGGTTTGCGTAGATCCATTGACTTCTGACAGGCGTCCAAGACGCGCAGAACCCGCAAACCTTCATGACCGTTGCTGAGAGGCTCACGCCTCGATTCAAGGCTCTCGAGAAACACCTGGCATTCGATGCGCAGCGGTTCATTCGCCTCAATTGCGACCGGCTGCGCCCCGGCCTTTACCCCGCACGGCGTGCGGTCCTTCCATTCAACGTGATGCGAATAAGTCACCAACTTGTCGGGGGCGGTATCATCAAAGACTGCCATTTTCTCGGATCCGATAACCACCAATCGTTGTTCTTTGAAGGGGTGCAGCCAACTTACAAAGATATGGGCTTTCACACCACTGGCAAACGTAAGCTGACTTACCGTCACATCGGCGACATCCTGTGTTACGTAGAATCCGCCTTCACAGGTTACCGATTGGGGCTCCTCACCCAGGATGCCGAGAAGGACACTGATATCGTGGGGAGCGAAGCTCCATAGTATGTTTTCCTCCGCCCGGATCTTTCCCAGGTTCAGGCGGTTCGAATATGCATACTCGATACGGCCCAGTGACCCACTGTTCACCAGCTCCTTCAGCTTCCTGACCGCCGGATGGTAGTGCAAAATATGTCCGACCATCAGGATGCTGCCCATCTTTTCGGCCAGCTCGACCAGTTCCTCTCCTTCGGCAACCTTCAGCGAAAGCGGCTTTTCCACGAACACGTCCTTGCCGGCAAGGAGGGCGCGTTTCGCCATCTCAAAATGGAGCACTGCTGGTGTCGCAAGGACAACGCCACGGTTGTTCTCGTCAGAAAGTACCTCTGCGTATTCCCGGCAATAATGGAGTCCGGGATACTTGGCCAGAACATTCGCCCCCACCAGCGGGCTGCTGTCACACACCGTGCGCAGAGCTCCAAGTTCCGCGAAATTCCGTACCAGGTTCTGGCCCCAGTATCCGCCCCCCACTACAGCCACATTTGAAAGCATGGTGCCTCCATTCTCAGGCGAGAACAATTTTTTCTCGACCCAAGATTACATTCCGCGTTGCATTGCGCGTGTCGATCACTACTCGAGACAACTTCACGATGCGATCGAATTCAAACGCATCGTGGTCGGTCAGGATGAGCGTTGCATCGGCGCTTAACAGCGCCTCGTCCGACAATTCCGTCAACTCCACTCCCGGCAATTTCCCGTGCCGGTGCGACACATAGCCGCTCACGAGAGGATCGAAATACGAGATTGCCGCACTATGGCCAGCGAGAAGATTAAGAATCTTGATCGAAGGCGACTCACGGCAATCGTCTACGTTCTTCTTGTAAGACAGACCGAGCACAAGTAAACGCGCGGAGTTCAAAGGGATGCCCCGTGCATTCAGATGCTGTGCGATGCGGGATACGACCTCGTAGGGCATGTTTGTGTTTATCTCGCCTGCCAATTCGATAAAGCGTGTGGTGAAGTCGAACTCGCGCGCCTTCCAGGAAAGATAGAAGGGATCGATCGGGATGCAGTGACCGCCCAGCCCGGGACCGGGATAGAATGCCTGGAATCCGAACGGTTTGGTACTGGCTGCCTCCACAATCTCCCAGATATTCAGTCCCATTCTTTGGCAAAGAAGTTTGAGCTCATTCACCAGCGCGATGTTGACACAGCGGTAGATGTTCTCGAGGATTTTGGTCATCTCCGCGGCTTCACAGCACGATACCGGCACGATGCGGTCGAACACGGCTCCGTAAAAGGCCTCAAGCACTCTTCGCGAGACTGCGTCGTTGGCGCCTACTACTTTGGGGATGGCTCGCGCAGTAAAGCTGGGATTGGCCGGGTCTTCCCGCTCCGGTGAGTAGCCCAAGAAGAGTTCCTCGCCCACCTTGAACCCGGATTGCTCCAATATCGGAACCAATACCTCGGCGGTGGTTCCCGGATACGTCGTGCTCTCCAGAATAATGAGCTGGCCGGGACGCAAATGGGGCACCAGGGAATTAGCCGTTTGCCGGATGGCCGTCAGGTCAGGCTGACGGAATCTGTCCAACGGCGTAGGAACGCAAATGCTCAATGTGTCGGCCACCGCCGCCATCGCGAACTGCGAACTGGCTTCAAACCCGCCATCCTGCTGCATTTGCTGGATTGCCGCGGAAGGGATATGGCGGATGTAGCTCTCGCCGCACATCAATCGCCGGGTCTTGGACTCGTCGATATCCAGGCCGATAACCTTGAAACCCCGGCTTCGGAAAAGCTGCACCAGTGGGAGACCGACATATCCGAGACCGATGACACATGCCGTAAGGGTTCTGTTCTCAACCTTGTTGACGAACTTCTCGATAGAGATGCATGGCGCGTCCACTATAGCAGCCATTTGCGTTTGTCCCTCTCTTTGCTTGCCCTGTGCATGACGAAAACCAAAGTGCAATCAAAAGCCGCCTGTCAGCTCGGTTCTGCAAGCCTCTGAATCCCTTTTGTTTTTCATCTGTGGAGCAGCGCTGAAGCGAATTGAGTAAGCCCCCGACCCAGTTCGGGGTTCGAGCGAAGAAAATTGCCAAGGTATAGATAAGAACAGGCGCTCAGAAATCCAAGAATCGCGAAGGTTAACACGATCGAGCCGCGGTGCGGTGACGACCGCAGTTCGGGCGGCATTGCCGGTTCGACCACCTGAATCACGTCGGCTTCTTTGACCTCATCGAGCCTGGCGGCGTCATACTGGCGCATCAACAGGTCGAACAGCGTTTGTCTGTATTGCAGCTCGTGCGTAGCGCGCAGGTAATCCATTGCCCCTCCCGCCACATTCTGCAGCCCCATGCCGGTCGGCGACCGGGAAGGATTACTCTGCTGCAGTCGCTGGATTTCGGCCTCGAGCGAGGCTAGTTGGTTCTCGGCCAGTTGCACGTTGGGATTCTGCTCGGTCGAATACGACCGCATGGCGCGGACCTCCACCTGCTTTGCCGCGGCCTGGGCCTGGAGCTCGGTAAGTCCGGTGATCAGCCCTCGGGACTGCGCATCAGGCTCGACAACCCCTTTTTGCTGCTCGACTTTTTTGAGAGTGAATTCTGCGGCCACCACCTCTTCTTTGGCAGACTTCAACTGCTCCTCGTAGAACAGGCGGCGCTGCGATGCCTCGGTCATCGCCAGCGTTTTTGTCAGAATCCCCAGCTGCTCCGTATATGTGTTGGCCATCGCGGCGGCGCGCGCCTTGTCGCCGTCAGTCACCGACACGGCCAGAAAACCGCTTTTTTCCGAAATCACCGAGGTGTTTGCGGCCAGCTTCTGCCGTGCAGTCGTCATGTTCTTGACGCGATAAAGAGTCTGAAGTCCGAATTTGTTGATGATCGCATCGGCGACTGGCCGCGAATTCAGGAGTCCTATATAGAGATCGTTCGGATTCTTCAACCCCAGGCCGCTCCCTGCCATGGCGGCGAGAGCGCCGCCGGAGCTCGCCAGCTGGCCCAGCATTAGAGTTGCCGTGGATTGAGTCTGCTGAGGTGTCATGATCCTGGTCGTCGCCACATAGCGAACCGGCAACAACAGTGCCGCGGCTACTCCGAGCATCCCTGATACTCCTGTCACCGCGGCGATGAGCCCCTTGCGGCTGGCGAGTCGCGTCAGGAACCCGAGAAAGTTCTCTTCCTTGGCGGCCCCAGCAGCACTTCTCGCATCCGGCTGTTCCAGTTTCGTCTGCACCAGGGTTGCCTGTGCTTCGGTTTGAATCATGGTGGACATTCCTCCCCGGCCAGGTTCAATGCGTGCCGCGGCCAGGGCCGATTATTGGGGTGCAGGAGTTGCTCATGAACGCGATTTCGCTAGGGACCCAAGTCAGCGAGATCAGTAGCTAGCGCTGATGACAGCTCCCGTCATGGCGGTTTGCGAAAGAGTCTGAACGAGGTACGGAAGCTGTTGCATGAAGTTGTTCGGCGACTTCAGCTTGGTGGGGACGATAATTGCGTCCCCGGGCAGTAGGACCGTGCTTGCAAAGTCGGTATGCCAGAACTGGCCGTGACTTTGCCTGCTGATGACGGTTCCGTCCGCCCTGACCAGAAAGATGCGCTTTGCGTCCGCTTGCCGGGTGGGGCCGCCGGCATCGTTGAGATATGCGGATAAGTGTTTTCTGGGCTGAAACCGGAAGGCATTTTCGTTGTAGACTGCTCCCGCGACCTGAACCGTGCTGAGCCTGGGTGGAATATAGAAACTGTCGCCATCTTCGAGCGGGAAGTTCGGAATATCAGCGACGGTGCTGGCGCTGGGCCGCATTTCGAGAACGATTCGGCCTGTCGGTTGCAATGCCCCGAGCTGGGCGATGGCGGCCTGCTGTGTGCTCAGCTGCATTTGTTGATTGGCGGTGCTCGTCGAGCTTGTGGACGGAGCGGCCGCATAGCGCGAGGTGAGTTCTCTCTGCATCTGTGCGATGGAGACCCGAAGCTCCTCTTGCTCAGCCTGGCGGGTCGAGACGCGCGTCAACTGCGAGGCGTAAAGATAGGAGTGCGGAGTGAGCCCGCCGGCGCGTTCGACCGCGTTTCGTAGAGTGTCGCCGGGTTCCACGCGATAAACGCCTGGCGCATTGACCTCTCCGCTCACCCGTACAAATGTCGCGTGTTTGTCCGTCGGCAAGGGCAGGTCGCTGCGCGAAAAAACCGTGATCACATCGCCAGGCTTCAGGAGCTGGTTATCGGGAGATGCGGGGCTATTGATCGCATTACCCAGGTTGAAGGAAATCAGGCGAGTGCTCAAATCCTGTTCGTCGAGTCGCTCAATCGAGGCATGGTCCCAGTTGATCTCTGCGCTGTTCACGGCCAAGTCGGTCATCATATCGACATG
>Ga0074046_10004874_pt1 | contig 10842 bp, 9 predicted proteins | sample BogForMeECP23OM3_FD_94441 | JGI IMG/M metagenome (GOLD analysis project Ga0074046, IMG submission 94441) | Bog forest soil microbial communities from Calvert Island, British Columbia, Canada - Bog Forest MetaG ECP23OM3 | ecosystem: Environmental > Terrestrial > Soil > Wetlands ...
AAAAGATCTGCGGCGGCAAGCCTGCGAAGCCGCGTCTATTGGAGCGTCCCGTCGCCGTCGTGAAGTGGGTGGACGGGACCTTGCTCGACACCATCTGGCAGGTAGCAGACGAAAATCCCTACGCGCCGAAAGTAAGCGGCGGAGAATAAGAACAGCCCCGTAAGAAACTTTGTATTCGTAGCCCTGGGCGGAGCGCCAAGGGGTATCTACCTTTGCAAACGAATCGGGCGCAAACCCGTTTCGCCTAGCCTCGCTGGGGAGTATAGTTGTGAGCAACTGGGGTAGCCCAAACGGCCTGCCTGGAGGCTCACATGAGTTCACTGTGCACTTCCGCCCTTTCGTCTCTTGAACAGTCTTTGGGTGTCCTGCGTGAGAGCTGGGAACAACTCAGGGCTGCCAAATCCGTCGACATCGCAGAAGTCATCGAGCAACTTACTAGGGCCGCAGAAACTGCTCGCATCGTGCGTGAGTCAGTACGGTCGGAGCTGCCTGACGCCTCATGGCAGAACCGGGAAGAACTTGACGCACTCTTTGCGGAAATCCAAAAGACTATCGACGCAAGAGCTTTAGAGCAACTGCGCGTCCGTCTGTTGGCTTTGGCGGCTGAGTTGGAGCGTGGCCACATCGTGCACCGTAGAGCGCATCGTGTCGAGGAGTTGAATCAACTGCGCAACCAGGCGATCACCGAATTACGGTCCCAAGTCGCGCTGGACGGAGCGCCACCAACTCTGCCCGGCCCGCAGGCGGACCAATGGCTGGGGTGGGCATGTGGCTTGCAAGAGTCTGACGATGCCGAAACGCTGCAGGCTCTTCGCAATGGATTTCCGCACCTCGACGACTTTGTCGCCAATCTGGAGCCGAACCTGTGGGTAGCTACGGGCGCGCCGGTTTTGGAGGTCCTGCCGAAGCCGGAGATGTCTGCCGACAAGGCACCGCCAGAGCAATCGCGGCTGGAGAAAAAGGGAGTTGAGGAACCAGTGTCGCCAGGGACGATTGAGTTGGAGGAAGCTGAGTCCTCAGCAGGTCGCGGCGAACTGCGGGTGCCAGATCCCCGCGATGTGCTACCTTCGCGAGGGCTCGAGTCGAATACTCTCACCCCACACGATGTCACTCCACCGCGAACCCAGGAAGACAATCTAAGGATACAGGCGCAGGAGCGCGCGCTTCTGGCCGGCATGATGGACCTGGTCAGTGACCCGGTCGGTCACTTTGACCCGACCGTGGAGCGCTCCCTTAGCGCGACGGTGTTCCGCGAAACCGGCCCCGCGTCCACGCGGCCCGGCGTCGCTCCAACCACTCCATCGAGCGTTTCGGCAAAACAATCGCCGCCGGAAGGCCCTCGTCAATGACTTGGTAGGCCCACTTCAGCCGCCTGGTCGAGCCTATCCTGACCAGAAACTTTTTTTCGCGAGACCGCGCCAGCGGTTACTTCCGATGTCCGGATTGCATTTTTTCCCCAACCAACCCGAACTCGGCCGCACCTCATCTCACTAAGAAATCCCAAACACCGGAGGCACCATGGCCCTGTTTTCTATCACGCTCGAAAACCTGCAGCAGCTTTTCGTGAAAGAGCTGCGTGACCTGTACGACGCCGAAACCCAAATCACCGATGCCTTGCCCAAAATGACTAAGGCAGCGCATCATTCCGAGCTCAAGAACGCCCTGCAGGAGCACCTGGAAGTAACCAAGAACCAGATTTCACGGCTGGACCGCATCTTCCAGATGTTGGACGAGAAGCCCACCGGCGAGACCTGCAAAGGCATGAAAGGACTGCTGAAGGAAGGCGACGAGATCGCCTCGGCGGACGGCGACCCAAGCACCATTGACGCCGGAATCATCACCGCCGCGCAGCGCGTGGAGCATTACGAGATGGCCGGCTACGGCACAGTGCGCACCTATGCCGAGCTGCTGGGACAACACGAGATGGCCCGCCTTCTGCAAGAAACTCTCGACGAGGAGAAGGAGGCCGACGAAACTCTCAGCGACATCGCCAGCACTGTGAACGTCCAATCCAAGGCAGCGTAGTGCTTCGAATCAAGAAAAATACTTGCGCCCACAATCCCTCGTGGGAGAGCGGGCGCATTTTGTTGCGCCGGTATCTTTAGGGAACCCGATCACGGCACTACTACGCTGCGGATGACGCTGCCGGGACTCGCCACGCGCTCCTACAAAAGCGCTAGGGTAGTACTGCTATCAGGGGATTGCCGGAGCCGTCGGAAGGTGGCACGATGCAATCAGACAACGAGCAAAGCCCTGCCGCAGGTAAACAACTTTTACAGCGGCGAAGCGAAGGCAGGCGAATCCTCCTCTCATACCCCACATGCCTGCCAGCAGGGTACCTGGCACACACATTGGCCCGGCGGTTCATTCCCCCCCGTCGGGCCAATGGTTTCTTAGGGCGCGATTCTAAGGCTGCTAAAAAAGTCGATCTGCAGGGGTTTTGAAGGGGCGCACCTTTAGGTGCGCCGTACAAGTCCCTTATTTTTGTCATCACGAGCGGACTTTAGTCCGCGAGGGATCTGCTGTTCCGACTTTTTCAGCAGCCTGCTAAGGCGTCCTATCCCACAATGTAAGAGCATGCCTTTGTTTAGGCACCTTACTTCGCCGGCGCTGCCGCGGCGGTCACCAGTTCCACGTCGATCGTGATGGGAATTTCATTGCCGATCAGCCCCGCTCCTCCATTCACTCCGAAATCTTTGCGATTGATCTTGGTGCTGGCGGACGCCCCCATATGCACGTTACCTTTCGGGTCCTGCACCGGCGCCGAAGGGCCATCGACATCGAGCACGACCTCCTTGGTCACGCCGTGAATGGTCAACTCGCCGGTGATCTTGAGCTTGCCGGGGCCGGCCGCTTCCACTTTCGTAGACTTGAACGTCAGAGTCGGATACTTGGCAACGTCGAAGTAGTTGGCACTGCGCAGGTCGTTATCACGCTTTTCGACGCGCGTATCAATGGAGCTGGCGTCGATTGTGGCTTCCACCGTAGTCTTGCCAAGATCGGCGGGATCGTAGGTGGCCATGCCACTCACCTTGGTGAACGCTCCACGGACCGTAGATATTCCCATGTGGCGCACGGAAAACTGCGCTGCCGAGTGGTTGGGATCGATCTGCCACGTCTTCGCCTGACCAAATGCGGAGACGGCAAAAGCGATGGCTGCGGTGATCACCGACAGGTAACGAGATATGTGTGCTGTTTTTCTCATGTGAGCTGGTGACTGCCTTGTCAGGCAGTATAGCAAGGCTGCCCCCGCCAAGAAGGGAAATACCGCCGCCGGCATCGCTCGACCGGTATATAGTGGTGACTGTCAAGAATCAAAGCCAAGGGTTCTCCAAGCGCGGGGCAGCATTGCGAAAGGCAGTATCTCCCACACAGCGCTGAGAGTGTCCCGCGCCAAACGATCCCGTAGTTAACTTCCGAATCAGGAGAAAACATGAAAGCGAGAATGACTGTATTGACTATCGCGCTGTGCCTGGTCGCCGGGGCAATCTGCTTTGCCAGCGACGCGGCCATGGCAAATATGGGCACCTGGAAGCTGAATGAGGCCAAATCGACGTTTGCTCCCGGGGCCACCAAGAACAGCACCGTGGTCTATGAAGCCGCGGGCGACATGGTGAAAGTCACGGTGGACGGCATGACCAGCGATGGCAAGCCGGCGCACAATGAGTGGACTGGCAAGTTCGACGGCAAGTTCTATCCCGTCACCGGCGATCCCAACACCGACGAGCGGTCCTACAAGCAGGTGGACAAGCTCACGCTGCACTTGACCGCTAAGAAGGGCGGCAAACTGGTTAACACTGGCACCATTGTCGTGTCGGCCGACGGTAAGACCCGCACCGTCAGCGTCACCTCGGCTGACTCGAAGGGCACGACCACGAAGAACACTGCGGTGTACGACAAACAGTAGAAGCCTCTCGCTAATGCCCCACCCAAGTAAAAGCGGCTGGGTGGGGCGAGGCAGTCACAAGCGGAACAGACCGGCCCATTTCTTGGTCATAGGGTGGGGCGATGTCTACTCTTTGGTAGTGAGGAGCAACTCCACCGCGTAGCTGTTCCTCAGGAGCGTTTCTCGAAACAAGAATCCACTTTTCCTGCTGTACAAACTTCAGCGCGACGCGTAGCGCGCGGCCAACACACATCCGGTCGGCAGGCTTAATTCGCACCAGCGCATGCGATGGCTGCGTGGCCGCCGATTGCGCAACATGGTCAGCAGCGCCAGCACATGGCGTGAGGTTTCGGAGTCGCTTTCCCGCGCCGACAACTTGCGGGTCAGGAATTGCCCTCCCAGACCCAGCGCGCCGGTAAAAATTCCTTTGGCTTTCATGGCGACCTGCTTTCTTGCTTCTCTCGCGAACAATCTCTTTGGCGAGACGCAACTCCCAAGAGCAACGCGCGTGCCAGTGGGCCGAAAGTCGATCAAGCAGTCGTCGCGGCGGCGCCTAACCTATTGGCCTGTCAATGGCTTCGGGGAGACGAAAAGCGGATAGGCGAAAGCGCCTGGTGGCGTGGAAGTGTGCAGCAGGAGGTAGCTGTGAATTCACCCAATCGGATACAAGCTATCCGATCGGTTAGGCACCAAAGGGCCGAAGGGAGGCAAGGATGGACCCGCAAGATGTCGATTCCGCGACTCAGTCTACTCGATTTTTCCTCAGATAGAACACCACTATTTGGGGGCGAATGGGCCCGCTTTCGGAGGAGGGTCACTCTTTGGCCAGGGCGACCATCCACTCGGTCTTGGTGGAGAAAAGGCTCTTTTTCGCGTGTATTTTGGGGTACCGCCGGCAAGTTGTTTCTAACTTAATTAACTACGGAAAACTTCGGGCTCTCTAATGTTCCCTCTATTTGGATGGGGAAAGCAAGCTTACCATTTTCAAGTTTAGCTCCTTCTATTCTGCTGAACATATTGGTGAAGAATCCCTGTTTCTTGATTACCATCGCTACACCCTTGTAGTTCAACCCTCCGCCGCCGGTGAGGCCCAGGCTTCCTGAACAGCGAACATCGACTCCATAGAAGGCAACATTGATCTCGTGGCTAAATATCCGGCGGTTTGCCAGATTAAGGTCGGCAGAGAACGAGGAGAACGAAGAAGGAGGCCGCGACGCGAAGGCTGGATCACGGAAACGCGTCATCTTCTGCATGTCCTTGTTCTGATTTAACGTAGGGAGTTCGCCGTCTCGAATCGTCAAGTTACCGCTGCCATGAATATGCTGTAGCGGATCGCTGGTGTGTTCTATCTCTCCGTCCAGTTTCAGAGTACCTTGCATCTTGCCTGTCATCTTTCCCCGGCCATCGGGAAATTGTGCCAGCAGAAAGGCAACGTCGACGCCGCTCAGCTGCGTGTCGCTATTAAAGCTGGGATTCTTGCCCGCCAGATTAAACGAAAAGTCCCCCATAGCCTTGCCGCCATGTGCTTCTACACTGAAGTTGTCGAAGAACACTTGTTTACCTTCGATTCGCAGCTTCGACCTGACATTGGTAGTTGGGATTGACCCCAAACGTACAGAGGCAGCCTTGAAGCCGCCCTGCTCTACGACCCATTTAGCAGTACCCGTAGCTGTGCCGGCATCAAGCTGTCGCAGTCCCGCTGAAATATCGTTGGCATCAAAGACGATGGGCCCAGGCCGGTCCGACGGGTCAATAAGACTTGAACCTAACAATCGTCCACCCCTGATCTGCACCTTGGTAATCGCCCCCAACGAGAAAGGCGCAGGGTTCGGAGACGGCTTAGGCTGCCCCGCGACAGCAGGAATCTCGAAGTTCCACAGGCCGTCAGGATCCTCGATGATGTTAATGACAGGGTCCGTGAGGACGAGTAGCTTGATGGCAACACGGCCCCGCAGCAAGGCACTGACATCGACTTGCGCATCGACGACAGGGGCCTTGAGGACGTATCCCGCAGGGAAGGGCGGAGGATTCTTCCAGCCGAAGTCGGAGAGACGAATCGACAGCGTAGGGAACAAGCTCATCCCCAAATGGCCGATTTCTATCTGCCTTCCGGTTTTCTTCTCCAAGTAGGCAATCATCTGGGGCCGATAGCGGTCAGGCTTCGCCAACAGCGCTAGTATGGCGACGGCGACAACCATTGCACCCGATACCGCAACCAGAACCGTCCGGCGAGGAATAGCCATGACAAGATTTTATCGTCTCTAACGCTGTAAGAATGCTGAAGGAGTAGATGCGTGACATAAACGTGCCGAAGACGTCTCCGCCATGAATTGCGGGGTTTCCAACGTCAGCCCGCACCCTCGTGTCACATAGGTGGTTTTTCCAGAAACCATCATTTTGCTTTTTGAATGCTTTCGTCAAACGCACGCTAGCACGTCTAGAAAGCTCCAGGTGCGACGATAAGGCATCAGGTGACACTTGGGACTTGTCAAAAGACACAAAGTCGCTAGAATCGCCTGTAAATGGCCCTAGCGTCGATTTCCCGATTTGGGAAACATTCGCGCTGCGCCACTCGTACAAAGTCAGGCCCGATTTGGGAAAAATTCCCAGCGTTTCTGATAAGGTTTTCCTGATGGCCCCTCATTTTCTTCGTACTTGCATTCTGCTGATCCTGCTGGCCGCAGCAACGCCGGGGCTGTACTCGCAGCAGCCCCAAACTCCTGCCAACGACGCATCTTTATTATTGCCGCAGGAACAGAAGCATCTACGCCATGTCCGTCAGCTTACCTTCGGCGGACAGAACGCCGAAGCTTACTTCTCCGCCGACGACAAGATGTTGTCCTTCCAACACCAGGGCGAGGGCGTTCCCTGCGACCAGATCTATACCATTCCCGTGGACACGCCCGACGGCAAGCCGGCGACGCCTAAACTGGTCAGCACCGGTAAAGGCAGGACTACCTGTAGTTATATCTTTCCCTCCGGCGATCGCATGTTGTACTCGTCAACCCATGCTGCCAGCCCGGAGTGTCCCCCTAAGCCTGACTATTCCCATGGCTATGTCTGGCCTATCTACAGTAGCTATAAAATCTATACTGCCAAGCTAGACGGCAGCGACCTGCGTCTCCTCACCGATGCCCCAGGCTATAACGCCGAAGCTACCATTACTAGAGATGGCAAGAAGATCGTCTTTACCTCGACCAGAAATGGCGACCTTGACATCTATACCATGGATGCTGACGGTAGTAACGTCAAACAGCTTACCCATGAGCTAGGCTACGATGGCGGCCCCTTCTGGTCCTACGACGGCAAGAAGATTGTCTATCGCGCCGAGCATCCCAAGACGCCACAGGAGATTGCTGACTATAAGGAACTCTATGCCAAGGGGTTGATACGTCCGGGCAATCTTGAGATATGGGTCATGGATGCCGATGGCAACAACAAACGCCAGGTCACCCATAACGGCGCCGCCAACTTCGCACCCTACTTCCTGCCCGATGGCAAGCGCATCATCTTTGCCTCTAACCTGAACGACCCCAGGAATGGGCGCGACTTCGACCTATATGTCATCAATATCGATGGCACGGGATTGGAGAGGATTACCTACTCGCCTGACTTCGACTCCTTCCCCATGTTTACCTCAGATGGCAAGCGCCTGGTCTGGGCCTCGAACAGGAACGGCAAGGCACCCCATGAGACCAATATCTTCATTGCCGATTGGGTGGAGTAGGAAGCATTCGCTGTTCCCTCACCCCCTTGGAACTAGTCATATGACTAGCCATATAACTAGCCATATAACGACCTTCGCGGAACAACAATTCAGCAACTGCTCTACCGCGGACGTATCGGGTGGGTCCTGAACGGATTGAGCACGGCGACGCCGAGCTGCCGGAAGTCGTCCTCGTTCCGCGTTGCCACAACCAGATCATGCGCGCGGGCCGTGGCAGCGATCATCCCATCTTCAATCAGTTGATCTGATTTGCCGTGCATCAGCCGCCCCCACTCCCGAAAGCAAGCCGTATCCATAGGAAGGACGCGGTACGACTCTGCGACTTGGTCGACCCAGCGTTCGATCTCCCTGGCTTTTTCCGTATCCTGACGACGAGTCAGCTCGACTCCCGCCTGCAGCTCTCCGAGGGTGACCGCAGAAAGGAACACCTGCTCCTCTCGCAGCCCGGTCAGCCATTCGACGACGGCCCCGTGCGGCCGTGGTTTCCGCAGCTCCGATACGACATTGGTGTCCAACAAGTACTTCTTCACTTGAGTTTGACCACCGGCCGCCGCCGCAGGCTCCGCCTTTTGGGAATCACGTCTTCGAAGCGTGGACCGGGGGCGAGCAGCAGCGCTTTGAGGCCGGGCCGGGCCGAGCTCTGCAATCGCCGCCACTCCTCGATCGGAACCAGAACTGCAGCCTCTACCCCTCTTCGGGTCACCACCTGAGGGCCTTTCTTGAGAGTGTCGTCCAACAGTTCGCTAAAGCGGGCTTTCGCATCCTGCACCTGCCACACCGACACGCAACACCTCCCATAGTTGATGTTTCTCAACAGACAAATCATAACACTAGTCAGCAGACTAGACATGTATTGTTGGATTGCCGGGAGGATGTGCCGCCTAAATCAGCGAGAGCGCATCAACATCCACCACCACATTATTGCGCGGGATCTTCTGTTCTGCCGCGTGCTCCAGGATGGAGCGCAGCACCGCGTTCATGCGCCCTACAGTGCTGTCATCCTGAGCGATGCGCCCGCCTGGCTTTGCCGACCCGCCTTTTTTGCGGGTCGGGCGGGCGCGAGTCGAAGGATCTGCGGTTTCGTTGTCGATTCCAGTGTCCCATGCGTGGGCACCGCAGATCCCTCCACTCGGGCTGAAGCCGCTCGGTCGGGATGACAAAGAATCGGGGTTCTATCCCAAACCGACCAGCTAAATCAGCGACAGCGCGTCCACATCCACCACTACATTATTATGTGGGATCTTTTGCGCCGTCGCGTGGTCGAGCATCGCGCGCAGCACGGCGTTCATGCGCTCGCGGCTGCGCGACTTCAGCAGGAAATGATAGCGGTACTCGGTCTTGAGGCGCACGATGGCGGCGGCGGCCGGGCCCATCACGCGCACGCCGTCAAGTTTTGTGCCATGGAACCATTTTCCCAGCATGCCAGACCAGGCCAGCGCTTCGTCAAGTTTATGGCTGCGCACCAGAACGTTGCTGACGGCGTCGAAGGGCGGGTAGTGCATCCAACTGCGAAAGCGGATTTCTTTTTCGTAAAAGCCGCGGTAGTCGTGCGCGGCGGCGAACTGGATGGCGTAGTGGTCGGGGAAAAATGTTTGCAGCACGACTTTGCCTGGCGTGTCGCCGCGTCCGGCGCGTCCCGCGACCTGCGTCAGTAACTGGAAGGTGCGCTCGGCGGCGCGGAAGTCGGGGAAGCTGAGCGCCGCGTCGGAGCCGACTACGCCGACCAGCGTGACGTTGGCCACGTCGTGACCTTTGGCGATCATCTGCGTGCCGACCAGCAGATCGATCTCACCGGCGTGCAGCGCGGTCAACATGCGCTCGAAGTCGTCGCGCCCATGGACGGTGTCGCGATCGAGCCGCGCGATGCGCGCCTGCGGGAACAGGCCGTGGAGGATGTGCTCCAGCTTCTCTGAGCCGGTGCCGAGGTACTGCACGAACTCGCTGCCGCACTTGGGGCAGGTTCGGGGGGCGGGGCGCTGGAAGCTGCAGTAGTGGCACATGAGGCGGTGCTCGCGCTTGTGGTAGGTCATGGCGATGGCACAGTTATTGCACTGCACGCTCTCGCCGCACTCGCGGCACAGCACGAACGCCGAGTAGCCGCGCCGGTTCAGGAGCACCATGATCTGCTCGTGGCGCGACAAGCGCTCGCCGATTTCCTCCACCAGCTTGCGGGAGAGTGGTTCGTCTTTCTTGGTGCGCTGGAATTCCTCGCGCATGTCGAGGATTTCGACCTCGGGCAGAGGGCGCTTCTCAATCCGTTCGGGCAATTCCAGCAGGCGATACTTGCCCTGCGTGGCGTTGTAGTAGGTTTCCAGCGAAGGCGTGGCTGAGCCCAGCACCACGGCGGCATTGCTCATTTTCGCGCGCATGACGGCCACGTCGCGGGCGTGGTAGCGCGGCATCTCTTCCTGCTTGTAGGAGTGGTCGTGCTCCTCATCCACCACGATGAGCGCGAGGTCGGGCACAGGCGCGAAGATGGCCGAACGCGTGCCTACCACAATGTGGGACTCGGCGTTGCGGATGCGCTTCCACTGCTCGGCGCGCTCGTCGTCGCTGAGCGCGGAGTGCAGGATGGCGACCTCGTCGCCAAAAATCTGGTGCAGATCGGCGGCGACGGCGGGCGTGAGTCCGATCTCCGGCACAAGCAGAATGGCGGACCGACCTTTGGCAAGCAGCGCCTGCATCGCCGACAGGTACACCGCCGTCTTTCCCGAGCCGGTGACGCCGTGCAGCAGAATGGGCAGAAACTTCCGTTCCTCGACGGCGCCGATGATCGTGTCGAGCGCGGTTTTCTGCGCCTTGGTGAAGAGAAACTCCAGCTTGCGCGGCTTCATTCCCGACATGCGGAAGCTGGCCGCCTCTTCGCTTAGCGTAACGATGCCGCGGCGCACCAGGGTTTGCAGTGTGGTGCGCGGGACATTCAATTCGCGGAGGGCTTCGACCGGGGCGCGCTGGTTCTCCTGATTGCGCAGGTAGGCCACGATGGTCTGCTGGTTTTTGTTGAGCTTGCCTTCTGCCTGCTTCAAAGCGGCGATCTGCACGGTGCGGCTGGCATCGCGCACGTCGCTGAGGTCGTCGCGGGCGATCCACTTCTTTCGCAGCATGACTTGCAGCACCGGTTTCGTCGCTCCGGAGGCTGAGCGCAGCGTGGTTTCGCGCACCACTTCGCCGTCGGCGAGCCGATTTAATGCGGCGTATTCCAGCATCTGGTGCTCGCGCTCCTTCTGTG
>Ga0074046_10004877_pt1 | contig 10838 bp, 8 predicted proteins | sample BogForMeECP23OM3_FD_94441 | JGI IMG/M metagenome (GOLD analysis project Ga0074046, IMG submission 94441) | Bog forest soil microbial communities from Calvert Island, British Columbia, Canada - Bog Forest MetaG ECP23OM3 | ecosystem: Environmental > Terrestrial > Soil > Wetlands ...
CAAAAGCTGCAACGTTGGCCAACGCGCTCCGGGTCGAACACCGAAATGGCCTGGCAGCTTTGACACTTCACGGAAACTTTCTTTGCCTGCCAGCCGCGCTGATCGTCGGGGATACCGCGCAGGGCGGCCACCAGGTCGTGCTCGACAATCACCTGCTCGCCGCTGGGGCTCATCTGGGCCTGGGCGGGCGAAGTGGTGCCGCAAAACGGGCAGACGAGGGCTTTTTTGGCTGGGTTCCATTGCGCCTCACCGCCGCAAGCGGGGCACGAGAATTTTTTCTGCGCGACAACTTCAGCCATGATTATTTGAGGTACTCATCCAAAGCGGGCTTGGTGACGCGCCAGGTCGAGCCGATCTTTTTGCCTTTGAGCTCGCCCTTTTCGAGAGTGGCGACCACGTCGGCTTCGCTGACGCCCAGGATACGGGCGACATCGGCGGTGCCGAGCAACTCGGGGAGCGCGGCGGTGGCGGAGGGCGGAGGCGCGCCGGCTGGACCGCCGGATGGGGAGGTCTGGTTTGCGTTCAGAGCCGTCATCATCTGCTGGCCCATGGCCAGGCCAGCGCCGAGTTGGGCGGCTGAGCCGGCCATGCCCGCGCCTTCGGTCTTTCCCATGCCCTCGGCCATTTGGAACTTCACATACTCATTGAGATTACCGACGGCCGCCATGCTCGAACGCTTGTCGATAGCTTGCTCGACTTCCTCGGGCAACGAAACGTTCTCGAGGATGAAACTTGGGAACTCAATGCCGTATTTGGCGGTGACCGCGGGATTGATGAGCGGCAGGAGCGCCTCGCCCAATTCCTGATAGCGGGCGGCCACCTCGAGCGCCGGCACTTTGGCCGAAGCGATGGCTTCGCTAAACACGCTCACGATGCGCGAACGCATCGTGTCAGAGAATGCTTCCAACCGGAAATGGTCGTCGGTGCCCGCGACTTCCTTGAGGAATAGCTTGGGGTCGACCACGTGAAAATCAAATGTTCCATAAGCGCGCAGGCGCACGATACCGAAATCCGGGTCACGCATCATGATTGGATTGGCGGTGCCCCATTTGTTGCCGGTGAAGAGGCGGGTATTGATGAAATAGACGTCGGCTTTGAAGGGCGATTCCAAACCATATTTCCAGCCTTTGAGTGTGGAGAGGATCGGGATGTTGTCGGTCACGAGGCTATGGGTGCCGGGGCCGAAGGTATCGCCAAACTGCCCGAGATAAACGAATTGGGCCACTTGTGACTCGCGGACGATGAGCTGGGCCCCGCGCTTAATTTCTTTGTTCAGGTCCGGATACCGGAAAGTGATGGTGTCGCGCGAATCGTCTTCCCATTGGATGATTTCCAAGAACTGCGATTTCAGATAGTCCATCAGGCTCATAATCAGTCTTTCTCGATTTTGCTTTATCATCGGCTCCAGGCCCGCGTCTGTGAAGTACAAATTCTGGCGGATTTTATTATGGCTGCTCCCTTGACGAAACGACGCCATGGTCGGTATATTGATTTTGGCTTCGGCCCGACGGCGCGTTGGGTCAGGGGAGCATCAAACATGAAAACAAGTTCAGTTTTCGGCCACCAAAAAAAAGAGCTGCGCGCCTATTTCCTGGAACTCCTTGACCAGTGTCCCTGTGGTCACAGTAATCCGGAGGACTGTCCACTATTTCGCCTCAGGCAAGCGAGTCGGGCGGAACAGGAGCGCTGGCTGGACAGTCTGACGAACGAGGATGCGGCTTACCTGGCTGCTTACCACCACGTTTGCGCTGGTACGAAAGTCGAGCCGCCGCTTGCTTGTCAAAACGCGGCTTGAGGTTGATGTTTCGGGCATGAAGAGGATGAAGCGGCTGTTGTTTTTCTTGCCGCCTTGGATGTTTGCCACCAGGTCCGTTGCGCAAAGGGAGTTTATCCAGATTGGCTATTCCAAATGCCAGGAGGTAGCGGGATACGCCAAAGCGCAGTTTGACAAGGTCGGGCGGTTGAAATGGTATTTCACCCACGCGTCGGTCGGAGCCAACATGATGGAAGGGATTGCGGACCTGCACGGGCTCGACCCGGGGACTTATCAAATCCGGAGCCAATCCGCCGGTGCCACGCCGCCCGAGGCCACCGAGGCGGGTGTCATTTACAAACATCAGCGGGGGAATCCGGGCTGGAAAGCCAAGTTCGATATGTTCCATGCCTGCGTGAGCGACCGCTGGCGCTTACCCAAAGTCAATGTGGTCGTCGATAAGCTCTGCTACATCGATCAGATGGCCAGCGTGAATTATTGCATCAATTCCATGACAAACCTTGAGGCAGAGTGCCCGGACACCGTCGTCGTATATACCACGATGCCCTTGATGACAGACGAGGATCTCGCGAACTATTTGCGCAACCGTTATAACAAGCGCTTGCGGGAGTGGTGCCGCGCCCAGGGGAAGGTTCTGCTCGATATCGCCGAAATCGAAGCGCACGACTCCAAGGGCGCGCCTTGCACCTTTCGGTACCGCGGCAACACCTGGCAGAAACTGTGCTCCGATTACACGAGCGACGGCGGGCATCTTAACGCCGCGGGCCGGCAGTTGGTGGCGCGTGGCTTCTACGCGCTGGGAGCCGCATTGACGAGCCGCAAAGCTGAAGCGGGCCTCCTGCAGGATGCGGTTCCTGCGGGAAAATAGACGAGGATTCGTGAATTACGAGTAGAGCCGTTTGCCCATACTGATGCGCTCTTCGACGCGAAACCCCAGTTTTTCATAGAAAGCCACGACCTCTCGATTGGAATTGAGCACTTGGAGATTTGCTTTCAGGCATCCTCTCCGGATCAAAGCGGCCTCGACTTGGCGCACCAGCGTGCTGCCGATTCCTCGTTTGCGATGCTGTGGACTTACGGCCACCGAGTAAATCCAGCCACGATGGCCATCATACCCGCCCATTGCAGTGCCGATCACGTCCTTCTCGACCGCAACGAAAAACAAGTCGCGTCCGACCTCGAGTTTCATCCGGATGGACGTGAGCGGGTCATTGTGCGGGGCGGGATCTGGCAGCACTTCGCGCCAAAGCGCCGCGACGGCCTCTTCATCCGAATTCTCATACAACCGAATTTCCATAATGTCGCTGAGTTTTCAGGCCAGCGATGTGCTTCATACCAGCCCCGAAGGAAGACCGCAAGGGGGATGCCTTGGTGGCGAATCTGGACGCCACCGGTCTCCGGGGGGAAGGCTGGCAAAGGCGCCAAGCGTCGCCCTACGGGACCTCTCCGTCGAGCGCGGCCACGTCAGGGTGCGGCTCCTGGGGTGTGTGTTTGCTTTCGCAGAAATGGTGGTGTTTCCGGATGCACCCCTGTGTCAGTGAATATTTCGTGAATAAGCGGTGAATAACTTTGTTACGATTCTGGTTGGAATTCGGTCGGGAACAGGCAAAACTTTGCCGCGATGAAGGTACTCAGGAATACAAAAACTTTCGAGTATTTTGCCTATGGATGTTGGACGTCTGACGTGGCCCTGGCGCAAGGGTTTGCGGATATTCGTTCGGCAAACGCTGTTTGTATTAAGTATCGCCTGGAAGACGTGGAACTGGTGACCCAATTGGATTTGGAGCGCACGGAACCAGAACAAGTTCCCAGCCGATAGCCGGGATCCCAAAAAGCCGGCTTTTCCGAAGAAGGATCCTACAGCCCCAGTTGCCGGAAACGGCGCTCGACGTGCCGGAAATGAAAGTCCAGCGAGCAAAGCTTTTCCAACTCGCCGGGTCGAAAGCGTTTGGCCACTTGGGGATCAGACTTAAGAATTTCCAAAAAGTTGGCATCATTGCGCCCGGCGTTCTTGAGGCGCCAGGTTTCCATGGCGTTGCGCTGGACCAGTTCATAAGCCTGCTCGCGGGTGAGTCCGCGCTTGATGAGGGCCAGCAAAATGGTCTGCGAATTCCACAAGCCCAGTGACAGCGCCAGGTTGCGCTTCATGTTCTCCGGGTAGATGGCGAGGCCCTCGACGAGCCTGGCCAGGGTGACCAGCATGTAATCCAGCAGAGTGCAGGAATCAGGAAAAATGATGCGTTCGACGGAGCTATGGCTGATGTCGCGCTCGTGCCAAAGGGCCACGTTTTCGAGAGCAGCGACGGCATGGCCGCGCAGGACTCGAGCCAAGCCGCTAAGCCTCTCGCCGGTGATGGGGTTGCGCTTGTGCGGCATCGCGCTCGATCCTTTCTGACCCTGGGCGAAAAACTCCTCTGCTTCCAATACTTCGGTGCGTTGGAGATGCCGGAATTCGGTGGCCCAACGTTCGATGCTGGCGCCGATGAGGGCCAGGGTGGAAATGAATTCCGCGTGCCGATCGCGCTGAACGATTTGGGTGGCGATAGTGGCGGGCCGGAGACCCAGCTTGCGGCAAACGGCCGTCTCGATTTTTGGCGAGAGATGGGCGCTGGTCCCGACGGCGCCCGAAAGTTTGCCAATGGCTATGTTTTCGCGCGCGGCGGCCAAGCGGCGCAGGCCGCGCCCAAATTCGTCGTGCATCAACGCCATTTTCAAACCGAAGGTAATGGGCTCGGCGTGAATGCCGTGGCTGCGGCCAATCATGGGAGTGAATTTGAATTTGCGGGCCTTGGCCGCGATGACCTTGTGCAGCGCCTTGAGGTCTTCGAGCAGGAGGTCGGCCGACTGGACCATCTGGACAGCCATAGCCGTATCGATGATATCGCTGCTGGTCAGGCCGAAATGGAGCCAGCGGCTGGCCGGCGCGCCGATGTTCTCTGCGACGTTCGTAGTGAAAGCGATGACATCGTGGTTCAGTGTGCGTTCGAGTTCCTTGCAGCGGTCCACGTTGAAGGCGGCCCGAGCTTTCATTTGTGCGAAGTCCCTTTTGGGGACGACGCCGGCGGCGCACAGAGCTTCACTGGCCAGCAGTTCGATTTGAAGCCAGAGCTCGAGCTTGCGCTGCTCGGTCCAGATGTCACGCATGGCCGCCCGCGAGTACCGCTGTATCATCGGGCCTAAGTTAAAGAGAAGTCGAACGGCTGGCAAGGCAAGGCAGAATGCAGAATGTGTTATGGGTAAATGAAGATCGCGCCGCCGCTGCGACCTCTCGGCCGCCTTCGCGTATCGGAATTGAAAGCCCCGGGCTACGGCTTGCCCATGCGGGCGCGGGCGGCTTCGAGGATTTCGCGTTCCCGCTGGGTGAGGCTTTGGATGCCGTGAGTGGTAATTTTATCGAGAATTGGATCCACTTCCCGGCTGAGGAACTCGTCGGGCGGAAGCTCGGTTTCCACCGCGGTGGAATGTGACCACAAGGGCGAGCCGCGGAACGGAACTTTCACCAGGCGGCGCGGGGGCTGGCCCTTGGCGAGGCGGAACCGGGGCCATTGCCAGCGCCACACGTAACGGACGAAGCAAAGGCCCCAAGCCATGCCCCCCAGGTGGGCGGCGTCGGCCATGCGCACAGAGCCAATGCCCGCAGACGTCAACAGTCCGCCAATGGCCAGGACCGCGCAGAGGAGCAGGACGAATTTGGCCCGCATGGGAATGATAAAGAACAGGAGGAGGGTGCGGTTGGGATAAAGCAGCGCGAAGGCCACGGCGACGCCGAACGCCGCCGCCGAAGCGCCCACCACCGGCCCGCCAAAGCGCTCCGGAGAAATCAACGCGGCTAACTCCTGCACCAAACCGCCCACAACGCCGCTGGAGAAATAGAGCGCGCAGAACGGCCTACGGCCCAAAGCAAGCTCGACTTCGTTTCCGAACAGGAAAATGGCCCAACAATTGCACACTAAATGCAGCAGCCCGCCATGCAGGAACTGGTAACTCAGCAATTGCCAGACGTAGCCGTGCTTCAACCCTCCCAAGCTTAAGGGAAAATACGTAAAATACGAAAACGCCAGCCGCGGGGAATACCGTTCCAACAAGCTCTGAAAAACAAAAACCGAGATGTTGATGATCACCAGCAGCAGCGTCGCCGAGAATCGCGTATCAAACGGCGAACGGCGCATGTACTGACGGTCTTCTAACATAGGTATGGCAACCTAGCGCGAATTAAGGAGAATTCAAACGGGGTTTTGACTGCCCACGGCAGGAGGGTGGGCGGAGTCCTCCGCTTCGCTACGCGCGGCAGGTATGTTTGCGCGTTTGAACGAGGAGACATGTCTCCTCGGGGGAAATCGGCGACATGTCGCCACGCCCTCCAAAAATGCGGTCCCGAATTGCAACGTTTAACTTTTGCCGGGGTTCGGCCGGCGGATTTCGGGCTCGAGGTTTATGCGCCCACGGCAGTTTACCTGGCGCCCCGCTGCAGTCTCGTAGACCAACAGAGAACGCATTCCCGGTCGAAGGCCCGTGATGGCTTCAGGGCCTTCGCCGCCGCGGACGAGCAGCGCCGTTGAAAGCGCGTCGGTCTCGGTCGCCGAGGGCAGGACCACCGCGGCCAGGACCGCGGCCATCGTGGGTTGGCCAGTGCGCGGATCGAGCACGTGGCCGTAACTTGTTCCGTTTGCCTGAAAAAACTTTCCCCAAACTGCGGAGACCGAAAGAGCTTCATCCCGAAGCGGGACCGTGGCCAAAACTTCAGGTTCCGCATCAGTCGAAGGAGCCTCGGAGCCGGAGGGACGCTCGTTCGCCGGAGTTCTTGCAGTCTCGCCACCTGCCGATCTCATGCCGTGGCTGGCCGGCGGCTGGCGCACCGCCACGCTCCAGTGATCCATTCCCGGGGGCGCACCGAGCGCGCAGACGGTGCTGGTGCCGCCATGCAGCAGGGCGCTCTTTACACCCGCCTCGCGCAGAATCTCGACCGCGCGCTCGAGGGCGTAGCCTTTGCCGATGGCACCGAGGTCGAGCATTACCCCCTGGCGGACGAAGCGGACCGTCAGTGCCGCCGAGTCAAGTTCAACCAGATGCATGCCTACACAGGCTCGCGCCTCGGCGAGTTTCCCCGGTTCGGGCAGGCTGCCGCCGCCGCCCATAAACCCCCAGCAGCGAACCAATGGTGCGATGGTAACGTCGAAGGCTCCGCCGCTCTCCAAGCTCAACTTGCGGGCCTGCTCCAGCAGAGCGAAGAGGCTGGGCGTGACTCGGACTGGCCCTTGCGCGGCACGGGTGTTCAGGCGGGCAATTTCCGTACCGGCCCGGTAAAGACTGAGCTGATCTTCGAGCCGATCGATCTCGTTCAAAGCGTCTTCGCCCGCCGCGCGCAAGGCGGCGAGGTTATCACCGTGCAAGACGATTTCGAAACGCGTGGCCATGGCCAAGCGGGCCAGGGTCACGCAGGGGGAGTTGATAGAGGTTTGAGTGAATGGTTGAGAATTGGAGCCAGGCAACAGTGCCGCCAAGACTGATCCAACCCCTATCATCTCATCGTCGATCAAATATTCTCAAGAAAGCGGCAGCGTTCCGTAGGTGATCATCGCAATTTCTTTCCCGGAGCCGTCGCTGATCTTGCGCGCATTTTCGTCGAAGAGACAAGTCACCTTCAGCCGGTCCGAGATTTCGGCGAGCGAAATCACTGTTTGCACGCGCACGGCCAGGTCAATGCTGGCGTTGGGCGTCTTGCCGGAGCGAATGCAGTCGAACCAGTTCTTTTCGTGCACGCGGATGTCTTCCATTTGGAAGCCGCCGAAGTTATCGGGATCGACATCGTCGGCGAATTCGCGTTCGGGCACCAGTTTGACGCTTTCGCCCGAGGTACCCACTTCGAGGGAGGCCTTGTGTGTATAAAGCACGAAACCCGGGCTCTTGGCGTTGACGGTGCTCACGGTGATGGTGATGATGTAGCCGTCTGGAAATTCCGCGAGAAACTGGACATGCTCGGGCGTTTCACGCTCGGGTGCGCCGTTCGCCGCATCGCTGTGGATACAGTGGGTGCCGATGCAATTGACCCGCACGGGGAACTGCGGCTTACCCGTGGCCAGCATCAGCGGGTGGAGGCGATGGGGCACCAGGTCGCCCAGCGGACCGGCACAATAGCGATAATACTTGCGCCAGCGATGGAACTGCTCGGGGCTGAAAGTGTCGCGCTGTTTTACCGGACCCAGCCACCGTTCCCAATCGATATGCTCCGCGGTGGTTTCCGCCTCGATGGGATAATTCCATTCCCCACCGATGCTATTGCGGCAGTAGAACCCTTGAGACCAGACCAGCTTGCCGATTTTGCCGCTCTGGATGAGGTCAGCGCATTTTTGCCAACCGCCGGCGGAGCAGCCTTGCGAACCCACCTGAAAAGTTTTGCCGGTGCGTTTGACGGTTTCGTGCACCTGGAAGGCCTCGCCGAGGTAGCGGGCCAACGGCTTCTCGCAATAAACGTGCTTGCCAGCCTCGAGCGCATCCATGGTGATTTGGGCGTGCCACGGATCATGCGTGGCGATCAGCACCGCGTCGATGTCCTTGCGTTCGAGCAACTTGCGGTGATCCACGTAAAGGTCGGAATCCTTGAGGCTGGCTTTGTCCTTGGCGAAGTCGCGGCGTTTGTCGAACACGTCGCACGCTGCGGCAACCACCGTGTTGTTCTCGCTGCTCTTTTCATGGATGCCGACAAGATGATTCTGGCCGATGCCGAAGCCGACGCCGACGACCGCCACGGCGATGCGGCTATTGGCCCCGGTGACGTTGGCCGAGGGGGCCTGGTTCTGGCCATAAACGGGGGTTTTCAGCAACGGGGTGGCCGCGGCCGCGGCGGCCGCCACTGCGGCCTTTTTGAAGAAATCCCGGCGGGGAAGGCCAGGCGCTGGTGAGTTTTGTTTCGTATCCATAAAAGGTGTTAATCGTTTGCAGAGCAACTGCAAGTATGTCCAATACCCTATACAAAATACCTGACGCGATCAAAGGGAAAACTATTCACCTGTCCAGCCGGTGAGAGCCATTGATAGATAAGTTGTTTGCCAAGTCGCGGCATGCCAGGAAAGACGCGGGCCGGTCGTCGGTACGGCTTGTGGTTATTCAGCGGCTGGTTGCTTCAGCAGGCAATCTGGCCATCCACCAGTTCGATCATCCGCGGCGCGCGGGCGGCGACTTTGGGGTCGTGGGTGGCGATAATGAGGGTGGTTTGTTTTTCGGCGACGAGGGCGCAGAGCAGGTCGATGATTTCCTCGCCGGTGCGGGAATCCAGATTGCCGGTCGGTTCATCGGCGAGGAGGAGGTCGGGCTCGTTGATGAGGGCGCGGGCGATGGCGACGCGTTGCTGTTCTCCGCCGGACAATTCGTAGGGCTTGTGCTCGAGGCGGTCCTGGAGGCCGACGCGGGCCAGCAATTGGCGGCCGCGGACTTCGGCCTGGGTAGCGGGAGAGCGCGCCATGCGCGCGGGCAAGCAAACGTTCTCGAGGGCATCGAGTTCAGGGAGCAGGTAATAGGCCTGGAAAATAAAGCCTACCTCGCGGTTGCGCAGCCGGGCCAATTCCCGCCGCGAGAGCCGCGCCAGGTTTCTTCCTGCCAGAAACACCTCGCCGCGGTTGGGCGTGTCCAGTCCGCCCAGCAAATACAGGAAAGTGCTTTTGCCGGCGCCGGAAGAACCGCGCATGGCCAGAAATTCACCGCGTTGGAGCTCCAGGTTCACGCCGCGCAGCACCTCGAGCGAGCGGCGGCCTAGAAAGTAGGTCTTATGAATGTCCCGCGCCGAAAGCAGGGGCTCACTCATAGCGCAGGGCCTCCACTGGCTTAAGACGGCCGGCGCGCCACGCCGGAATCACTCCGCCCAAAATGCAAATAAATAGGGCGCTGCCGCAGATCAGGATAATGTCCCGCGGGATAACCACGGCCGGAAGTTCATTGAAGCCATAAACCTCGGGGGGAAACAGCTCCCAGTGGGTCAGGTTTCTCATGAAATGGAGGAACTCGTTGCGATAAGACACCGCCAGCAACCCCAGGCCCAAGCCGCACAACACGCCGACGACCCCCACAAACCCGCTCTGGCTCAAAAACAGTCCGGACACCTGCAGATCGGTAGCGCCCAGCGCCTTGAGCATGCCGATTTCGCGGGTTTTTTGCACCACAAACGTAATGAGCGCGCTCAGAATGCACAGCGCAGCCACGATCATGATGAAAAACAGCAAATAAAACATCATGTTCTTCTCCACCGCCACCGCGCTCAACATACTCGCGTTTTCACGCATCCAGGTTGTGATGCGGTAATCAGGACCGAGGGTCTTTTCCAACTCGGCCGCCACCTCCGGCGCCCGGTACGGGTCCCGGAGCATGACCAGCAACCCCCGCACGCTGTCAGTGAGCAGATACAGTTCCTGGGCGTCCTCCAGCGAGGTCATGATCACCGAGGCATCGTATTCGTAATAACCGACATCGAAAATGCCGCGCACTTCGTAATCGTCGGGCAAGACTTCCTGCTCGCCTTCCTTGCCGCGGTTTTGCTTGAGCTTCTTGAGTTCTTCGGGTGAGTAAATGGAGAGATGGTCTCCGACGGTCAGGTGCATATTGGCGGCGAACTCGCTGCCGATGAGCAGGCCGCGATTGCTGACGTCGAACTTGCCGTCGATGATGCTCTGGGGCAAGACGCTCATGTTGGTTTCGAGGTCGGGGTCCAACCCGCGCAGGTACGGGGCGTCCACCTCGGATTGGCCGTGACGGGGTTGCGTTTCGACCAGCACGCGACCGAGCACAAACGGGGCGACTGCCCGCACGTTGCGGTTGGACGCAACTTCGGCCATGGTCCGCTGGTAATGCTTCATCGTTTCCTGTTCCTTGAAAATCTTCATGTGGGAATTGAACCCGAGGATTTTGTCGCGCAATTGCTGGTCAAAACCACTCATGACGCTGATCACAATGATCAGCACCGCGACCCCAAGGGTCACGCCCAACACGGAAATCAAAGTGATGACCGAGACGAACGTCCTTTTGGGCCGCAGATACCGCAGCGCCAGCAGCAGTTCAAACGGCAACCGAGACATGC
>Ga0074046_10004880_pt1 | contig 10830 bp, 5 predicted proteins | sample BogForMeECP23OM3_FD_94441 | JGI IMG/M metagenome (GOLD analysis project Ga0074046, IMG submission 94441) | Bog forest soil microbial communities from Calvert Island, British Columbia, Canada - Bog Forest MetaG ECP23OM3 | ecosystem: Environmental > Terrestrial > Soil > Wetlands ...
GCCGTTGCCAGTGCGATGCTGCACAAAATGGACTTGCTTAACTGTGATTTGCCGCGCATGGGCTTGCCTCCTCGGTAATTTCGCAAAGAGAACTTGAACCGGGAAACGGCGCACATAGACGCCGGGTAGAAGGAAGTTCTGAGAGGGCTGGTTTCTCGCCGCGCGGCTGCGATCTGGAAGGCGTGGGAAAAAGGGCCGGAAGTCTTCCCTCATCCACCAGCGCAAGTTTCAGACTAGCGGCGCGGTTTTGTCGGTGATGCCTGCCACACGTCGCTGTGACAAGACCAAGTAATTACAAGCCCCGATCGAAGGTCGGTGTTTTCGAAGATTAACCTGGTTTCTTTTCCCAAAAATTTGTGTAATTTTGTTCGGACGGCAGCGTACTGCTTTATGGACGCCAGGCAAAACAATGCGAAAGGATCGCAGCCCTGCGAGGGCGAAGCCACGCACATGGAGGGGCCGGACCTGGAGAGCGTAATCGAGCGCGCGCGCGGCAACGACGCCGAGGCGCTGGAGGAGATCTATCGCCGCTTTGCCCGGCGCGTGTTCGGTTTATGCCGTTACATGCTGGACTCGCGGGAGAGCGCCGAAGATGCCACCAGCGAGGTTTTCCTTAAGCTGCAGCGCTTGATTGAGACGTACGACGGGTCCATACCGTTCCCCAAGTGGCTGCTGCGGGTGGCCGGCCACCAATGCATTGACGCTTTGCGGCGCCGCAAGCGTGGACAGCAGGTGATTGTGGAAGTTGACGACCAAGCCGCGATCATGCAGGCCCCCGGCGCGGGGCCGTCGCCGCTGGCCGCTGTCCTCAGCACGGAAGAGCGGGCGCAAGTGCGGGACGCCATTGCGCGCTTGCCGGAAAACTATCGCCTGCCGCTGGTTATGCGCTATTACAGCGAGTTGAGCTATGAGGAAATCGCCCAGCAGTTAGGGCTGGAGAAGAATTACGTAGCGGCGTTGCTATTTCGGGCCAAACAGGAGTTGCGCCGCAAGCTGGCCCACAGGAGTAAATGATCATGGAATGTTATTCGGAGCAGGTCATCTCCATCTTTGTGGACGGCGAACTGCCGGCGGAGGAGGCGCGGCAGCTGCGGGACCACTTGTCCACGTGCCGGCGCTGCCGGCACCTGCTGGACGCCTTGCGCGCTGAGAACCGCATTCTGAGCGAGAGCCTGCACGAGCTTCCGGACGAAGCGGCCAGCCCGGCGGGCTTCTCCCGTCTGCGGGGGTCTTTGGATTGGGGTCTCCTGGCGGTGGTGGCCGCGGTTCTGGCGCTAGGTTCGATCGTTGTCCCCCGGATCGAGGGGTTGAGCGTTCCCGACGCGCTGCAGTGGCTCAATCCCTTCGGCGTAAGCGCCCGCACGAACCTGCTCTTCAACCTTTCTTACTACTTTGCGCACGGAGGTGCTGCCATGTTCGCTGATTATGCTGCTTTCGTTGGAAAACTCTTCTTGCTGTTGCTGCTGGCCGGCAGCGCATTGCTGTTGGGACGCCGCTGGCGGCCACCCCAAACCGGCCTGCGCCTGCTGATCGTGCTGCTCGGGTTGTCGTTGCCGGGTCTTGCTCTGGACGTGCGTCATAGTGAATTCATCACCGTAGCCGCCGATCAGACGGTGGACGACAGCCTGGTGGCCGCCGGCAACACCATACGCGTGGAAGGCGTGATCAACGGGGACTTGGTGGCTTTCGGCCGCATTGTGGAAGTGCGCGGCACCGTCAAGGGCGACCTGGTGACGTTTGCCAACACCACCACGGTGAGCGGGACGGTGGAAGGCAACATCTACACCTTTTCGCAGTCGTTCGACCTCAGCGCGCAATTGGGCCACAACCTCTACGCGTTCGTGCAATCCGTGCGTCTGGGTGACCGGAGTCGCGTGGGCGGCGGTGTTGTGGTTGCCGCTGCCGATGTCAGTCTCGAGGGCGAAGTGCAGCGCGGCGTGACCATGGCCGTTGGCAATGCCGATGTGAGCGGTAGCATCGGCCGCGAACTGACCATGGCTGGAGACGGTCTTACCTTGACGAACACGGCCCGAGTCGGCGGCAACCTGACTGCTCGCGTGGAGGAGATGAAGAAACTGCACATCGCCGACGGCGCCACCATTGCGGGCGCACGTGACATCCAGGTGCAGGAAAAACACAGCCGCTTCACGCGCCCCAAGTTCTACTTCCACCAGGCTCTGTGGTTCGCCGGCGCCATGCTGATCGGATGGTTGGGCCTGGTCCTGTTTCCCGGCTTCGTCCACGCCAGCACCCAGGCGGTGGGCTCATGGTGGCGCAGCCTCGGGCTTGGGGGTGCGGTTCTGGCCGGAGTGCCTGTCGCCATCATCGTGATAGCCATTACCCTGGTCGGCTTCCCGCTTTCGCTCATGTTGCTCGCGCTGTATCTGGCTGCGCTCTACCTGGCAAAGATCTGGGTGGGGGCCTTCCTGGGGCGGATGCTTCTTAAGCCGGCCACGGCCACCCATGCCGATTGGCTACTGGGACTACTGGTGGGCTTGCTGATCATCACCGTCGTCAGGTTCATCCCGTATCTTGGCACGCTGGTCCACTTCGGTGTGCTTTGCCTGGGACTGGGAGCGTTTGCCTGGCAGCTCTATCAGTCCTCGCGACCGGCAGCAACGGCATGAAAAAAAGGCCGGCACCCAATCAGGATGCCGGCCTCTGAGGGGCCGCACAATTTAGTCCGACTCGTGAATCACTGACGACTACGGCGCGAAGTAACTGGAGATGTCCAGAATAAGATTGGTCAGGTCGGTTGGATCGATCTTGTTCACCGGGTTGGCCCAGGCGTCCACTTTGCCGTTGGTCGCACCCGCAGGAACAATCGCCATGTTGGAGCTGATGACTCCATCGTAGGCGTTCAACGTCGAGACAACCGGCTGGTCCTGTCCGTCCGGCCACAAGGCCAGGTAATCCAGCGGACCCTGCGGCACCACCGTCGCGTTGAATACGTAGGCCTGCGACTGCGAGGGCACGTTACATACACTGCCCCGCACATCCACCGGCGGGTTTAGCTCAAACTGGAAGGCATTCGGGCGGGTATCCAGCACACGGCAGGGCGCCACCGGATACAGCGACAGACCACCCGTCCCCGGTGCCGCAAAGTAGCCGTTGATGTCAATGATGAGGTCGGTGTCATTCGAGGGGTACGTCCGGATATCGCCGCCCAGGCCTGCGGGAACGATGGCCGCATTGGCCGTCACTTGTCCGCCATACGAATTGAGCGTCGAAACCAAAGGACAATTCTGGCTGGGGTCCGACGGGGTTTGGCAAACCGTCAAGTAGCCCAGCGACCCATGCGGTATCGCTGTGAAGTTGAGCGAGTACACCTGAGCGCTGCTCGGTATGTTGCAGGAGGTCGCTTCCAGCACGGGGAAATCGCGGTTTGTCTTGGCCATCAAATATGGCCCGCCGAGATCGCCGTCCGGGCCGCGCGTGTCGGCTATACGACAGGGTGGCAGCGGATAGAAGGCCAGCGTCGAACCGCTGGTCGCGGTAAAGTAGCCGTCGATGTCCAAAATGAGATCGGTGGTGTCGGTCACATAGAAGCTGACGGCGTCGCTCGCTCCAGCTGGGACGATGGCGGCGTTGGCTTTGACCCGGCCATCGACCGAATTCAAGGTTGAAACCAGAGGTTGCGGCCGTCCCGTGGGCCACGCTGTCAAATATCCCAGCGGGCCGTGCGGCGACACCGTGACATTCAAGGAATAAGCAGCGGCTGTAGCGGGAATGTTGCAATTCTGATTGTCGGGAACGATAAAGAAGCGAGTGCTCTTGGCTTGCAGCGGCGGGCCGCCAAATTCGCCGTTCGCACCGCGCGTGTCCACCAACCGGCACGGCGTCACCGGAACAAATTGCACCGGACTCAGAACAAGCCCCACATCCAGACTGAAGACCGTGCCATCGCCAGTGCTTCCGCCGGCTTCGGCTGTGCCGTAGAAGGTGCCGTTGCTGGCCTGAAGCAGTCCGGCGACCGGTAGAGAGCCATCCGTCGAAAATCCCGCGAAGCTATGCAGGGTAGTCAGCGTGCCGCTGGGAGTGAGCTGGAAGATGGTGCCACAACCATCGCCGCAGTTTTGCGTACTGCCGCCGGTTCCTGCCGTCCCGTAGAAGTTTCCATCACTGGCTTGAATCAGCCCAGCAAGAACGTAGCCGCCATCGGTAAAGTCGAAGCTGTGCAGCGAGGTGAAGCTGCCGCCCGGGGTGATCTTGAAAATCGTGCCGCAACCGAAGGTACAGTTTTGGCTGGTGCCACCCGACGATGTCGAGCCATAGAAGTTTCCATCCGTGGCCTGAAGCAGCGTCCCGTAGGGCCCCGTGCCATCCGATCCGTCGAAGCTGTGCAGCGTGGTCAGGCCGCCGGTGGGGGTGATCCGGAAGACCGTGCCGTAGATAACGTTGCTCCCGCCGGCGGAAGCTGTGCCGTAAAAGTTGCCGTCGCTGCCTTGCACCAGGCCGGCAAAAGGAGTGCCACCATTGTTTTCACCATCGAAACCATAGAGGGTGGTCAGCGTGCCGTCGGGCGTGATTTTGAAGACCGTGCCAAAACCGTGGGGGCCTTCATCGGGAGTGGTGCCATAGAAGTTCCCGTCGCTGGCCTGCAGCAGCGTGCCGGTGGGTCCAAAGCCATCGCTTCCCATGAAGCTGTGCAGCAAGGTGAAGCTGCCGCTGGGAGTGATCTTAAATACCGTCCCATCCGTGTTAGCGCCGCCTGCCGTGGTAGTCCCGTAAAAGTTGCCATCGCTGCCCTGTACCAGCCCAGCGTCCGGATCGGCGCCGTCGGCGCAGTTCGACTTGGAGCAAAAGCTGTACAGCGTAGTCAGCGCGCCGCTCGGGGTCATCTTAAATACCGTGCCACGGCTGTTTGTCCCTCCACCCCTGGTCGTTCCGTAGAAATTGCCGTCGGCGCCCTGGACGAGCGACCCGAAGAACGGCTCAGCCCCGTTAGGCCCGCTGAAGTTGACCAGCGTGGTGAAGGTTTGCGCAGGCGAGGTAATCGCCGTCGCAGCACAAAGCAGAAATGTTATGCAGACCACTGTTGCTGAGCTACGCTTCTTCACTTTGACCATCCTTCCTGCCTCGACTCGGTACAACAACGAAAACACCCGAGCAGTTAGCATGTTTCGGCATTATAGAGTGCGGAGAAGCAGAATCAGCCGGGGGTCCCGATTTGAAACAGGGTGTGGCGCGAGGCACCCGCATTCTCCGAGTGGAGCTCTCAATTTGCCGCGAAATACTGACTGCAAATTGATACTGGATGCTGGCCCGTTTGTCCGTGCCCTGGGTCACTGTTCCTGGTGACGGTCTCGCGGGAATGGCGCGCTTCGGGTAAGTCCGCGCGCTAGCCTTATGCCTTGACTTCCTGATGCTCGGGCGCGTCACTTTATCAAGCAGACCCGCCCGGATGTAAAGCAGCGAGACGCCGATAGCAGGTCACCTTCCCGATCTTCGACGACTCGCCAAATGACTACCCGGTGCTGGAACTTCATGGGTGATAGACTGCACGCGCCTGTTGGAGTTCCTGATGACGATGATCACGGTTTCCAAGGAAGACTACCTGAAAGCGATTGCCGAGGCGGAAGCCGAGGGCCAGACCGTCATTCCGGCCACGCTCGCCCATTGGCTCTCGGTGACGCGACCTGCCGTAACCTTTGCCCTGAAGCGCCTGACCAAGGACGGTCTGGTCGCCATCAAGAGCGACGGGCACATTAAGCTGACCTTGCAAGGGCGGGAGATCGCCGAGCGCACCATTGTCCGCCATCACTTGATTGAGCGCATGTTGTCAGAGATTTTCGGGATGCCGTGGTATGAGATCCATGACGAGGCAGAACGGCTGGAACACGTGGTCTCGCCTGCGTTTGAGAGGAAGCTAGTCGAAAAACTCGGGCACAAGGACACTTGCCCTCACGGAAACGGCTTGGCTCTGCGCAGCCCCGCGGAACGCCGCAAGCGAGGGTTGCGTCTGCTCAGCGAGGCGGAGCCGGGTTCGAAATACACCATCGCCAGCGTTTACGAACGCGACCGGAAGCTTCTGGAGTTCTTCGAGAAAGAGGGAATCCGTCCCGGCGCACGTATTCGCGTGGAAGCCCGAAACTACGACGGCACCGTATCCCTGGCAGTCGAAAAACGCCAGATTCGCCTCGGCACGTCGGCCGCGGAAAAGGTTTGGGTGTCTAAAACATAATTGCCACCCGATTGTTAACTGTAATTAACATCCTTTAGTGTATCCTGATTGCCAGGGTGAGGACGAGCCCTCTCTGTAGCCCGCTCTTTAGCCCGGAGGATACCCGTGAGATCCAGTTCCCAGCGCCTTCTGCATCTCGTATTCCGCTTCATTCTTGCGGCTGCAGCCATCATTTTGCTGCCGGCAGGTGCATGGGCACAGGGAGAAACCACCAGCGCCCTCCTCGGCCAGGTGACCGACTCCACCAATGCAGCGGTCGCCGGGGCCACGGTTACCGTCAGCAATCGCGCTACCGGGCTGAGGCGCAGCGCGCGCACCGATGACGCAGGCCGTTTCGACTTCCCGCAGTTGCAGCCGGGCACATACACGGTCCGGGCGGAAGCGCAGGGATTTGAGCCGCGGCAATCTGAGAATGTTCCGGCCGCGCTGGGTCAAAAGCAGACCGTCAATCTCACCCTCAAGGTCGCTCAGTCGAAGGAGAGCGTCGAGGTCAGCTCAGAGGCGCCGATTATCAACCCTGGCAATGCCAACATCTCCACCACCCTGAATGCCACGGCGCTGGAGAACCTGCCCAATCCGGGGGGAGACCTAACCTATCCATTGCAGTTTGCGCCGGGTGCGCTCATCAACACCGCCGGCAGCGGCAATGACTTCGTCGGCGGCACCAACGGCTACGGCAACGTGGAATTCAACGGCCTGCCCGCGCTCTCCAACGGCTACATCGTGGACGGACTGGAGACCAACGATCCCCTGACGAACCTTAACAGCGGACTTTCGACGAACCTCGTGCTCGGCCTCAACTCAATCTCGGAGGTGACCGTCAATACGCTTTCCTACGCTGTCGATCAGGGCAGGTACGGGGCGTCGCAAGTCAATTACGTCACCAAGTCCGGCACCAACCAGTTTCACGGAAATCTCTACGAACTCTGGAACGGCGCAGTCCTCAACGCGTCCGATTACTTCACCAATGCCACCTCGGACAATCACAAGCCGAATTCGAACGTGAACCACTTCGGCGGTAGCCTGGGCGGCCCCATCATCCACGACAAGCTGTTTTTTTTCTTTGACAGCGAGTGGGTGCGCATCGCTCTGCCCATCTTCACGACGGTGACGGTGCCGACCGCAGCGTTCCAGCAGTATGTGTTACAGCAGCTTCCGCTGGGCGGGACCGATTCAGTGACCGGATCGCACTATGCTCCCGCTCCGCAACAGGTGCCGTTCTACCAGAAGATGTTCTCGTTGTACGGCAAGACCAGCGGCACGCCTCTGGCGGTGCTCGGCTGCCCCTTCAACTCCGATGGCTCGCCAGCCTCCGGCGGTCCTCCGAACGGCAACGGTTGTGCGAACCGCCAGGGCGTTTCACACTCCAGCGACGATAGCGAACAGGTGCAGACGGCCCGCATCGACTACAACATCGGCCCGAACGACACAACCTGGTTTCGCTTTCAGGCGGACACCGGGCTGCAAGCGGCTTACACCGACCCCATCAATCCGCTGTTCAACGCCATTTCTTCGCAGCCTCTGTACTCGTTCGCCGCCGGATATACCCACGTGTTCTCGCAGAACCTGGTCAACTACTTCAATCCGGCGTTCTCCTGGTATGAGAGCCTGTTTGCGCCCAGCAACTTTCAGGCGACGCTGGCCGCCTTCCCCATCGTGTTGCAGGGCCAGGGCGCGAATGCTCCTTTCACCACCATCGGCGGACTCGACAACACCTGGGTCCAGGGCCGGCGCGCCTCACGCTTCTTCATCAACGACAATCTCGCCTGGAGCCATGGCGCTCACGAGCTGAGGTTCGGCACCAATACCCGCATCTTCCGCCTGAATGATTATGACTATGGGCAGGGCACGGTCCCCACTGTGACCTACACGACCCTGTCGCAATTTATTTACGGCGTGGCATCCACCGCCAGCAAGACTTTTCCGACGTCAACCAACCAGCCGTTCAATTTCCTTAATCTGGATTTCTATGCCCAGGACACGTGGAGAGTGAAGCCAACCCTGACCTGGACCTTCGGTCTGCGCACTACGTACAACTCCAACCCATTAAACCCGCATGACCAGATTGCGCGCCTGCCAGGCTCGTTCTATTCCATCCCGCACGATGTCAACCAGCCGCTCAATGAGGCAATTCAAACCGGCCTTGGAAATTTGTTTGCATCTACACCGCTGGCGATCCTGCAACCCCGGACCGCGATAGCGTGGCAGCCGCAACCCAACACCGTAGTGCGGACCGGCTTCGGCGTCTTCAGCGACATCCTGCCCGGAAGCGTTGCCGACGTTATCGGCATGAATCCGCCTTACGTGAAAACCTTCGAGGGTGGTTTGCTCGGTACCGTGGGCGGCACGGCGATAGCGCCCGGCGTCCCCGAGAGTGCAGTCGATGCGACTATCGCGGCGAATCAGAGGTTCACAACCGGATTCCCGCAAGGCCAGCTCTCGTGCGCATCACCGCTCGCCAACTCCGCAACTTGCCTGCCGCCGGTCGCGATCACGGCAATCCCGGATGGCAAGCTCCACGCGCCATACTTCATGCAGTGGAGTTTGGGCATTGAGCATCAGTTTGGATCAAACGGCAGTGTGCAGGCGCGGTATGTGGGCACTCGCGCCGTGAACCAGCCCTATCTCACCCAAGTCAATGGATATCAGACCGTGTGTCAGGGCTGTTTCTCGCCGTTCCCCTATGGGCAGCCAACGGACCCGAGGTTCGCCGCCGTGACCCAGCTCGCAACCGGCGCCAACAGCCACTATAACGGCTTGCAACTAACGGCCACGAAGCGCATGAGTCACGGCTTTCAGGGTCAGATCAACTACACCTGGAGCCATTGCCTGGACACTGTGTCCAACGGCGGATTCCTCCCGTTTTCTTCGGGCGGAATTCTCTCCCCGTTGCCCGGGGAGCTGGCGCGCGATTACGGCAATTGCGATTACGACATCCGGCACAATCTCACCGCACAATACGTGTACCAATTCCCGAGCAAGGTAACCAGCCATGCTCTCGGATATGTGGCGAACGGATGGCAGGTCTCCGGCAGCCTCTTCTGGCACAGCGGGGTGCCCTTCTCGGTGCTGAGTACGCCGTACTCAGCCAACGGCAATGGCATTGTGCAAGGCAGTGGGCCGCAGTTCGCCACCCTGGTGCCCGGAGTGGATCCCTATTGCCGCAACTGCAGCATTCCGGGCGTCACCCAACCCGGCACGATTCAGTGGCTCAATCCGAATGCGTTTGTCTCTGCCGTTGATCCCAGCACAGGCGCCTGCTACGGCGGTGACACGCCTCAGACCTGCCAGTTCGGTAACCTTGCCCGCAACGCTTTGCGCGGTCCCGATTTCTTCTGGAGCGACTTTTACATCACCAAGTGGTTTTCGCTGACCGAGCGTGTAAAGCTGCGATTCGACGCGCAGTTCTTCAATGTATTCAATCATCCAAACTTCGGTTTGCCGAGCATCGTGCTGGCCGGCATTCCGGGAAAGCCTTCCACCCAAACCGGCTTCGGCGCGCTGACGTACACCACATCGCCCCCGACCGGGCTGCTCGGCGTCGGGTTGGGAGGCGACAGCAGCCCCAGAATGATTGCCTTTCAGGCGCGGCTGGAGTTCTGAACCCATGCCTTGACTTCCTGATGCTCGGCGCGTCACTTTATCAAGCAGACCCGCCCGGATGTAAAGCAGCGAGACGCCGATAGCAGGCCAACCCCGGTTCTCGATGACCGAGGAGCTATCGCATGTCGGTCAGGACAAAAGGCCGGGTGGCCAATCAGGATGCCGGCCGCTACTACGAAGCCGTAGAATCTCAGTTAGCGCCCGAGTTCCCAGACGACGCCGTTGTTGTACGCGCCCCCGTCGGTCGTTGTGCCGTAAAGGCTCCCGTTTGCGCCAATCAGCACCGTAGTGACGGGGCAGTCCCCATCGGTTCCCTGGAAATCGTGCAGATACGTGAAAGTCCAGCCGCTTTGCCCCGGTTGCAGCTCGAAGACGTAACCGTGCTGATACAAGCCTCCATGACAGCTTGCCCCGTACAGATTGCCTGCAGCATCCATAGTCAAACCCTGCGCCGGACCAAAGTCATTATTCGGCAGCTGGTAAAGTTGCCGGTAGTTCCAGTTATGACCTGATTGGTACAGCATGTAGGCAAGGGGGTAACCACCGTTGCTCCCCCCTGTTCTCCCATATACGTTGCCTGAATCATCGAGGATTAGATCACCTTGTGGATCGTACCCATCGTTTCCTGAGAAGCCATGGAGGGTGTTCTCCGTCCAACCAGATCCAGAGGGTATTAACTGAAAAACAGTACCGTTATTGACACCACCACCAGTCGTTCCATACAGATTGCCATTCTCATCGCGAACGAGACCACCTTGGGATCCTCCACCAAATGTATAAATTAGGCTTTTCGCCCACCCAGAGCCGGAGGGCGTCAATTCGTAGACAGTCCCGCCGCCGTCGGCGTCCGCGACTCCGTAGATGTTGCCAGCTGAGTCGAAGACTATTTGTCCGAAAGGCTCTGCGCCGTCGCTGCCTCCCTGGAACTGATAAAGTACAGTTTCGGTCCACGAGCTTATCAGCCGCGATAAATTGTGCGTGGTGGGTTGTAGATTGAAGACGGTACCACAGCCTAAATTACCTTGATAGCACTGGCCCATCAC
>Ga0074046_10004881_pt1 | contig 10826 bp, 9 predicted proteins | sample BogForMeECP23OM3_FD_94441 | JGI IMG/M metagenome (GOLD analysis project Ga0074046, IMG submission 94441) | Bog forest soil microbial communities from Calvert Island, British Columbia, Canada - Bog Forest MetaG ECP23OM3 | ecosystem: Environmental > Terrestrial > Soil > Wetlands ...
CGGTAGGTTTCCACTCAGCTTGTTCAATACTTCTCGGAGTCATCCTGTTCTCGCGGCAGACTGGCTTGTGTAGTGTTCGTTAAGTTCTTTTCTGATCATGAGCATTATACCCAGCCGCCGCGATCATTAGTTCGAGCGGGGGTGGAAATTCGGAAATTGGTGTCGGAGTAGCCGAAAACGTTGGGCTAGCTAGACTACTCAACCTCGCTGTTAAGCGCGAGTTCAAGTTTTCGAGTTATTTGCTCATTATCTACTCCTAATGCGTGTTCCCAGACTTCGATCTGAGACTTCACCGGTATTACGGTTATGTTCTTGTCTTGGAGGACCTGCCATTCGTCTGTCGACTTTTCATAATTCCATTGGGGGAGCAGGAATTTCTGAATCTTTATCTTCTTTGTCTGGGTTGCTGCCAGGAACTTGCCTGCTCCTCTCCAGCCGACTCCGCCTACGGGGCCAACGTTTCCTTTGATGTCAGCTTTCCCCGTCATCACAACCGTCGCGCTAACACCAAGTCCGGATAGTTCGGATATGGCTGCTACGCTAAATGCTGCTCCTAAGCTTGGGCCGCTTACTCCCATGCCTGCAGCACCTTCGAGTGGACTTATGACTTGAAAGGTGAAGTCGTACTTGGATATGTCGAGTTTCAGTTTTTCACGGAGGTAACTGCGAATGTATTCTATGACGTTTCTTGCGCTCTCCACGACGCTCACGTCCGCGACGGCTGTTGCGGGTCCAAGGACCGCTGACCTGGCTGCTCCTGTCACTCTGACCTTGCCGGTGCCTTGTTTGTTGACGGTGCACTCTGTCAAGAGTACGATACCGCGTCTTCCTTGAGCGTCCGTTGCGATCCCATACGCGACGCCCCTCTGAAGTGTTTCTACCATTAGGCTTTCTTGTGCTTCTATCAATTCCCTGTCGACGTCTTGCTCGAGTTGTAGCGCTGCCTTCTCGAAATGGTATAGGTGGATCTTGTAGTTGTCAGCAAGTACTTCTTCTTCAGAAGTTGGGTCTTCACCCGTTTTGCGGTGTATATCCAAGACTTCTCGGAGTCTTTCAAGGTCTTCTCTGAACATCTTTGCTGCGCGTTGTCGGTGTTCTTCGTCTCCTTTGTGGGTCTCCCAGGCGGCTATTATTTCTTGAGATCTTAGTCGGTTCGCTTCTCGTATGATTTCAGCCATCACTCTCGGTGATACAATTCGATGTTGCTTAATGATGTTGAGGACTTTTTTGGTCGTTACTTCTGGATGGAGGTGAGCTGTATTTTGTTTGAGGTGAATGGTGATTATGTCATTTCTTTCCTCATCGTTCTTTGGGAGAGGTATCTCGAGGATGTTTGGCTCGATCCGGTTGAGAATGGCTTCATCGACCATTTCGGGCTTGTTCGTTGCTGCGATAACGATTACGTTCTCTAGGGGTTGAAGGCCGTCGAGTTCAGTAAGTATTTGCGCGGTTATCTTGTCTCCAACTGGGTCTCCTCTTCGCTTACCCGCGATTATGTCGAATTCGTCGAAGAATACTACGCTTGGAGCTACCTTTCTGGCTATGGCGAAAAGGTCTTTAACGTTCTTTTCTGGTTCGCCAACCCACTTTGCATTTATCAGTAGTTGCGCGGCTGGAGCATAGAAGAATGATGCTCCATTCTCTCTGGCTATGGCTTTGGAGATGTGTGTCTTTCCACATCCCGGTTCACCCCAAAGTATGAAACCTTTAGGCGGTATCCATCCAAGCTTATTCACCAAGTCGGGTCGAAGGCTTAGAGAGATCGCTTTGAAGATTCTCTCCTTCACGCCAAATAGGCCGCCGACATCATCGTAGGTTATGGACGGTTTTATCTTCAGAATAGAGCTTATGACCTCACTACTCTTCTCTGTCTCTACGTAGCCTCTGAGTTCTCTGGCGGCAAGCTCAAAGTCTTCGAGCGTAACAGTGAAACCTTTTGGAGTCTTGCTCCGCTCCTCAAACTTCAGAAAGAGACTTCGTCGCAGGGGTTCTATCTTCTTATTCCTAACCTTGTAGCATGCGTCAATAACGTCGAAGGGCGTAAGCTGCGTCTGTCTGTAAACGCTTACGGCTCTTTCAAGAGCTGTCATTACCTGTTCAGGATTGAGGTAGTTCCATCCAAAGTTTGCTAGCTCAGACGTGAGAATCGCCAGAAGCATCTCGCGGTTCACGTTTTGATCCAGATCTATGACAAACGCCCGTCTTCTCACATCTTCCCTGATCGACTCGAACACGTTCGTGGCCACTATCACTACCGTTCTGACTCTCGTGTCGAGTACCCTGGTTAAGCTGCTGATGAATATGCTCTGAACACGTACGTCTTCAGACTGTACCAGCGGCGAGGCACTCTTGTCAACTTTCTTTCCGAAACTCTCAAACTCGTCGATGAACAGGATGGTTGGTGTTTTGGAGCCTTGCTCGAAGATATGCGCCAGGTTCCTGGCTGACTGCCCGTAGTACGGATCGAAAACATCGGCACCCCTTACGGACATGGGTTGAACGTTCACGCCATTCATTATCCCATGGACAACTCCTTCCCTGATACAAACCTGAGCAAGTATCGATTTTCCAGTTCCGCTTGAGCCTCTCAAGATGAAGAACTTGGGAGGTGGAGCATTTCGGAAAATATCGAGTACGTCTCGATCTCTGACAACATGAAAACCAATGCTTGACATGATCTGCTGATATTCATCATCTCTTCCAATGAGCTGCTTGTGCGTCGTTGGGAACTTCTCGTCGATTGCTCGCATCAGCCTTCGAAGTTTCCGTGGAGTAAGTCTTGCGTTACGCCACAACCGATAGTCCCTAGTTGTGAAGTAGAGCGGAACGCTCAGCAGCTTTCTCGCGTTAGGGCGCTGAACCCACCAATACTTGAACTCTTGAGTCGGTTCAGTATTCTGCGTCAACGAGATCGTACCAATCCTTCCATTTTGCTAAGCCATACGTGACACCAGTCGCTAGCAGCACAGCAAATGAGAACTGAAGTGGCGTAAGAGTCCATGGTAGGACGAGCTGTAAGGATGCTACAGACCTTAACGCCGTCAACAGTAGAATTCCAGCGTCTATCACCAACGTCAGTAGAAAGTTCAGGAGAAATGCGTAGAAGAGGATTCGGAGCATTAGGGCCACTGAATCCTGTCGCGTCCACTTATCACGTCTCATATTCTTGAGGTCTTTCAGGTTAAGGAAACCCGTAACAAGAAAGAGAACTACAATCAATAAGCAGAGCATCATCTCGAACGGGGATATCACGTCGAGATAGATCATGATCTAAAGATCTTTCCCATATCGACATGGGAAACTTGCATGAAAAACATTTTGGTGTGCAAAACTCGGAGCGGGCAGTTAGGCGGGGAATTACTTGAATTTTTGTGGTTTTCACTCGACGATAATTGTCCAAATTCGGTCTGTTGGAAAATTCTGGTACCAAATGACTAGCAATATTTAGGACCTAACAAAGAATGCTCAAGCGTGATCATCATTGCAGCAGGATGAGGGAACAGAGATTATCCAGGTCGGGATCTTGGTCAAAGACGTGGAGGAGACTGCGAGGAAGCTCCAGAAATTAATGGGAATCGGGCCCTTCAAGATTATGGAGCCCGACTACCGTGATCTGACCTTCCACGGCAAAGTTGGTAAGTTCAAGATTAGACTAGGGCTGGCTCAAGCAGGCTCAATACAGATTGAGCTTATGCAACCCCTCTATGGTGAAACGATCTATAATGAGTTCGCCGAGCGAAAAGGCTACGGACTTCACCATCTAGGGATCAGAACTGTAGATATGGAGCGGAGCATGAAGGAAATGGAAGCCAGGGGCTTCCACGTGATCCAGAGCGGAAATCGAGAAGGAGTCAAGTGGGCTTACTTGAGTACTGAAGAGCAAACCGGCGTGGTCTTCGAGCTTCTGGAAATCAAGCAACCTCCATCTTCGTGAAGTGATCCTCTGCAGCAAGTTGTTCCAGTGTTGATTTGAAAAGAACGACTTAATCGGATATCTAGCTTTTGTTTGCTTCTTCTTTTTTCATTGCCATTTCTTGCCGGCTGTCAATCTGCTTCTGCTTTATCTCGCTGAACAAGCTGCACCAGTCGCGTCCTGAAACAATAAGGTTGTAGGTTTTTAGTTTGGGATGTGCGCAGCTTCCACGCTCCATTATGTCGGCGTTGATTGGGTCGTTTGGGAAGAACCACACACAGGCGAGGCAATTCTCGTATTGCCAGGTTAGCCTCTTCAGGCTTTTCTGAGGTTCGGGTTCTTGACTCATGTCAAGTCACGGCTGACCATTCGAATCGACGAGTTAAGCACGTTACCTTGAATCAGTCGAGTTGACTAATACAATCTTACGATCCAATTTTTGGATTCAAGATCGCCGGGATTTAAGTGATTAGAGGTAGTCAATTATCGTAGAGGTTTCGTTTTTAGAGATCGAGTTCTCAACAGAACAAGCTTTGGATTAGTGGGAAAGGAGGGTCTCGACGAAGATTGGTTACGTTCAGGTTTGTACTCGTCTTGGTTTTGCTGTTTTCGGCTCTCGCGTTTCCATGCGCTAGTGGAGTATTTGGCAATGAGGCTACGCCAATCAGGCATATCATCGTTATAGTGCAGGAGAACCATAGTTTCGATAACTATTTCGGAACCTACCCTACAGCCAACGGCTCTCTAGTGAACACGATTACTGCACGATTGCATCCTGTCGATGGACTACCGGAAAATACTTGCGTGAGGAACGGGACGACATGTTACTCACCCTATCTTTCTAACGCAAGCAACCCGATCAATCCTGTGGAAGGTCAGATTACTTACGAGCAGGATTACGCGGCGGGCAAGATGAGTGGATTCGTTGCATTCTCCGGTCCCCAATCGATGGCTTACTTTGACTATCATCAAATTGCAGCCTACTGGGACTATGCGGAAGAGTATGGATTAGCTGACCGCTATTTCGCATCTGCCTTGAGCACAACCACTCCAAATCGACTGCTCCTCCTGGCTGGTGATTCCCCAGTAGCAAACAACTATGGGCCCCCTCCGTACCTAGACTACAATCAAACCATTCTCGGTGAGCTTGATGCGCACGGTCTGTCGTGGGGATATTTCGATTTCATCAACACATTCGGCTTAACGAGGGATGTCTATCCGCTGAACTACCTTATCAACGGAACCGTTGAAGGTCACGTTGAGGATGTCTCTACACTTTTCAAGTACCTTAACGCTGGGACTGGTTTGCCAGATGTAAGTTTCGTAAACGCATTGGGGTCAGATACTCTCAATGAGCACCCTCCTCAAAACGTGACGAGAGGAGAGCTGTGGACTGTTTCAGTCGTGAACGCGGTGATGTCGAGCACCTATTGGAATTCATCAGCCATTCTCATCACCTGGGATGAGGGAGGGGGATACTATGATCACGTCGCTCCACCGCAACTCCTGAAGATCGATCATGGGTTTAATCATCCGTTATCCGGGTACGGTCAACGAGTGCCGTTGCTGGTGATTTCCGCCTACGCGAAAGAGAACTACGTCTCGGAGACGGTCCTGAATCACATGTCAATTTTGCGCTTCATAGAATACAACTGGAACCTGCCTGTACTCAACCACTACATTATGAACTCCAATAATCTACTCGAGTTCTTCAATTTTACAGGGACGCCTAGATTGCCCGTCCTTCTGAGCGATACCGGGCCTTTCTCAGCAACTGTCTATCCAATCCCTTTACAAGTACCTTCAAATCAGACTAAAGCCTCGTCGATTAGCATCGGACCATTAACCTTTTGGGGCTTCCCGATTTCCTTGATACTGCCTGCGATGATCTCTGTGGGTTTGCTCCTTCTCTGGGTGTCGAGGAAAGCGAAAGATCGTACCAGAAACAGTTGAATCGCTTTTGAGTTAGAGTCTCTTTCTTCTCTTCATGTGGGCTGCGTAGGCTAATCCGAGAACGAGAATCGGAATGCCAAGGTATAGTAGAGGAAGGTAGCTAGCACTTGCGTTTTCGATGGGGCTATGGTCGGATAATACGAAGAACGAGTAGAGTGTAGAATTCCACTGAACGTTGTAACCTTCCACATTCAAGTAAACGTATGAGATGACAGGGGGATCCGTCTGTGATGATGTAAGGTTGAGAATGTGGAGTGTATCTTCGAGGTATGGGGATAAATTGACCGTGACTGTTTGGTTTCCGTCATCTGTCAGCTGTAGGGGATGATAGACCACTATTCTAGGACCAGTTACGAGGTAACCTTCATCTCCTGAGCTGTTTGCGGCGAGCACTCTAGAACTGTTGGAGTCCATCCAAAAGTTCAGAACTGTGTAAACTAGCTTCTCCGGGACGCTGGGCACGTATTGTGTTACCGCAATGCCAACAGCAAACCATTCATTATCCACGTTCAACATGCGGGGGCTTCTCCAGTCCAATGATACGCTAACTGTCCAGTTCCAATCGGTTCGGAGCCCAACATAAGCGGGCGCCGCGAAGTTCGTCGAGTAGTTCGGCAAGTTCACTCCAGGCGAAACGAACCCTGCTTTGACATAATAGTAGTCGCCCCACTCCAGACGCCTGTACTGTTGTGTCCTCGGGATCTCCTGGAAGTTACAGCACTGAGGGCCAACTGCTAGGTGCGGCATTCCAACTTGCAATTCCGTCCATGGTCCAACCCAATATCCCATATGCGCGAAACCAGGTCCCGTAGACCAGCTGATAGAGACGTTTGTTAATCCCTTGCTAAATCCAGGAATGAAATTCGGATCATAGACCGGACCATTTTCAGTAGAGTTTAGAGTCGGATACAAGTTGTAAACATAGTAGCCTTGCGGGGGATTCAACATGATGCCCCGCGATACTGCAGCATTCGGAAAGACTGAAGAGAAAGCCAGAACGAGGATCAGCAGGTACTGGAACATCTAATCTCAGCCTAACTCTAGTTCAGTCGTCGCGAGTGTAACTGTCCCAGCCGTGAACGTTGAACCATTGAGACCGTAGACGTAGAAAGACGCGAGGTTTGCCCATGAGATCATGTAATTCGATAGGACTATCATATTGCCAACCGCAATTGTCAGATTGCCATTAGGTCTCGGAGCGATCTGCGGATTCACAGGGACAGGTGGTGCGAAGTTGACAAATGTTAAGGTAATATTCTGTTCACCAATCCAGCCAGGCGAAGTTGAATTGTACAAAACGAATCCGTAAGAATTCTTCCAATCTTGGGCGAAATATTCGATTCTTAGGAGGTCATCGCCTCGCATCTGAACAATGATTGTTGGTATCGATTGATTTTCCAACGCGTAAGCTGGAGCAATCGCGACTTGAGCTTCGGATTTCTGTGGATTTACGGAAGGAGCTTCCAAATTGCTTTGAATGGTTATCCTCCAAGAACCATTGATGCTGGAATTCAACGAATACTCGGTGTCGTTGGATTGTGGTTGATTGAACTGGTCAAATGGTACGCGAAATAATGTCTCCTTCCCTGAAATGAAATTAATGGTTTGATGGGGTGTAACCATTCGGAACGCTAACACCGTTGATTCGATGGCCACGATGATTAGAAGGAGCACTATTGCAATTACACTTCGATTCAATAGTAGTTTCTCTCTTAGCATCCATTATGGCTGTGATATTTTACTGTGGCTGATTCGAGTTTCTCTAGTACTGCCTAAAAGTTCAGAATTGGTGTGATGATGGTTTGATGACTCTTCGAAAAAACGTAAAAGAATCCTCTTGTCTTTGCCAGTAGGGAGATGCAGGATGGAAGCGCCATTCGCGCAATCGATTGAAAAGGCGAGTAAGCTGCGTCAGTTGACTGGTGAGCAGCAACAAATTTTGGAGCGCGTGGATCAAGCTTGTCAGGAGCTTTACCTGCCTGAGGTTGAGCATTACATTGCCCATAAGTACAATGAGGAAACTCCGCGTGTTCTAGCAAAATACGAGTTGATGGGCCTCACGGTTCCAGTAACCTACGGAGGTTTGGGAGCTGATTCATTGACGTGGGCGCTTGCGCTTGAAAGATTCGGCCAATTGGGTTTGGGTGTCGTTACGTTCGTGGACGTGCATTCCCTTCTGGCATGTCTCGCAATCACTCGGTATGGTTCAGAAGACTTGAAGCAACGATATCTGGTTCCAGTCGCGAAAGGCAAGAGGATTCTGGCTTACGGACTTACCGAACCTGAGGCGGGAAGTGAACCGACGTCGCTGAGGACCACTTATGAAGAGTGTGACGGGGAATACGTGTTAAATGGCACGAAGTACCTGATTTCTAACGGTTCCATTGCTGACGCCGTAATTATCTTTGCATATCCAAAGGGGCGTAGAGAGGGGATGTCAGCATTCGTGGTTGATTCTAGAGCTGGAGGGTTTTCCGCCGCGATGCACCTGGAAGAGAAGATTGGACTCTTCACTTCAGATACCGCCCTTCTGGAGCTGAATGACTGCAAAGTCCCGAAAGAGAATCTTCTAGGTAATGAAGGGAAAGGATTGCACGTTGCGTACTCTGCACTACTCAACGGCAGAATAGGGATCGGGTCGGGATGCGTAGGAATAATGGAAGATTGTCTCAGCTCCGTCATTGAACGCGCAAAGTCTCGAACGCAGCATGGCAAATTGATCGGCAAACATCAACTCATCCAAAGATACATTTCTAATATTGTCATGAATGCTGAGATGGCTCGATGGCCAAATTACATTGCTGCGATCGATAAGACCCAGCTTGATTTGCATCCTGACGACATAGACCTACGCACCAAGGTGGATCTACAATCGGCGCTTGCGAAGCGAATCGCATCAAAACTCGCATTTGAGAGCGCGGATATGGCTGTCCAAATCTTCGGCGGATTTGGCTACTCTCTCCTATCTCCCGTCGCGAGGCACTTATGTGACGCGAGGGTTGCCAGGATCTATGAGGGAACAGACGAAATTATGGAGTTAAAGATCGCTTCGCTTGTGCTAGGGAAGGACTTCGAAGCGTATAGCTGAGGTCACGACACTCTTTTTTGATTCAGCTTCATTCTGATATTCTCTATTACTTGGGTCACCATCTTGCTTGAGGTCGAATCAAGCAGTCTCGAACCGAGACCCGCCATTACGCCACCGATCGAAACATCAGCAACCCAAGCTACCTTAGTTCCTGACCCGGAATCATTCAGGGAGAAACTGGTTTGAATCTCCACCGTACTACCAACGCCCTTTCCATTGCCAACTAATTTCGCGTATGCAGTGGGATTTGCTTCAGTAGTGTGGAATTCAAAGTCCATGATTCCTCTGACGAGTGAGAGTCCGACCTTGACCTTGGCGCGGAATCGGTCAGATGAGAGTACTTCAAGAGATTGCAAGTCGGGTAAGCAGGGGGCAATCTCGTTCGGATTGAGTAGGAATTCCCATACTGTTGCACGTGCAGCCTGAGTGTCGAAGGAGCCTTCTAAATGCAATATTGATCGCAGACCGTCTAGTTGTAACGCTCAGTGTAAAACACTTCGCGTTTTATGCAATACTGAGCATGATGTTTAACATTCATCTGAGCGGTATTTGTATGAACATGTCAAAAGTTATCCGCTAATGCTACGGTTTCACGGCTCGAAGCTATTAATACATTCAATCGCAAATAACCGATTCTGTTCAGGGGGCAGAACTTCATCAACCTGGCAACTCTCGCATTCTGGAAGAAGAAGGAGTTAGAGACCTCCGAACCTGAACGAATTATTCCCCTACCACCCCTACCAAAACCGACGGCAGTGGAGCCTCGCGCAGCCTCGGAGGACGATGTTAACAAGGCCAAGGGTGCGCTGAAGGTTCTTCTTCTTGAACGACAAATAATCGGATCAGCTCTCACGACAATATTCGAATCTGAAACAAAGGGAATAATTAGCCAAACCGAACGGGATCGACTCGTAGACAAATACAAAGTAGACCTTCAAAAATTGAACAGCTCGATTGAGGAACACCAACGCACCGTCGATCTCTATGAATTAGGGAAATCCCGAGAAGAACTCATAAAAGATTTCAACACGAAATTAGCTGAAATAGACGAGAAATTAACTCGCCTAAGAATCGGGAAGTCAGACTTGTTTAATATTGAACAGGCTAGTTCGACCGTGGTATCAGCAGGGCAGAAACAGGAGCAAGCTACGGAAGCTGAGAAACGCGTCGAACAAATCCGCGACGAAATCCTCAAAGCAATGGATCGACTCGAACAGATAGAATCGGAAGGATAGAGTTGTCCTGGATCGAGGACGCCAAGAGAAACGCTGTCCTCAAAGCCATAGAACCCGTGAAGAACGGATGGGTAATAGGACTTGGAAGTGGGTCGACAATGGTGTATGCGGTGAGAGAACTTGCGAGGCTCCAAAGAGACCGGAGAATGGAGTTCTCGGTAGTTCCCACGTCGTATCAAATGGAACACATTGCGACATCGCATGGCTTGAGGATTACGAGCCTAAATGAGATTGCGCGTGTCGATTATGCTATTGATGGGGCGGATCAAGTCCGGGATGGCAGTCTGGATTTAGTAAAGGGTGGAGGGGGGGCTCTTCTGCGAGAGAAGATTGTGGACTCCTGTGCGAGAAGTTTTGTGGCCGTAGTCGATCAGCTCAAGGTAGTCAACTATCTGGGGGGTAAGCAGCTTATCCCGCTTGAAGTCCTGCCATTTGCGTACAGATACGTTCGATCGGAGGTCGCAAAGATGGGGGGCAAAGCGAAGGTAAGGGAGAGTAGCGGGAAAATGGGTCCCGTGATCACTGATAACGGGAATTTCCTGGTGGACGTTGATTTCGGGCGTGTCGAGAGCCCCTCTAAGCTAGAGCGTGGCTTGAAATCGATTCCAGGAGTACTGGAGACAGGGCTATTCGTACG
>Ga0074046_10004882_pt1 | contig 10824 bp, 15 predicted proteins | sample BogForMeECP23OM3_FD_94441 | JGI IMG/M metagenome (GOLD analysis project Ga0074046, IMG submission 94441) | Bog forest soil microbial communities from Calvert Island, British Columbia, Canada - Bog Forest MetaG ECP23OM3 | ecosystem: Environmental > Terrestrial > Soil > Wetlands ...
CCATCTGACACGAAATACGAATTCGACACCCCGAGAGGGGTCCCGCCAGATGCAAAACGAAACCCCTCAAGAGTCACAAATAATCCTTTTCGATCAATGTCTTCAGCGATTCTCCGCCTGGGGTCCCGGTTCAGTGAAAATCACACCCCTCCTTGCCGTTGGCGCTGCTCGTCGCCTCCAAGATCGCCTCCTTAAGGTCCGACCGTGGACTTGTTCGGGACGCCCCTCTTGCGCCCACCCGTCTTGACGCGGCCCTTCTGGAAGCCGCTCTGCGTGCTCTTCTGGAGCATTCTAAACCCTCGCTAGTTTAATGGCGCTGGACATAGGTCTTTCTCGGCAGACCTCGATCGCCGGACCCGAGCGCCGGCCGTGGTGACGTCGGCTGGTGAGTTGATGTGCGGGTCGTTCAGTGCATCCTCGCAAAACCGGAACCATCGGCTCATTGGCGCGCCCCCTCGGTCTGCGACGCCATCCATCCCACAGCCGCATCCCGCTCCAGGGGCGAGAGGACGTCGAAGGCGTCGCTCATCAGCCCGATCCAACAGATGTGCGCGGCCGTGCCCGGCTCGGGCTCTGCTTGGAGGAGCGTGAGGTACCGCTTGAGGGTGCTCACGGGTCAATCCTCCAGCCATGGTGAGGCGCCGGCGCAGTCCGGCTCTCCTGCAGGAACCTCTCGACCGCGAACCGCGTTGAGCGGCCCCCACCGAGCGGCGCCGGCGCCTTCGGCGGCCGCTTCGCATAGGTGCGCCGGTAGGGCTCGATCCTGCCGAGGTTCACACGCGCGTCCCTTAAGTCGCGCGAAAGGATCACGCGATCCCCGCCGAGAGCGCCCAGCCGGATCGGTCCGGGGGGATGCGCCGGAAACTCCTTCCAGCACCATGCCACGCCTGCGGCGTCGCCTCTCTAGAGCAGATAGCGGGGTAGCCCACCCCAGTCCGTGACTGCCCGAGCGTCGATATGTTTCCCGTAGGCCGCGGAGCCGTTCAGGCGCTCAACGAGCCGGTCGCGCGCCATAGCGTTCGGCATGACGGCGACAATGTGCGCCCCAAACTTCGGCTGCCTGTCGCGCCCGAGCGCCTCAAAGACCGTGGTAGACAGCATGCGCTTCATCCCGGCTCGCCCCTGGCACTGCGCTATGTCGCTTCTGACCTTGCGCGTTAGCTCCCGGCCCTCGCCTTTGCGCTCGCGAACCCTACATGAGCGGGCGTATCTCTCCCTCGCGTTCCCGGCGCAGCCCGCCGGGCGGCTTCATCTGTCCCTGTCAACCGAAGCTCGTCGACCGTCCGCCCGCCGGTCCTGGCTGGCTGCACGAGGTCAAGCACGATGGCTATCGGATCATCGCGCGCAAGGAAGGCAACCGGGCGACGCTCTGGACGCGCCACGGGACGAACTTCACCGATCGCCTGCCGAAGATTGCGGAGGCGGTCCGGCGCCTGCCCGTGGAGCGCGCCCTTATTGACGGGGAGGCGGTCGCATTTCGTCCCGATGGACATTGCGACTTAGCGGCCCTGCGGACGAAGGCCGGCGCGTCGGGTGCTTCTCTCGTCGCGTTCGATCTCTTGACGCTCAACGGAGACGATCTCCGCCAGCGTCCGCTTGAGGATCGGCGGGAGGCCCTTTCCCGACTGGTCGCGGGGATCCTGACGCGCAGGCGCTCCCGGCGGCGCAGCAGGGGCCAACGGCACCCTATCGGCGATCGTCGTGACACAGTAGAGCTAGTGTTCTGTAACTAACAAAGGGATTCCCGATGGCTCGTGATCGTGCGAGTCGGATGGGATGGAAAAGGAAGCGAGCATCCAGTTATCTGCTGAGGATCGGGCGCGGCTGGAAGGCTGGGTGGCGGGCCGGAATACGCCGCAGAAGCTGGTTTGGCGGGCGCGGATCATTCTGCTGTGGGCGCAGGGAGCCGGGGTCGCGGCGACTGTTCGTGCGATCGGCAAGACCAAACGAACCGTTTATCGATGGCGCGAGCGCTACGTTGCGCGCGGCGCGGCAGGTCTCGAGCGCGACGCCACCCGTCCCGGCCGCAAGCCGCCTCTGTCGGCGGCGGCGATCGAGCGCGTCGTCAACATGACGCTGCACGAGAAGCCGCCGGCCAGCACGCATTGGTCGGCGCGCAAGCTCGCCAAGGCGGTCGCCGCTTCCTGCGCACCATCGACCGCGACAGGCCCAAATCGCTCGATCTGCATTTGGTCGTCGACAACTACGCCACCCACAAGCACGCCAAGGTCAAGGCCTGGTTCAAGCGCCACCCTCGCTTCCACCTCCACTTCACGCCGACTTCCGCCTCCTGGATCAATCTGGTCGAGCGTTTCTTCGGCCTGATCACCGACGACGCCATCCGCCGCGGCGTCTTCCATAGCGTGACCGAACTCAAGATCGCCATCGAAGCCTACCTGGAGCAACACAATGTCGCAGCCAAACCATTCATCTGGACCGCTCCAGCCGCTGACATCCTCGAAAAAGTCGCCAGAGGGCGACGAGCGTTAGAGTCGGTATATGCTAGTAGCCTGTCCGAGTAGTAGCGGAATTTTGTCGCGGCTGGGGCGCGAATCGGATTCTGCTTGCTTATGACCAAGACATTCCGCCCGTGGAGGGTCGATCAACCGCTGTTGTTGCCGGCGAGCGTGCAAGACTTTGTGGGGGATGACAACTTGGCGCGCTTTGTCGTGGCGCTTGTGGTCGAGCAACTTGACCTTTGCGAGATCGAGGGAACCTGCGGGAGCGCGCACGGGCAGCCGCCGTTTGATCCGATGATGATGACGGCGCTGTTGCTTTACGCTTAGGGTCTCCTCCTCGCGCCGGATCGCAAAGGCGGCGCGCGAACGAGTCGACTTCATGAGCATCGTCGGGCTCGACGCCCCGGATTTCCGCACCGTCTCGGATTTCCGCAAGCGCCGCCTGAAGGCGCTTACGGCCTGTTCGCGCGGGTTCTGAAGCTGTGCGAACGGGCCGGACTGGCGAAGCTCGGCCATGTCGCGCTCGACGGCACGAAGATCGAGGCGAACGCCTCCAAGCAGAAGGCGATGAGCTATGAGCGCATTGCCAAGCGGGCAGCGGAGCTCGGGGCCGAGGTCGCTGGCTGGATGAGCGCCGCCGAAGCCTTGGACGAGCGGGAAGACGAGGCCTTCGGCCGCGACAAGAGCGGCGATGAGATGCCGGATTGGGTTGTGGATAAGAAGAAGCGCGCCGAGAAGATCCGGGCGGCGCAGGCCGAATTGGAGGTCGAGGCGAAAGCGCGGGCCGAGGCCGAGCACAACCGGCGAGCCGAAGGGCGCAAGAAACCGGGAAAGCCAGCCGCCCCGCCCTCCGAGGAGCCCGATCCCGAAGCGCGAAAGAACTTTACCGACCGCGAAAGCCGCATCATGAAAACCAAGGACCGGTTCATTCAGGGCTACAACGCGCAAGCGGCAGTCGACGCGCCGGCGCATGTGATCGTCCGCCCACGACCTCGACGCCACGCAGAGTGATCAGACAACCGCATGAGCGAGAACTGTGTCCGCGTTTGAGAGCGCGTCCATAGCGACAATCACCATTTTCTCCGCGATGCCACCCATCGTCGCGGGGCGGGGTCGGGGGAAGCCCGGGCAGTCGAGATCCCCCAGAGGCCTTCGCAGTCCCATCAAATGGCTACCTTTACCGAACTTATAAGGCGAACAGCGGTTGAACCGCTCCTGCCCCCGCTAATTTTCGGCAAGTGTGCGACGCCGAATGCAGGAGATTTTCACATATTCCCCATTTTTGGGCAGGATCGCGGTCTTCGCGAACATTTCCTGCGCTTCCAAGCCGCACATGATTTCGTTGTTCGCTTCGGGCCCGAGCACGACATCGACCGCGTTACGCGTGTTGCAGTCGCCGGGCGCGATCGAGGCCGCGCATACGAAGATGTAAACGAGAAAAGGGCTCATGATCTGTCTCACAGGCGGCGGATCGACCCCAACCCGACCGCATCACGCCGCTTGGCGATGCAATCGACCCGTCGGCCGCTTCCTCATGAGACACGAGCACTCCCGCAAACTCCATGCCACTTTGGCGCCGGTTGCCGAATGTACTTGGACTATTCAGGCGGCCTGAGGCGTTGTGGGCGCGCCTTGGTCGCCGAGAGCGCGAAAAACTGTCTGGATCGCCGACTGTTCCAGGCCGGCTCCGCCACTCTTGGCTGTCCCTTCTGGACTATTTGTCGATCTCTCTAGACTAAAGTTCTGAACGGGTCGCAAATTTCAGCGGCGACGTCAGTCCCTGAAAGCTAATCGAGCCGTCGGGCTGCGGAGTCGTTTTAGCTTGATCGCCTCATGGCGCCTCTTATGAAGGCAGGGCGCTGGCGGATTGATCGCTTGACGCAATCAATCCATCGATAAAGCAATTGATAGCGCCCGCGACGGCGTGACGGTCACGTTTGCGCGGTCAATCGCAGCGCCCGTGATCACAATTGGCCCGGGAACATGTAGTTCTTCACCAGATAGGTCATGCCCCGGGTCCAGGACTGGTCGGTGTTGCCGCGAATGTCGACGCTGTGCACGAACGTCAACTTCCTGGCGGCGACGTCGGCCATGTAGACGTCGATATTGAGGATCAGATCCGAGACCTTCTGCACGACGATCCACGCGGCGAATTCGCCGCCGAGTTGCTTGCCATAGTCGAACTCGCAGCCGCCGCAATTGCCGATCTCCGGACCGGCCGCGATTTTCGCTGCGGCGTCGGCGGGCACTGGAACGAACTCGTACCGGCCCGATGCTTCGAGCTTCGATTTGAACAGCTCCGCAATGGACGCGAGGCGCACGCGCTCCGCGTCGGTTGTCGGCTCCAGATCCTCGTGGTCGTTCAGGAATTGGACGCCCAGCAGGGCGACGGTCTTGACCGGATCGGACGCGGGTGCCGGCGCAGGCGAGGAATCGCCGAACGCGACCGGTATCGGCGTCAGGAACGCGGCGATCCCGATTGCGATAAGCAGCGCGCGCGGTCGCGGGAGCAGACCCTCGAGCCTGGGGCGCCGCGGGCGACGCCGAGCGTCAGCCGCGATGTCACAGGCGGTTTCGCCATCACGAACAGTCACAAGCCTATCCCCTTGCCTGGAGCCCTTCCGACCCGCCCGGAGGAAACGCTGCCGAATTCACACAAGTCGAATTCGCAACGCTTTTCATGGAGTTGAGAGGCGGCGTGGAACGAGGACGACACCTCGTTGCAAAGGCCAGCCAGGAGGCGGGAAATTGAATGCCCTCGTCCGGCGCTTTCGTCTGCTCTGACTTCGTGATCCTTCGTGTCCTTCGTCGTGAAACCTTCGTCACAACGAAGAACTACAAGCTAAACGAATCAATACGTTTTCCGCCATTCGGCACCACCTTGAATAGCGACTTCGAACGTGGATTCGAGGCCCATCATGGCGTCGGAGCCTCAATCTCCATGTTTTGCGCGTCGCTCCACCTGATATCTCCCTGTTACGGCGAATTATCTTCCTGTTATGGCGAAATTATCTCCCTGTTCCGCGGGTGCCGCCAATTTTTGTCCAACTTATTGTTATCAATTGGATTTTCACGCAAAAACCGGTCCGGAGGCCGTTTATTCTCCCTGTTTTCTGCCTGTTATCAGGGACTATCAGGGAGAATCAGTTGCGCCAAAGCCCCTCTCCGACCGGGCTTCATCCTGCCGAGTTCGCTTCCCCAGCAAGCTCGGATGGAGCCCCGGGGATTTAAGATACGGCGCCGCCTCGGGCGCCGACGCTTGCTCTCGGAGGTTCGGCCGAGTTATGAGACCGGAGGAAAACGGGAGGATTGCCCATGCCGCGAAGGTTCATGCGGTGGCTGTATGTCGCCTTGTTCGCCGCGGCGGCGCCGGCCAGCTTGGCCGCGGCCGCGCATGCGCAAATTCCCGGCGACAAGATCAAGATCGGCGTCTTGAGCGACTTCTCCGGTCCCTTCGCCGACCAGGTCGGCAAGGGGTCGCTCGTCGGCGCTGAGCTGGCGGCCGAGGACTTCGCCAAAGAGGCCGGAGGGCTGAAGGTCGAAATCGTTTCCGCCGATCATCAAAACAAGCCCGACGTCGGGGTCGCGATCGCGCGGCGATGGGTCGACGAGGAGGGCGTCGACGCCATCGTCGACCTCGCCAACTCCGGCGTCGGTCTCGCGGTCAACACCCTGATGCACGAAAAGAACCGCGCGATGCTCGCCTCGGCGACGGCCACCTCCGACCTGACCGGAAAATTCTGTCAGCCGACGACCGTGCAATGGGCTCTCGACACCTGGGCGCTCGGCTCGGCCGTCGGCCGGACGATCACCAAGATGGGCGGGTCGAGCTGGTTCTTCATCAGCTTCGAATACGCGCTCGGCAAGGCCTTGCAGCGCGACGCGACCGAGGCGATCGTCAAGGCGGGAGGCTCAGTGGTCGGCTCGGTCGCGCATCCCCTCGGCGTGACTGATTTCGGCTCCTATCTCCTGCAGGCCCAAGCGTCGGGCGCCAAAGTCATTGCGCTGGCCGACACCGGCGCCGACGCGATCAACGCCATCCGCCAGTCAGCCGACTTCCAGGTCCTCGGGCCTGACGGGCGGCTCGCGGCGCTGTTCCTCCAGATCACCGATATCGACGCGCTTGGGCTGAAGGCCGCGCAAGGCCTGATCTTGTCCGAAGCGTTCTATTGGGACCTCAACGATTCGACGCGCGCCTTCAGCGCGCGCTTCGCCGAACGCATGGGCGGCAAGATGCCCACCGAAGACCAGGCCGCGGCCTATTCGGCGACATTGGCCTATTTGCGCGCCGTCAAGTCGGCCGGAACGATCGAAGGCGACCGGGTGCTCGCTGAAATGCGTAAGTCGCCGATCGACGATCCGCTGTTCGGCCGTGTCGTCGTGCGCCCCGACGGGCGCGCCACCCATGCGATGTATGTGTTCAGGGTCAAGGCGCCGCAGCAATCGAAGAGCCGGTATGACGTCTATGATCTCGTGGAAACGATTCCGCCTGAAGCCGCCTTCCGTCCGGTCGACCAAGGCGGTTGCCCGCTCGTCAAATGATTTGATTTTGGCTTGAATGGGCGGCCCAGGCGTTATCGTGATATGAATGCCGGCAATGTGTGCGGCGTCTCGAGCGGTTTTGCGCTGGGGTGGTGCCGCATTTGTCGATCGGAGGAACGCCGATGGCCCAAGATTCCAAAGAGCGCGTCTACGAACCGGACGAGATCGAGGCGCGGCTCCGCCGCGAGCTCCCATATTGGCATTACGAAAACGGCTGGATCAGACGGACTTTTCGCACCTCGAGCTGGAAGGGAACGCTGATGGTGATCAACGCCGTCGGCCACCTCGCGGAGGCGGCTTGGCATCATCCAGATCTCCGAGCGTCCTACGCATGGGTCGAAGTGAAATTGCAAACCCATACCGCGAAGGGGATCACCGACAAGGACTTCGAACTGGCACGCAAGATCGAGGACTTCGTCTCATGGCGTCCCGCCAAGGAGGGCGGCGCGCTCGAGGGAACGCCGACCGGCGACCAGCGGTTCGCCTACATAAAATATGATGACAAATGACCCGCGAGGCTCGCGCAGCGGGAAGTGAATCGCCTGCTGCTCGGTTCGAGATCGATGAGCGTCGCGACGCCTTGCTGCGGCTGATCGGAGTGAAGCCGGTCGTCATGGGCATTCTCAACGTGACGCCGGATTCGTTTTCCGACGGCGGGCGCTTTCAATCGCTCGATCTTGCGCTCGCGCAGGCCCGCAAACTTGTCGCCGCATCATCGACGTTGGGGCGGAATCGACTCGGCCGGGTCAGACGCCGGTTCCGCTCGACGAGGAATGGCGCCGGCTGGAGCCGTTGCTCGCGCCCCTCCTGGCCGAGGTCGACGCGCCGTTTTCGATCGACACCTATAAGGCCGAGATCGCGCGCCGCGCGGCCGCCCTTGGGGTCAGCGTCGTCAACGACGTCTGGGGACTGCAAAGAGACCCGGCGATGGCGGATGTGGTGGCCGAGACCGGCGCCGCCGTGGTGATCATGCACAATCGGGACAGCGTCGATCCCGCCCTGAACGTCGAAACCGACTTGCGCCGCTTCTTTGATCGCTCGCTCACGCTCGCCGATCGCGCCGGCATACCGCGTGGGCGCATCCTGCTCGACCCGGGCATCGGCTTCGGCAAGAACAAGGCGCAGAATCTCAAGGCGCTCGCGCTCACTGCCAGCCTGCGCTCGACGTTCGGCCTCCCGATCCTGATCGGCGTGTCGCGCAAGCGCCTGTTCGGCGATCTGCTCGGCTCCAGCGTCGACGATCGGCTGATCGGCACGCCCGCCGCCAACCTCGCGATGCTCGCGCGCGGCGCCGCCGTGTTCCGTGTCCATGACGCCGCCGAGCACGCTGCCGCCTTCAAAGTGTTCGACGCCATCGAGCGCGCCTGAGCCGATCGAGCGGTGCTCCACAACTCGCAGACCTTCTCCCGCTTGCGACAAGCCCCTCCGGACTCCGCGCCTCGCTCTCTTGAATCTTCATCGGGACTTGGGCCGTCTCGTCCGAGAGGCCTACTCGACAGGAATCACTGCGACGCATTGCGCGCGTCGCGCGGGAGGACATGAAACCTCCTCCGCGGGTCTATCGAGGCGTTCATCGCCGGCACAAACGCCGCCGGGGATAGCTAGACTCGACTGGATGGAGGCTCGCCAGCTTGGCCGCTTTTCGAAATCGATTCACGACGCCGCCCGTCGCGGCAACGTGAACGCCGGCGATGTTCGCTCCGGACGCCAAGAACCGGTTGCTGACCATCCCTCCACTTTCATCCGCCCTTTGGAGGCGGACAGACCCGCTTTACCTCACATCTGCGCCGACAAATAAGCGGTAACTTCCATGCCCGCGCAAACTTCGGTGACAATAGGGGTATTCCAGCTCATGAGTCCAACTCCTCGAGTTTCTCTCCTCGTGGGCATTCCTGTCCCACGAACGCAAACTAGCACCCATCGCCCGCCGCGTCATCTGCCTTGAACGCTCAGGCGACGAGCGGTCTCTGCGGCTGTCTCCGGCTTACGCGCCGACGACCCGCGCGGGCCGCGACGATCGATTTTTAAACAACAGAATATAAGGGTGATTCATTTTTTCCTTTCCGGAGCCGCCTTCGAAACTCGGCCTATTCGGGCTCTATCTCTCCGCCGTCCATGTTGCTAATTGATCGCTTTGAGCGACGGTCACTCTTCGCCGGCGGAGCCGCCGAGCGGAAGTCGCCTCGACGGAAAACAAAAAATCAGGGAGGAGAATGTGAGGCTTTTGAGTCTTTCAGTGATTGCGGCGGCATTGCTCGTTGCTTCGGCAGGCGCCGCCGCTGCACAGGACGCCGCGGCCGGCGAAAAAGTCTTCGCGAAATGCAAGGTCTGCCATCAGATCGGCGAGAACGCCAAGAACTTCGTCGGCCCCGTTCTGAACGGCGTGGTCGGCCGGAAGGCCGGCGCCTATCCCGGCTACAACTACTCCGAAGCCAACAAGAATTCAGGCATCACCTGGGACGAAGCGACCCTCAAGGTCTATCTGAAAGATCCGAAAGCAAAGATTCCCGGGACCAAGATGGTTTTTCCCGGCCTGTCGACCGACGACGACATCGCCAATGTCATCGCCTACCTCAAACAATTCGGCCCCGACGGCAAGAAGAACTGATTGCCGCGAGGCGACGACTTTAGATCGCTTCCAGATCGGCCTTGACGACCCGCCCGTCGTGCAGGGCGGTCGCGATCAGCGCGCCGGCCGCGCCCGCGGCTTTGAGCACGGCGAGATCGGCCGCGTTGCGCACGCCGCCCGCGGCGTAGATTTCGCGTCCTGCCGCGATCGACCCGATCGCGGCAAGCCGCGCGAGATCGGGGCCGACGCGGCTGCCGACGCGTGCAAGGGTCATGACGATGACACGGCGCGGCCAACGCTTCGGTTCGGTCAGGATCTCTTCCGGGCCCTGAAAGGCGTCGCCGCGAAAATCGAGCGACAGCACGATCCGTCTCGAGTCCTCATGCTGCGCGATCAGCGCGACGTCGCGCTGCGATTCGCTGCCGATAACGGGCGCGCCCAGATCGGCTCGAATGAGAGCGTCGACCGCATCGGGGTCCGCCGCGCCATTATCAATCCACATTCGCAATTCTGGAAACTCTGTTCGAATGCGGCGCAGGACTGAGAAATTGTCGCCGTTGCGCTGAATGGCGTCCAGATCGGCGGCATAAAGCGTCTGAAACGGATACACGGCGAGAAGGCTGCGCACGACATCGACGGGGTCGCTGGTTGGCGAGAGCGGTGTTTCGATCGGCCGGTAGGATGCGCGATCGCCTATCCGCGCGTGCACGACCTGGCCTCCTATGAGGTCAATGACCGGGATGGCCTGCAAGCCCAGCCTCCGTCGCGCGGGCGGCGAAGACTTGCGCCGTCCTCTCCTTGAGCCACCCCCAGGCTTCGGCCTCCGCGTCGCCCGCCGTCTTGCCGACGATGATTTCGAGGCGCGCCAATTCGGCCTCGACTTCGGCGCGGGGCAACATGTGCAAGCGGCTCGCCAGCACGGCGCCCTCGATCACCGCCGCTTGCGCGCGATTGAAGCCCTGGAAGGGCGCGTGCGAGGCGTGATGCGCGACGCGGCACAGGAAGCGGGGCCGCAACTCATCCTCGCGCACTTCGATGACGACAAGTTCGAGATGCGCCAACGTCGCCGCCAGGCGTGGCGCGGCGACGACGTTCGCGGAGGTTAGAGGCCAGTCGCGGCGCCCGGTGAGACATCCCGCAAAGACGCGAACGTCATCGGTCAGGTTCGCGACGGCGAACGGCGCCTGGCGCAGGTTTTCGAGCGTTGTCGAGGGATGAAACGGCGCGAGAATCCATCCCTCGCCCTCGGCGATC
>Ga0074046_10004883_pt1 | contig 10824 bp, 12 predicted proteins | sample BogForMeECP23OM3_FD_94441 | JGI IMG/M metagenome (GOLD analysis project Ga0074046, IMG submission 94441) | Bog forest soil microbial communities from Calvert Island, British Columbia, Canada - Bog Forest MetaG ECP23OM3 | ecosystem: Environmental > Terrestrial > Soil > Wetlands ...
GGCATCGAATACCAGTTCACACCGCACAACCTGGGGTTTCTGGCGGTTGACCGCATCGCCGAGCAGTGCGGCGTGGTGGTGAACAACCGCCATTGCCGGGCGCAGACGGCGCGGGCCCGCATCGGAAACGAAGACGTGGTGCTGGCCAAGCCGGAAACCTACATGAACCTGAGCGGCATGTCGGTGCGCGAGCTAGTCACGAAGTACGAAGCGCAGCCGGAAAGCGACCTGGTGCTGCTCTACGACGAGCTCGACCTGCCGTTCGGCACGCTGCGGGTCAGGCCGCGGGGCCGCTCGGCGGGACACAACGGTGTGGAGTCGGTGATCGGCGCGCTGGGTACGCAGGAGTTCACGCGCATCCGCATGGGAGTTGGGCCCGATTATCCGGTGGGTGATGGCGCGAAGTATGTGCTGTCGCAGTTCAAGAAGGCGCAGTACCCGGTGGTTGACCAGGTGCTGGACACGGCGGCCGAAGCGGTGAAGGTCATTCTCGCGGAAGGTGTACAGGCGGCGATGAACCGGTTTAACCGCAAGGCGGAAGAAGAAGCGAGTAGCGATTAGCAGATGGCTTTTAGCTCTTAGCAATTAGCTCTTGGCTGTCAGCTATCAGCCGTCAGTTGTCAGGGTCAGGTGGATGTTGGGAGCAATGCCCCGACAGTTAGTGTGGAAGAAGTGAAAGCGGTGTGAGCTGTAAATTCTCGCCGACGAGTTGTTCGAAAGATTTGAAAAGGTATCGGCGGCGACCGATCGCTAGAAGCTAAGAGCTAATGGCTAAAAGCTGATGGCTGACGGCTTCCTGCCAGGAGAAAAACGAATGCAACGTATTTATGAACTGATGTTCATCGTGCGTCCGGACATGACGGAAGAGGACCAGGACAAGCTGATCGCCAACCTGGAAGGCCAGGTGGGCACGGCGGGCGGCACGGTGAAGAGCGTGGAGCGCATGGGCAAGCGCCGGCTGGCGTACCTGGTGCGCAGGTTCCAGGACGGGATTTATGTCCTCATGACGTTGGAAGGCGACGGCGCCATGGTGAAGGAAGTGGAGCGGCGCCTGCGCGTCACCGAGCCGGTGATTAAGTTCATTACCGTGCGCGTGGACGAAGAGCAGAAGCGCATGGCCAAGATCAAGGCCCTCCGCGACAGCAAGGTGCGCGGCAAGGGCACGCGCGCCCAAGCTGCCGAGGCGGCTCAAGCTGCTGCGGACGCAACGGCAGCGGCGGCGGAGCCCGCGGCCGAGCCGGCGGAATCGGCACCGGGGAGCGCGTAGCGCCCAGCGTTCTTGTGGAGGAGTGTCATCCTCACGACGACATTCGCCAAAGCGCAGGCTTTGTATCAGGGCACGACTTGAGTCGTGCCGTTTCGGACCGCTTCTAACTGGCTTTAGCCCCTGAGGCGGGGTCGCCTGGCTGAAAACGAAGAATTGAGTGATGGGCCGGCATCGGCCCGAAGGAGAAACATGGCAGACGAAACGACGAACACAGCGGCCCCGGTGGCCGCGACGGAAAGCGGAAGCGGCAGCTCCGCGCCCAGCTCACGTCCTGAAGGCGGGGGCGGCGATCGCGGCCCACGCGGGCCACGTCCCGCGGGACGTCCTGGCGGCGGTCCTGGCGGCCCGCGCGAAGGCGGACGGAAATTTTTCCGCCGCAAGAAGGTTTGCAAGTTCTGCGTCGAGAAGATCGACAGCGTGAATTACAAGGACGTGCGACTGCTCGGGCAGTTCGTCGCCGAGTCGGGCAAGATCGTGCCGCGGCGGCTGACCGGAGTTTGCACGCCGCACCAGCGCCGTCTGGCCGACGCCATCAAGCAAGCGCGGAACATCGCGCTGCTGCCGTTCTCGACTAGGTAGTGGTCAGTGACTAGTGGATCGGCCCGGGCTACCTGCCCCGCAGAGGTGGATTAATGCTGTTTCGACACCCGAGGCTCCGCACAATGCGCGATTTTAGGCGGTTCGGGATGTGGTGGATGGTGGCCTTTTTTCTGGTCGTGGTGTTGTTGCTGATTTTCACGAAGTGATCCTGAGCTATTCGAAAAAACGGCGAAAGGATGGGGCACCCAACTTCGAGCGGTAAATGGATTTTGGCTAATTGCTAATTGCTAGCAAACAAGTTTGATACGGAGTCCGACACATGGAAGTCATTCTGAAGGAAGACATCAACAAGCTGGGCCATCGGGGCGACGTAGTGAAGGTGGCGGAAGGCTACGGCCGCAATTATCTGATCCCCAAGAAGCTGGCGATTGAAGCCACGGTTGCCAATCGCGCAGTCATCGAGCAGATGAAGGCCGCCGCGGTACGCAAGTCGGCCAAGGAAAAAGGCAGCGCCGAGGACCTGGGCAAGCAGCTCGACGGGCAAGTGGTGGAATTTACCCGCAAGTCGGGTGAGCACGATCAGTTGTTCGGCTCGGTCACGTCGTCCGACATCGCGCACGCACTGGAAGCCAAAGGCTTTACCATCGACCGCCGCAAGATCGATCTCGACGTGCCGCTGAAGACCGTGGGCGAGTTCAACGTGCCGGTGAAGCTGCACCGTGAAGTGACGGTGACGGTGAAGGCCGTGGTGAAGAAGGAAGCCGTCGCCGAAGAAGCAGCTCCGATAGCCGAAGAAGCCAGCGCCGAAGCGTAAGGCTCGATTTCCCACAAACCCAATCTCCGACAAACCAGTGTTGTCGAGTGAGTCAGAAGGCTGGCCTTCGCGGTCGGCCTTTTTCCATTTTGGGAACGTATCCTGCATGGGCTACCCCCCTCCCCCACCCCATCGGTCGCTCCGCTCGGGATGACAAATCGATGATGGATTGCTGCGCGGGTAGGGGTCCTTCGACTGCGGCGGCGAAGCGCCGACTCCGCTCAGGATGACAAGTCAATCAAAGCTCAGTCCCACCCTGTCGCCAAAATCGGGCGACAGGGTGGGGCATCTGGTGGGGCACCCACCGTCCTTGAACGGGGACACGACTGGAACCTGCTGAGGGGCAAGAACGTACATCTCAAAAGGGGACAGGGCCTGCAACCCGGCAGAGGAGGCCATGGTGCAGACTATGGATCCCACCCTGTCCGCAAAAAGCGCGGACAAGGGTAGGGCACCCGGCGCGGACAAGGGTGGGGCACCCTCGTCCCAAACTCTATAATGACCGCTTACGCTTTGGCTGGCGTGCCGTCTATCTAATTGCAGGGTCACAGATTGGGCCTGCAACTCGGAGACGGGCAGAGACCAGCATGGCGTCCGATGCGATAGCAGTTCCCTTCACGGTAAGCCCGGGGGTTCACCTTCCCGGAACGCTGCGGGGGGCGAACCAGACGTATCCCACGATCGCCGCGGAGCGACGGGCGACGGCGGAGCGAGCCCAGAGCCGAATGAACGATGCGGAGTTGATCCGAGAGGCCCAGCGCGGCAATCATGCTGCGTTTGAGGAACTGGTGCGTCAATACGACGGGCCGGTGCTGCGCCTGGCGTATCACATGACGCGCTCGGAGCAGGACGCGCAGGACATCTATCAGGAAGCCTTCCTGAAGGCGTACCGCAACATCGGCAGCTTCCGCTTCGAGTGCTCGTTCTACACCTGGATTTACCGCATCGTGACCAACCTGTGTCTCGACCACCTGCGCAAGCGGCATGTGCGGAAGGAAGACTCGGGGGTGGTGACGGACTCCGATGGTGAGAGCTTCGACATGCTGGACCAGGTGGCGGATGTGCGGTCGGGCGCGAGCCCGGAGAAGGACCTGATGCGGCGCGAGCTGGGCAGCCGCATAGCCAAGGCTCTGGAGAAACTGACACCGCGCGAACGGATGGTATTTGAGATGAAACACTACCAGGGCTTGAAGCTGCGCACGATTGGCGAGATTTTGAATACGACGGAAGAGACAGCGAAGAACACGCTGTTCCGGGGAACGCAGAAATTAAGGGCGGCATTGAGGGACGCGCGATAGCTGGCGCCGGTCGCTCGAGATGGTGAATAGAAAATGTTTCAAAAATTGCCGACGGCGAACAGCTTGTTCCCTCAGGGGCTAAAGCCCAAGTTTCGCGCGGGTCGGTGCGGCACGGCTGAAGCCGTGCCCTTTCAAAGAACCATCGTTGAAACAGGCTACAGAAGGATGCACTTATGAATTGCGCATGGGTTCAACAAAACATCACGCTCTATCTGTACAGTGAACTGGCCGACGACGCGCGGCATGAACTGGAGCAGCATGTTGCACGCTGCCAGGCTTGCGCGGCGGAGCTTGCCGAGCAGCGGGAGTTCCAGGCGCAGATGAGCGCGCTGCCGGTGGCAGAGCCGTCGGCGAGCTTTCTGGCGGCGTCGCGCATGCGGCTGCAGGAAGCGCTGGAGCAAACGCAGCCACACCGCGCATGGTATCAGCGGTTCGCCTTCGATCCGGCGGCATGGTTGCGGCAGGTGCGCTTCTCGCCCGCGCTGGCCATGGCGATTTTCATGGTCGGTTTCGGCGGCGGGCTGGGCGCGATGTATCAGTCGATGCGCGGCAAGACGCCGCCGCCGCAGCCGGATCCCTTTGTGGGAGCGGCGATTGGCGGGATCAGTTCGATCGAGAAGGACCCGACAACCAATACGGTGAAGGTGGTGTACGACCGGTTGTCACCCGGGACGGTGCAAGGGAGCGTGAGCGATCCCAAGGTGCAGGACCTGCTGTTGTATGCGGCGAAGAGCAATGACAATGCAGGGGTGCGGTTGAACTCGGTCGATGCGCTGTCGGCCAGGACCGACGAACCACGGGTACGCGAGACGCTGACTTATGCGCTGCGCTACGACAGCAATCCGGGGGTGCGGTTACATTCGTTGGAGGGGTTGTCTGCGTTCGTGAAAGAGGACATCCGAGTGCGCAACGCTGTGCTGGAAGCGCTGCTGAACGACAGCAACCTGGGGGTGCGCAGCGGCGCGCTGCATTCGCTGGAGCCGGTGAAAACCGACAGCAGCGTGCGCATGGCGCTGCAGCAGTTGGCGAAGGAAGATCCCAGCGAGTACATTCGGGCGGAGTCGAAGCGCGTGCTGGCCGCGATGCCGACGGTGTACTGACGACTTCATGAAGACGGGACTTCAATCTGGCTCGGCGGTTCTCCGCCGGTGGAGTATTGCGGCTTTCATGCTGACGTTGGCCGCTCCGCTGTGGGCGCAGTCGTCGCGGGTGTTCCGCGATGGCAGTGCGTGGGTAGAAGAAACCACGGGAACGCTGCCCGCGGGACGCGAGTTCCGGACGTTTACCGACCTCGGCTCGTTGCGGGTACAAGGCAACTCGTCGCAAGTAACCTACGTCGTGCGCAAGCGGTCCGATGCCGACAGTGAAGAGGCGGCGCGGCGGCAATTCGAGCAGTTGAGAATCACAGCCAGCAAGGTCGGCGATGCGGTGGTACTGGAGGGAAGGCTCATAGGCCGTGGCGTGAACCGCATGGCGGCGGAATTTATGGTCCAAATCCCGCGTCTGACACAACTGGTGAAGGCGGAGACCCGCAGCGGCGCGCTGTCGCTGAATTCGATTGCGGGGTCGGTGATGGGCCTTACAGGCGGCGGCAATGTGAAGGTGGATGACATCTCCGGGCCGGTGAAGATCACCAGTGCCGGCGGCAATATGGAAGCCGGCAACGTGACCTCGGATCTGTTCTTGCAAAGCGGCGGAGGAAATATTTCGGTGGAGCGGGTGACCGGCCAGCTGTTCATCAAGACGGGCGGCGGACGGGTGAAGATTGGGACGGCGGGCGCAGCCACGGTGGAAACCGGCGCCGGCAACGTCGACGTGAACCGCTGCAGCGGCGATCTCCATGCGAGCTCGGGGGGCGGGAACCTGAACATCGGTGACGTAAGTGGCACGGTGACGGCGGAAACTGGAGGCGGCACAGTGCGGCTGGGCAGCGCGCAGGGTGCGGTGCAGGTCGTAACGGGCGGCGGAGCGGTGGAATTGATGAAGGTGGGGCAGAGCGCTCATGTGGAGACAGGAGCCGGGCCCATCACGGTGCAGTTTGTGGCTGCGCGCGGCCAGTTTCGCGATTCATACCTGCACACTGCGGCGGGAAATATCGTGGTGTACCTTCCGCGCGACCTGGGAGTGAGTATTCACGCCTCCACGGAACTGACCAACGGAGTGGGCATCAAGTGTGAGATTCCCGGCCTGGGGATTAGTTCGGAGGGCGGGCAATACGGGCCGAAGTCGATGTTCGGAGAAGGGCCGTTGAACGGCGGAGGGCCGATCTTGCGATTGCGGACCACCATCGGACAGATCGAGATTCGGCGTTCGCAGTAGCTCGAGGTTGGGCGATGATCATTCATAGAGTGTCGAAACTTATTATGTGTACTGTGCTGACGGTGGGGATGACGTGGAGCGTGCCTGCAGCCGTCGCAGCGCCCGCATATCCCGGCGACAGCCAGGGAGGCGCATACCTGGGTGTGATGGTGGATAGCGTCTCTCCCGAGACGGCGGCATCGTTGCATCTGAAGAACGGTGGCGCATCGATCACGAACGTCGACCAGGACGGGCCGGCCTGTCGCGCAGGACTGAAGGGCGGCGACATCGTAGTGGCTTACAACGGGAAGCCAGTCACGGGTTCGGAGCAGTTCGCGAGCCTGATCCACGGGAGCGCTCCCAGCAGCACAGTGATGCTGACGGTGATCCGCGGGGGGCAGAGCAAAGACATCAAAGTGACACTGGGCGATTGGAAGCAGATGGCAGGCATGACGAAAGGGCCGATGAGCCCGGCGGGGAACACGATGTTCCCAGTGCCTCCCATGCCGCGTGTGTACCCCGATATCGACATACCGGGTGGGCCGTCGATCTCGGCACGTCATGGAATTGTGGTGGAGCCGCTGAGTACTCAGCTGTGCGACTTCTTCGGCGTTCCGCAGAACCAGGGCGTGCTGGTGCGCTCGGTGGAGAAGGGCAGCCCCGGGGCGGCGGCGGGCTTGCGGGCGGGCGACGTGATCGTCAGGGTCAACAACGAACCTATTCACGACACCGCTGATTGGCGACGGGCACTCAAAGGGCATGGCGGTAAGGTGGTGCTGTCGATTGTGCGCGACAAGAAGGAAATGACACTGCAGATGAGCTTGCCCGGCGATACATCGGAGCTGAAGCAGCAGGATTGGGACGCGCTCGGGCAGGAGATGCAGTCTCTGGCTGCGGAGATGCAGAAGCTTCAGCCTGAATTCGAACAGAATGCGAAGGACATGGCCACGCTGGCGCAGCTCAGTCCGGAGCAGATGGACGAGATCCACCGCCAGGCCGAATCTGCGGCCAAGACCATCACGCCGGAGATGAAGCAGCAAGCCGAAGAAATCAGCAAGCAGACTGCCGAAATGCGCCAGCAGGCCGAAAACGCGGCCAAGACCATGACTCCGGAAATGAAGAAACAGGCGGAAGAGCTGCGGAAGCAGGCGGTGGAGATGCAGAAACAAACAGCGCAGTTGCGCAAGGACCTGGAGAAGATGACTCCCAAGATCGCCAGGAACGCGCGTGAGATGGCCGAGGCGATGAAGCCGGGCGCGAAAGAACTGAGCGACATGGCGGGTGACATCGAACAGCAGTGGAAAGAGATGCAGCCAGAGTTCCAGCAGCAGATGGAGCAGCTCAAGAAGCAACTGGAGCAGGAAAAACGAGAGTGGCAGGAGATGTTGAAGAATAATGGTTCGAAGCAGCAGTTCTAAGCGGGAAGCAGACGGTGACGCAGTGGGGAGCCTTGGGGCTCCCCGATTTTTTTTGGTAGCAACTAGCGATAAGCGATTAGCCCCGGGGTTTGCGGCTATGCCAAAAGCGCATGGCCAGTTCGATCAGCCCGTAAAGGACAAGGCAGATCCAGGCGTTGATCAGCAGGCCCCAGTCGAGGCGGTATGGTTTGTGGCGCGCGGCCGGCGGCAGGTGTGGCATGAGGACGAAGAAGTACAGCAGACTTCCGAGGACGACGGCGGCGGATTGCTTGAGGAGTCTCTGAGCCATCGGCCTCACTGCAATAATCCTAGCTCAGACAACTGCGGATCCTTCGACTCGGTCGCTACGGCGCCCTCGCAGGATGACACACGCGTAGAAGTCTCTTCCCACCCTTTGCGTCCAAGAGCGGGACGCAAAGGATGGGCACCCACATTCATAGTTTTTGATACCCAGGACCTGGCAGTAGAACGGCGCACCCGCGCAAACTAGCCACTAGAGCAAATTAGGAAATAGCGTATCGGCGCCAATTCGGCGGTGCCGCCGGCTGAAGCCGGCTCGGCTCTATCAATTAAAAGGCCGCTCTAACGCCGCGCTGAAGCGCGGCACTACCCTTAGCAGAAGCGACTACAGTATTTCCTAAACTGCTCTGGCCACTGACCACTATCCACTGGTTTACCATCGCACTGTGCTCGATCTTGCCACCAACGTGCAATACGTCAAGGGCATCGGGCCGCGCTATGCGGCGATGCTGCTGGAGAAGGGCATCAGCACGGTCGAGGACCTGCTGTACTATCTGCCGTTCCGCTACGAAGACCGACTGAATCCGCGCGGCATCGGCGAGCTGCGGGCAGGCGAGATGGCGAGCGTGATCGCGGAAGTGCGCGGGTCGGGGCTGTTTCGCACGCGACGTATGCCCATCTTCGAGATGACGGTGGGACAGGGGCGCACCACGCTGAAGTGCATCTGGTTCAACGCGACCTATCTGCAGGACAAGTTTCGCGCGGGGCAACTGGTGGCACTGTACGGCAAGGTAGAGGCGGCGACACGCGGCTATGACCGGCTGCAGATCATGCAGCCACAATTCGAGATTCTGTACGATCCGGTGGAAGACGGCTCCGGCGCGAACGAAGAAGAACGCAAGTGGCAGACACTGGAAACCGGGCGCATCGTGCCGATTTACGAGTCGGCGGGCAAAGGGCGGCTGACGGCGCGGTGGTTCCGGCGCATCATACACGGGATGCTGGAGGAGCTGGACCAGCTGGACCAGGACCTGCCGGATGCGATTCCCGGGGTAGTGCGCGGGCAGATGGGGCTGATCGACCGTAAGTCGGCATTCTGGCAAGCGCACTGGCCGGAGGTGGGCGAGAGCCTGGCGAATTCGCAGGCGGCGCGCACTCCAGCGCACTTTCGGCTGATCTTCGAGGAGCTGTTCTTTCTCGAACTCGGGCTGGAGCTGAAGCGGCGCAAGATGCGTACGCAGAGCGGCGTGAGCTTCCAGATCAACGACCAGGTTCGCGCGGCGGTGAAGCGCATCTTACCGTTTCATCCCACGAATGCGCAGAAGCGCGTGCTGAAAGAGATCGTGGACGATATGTGCGAGCCGGCGCCGATGCGCAGGCTGCTGCAGGGGGATGTGGGTTCCGGCAAGACCATCGTAGCGCTCGAGGCGGCGGTCATCGCGATCGAGAACGGTTACCAGGTGGCGCTGATGGCTCCGACGGAAATTTTGGCGACGCAGCATTACCTGTCGGCGCGGAGGATTCTGGAGAAGGCGGGCTATCGCATTGTGCTGCTGACGGGATCGCAGGAGTCGAGCCGCAAGAAACACACGCGACACCACATCGCGCAGGGCAACGCGCAGTTGGTGATCGGGACGCACGCGCTGATCCAGGAGTCGGTAGAGTTCGACAAGCTGGGGCTGGTGATCGTGGACGAGCAACACCGCTTTGGCGTAATGCAGCGCTTCCGGCTGATGAAAAAGACTGGCGAAGCGGAGCCCGACGTGCTGGTGATGACGGCAACGCCGATTCCGCGAACGCTGGCGCTGACGCTGTACGGCGACCTCGATACCAGCGTGCTGGATGAACTGCCGCCGGGGCGCACGCCGATCAAAACGCGTCGAGTGGGCGACGATGCGGCGGAGCAGGTGTGGGATTTCGTGCGCAAGCAGGTGAAGGCGGGACGACAGGCGTACGTGGTGTATCCGGTGATTGAAGAGGGGGCGATGCCTACACCCCAGCAAGCGCAAAACCGTCGCTTGCCGGGGACCCCGGTGGCGGGCGAACTAAAGGCCGCCATCAAGATGCATGACCGGTTGCGGCAGCACGAGTTGGCGGGGCTGCGCGTGGGGTTATTGCATGGCCGCATGAGCGCGGACGACAAAGACGCGACCATGGCGAGCTTCCAGCGGGGTGCGATTGACGTGCTGGTGTCGACCACGGTGATCGAAGTAGGTGTGGATGTGCCGAATGCGAGCGTGATGGTGGTCGAGCACGCGGAGCGGTTTGGGCTGTCACAACTGCATCAGTTGCGTGGGCGTATCGGACGGGGCGCGGCGCAGTCGTATTGCGTGCTGATGACCGGCGGCAAGGTTTCTCCGGAGGCAGAAGAGCGCTTGCAGGCCATGGTGCGCACGCAGAATGGCTTCGAAATTGCCGAGTTGGACTTGCAGCAGCGTGGGCCGGGCGAGTTCTTCGGCACGAAGCAAGCCGGGATGCCGAACTTCCGCGTGGCGAATCTGTTGCGGGATCGCGATGTCCTGGAGCTGGCGCGCAAGCAGGCGCGATCTGTGCTGGAAGGGCCGAACGAACACATTACGCAGCAGGAGATTGCGAATGCAATCATGCATCTACGAGCGCATTGGAACCGACGGTATGGGCTGGTGGAGGTGGGGTGATTGGCACGAATACGCTATGGCAATTGCCCACCCGGACAATTGTTTTCGGTGTTGCGGCCACTCTTGTGTTTAAATGTTACAGGTTCTCCACCCTTGGGGGAAGCAATGTCATTTGAGGAAGCCTTGAATCTTGCGTCGCGAGATGATTCGTTTAAGGCAACCATCTATGCGATGAACACGCTGCTTATAAGTAAGGGTATTTACACGCGGGACGAGTTCGAGACGCTGTTCGTTGAATGGGTGTCGAAGGAGCAAAACCGGCACCTCCGTCATGAACAGACTAAATCCGCTA
>Ga0074046_10004884_pt1 | contig 10823 bp, 11 predicted proteins | sample BogForMeECP23OM3_FD_94441 | JGI IMG/M metagenome (GOLD analysis project Ga0074046, IMG submission 94441) | Bog forest soil microbial communities from Calvert Island, British Columbia, Canada - Bog Forest MetaG ECP23OM3 | ecosystem: Environmental > Terrestrial > Soil > Wetlands ...
CGGGCCACAATCGGAGTTGCAGCCGGGTCTCGTGGATTTAGCTGCACCGCCTCGAAGAACTGTCTTCGAGCATGAGCCCAGCAAGCGGCATGCACCATTCTCGTCCCGCCGACCTGGCCGTAGGCGGTGTAGCCGTCGGTTTGGAGAATGCCTTCGAACTGTCCCAAGAACCGCTTCGGTCCATCGCGCCCGCGGCCTAGACGAAAGTCGAACACCACGCTTCCTCCGGGGCGACTGTATTGCCAGAGATACGCTTGGTGATTCTTCCCCCGGCCCTCGCGCATCTGCACATCGACCGGCGTTTCGTCCGCCTGAATGTAGCTTCCGCTAATCAACTCTCGCCTCATCGCGGCGACCATAGGGATCAGCAGCTCGCCGACTTTCAGGACCCAGCCGTCCAGCGTCGCACGGCTGATTTCCAAGCCGAGGTCTCTTTCCAGAATCATGCTCTGTCGATACAGGGGCGTGTGATTACAATACTTGTCGATGACGGTGTCGATAACAATCCGGTCGCTCGCCAGACACTTCTCGATGATCCGTGGTGGCAGTGGTGCTGAGACTACTCCGAGCTCCTCACACGACCGGCAAGCCCGTTTCTCTCGTTTCGTGACCAGCACGAAGTACTTCGCCGGCTCCACATCTAGCTGGGAACTTTCCTCGTAGCCGATCACCACAGTTTCTTTGCCGCAACTCTTGCACACGCGCTGATCCGTTGTGCAAGGCAGGATCCGCTCTACGCGAGAAAGGTTCGGAGGCAACTCCTGGCGGCCCGGATGCTTGCAGGATCTGTTCGTCGAGCGCCGCACCGGCGCGGGCTCACCTTCCCCCTGCACCATTACTTCACTGACGGCTGGCTCAAGCGCGAACAATTCCATTTGCGCTTGGGAAAGCTTTTCGCCGCTCGCTCCATACTTCTCGATGCGCATCAGGCGCAGCTGCTCTTCCAGCACACGGATCCTCAGCTCCGCGTACTGCAGCCGGCTCTTCAGTCGTGCGATGAGTTCCAGATCGGCTGGCGCTGAAGGAATGGGAGGTGCACTCACAATGGGCTACTGATTTAACAGAGTGGGCCCGCGACGTGCAAGCCGTCTATGCGGCGGCATTTCCTTCTGGCGGAGCTTTCCGGTACCACCGCTTGTGCTTGGTTTTGGCCAGATCGATCCCACCTAACAAGAGAGAAAGCTCTTCGTGACTCAGGACGACCTTGCCCTGGGCATCGCCCGATTGCGGCCAGGTGAAACGCCCTTTTTCTAACCGCTTGGCACAGACCCAGAGTCCACTTCCATCCCAGACGAGGACCTTCAAGCGATTGCGCTGGGCGTTGCAGAACAAGAACAGGTGCCCGCTAAGAGGCTCACACGACAATCGATCCCGGATCAGACCGTAAAGCCCCTCGAACCCCTTGCGCATGTCGGTGACTCCGGCGGCCAGATAGATCCGTGTGGCTGGACCCAATCCAAACACGGTTTATGCCCGTTCCAGCGCACTCACTAGGCGCTCGAGAGTATTTGTATCGAAATCAGGATGTATCTCAATCCGGCGCCCGCCCGACAGCACCACGGCCAGCCCACAACCCGGTTCGCGCTGCTTCGGCGATTTCCTGGCGGCCAACTCCACTGGCACCAACCGGCCGACCGAAGAAGCTCTTCGGCTCTTTCTCTTCCACCGTTGCTTCTTCAGGTGACGATTCAGCGTGCCGAAACTCAAACCCCGACTCCGGCAAAACTCGGTGCGTCGCATGCCGCTGCTCACAAACTCCGCTACTAGCTGCTGGATTTCCTCGCGGGTGCGCCGGCGGTGCCCCGACATTTTCTGTTTCTTATTCATCCAGCCACTTCACCACACACGATTTCCGTCGAAAAGGTGTGTTGCCCAGACGTTTACGTTGGATCGATCATCACTTGGATAACCCGGTCGCTTATGTGCGCAGTCTTTAGCTGAATAAGCTGGTCGGTAGAAAGATCGAAGCGCTGACCTTTCTTCCTGATCTGCTGAATGATGAGATCGTCGCTCAGCCCCGCCTTCGACAGCTTGATCACGTCATTAACGGTCATTGCCTTCGTTTGCGAGGTTGCGGGCGGAAGAGTTACGACCCTCGGATATGTTGTCTGAGCTACAGTGACCGTAGACATCACGATGAGAATGACACAGAAGGACAGGAGAAAAAGCTGGGCCAGGCCGATTGAAGCTTGTAGGAGCGAAGCCCGTAGCTGAGAAGTGGCACGTTTCATAATGCGATGAGTATAGGCGCAGCACGTTTGGCCCGTCTGTGACGTTTGGGTGCTTCCGTGTCGAGGCAACGTGCGGGCACGAGTTCGCGCGGGTCGCAAGTCCCTACTGCGCGTCCGCCAGGATTTCTCCGGCCCAACCAATCGGATAATCGCCTATCCACTCGGATAGCCTTATCGGGGCTGGAGAGACGTACGAACCATCCGCACCTTGATCTCGCCTACGGTATACCACTGAAACGAAAGTGAAAGCGACATCGTGCGGCATCCGTTTCGAATTGGCGAGTGGATTGCAAAATCTTTTCTGTCGCGGCAGGCTTCGAGGCAAGAGGAGGGCTGTGATGAAAAGGCTGGTCAAGGTTGCTCACGCACCCTATGTGACTGTGCAGCCTGCACAGTCCAGGTGGGTGCGAGGAACTGGGCAGAAGGCTGCCGCCATCGTCGTGCTGGCTCTTGCAGCCGTTTCGTTTCTCTCCGCCGAGGTCCCAGATTGCGCCCCGGGCAAACTCTCGGATTACGAAAAGCTGGGAGCTACGGGCTGTCTTATTGGAGACAAGGAGTTCTCGAACTTTCAGTACCACAGGGGAGCAGATGGACTGCCCAGCGACGCTATTTCGGTCACACCCGGAACGGTGCCTGGAGGTGATGACCCGGGTCTCCTGCTGGAGGCGAAGTGGGTTGCTCGTTCGTCTCGCGACTCATTTGTGTCCTATACGGTAGAAGCTCTCCCCAACGGAAAACCGATCATGGGCGCAAGTCTCGAAATGCAATTCGGTGAGATCACAGGTACGGGAGAGGCCAAAGTTATCGCCAAGCTTTGCCCTCTGGACAGCAGTTCGGGGAACTGCGGTGCCCAAGAGCTCGATCTCAAGGTAGTGCTGAGCCACCAGGGAGCCAGGAAGAAGTCTTCCGACACGGGCCAGTTCCGGAACGCGCAGCGCGGAGTGCGGGTGATGACGCCCTTGACTATAGCGTCGGGGAAGGACGGCACCGCGAGCTTGAATGGCTTCATGACCGTGTTTCGATAGCACGTCGTTCGCCTAGCGGGCAAACGAGGGCGGCTGTATTCGATTATCGCCACCAGAGTCTATCACCATAAGGAGGTCACCTTGAAATTCCAAGCTGGTACAACGCAGATGAAGGGAGCTATTAAGGGATGGTTGGCTGGCACGCTATTTGTTGCGATGGCGGTTTCAATGTCCGCAGGGCAAGGAGCAAGCCCTGCTGCTCATGGCGGACAGGCCGCTACGCAATCCTCGGCCGTCAATAGCGTAGCCATCAGTGATCAGGCACGCGGGTACCTCACCATCGAGTTGGCAAAGCTCCTCGATTCCAAGAAGCTCAAGGAGGGGGATGAGGTTGACGCAAAGCTCGCTGCGGGGATTACTACCGCCGACGGAAGGGCAATTCCTGCCGGCGCAAAGGTAATCGGCCATGTAACCGAAGCGAAAGCACGCTCGAAGGGCGACGCAGAATCGACGCTGGGTATCGTCTTCGACAAGGTCGTTCAGCCGGGCAACAGAGAGACGCCGATCAAGAGCGTCATCCAGGCCGCGGCTCCGAGTCTGCATACGGATGATTCTCCCGCCGGCGTTAGCTACCCCGGTCTTGACGAAGCTACGGCGAAAAATTCTTTGCCTATGAATAGGCATCCATCGGTGCCGGTCCTGAATGAGCAGTCCCGAGGGGTTCTGGAGATCAAGAACCTGCAACTCGGACCCGGTGGGGTGTTTATTTCCAGCGGGAAAGAGGTAAAGCTCGATAGCGGGATCCAAATCCTGCTCGACGTGACGATGTAGGCACTGTAAGTACCTCATCGTTCCACTAGCCGTTCCATGTCCGCGAAGAAACCGGGATAGGAAATTCCGACACATTCGGCGTTGTGAATGAGAGTTTCTCCTTCCGCACGTAGCGCTGCAATCGCAAACGCCATGGCAATGCGATGGTCTCCAAAACTCTGAATTTCGGCTCCGTGCAGCCTCTGGCCACCGGGGATACGCCAACCATCGGCGGTCTGCTCCACCTGCGCACCCATCGCCTGCATGTTTTGCGTGACCGCGCTTAAACGGTCCGATTCCTTTACGCGCAACTCGCCCGCGTCACGCACCTCTAATCCGCCTGTAAAGGGCGCTATCGCAGCCAACACCGGCAGTTCATCAATCAGCAAAGCCGTCAGCGCCCCCTCAATCGTCACGTCTTTACCCGCTCCGGGCACCAGCGTGATCGTACCGATCAACTCTCCATGCTGTTCTTCCACACGCACCATGGAGATGCGGCTACCCATTGCAGCCAGCACGTCCAGCAGCGCCGAACGGGTGGGATTCAATAGCACGCCATCGATGACCAGATTGGACTCCGAAAAAATCGCGGCAGCGCACAAAAAGAATGCCGCGGAGGAGATGTCTCCCGGGATATAGGCGTCGAGAGGACGAAGGTTTTGTCCGCCCTGAATCGTAAGCGCATTCCTCTGGCGATCAACCTTCGCACCAAACCCGCGCAGCGCCAGCTCACCGTGATCGCGAGTTCGTGAGGATTCCTCGACAGTAGTCCGGCCCTCCGCCAGCAATCCAGCGAACAGCAGGTACGTCTTCACCTGGGCGCTGGCGACGGGTACCTCATATTCAATAGCGTGGAGCTTTGTGCCCATGATTCGGAGCGGTGCACAGGCGCCGTCAGCGGAATCAATTCTCGCGCCCATTTTTGTGAGCGGCTCGATGATGCGCTTCATGGGCCGCCGCGAGAGCGAGTCGTCGCCAACCATCTCACTAACGAAGGGCTGGGCCGCGACGATTCCCGCCAGCATACGCATCGTGGAACCCGAATTACCGCAATCCAACGGCGCACCCGGCGCTTGCAATTGCGGACCGAGCCCCTCGATATTCACTACCCCTTGCGCATCTTGCTCAACCGTGCAGCCCAGCGCACGCACACAGCCGAGAGTGCTGGCACAGTCGGCGCCGGGCGAGAAGTTCTCGAAGCGGGAGCGCCCCTTGACCAAAGCAGCCAACATTGCATAACGATGAGAGATCGACTTGTCACCGGGCACGCGCAGGCTGCCCAGCACGTTGCGCGCGGGCCGGACGATGACTGATTTGGTTTCGCGCATCGCTTCTCTTCGCCGGCGACTTATCGTCGCGACTGAGCTTCGGCCTGAGCTTCCAGCAATTCCTCGCGCGCGACCTCGCGAATTCGCATCCCAAGCTCAAACTTGGGCGTCGTCACACCTCGCCCCCAACGATTCACTTCCCAGTGGGCACGAACAAACTTCGCCCCAGACGCTGCCGACAAGTCCACCAACAGCGGATAGGAGCCGATGTAAAAACGCTGAGGGAATGAGGCCACAGGTTTCGGGTCCCAGGTTGTGCCATCGGCAGAAGTGAACAGGCTAACCTCGATCGACTCCTGTTCAATCACGTCGGTAATGGACAAGGTCAAAAGGAAGACGGGATTGGAAGCTGCACTTACGTCAAGCGGTTCGCTGTCGCCTTTGGCGGTGATAATCGTCTTTTCGGGTACAAGAAATACATCAAACATGGCCCTTCCATTCTATCGAAGCCGCAACGGCAGATTGGTGACGTCGGTCACAATGAACATCCCGTTCGCTCAACGCCGTGGCCGCTTGTCAAGAAATCCTCGCAGCAGCGCTCCGAATTCTGCCGGCTTCTCCAGCGCGGCGTAGTGCCCAGCGTGCGAGACCACGCGTAGCTCGCTTCCGGGGATGTGCTGCCGTATCAGTTCGAATTCACTCTGTGGCACGCTGTCCTCATCTCCTGCGATGATCAGCACGGGAACGTTAATGGTCGCCAGTGCCGCGATAGAGTCTGGCCGCTCAGCCATGCCGCGCAGCACCCCGGCAATATCTTCAGGCGACATAGCCTGCATCATTTTGCGGGCAGCATCCACAATGTCCGGCCGGTTGGAACGCGTGGTCTGTGACAAAAGCTTGGACAGCATCTCCCCGATAAATTCGGACGTGCCCTCGCGGAGCACGCCGTCGGCGGCCTGCAGGCGCGCTGTCTTGCTTTCCAGTGTCTCGGCGCCTGCCCGTGTATTGGCCAGCACGAGAGCCGCCACCTGCCCGCGGTGACGCCGCCAAAACTCGAACAGAAGATATCCGCCAATCGAGACGCCTACAAAGCTTGCCTTCCCCGTCTTCTCCTCGCGGCAGATTCGGGCCAGGTCATCGGCCAGCTTCTGCATGGTGGCGGGACCGTCTCCCAATTCCGACGCTCCGTGAGCGCGAAGGTCGGGAAGAATCAATCGATATCGGCCGCTGAGCTGCGGGACGGTTCCGGTCCAGAAGTGGTGGTTGAGCGGGAACGGGTGTAACAGCACAACGCTGGGACCCTCGCCAACTACCTCGTAGTACAGCTGCGCGTCGATGCTGCGGATGGTAGCCATGGGCTCGAGCTGCGGCTAGCGTAACCGAGACTACTTGCTCTTCGCTGCGACGGTATTAGGATCGGTCATTTCGGCCAGAGCCATTACTCGGTAAGTCGCAAAGTTGTAAACCGGCGACATGGCCAGCAGGCGATCGAGTTCTTCGTTAGAGGTAACGTTATAGATCCAGGCTCCGCCGTGGCCGCCGACCACGTGATAGCGACACTCGAGCTTGCCGTCAGCTTCGAGCTTTTCGCCATACTTTGGCTGCTCGGCGATGGCCCGAACTATATCGGGTGTCAGCCGGTTCACATCGAAATGCCAGAGCACAAGAAATTTCATAAGCCCCTCTTCTAGCCGCAGGTTCTCTTACATCGGACGCCTCGCTTGGGGATTATACTGCGTCGAAAGCAGCGCTCGATCTGCGCTCCGCCTGGCTCCACGACCCAAACCTGTGTGACGTACGCACGTGGCGTCTGTGACGGCCCCCATCGGAGGATTGCCGGTCGGCGGTCTAGAATAAAACCCATTGTGCGGAATGGGTTCCATTCGCACATAGGCGGCGGCAGTGCAGTCGGTGGAAATAACTGGAGGCTGGCTTCTGCTTCTGTCATTCTAAAAATCCGCAAAAGGAGATTTTCATTCATGAAGCGTTCTTTAATGTTGTTGGCAGCATTCGCACTGGCGTCGAGCATGGCTTGGGCACAGGATGGAGCTGCCCTTTACAAAACAAAATGTGCGGCATGCCATGGCGCGGCGGGCGAAGGGAAGGTTGGCCCATCCTTGCAGAAGACCACTCTAACCCAGGCGCAGATTACCGATCTGCTCACCAAGGGCGCAGAGGGCAAGAAAGCGCCACATGGCAAGGCAGTGTCCGGGCTGACTGCCGACCAGGCTGCAGCGATCGCCACCTACGTTGGAACATTGAAAAAGTAAGCTGTTCTAAGGGTTTGAGAAAGCCGGCCTAGATGGGCCGGCTTTTTCTTTGTAAAACGTAACCCCGGGTTATTGTCCAATAATCGCCGCTCCGGCTTTAGCATTTGTCTACCGTTCAGATCAAAAGGCGACCCTCACTCCAAGTTGGGCCGCAAACGGTATGCCGACCGTTGTTCCGGGGCCAAAGAAATCGCCTAGCGCTCCGGCCGGCTGCAGCAGTTGGTTCGGATTCGTAATCGGAACGCTGCATGCAGGAGTCGGGCACAACGCCGTGGCATTGTAAAGATTGTTCACCGGCGTCGAAAGCGAAGCGATATTAGTGACGTAGTTGGCGCCGGGATTGTTCCGGTTAAAGAGATTGAAGAACTCGACGAATGGCATGATTTGCCACCGTTCGCCGACCTTGAATGGCCGCGTGACCCGCAGGTCAACCTGGAAATAAGGCGTTCCACGGAACTGGTCCAGCGTCGTCTGGACACCGTTGATTACTGCCCGGTCATTCGAAGGATCTCCCAAACCGTTGACGTCCACAGGAGTCGTTAGGGTAATCGGCCGCGCACTCTCAACTTGGATTAGAGTGGTCAATTGAAATCCCCCAGGGATATAAACAATTCCCGCCAGAGTAAAGCGGCTGGTGACATCTTCTCCCGACGGGCCGTAGTCGCCGGGCGCAAAAGGATTCAGCGGATTGCAGACGCCGTTGACATAATCAAACAGTTCACCCAGCACACAACCCCAAGTTTTAGCACTCGACAAGACATAGTTCGCAGTCAAGTTAAAACGATGAGTCACGTTCCCCTGGAGATGAAGCAGCATGGCGTTATAGCTGGATCGGTTGTCTGACTTGAACACAGCGATATTGGGAACATTGGCCTGCTGGGTCGCAACATCCGGCGAGAACAATGGAGAGAACAGCGTGTAGCCGGCCGTATAGTCATAGCGCCGGTAACCGTGATTTCCCTGTTCGTGAACGTAATCGGCACTCATGATCCAGTTCTTGTGCCACTGATACTGGACACCGCCGCTGACGTGCAGAGCATAGGGCGTGTGATAGTTGGGATCGATCACGTAGCCCTGGCCGCCGTTAGCTGCTCCCGGAAGACATCCCGGATCGCCGGGCTGGTGGCAGGGCTGAAATGCTGACGGAGTATTCACTGCCTGGAACGCAGGTGCCCATCCGTTCTGTGCCAGATCGTTGTAGTAGAGACCGATACCGGCTCGAACTACAAGGTCTTCAACCTGGTCGGGATTGTAGGCAATACCCAAACGGGGAGAGAAGGCCTTGCGGTAATCGCTGGGTGTTCCGGTAGGCAGCGGCAGCTGCAGTCCGCGGATGGTTTGTACGCCGGCGTTGTAGGACTGATTTACGCCCGAGGCTTGGAACAATCCAAACGTGGTATCCCAGCGCAAGCCGTAGTTGATGGTCAGCTCCGGTGTGACTCTCCAAGTATCCATCGCATAGAAGCCTAGCCGCTGCACGTTCTGCGAGAAGCTACCGTCGCCAGCGGGGGTGGACGTAGTCTGGCACGCGGCGCCAGTGTAGGGCGGCAGACAATTTAACTCCGCTGTAAGCTGGCTGGGGTTCGTAAGGTAGTAGGTCGGATTCTCCGTCAGAACGTAAAGCGTTTCTGCTGTACCTGGAAAGGCGCCACTCAGGACTGGCTCGTGGATGAAATCGACCCCGAACTTGGGAGCGTGCTTTCCCTTCGAGCCGCTTATATCGTAACGAACCTGATATTTCTCCTGATTGCGAAGGATGGGAAAAGCGGTAATCGGTGTGACGAATTGGTTGTCGCCATAGGTCTCAAATCCGGATATCGTCTTCGATGTGGAGCTAAACGGAAACGCCAGCGCAAAACCAAGATATCCGTTACGCTCTGCTGTGCCGTGCAGATAGCTAGTGCCTAATGTGAAGGTCCCCACCCAGGACGGGCTGAAGGTGAAGGTGTTGCTGAATACGCCGTTCTGGTAGTTGGCGTGTTCCGTCGCACCGGTGGAGGGCAGTGTTCCCTGCTGCACCAGACCGTTGTTGGTAGTGTAGTTTTCCAACGAATACCGAACGAACCACTGCGAGCGTTGCGATTGTGCCCAGTCGAGGCGCACCAAGCCCAAGTAATCCTGAAAGGGGACCAAAACATAAGGAGGCACTGCGATCGAGGTAGTGTTCGGAATGAGCCCCTGCTGGGCCAGTTGGTTCAGAGCGTTGAACTGGGTCAGGTTGTCCGGACTGTAGTTAATGCTGGCGTGCTCGTTCACCATTTCGAAGCCACTGAAAATCCATAGCTTGTCCTTAACAATGGGCCCGCCGATGGTGCCGACATAGTTCTGCCGGGAGAAGGGCTGTTTGGGCTCGGGCGGCGGGTTCTCAATGGGAAACCGCGCATTCAGCGCGGCCGCACGCTCAAACACTGCGAAGTCGCCATGCCAGTCGTTGGTACCGCTCTTGGTGCTGATGATAACTGCGGCCGCAGTCGTGCGGCCGACGTCGGCATTCGACTGCGAGGTCTGCACGGCAAATTCCCGGATCACATCCGGGGAAAAGTTCTGCAAGAAGCCGCCAATATAGTCGTCCGAATTGTCCATGCCATCGACCGTGAGCTGATTGTTCAGCCCCGAGCTTCCGCCAGTGGAGACGGCGGTAATGCGCGCCTTGGTCGGATCAGAAGGCTCAACCGGTTCGGTTCCGGGCACCAGGTAAGCGATGTTGGCAAAGCTACGTGCGGCCAGTGGAATCGTCTCCAGGTCCTTGCCGCTGACGACACCACCATTCACCGCGTCAGTCGTGTCGAGCTCCTGCGTGGTAATAGACGACGGCTCTGCCTTGACATTGACCGTTTGCTGGACCGCGGCCGGCCGCAACGTCACCGCGACGTCCCGCACCGTGCTCACCTGTATAGTGACTTCCGAGCTGGCTTCAGCAAATCCCTGAGCATTGACCACGAGGTGGTAGCTTCCCGGCATCAGATCCGGAAAGCGAAATTGGCCGTGGTTGTCGGTCGCAGCCTTCCTCGCGACGCCGGAACCGTTATCAGTGACCACAGCATTAGCAGACTTAATTCGTGCTCCGCTGGCGTCCTGTACTTCTCCAACCAGTGAGCCGGTCGCATTCTGCGCCAGGAGCGCAAGTGGGAGCAGAAACGTAGCAAGGAGCGTGAAGACTACGATCCCGCTAGAAGGTGAGCGTTTTCCTGTGAAGCGCATCATGAGCCTCTCATGGACATCTGCAAGAAGCGTTCAAGTCCAAGCCGTCAGCGAACTTGCGAGTTCAGGCTACGCTGC
>Ga0074046_10004885_pt1 | contig 10821 bp, 8 predicted proteins | sample BogForMeECP23OM3_FD_94441 | JGI IMG/M metagenome (GOLD analysis project Ga0074046, IMG submission 94441) | Bog forest soil microbial communities from Calvert Island, British Columbia, Canada - Bog Forest MetaG ECP23OM3 | ecosystem: Environmental > Terrestrial > Soil > Wetlands ...
CAGGCCGCCGCCATGCTTGGCATCAGCGAGAGCCAGCTCCGTCTTTGGGTGAGCGAAGGAAAAGTTCACCGGCCATATCATGTCCGCAAAAATGTGGTGCTGTTCGATGCGGTCACGCTGGCGGCGGATTGGGACCGCATGAAAGAGGAAGCGGAAGCTTCAATCCCGGCGGCTGTGTTGAGCGAAGCGGAGGAGGGACCCAATCTATGGGATGCCGTCCTAGGCTGCTGATGCGGCAGCTTCCAGAACATAGGCGCGGCTATAAAACGAGGACCCAGCCCGGCCATGACACTTGTCAAGTTTCGATACATTATAAAGGATCGCGACCGCCACGGCAATCTGCGCTTCTATTTCCGGCGGCCGGGGAAGCCCAAAATCCGGCTGCGCGGGCTGCCAGGCTCCGATGAATTCATAGCCGCTTACAAGGCTGCGCTTGCAGAGAATAATCCATCCGCAGCCAAAGCCGAAAAAAGTTTCGAGTGGCTTTGCGACCGCTACTACAAATCCGCCTATTTCCAGTCCCTGGAGGAGTACACAAAGCGGCGCAAGCGCACGGCGCTGGATGATATTGCCAATATTGCTATCGATGGCAGCCGTAGGCTTGGTCTTGCTCCCTACGCGGCGCTGAAAAAGGTGCATGTACGCAAGCTCCGCGACATGAAGGCCGAAACGCCGGAGGCGGCCAATATTCGCGTAAAGCAGATATCCGCTTTGTTCGCCTGGGCGATCAAAAGCGATCTCGCCGCCGTCAATCCAGCCGAGAAGGTAGAGAGGCTGCGGGGCGGGTCTGACGGTTTTTACACTTGGACCGAACAAGACGTGGAGACCTTCGAATCCTATTGGCCGGTTGGCTCGAAGGCTCGGCTGGCTATGTCCATCATGCTTTATCTCGGCGTGCGGCGCTCCGACGCGGTGTTGATCGGCAAGAAGCAAGAGAGCAGGGACGGGCTTTCCGTCACGTTTCAGGTTTTCAAGGGACGCAAGAGGGGCGCGAAAATGCTTACGCTCCCGATCTTGCCGCCGTTGCGCGCCATTCTCGATGCCAGTAAGTTGGGTCGCGAGACCTGGCTGGAAACAGCTTTTGGCAAGCCTCATACGGCGGCTGGTTTCGGCAACATCTTCAGGGGCTGGTGCGTGGATGCGGGGCTGCCGAAATGCTCGCCGCACGGACTACGCAAGATCGGCGCGGTTCGCGCCGCCGAGGCTGGCGCTAGCGAGCATGAGCTGATGGCCATGTTTGGCTGGGACGATGCCAACATGGCGCGGGTGTACACGCGCAAGGCGGCGCAGAAAAGATTGGCGGCGAGCGGCGCGGCCAAGGTCAGCAACAGCGGAATCATTGTCCCACCCATTGTCCCACCTGTAGAAAATCCCAACAAAAACAATGCATTGAAAGGCATTTGGCGCTCCCTAGGGGAGTCGAACCCCTCTTTCAAGATTGAAAATCTCGCGTCCTAACCGATAGACGAAGGGAGCGCAGCCGGAAAACCCGGCAAGGCGTGGATATAAAGCCGGTTCGACGCTCTTTGCAAGAGCCTCTTTCCCAGCTTGTAGCCTGCAATAGCTCGTCCCGCCTAGGCAGCGCACCGGCTGTCCGGCGCTGCCGGGCTTTCACCGGCCGGCCGAAGCCGCAGCCGCGTCCTCGATCTGAAACTCGACGCGGTTACGTCCGCCCCATTCGTCGCGCGTTAGGCGGCCCGCGATATGGCAAGCAAGATCGCGCCCGCGCTTAAGGGCTTCGCCAAGCTCCGATTGAGCGGACCGGAACGCCACCGCGCTGATTTGGCTCCCATCCGCCGATTGCAGCGCGCAACGAAGATGGCCGCCGGAAAACTCCTTCAGCATGATGAGACGCACCGACGGCAAGCAAAAGCGCGGCGCGGGGTTACCTTGGCCGAACGGGCCTGCATGTTCCAGCTGCTCGGCAAATTCAAGCGTGGCCGCCCGCGGCGTCAGCGCGCCGTCGACGGCGAGCGTGGCCGACGCAGACGCCGCCCGGTAGGAGTGGCTAAGCGCATCGCGCAAATAAGCGGTAAGCTCCGGTAGCTTATCTTGGCAGACCGTGACACCGGCGGCCATGGCATGCCCGCCGCCCTTTTTCGCAACTCCGGCCTCGACAGCGCCGCGCACGGCGGCCCCGATATCGACGCCTGAGACCGAACGCGCCGAGCCGGTCGCCTCGGCAGCGCTTTCGTCATACGAGAAGATCAGGCTGGGGCGCTGAAAACGGTCGGTCAGCCGGCTTGCCGCGAGGCCGACCAGCCCCTTGTGCCATTCCGGCGAGCCCGCGACGATAATCGGGCAATCCGGATCGTCCAGAAGCGTGCGATCCGCATAGGCTGCCGCCTCCTCTACCGTTTTCAGCTCGATCTCGCGGCGTTCGCGGTTTAGCCTATCCAGCGTTTGTGCAATTTGTGCAGCTTCGGCATCGCCGTCCATAGCGAGAAGGCGCGCGCCAAGGCCCGCATCGCCGATGCGCCCGCCCGCATTGATCCTTGGGCCGAGCACGAAGCCGAGTGTGTAAGGCGTTGGCGGCTTGTTCACGCCGGCCGCGTCGCAAAGCGCTCTCAGTCCGGGATTTTGCCGGCTACGCAGCACCTTCAGGCCTTGTACGACGAAGGCGCGGTTGATGCCCTTCAGCGGCACCACGTCGCAAACGGTGGCAAGCGCGACCATGTCCAGCCATGAAAGGAGATCGGGCGCCTTGGCTTTGGCGTAATACCCTTTGGCGCGCAAACGGCGCTGCAGCGCGACGCAAAGCAAGAAAACGACGCCCGCCGCACAAAGATGCCCCTGCCCGCTCAAGCAATCCTGCCGGTTGGGGTTGACGATCGCATGGGCGGGGGGGAGATCCTGACCCACTTGGTGATGATCGATGACGACAACATCGACGCCGCGCCGCGCCGCCACTTCGAGCGGCTCGAAGCTCGTCGAGCCGCAGTCCACCGTAACGATCAGGCTCGCGCCATCCTCGATCAGCCCATCGATCGCGGCCGGGTTCGGGCCATAGCCCTCGGTGATGCGATCCGGGATATAAATGCGGGGCGCGAGACCGTGCCACGCCAAGAAGCGGTAAAGCAAGGCCGACGACGAGGCGCCGTCCACATCGTAATCGCCGAAAATCGCGATTTGCTCGCCCGCGGCGATGGCGCGCGCCAAGCGTTCCGCGGCCTTATCCATATCGGTGAGAGACGCGGGATCGGGGCAAAGCGCGCGAATGGTCGGGTTCAACACGTCGGACACATCGTCCAGCGAAACCTCCCGCGCGGCGAGAAGCCGGCCGATGATCTCCGGCAAATTATGACGCTGTGCGATGGCTGCGCCGAGATAGGCCTCGGAAGGCGAAAGCCGCTCGACCCATTTCAGGCCGCGCGCGGACCGCTCCACGCCGAGAAACGCCGCATTGGCGCGCGGCGGCTGCTGCAGGGATAAGGACAAGGAACGCAAACTGGGGCTCCATAATAATTGGAGCCTCAGCGTATCTGATTCGCCTTGCGTGGGCCTCTTCGTTAAATCCAACAAAAAATTCCGCGGATATCGGGCACCCAATAACCCTTTCCGCTCCGCTCTCATGCTTCAAGGGCTTCACCCCAGTCACGCGGCGCAGGCGAGCAGCCACGATGTTTTGCACGGGCTTGTCAGCGCTTGGATCGTCGCGCGCATATTGTGATCGCGGGCGTGCCGCCAGGCGATATACGCCGCCGCCGCATTCGGTTAGCATCGCCCTAGAGTGCGTCCGGAAAAGTGTGAAGCGGTTTCCCGATAAAGACGCACGATAAAACAAAAGCATAGAGCCAGCTTTTGATTCCATCGAAAGCTGGCTCTAGACCTCCGCGGCACCCCGCAAGCTACCATGGAGTTTAAGCCCTTGACGAAAACGAAAGAAGCCATAGCAGGCGAACGGAGCATGCCGAAGCGGCCCGATCCCCTGCACAGGCGGGAGCCTCTTCCCTGGCACAGTCCGAAATCGCCCGACGAAGACCCGCAGGCCCTTGAGCGCGTTTCAGCGATCATGTCGAGCCCAAGTTACCGGCGCGCCGAAGACGACCCCGGTTTTCTAGCCACGGACGGTATGCGGGGCGTACGCCTGCAAGTCGACTATCTGAAAGCTGAGCTGCTGCTTGAACAGCACCAGGTCCAGCACACGATCGTCGTTTTCGGCAGCACACGCATCCGCGAGCCCGATGCAGCGCGCCGCAAAGTGGATGCGCTCGCTGCCGAGCTGGCCGCTAGCCCCGGAAATAGCGAAATCGCGCCCCAGCTTGCATTGGCCCAGCGCATCCTCGCAAAGAGCCACTACTATGAGGCCGCCCGCGAATTCGGCCGCCTTGTAAGCCAAGCAAATACACAAGGGGGCGAGCAGTATGGCGTGATCATAACCGGCGGCGGACCGGGCATTATGGAGGCCGCCAATCGGGGCGCATTCGATGCGGGGGCCAAGTCGGTGGGCCTCAATATCCACCTGCCTCACGAGCAATATCCGAACCCCTACATCACGCCAGATCTTTGCTTCACCTTCCATTATTTCGCGATGCGCAAGCTCCACTTCCTCTTACGCGCCAAAGCCCTGGTTGCATTTCCCGGCGGGTACGGCACGATGGACGAGCTGTTCGAGGTGCTGACGCTTGTGCAAACGCGCAAGATCAAGCCGATCCCCGTCGTGCTTGTGGGGGAGAGCTATTGGCGCCGGGCTATCGATTTCGATTTTCTCGCCGATGAAGGCGTCATCGATCACGAGGACCGCGAGCTGTTCTGGTTCGCTGAGACGGCCGCGGAGATCTGGGACGGCATCCAACATTGGCACAGCGCCAGCGCCGAAGACTAGCACGCCACCTGACGGCCGGGGCGTCCACCTATTGCGCATCATCGCGCCGCGGAACCCTGCGCCGCCTTTCCGCCTGTTCCAGCTCGCTCTGCCGAACCCGGCGCTTCACAACAGCCTCGCGCTGCTGAGCCATCCGCCGCCTCCCGGGCCGCTCCAGCTCGTTTTGCTGGACCCGCCGCCGCGCCACTTCGAGGAGCGTCCGGCTCACCCGGGCGGATGAGCCCGGTCCCTCCGCCGGCATCGGGAGCGCGCCCAAATAGTCAGCCTTCGGGCTAAAATTTTCCACTGGAACGATTTGAACGATTTTAAAACCGTTGAGCTTTAAACCGGTGAGGATGCTGTCGAGCGCGTCGACGGTGACTTTCCGCGTGTCATGAAATTGCACGACGCCCTTGCCGGCTTCACGGATTCTCTCCAGCGTCCTGTTAGCGAGTGTCGACGCCGTGAGGCCGGGCTCGGTGGCGCCGGACGCGATGTCCGTGTACCAAAGGCTTACGCCCCGCTCCTTAAGATAATTTAGGCTTTCGGCCGGCAAGTTGCTTGAGCCGGTTCGATAGAAGGGCGCAACCGGCGCGTTGGCGCTCTTGGCGATTGCCGCAAAACTCTTTTCGATCCCGGCTTGCGCACCCTCGGCGGACGGGCCTGACCATGGTCCAGCCGCCAGCGTGTGGCCGCGTTGCGCCGTGGCCCGAACCTCGGCCGGATTTGCCAATGCCGCACTCCCCGTGAAGAAAAAGGTAGCCTTGGCGCAGTGATGGTCGAGGATGTCGAGAATGTAACCGGTATATGACGCGTGCGGACCTTGGCCGAAGGTTAGGACCACTTCCTTCTCGTGCAGCTCAAGCGGCGCGGGCGCACTTAAAGCGGCCCCATCGGCCTTCGCTGGGCGGTAGATAGATCCGCCTGTGGAGTCGATCGCCACGACGCGCGAAAGAAAGCTATTCTGCGCGTCATAGTTGCATTGGGCCGCATAGCCGGCTTGGCAGAATAAAGAGAGAATAACCGCGCAAAACGTTCGAATGTACATCGTAGACCCTGGAAGAAAACAGCGGACAAAGCCCCACCTTAGGCGTTGCCGTAACGCTTAAATTACGCCCCAGGGCTACGATACGCCTTACTTTAAGGCGGTTATTTGATGTTCGCCAATAGGATCGAACTTTTGTAGATCCATATGCTCGGCATAGACCCATCGTACCGTCCGTGTGGCGGAGCGCATGATGACCGTATGCGTTTCGATCTGCCCCTCGTAAAACTTGACGCCGCTCAGGAGAGGCCCTTCGGTAATGCCTGTCGCTGCGAAGATAATGTCGCCCGACGCCATATCGGCCGTGGAGTATTTGCGGCTCAGGTCCGTGATGCCGAGCAACGCCGCACGGCGGACGTGCTCATCGTTCAGCGGGCTCAGCCGGCCCTCTATTTGTCCGCCGGTGCAGCGAAGCGCTGCCGCCGCAAGCACGCCCTCGGGCGCGCCGCCCGTACCGAGATAGATATCGATACCGGTCTCCTCCGGCTCGCAGGTTTGTATAACGCCCGCAATATCCCCGTCCCCGATCAGGTTCACGGCCGCGCCCGCCGCCCGGATCTCCCCGATCAATTTCGCATGGCGGGGGCGGTCGAGAACGCAAGCCGTTATTTCGTGAATCTGGACGCCCTTCGCTTCCGCCAGCCTGTGAAGGTTCTCTGATATTGAATAATCCAAGCTCACGAGGCCCCCCTCGAAACCCGGTCCGATCGCGATCTTCTCCATATACATGTCTGGCGTCTTAAGAAGACCTCCGCGCTGGGCCACGGCAAGCACCGCAAGCGCGCCCGGTAGCGATTTCGCGCATAAGGTTGCCCCTTCGAGGGGATCGACGGCGATGTCGACCTCTGAGCCGCCCCGGCCGATCTCCTCTCCGATATAAAGCACCGGCACTTCGTCCTGCTCGCCTTCGCCAATCACGACACGGCCCGATACCGGCAGCTCGTGCACCTCGCGCCGCATGGCGGAGGCGGCGGCGATGTCCGCCTTCCTCTCATCTCCCCGGCCCCTGAAAAGCGCTGCGGCTACCGCCGCCGCTTCGGTCACCCGCGCGATCTCCAGCGATAGCGTGCGCATGAGTTCGTTTGCCGGTGCAGATTGCCGTTCCATGAGCCGTTCCTAACGATTACGCCTGAAAAGCTGTAACACAGGGGTTTAGAGGGCCTCAATCCGGATCATCTGCGGAGCGCCTTCGACATGTCCGTCCTTGACAATCAGGTCGAGTGCGCTCCGCAGTAAATCCTCACGCGTGCGGTGCGTAATCATAACAACGGGCGTGGGGTCTCCCTCGTGCCCAGGACGGCCGAACCCCGGCAGGTCGGGCGCTTCGCGCTTCTGCACGACGCTTTCAAGCGATATGCGCTGCTCGGCCATGCGCGTCGCGATCGCCGCAATCGCGCCGGGCCGGTCGAAGACGGAAAGCCGGATGTAATAGCCGCCTTCATGGGTACGCATCTGCGAGCGGCTGTGGCTTTTAAGCTTTGCCGCCGGCAGAATGAAAGGCGGGCGCATATGCCCGCGCGCGATATCGATAATATCGCTTGCGACCGAGGAAGCGGTGGGCCGTGCTCCCGCGCCAGGTCCTGCCAGAATAATGAGGCCCGCGAAGTCTCCCTCGACCGCCACGCAGTTCAAAACGCCGTCGACGCCCGCCAGAGTGCTGGTTTTGGGGATCATGGTCGGCGACACCCTCGCCTCAATGCCGGCCGGCGTCTGAACCGCAACGGCAAGAAGCTTGATGCGGTATCCGAGCTCGTCTGCGGCGCGGAAGTCGGCCGGGGTGATGCCGCGGATGCCCTCGAGATGTACCGCGTTGAAATTGGGGCGCACACCGAATGACAGCGCAGCGAGCAAGCACAGCTTGTGCGCCGCATCCTGGCCGTCCACATCGAAGCTCGGATCCGCCTCGGCATAACCTAGCGCCTGCGCCTCGGCGAGAACCTCGGCGAATGGCAACCCCTCACGCTGCATGCGCGTGAGAATATAATTGCTCGTGCCGTTCAAGATTCCGTAGATGCGGGAGATGGAATTGCCGAGCAGGCTCTCTCTGAGCGCCTTCACAATGGGGATGCCGCCGGCAACCGCCGCTTCGAAGTTGAGTGCCACGCCGTTCTTCTCGGCGAGCGCTGCAAGCTCAGGGCCGTGGCACGCGAGCAGCGCTTTGTTGGCGGTTACCACATGCTTGCCAGCCGATAGCGCCGCTTGCACACTTTGCAGCGCAGGCCCGCTGTCGCCCCCGATCAGCTCGACGAACACGTCGATGCTGGGATCTGCGGCAAGGGCGGCGGGGTCATCGAACCAAGGAATGCCTTCGACACCGGCGCCGCGCTTTTTGTCGCGCGAGCGCGCGCACACGCCCGCGACCTCGACCGCGCGGTTGCACTTTTCCGCAATGGACTCGCCATGCTCGGCCAAGAGGGACAAAAGGCCCGAGCCCACGGTCCCGAGTCCAGCAATGCCAAGTCTGAGCGGTTTGTGCGCTTTCATGCTGCTCCCCGCCGATATTGCCCGCTAGCGGGTCTGGCCTTGTGCAAAGGGTATGACATTGTGGAGCGTCACATCCGCCGACGACAGGAACTTCTTGATCGCACGGGCGGCCTGCCTGATGCGGTGCTCGTTCTCGACAAGCGCGATGCGGATGAAGCCTTCGCCATACTCGCCAAATCCGACACCCGGCGAGACCGCGACGCCCGCCTTCTCCAGAAGAAGCTTGGAAAACTCAAGAGAGCCGATATGCTCCATCCCCTGAGGCAAGGGCGCCCATGCGAACATCGTACCGGGCGGCGAAGGGATATTCCAGCCCGCGCGCCCGAGCGATTCGACGAGGCAATCCCGCCGGCGCTTGTAAGTTTGCCGCATCTCCTCGATGCACTCTTGCGGGCCGTTAAGCGCGGCGGCGGCGGCGACTTGGATCGGCGTGAAGGCGCCATAGTCGAGATAGGATTTCACGCGTGCGAGCGCGGCGACGAGGCGCTCATTGCCGACGCAAAAGCCCATGCGCCATCCGGGCATCGAGTAGGTCTTGGACAGCGAGGTGAACTCGACCGCGACATCCATGGCGCCAGGCACCTGCAAGATGGACGGTGGCGGGTTATCGTCGAAGTAGATTTCCGCATAGGCGACGTCGGACAGCACGATAAGATCGTGCTTTCTGGCGTAGTCCACCACCGCCTTGTAGAAGTCGAGGCTCGCCATGATCGCGGTCGGATTGGAGGGATAGCTAAGCACGAGCGCCAGCGGCTTCGGAATGCTGTTACGCACGGCCTTATCCACGGAGACCAGAAAATCGTGATCGACGCCCGCGGGCAGATGGCGGATGGCAGCGCCCGACATGATGAAGCCGAACTCGTGGATCGGATAGGTTGGATTTGGCACGAGGATCAGGTCGCCCGGCGCGGTGATTGCCTGCGCCATGTTTGCGAAGCCTTCCTTCGAGCCAAGCGTCGCCACCACTTGCGTGTCTGGATTGAGCTTCACGCCGAAACGCCGCGCGTAATAGGCCGCCTGCGCGCGCCGCAAACCCGCAATACCACGCGACGCCGAGTACCGGTTGGTGCGGGGCTTCGTTATCGTCTCCGTCATTTTTTCGACGATATGCTCGGGCGTCGGCAGGTCCGGATTGCCCATACCGAAGTCGATAATGTCTTCACCGCGCGCTCGTGCCGCGGCCTTGAGCTTATTCACTTGCTCGAAGACATAGGGCGGCAGGCGTTTGATGCGGTGAAATTCTTCAGCCATGGTTAGGGTGCTTTCCAAATAGACAATAGGCGCTGCTCGCTGAGGCGAAGCGCCCTTCTACGTATAAGGCTTGAGCCGCACCCATGTCTACGAGGCATTGCGCTTTGCGAACAAAGTTGGAGGCTGCTCCCCGTAACGTATTCCCTTGCGGTGCGGCCTTGAACGCTATTGCTGAGCTGGCTTGACCGTCGTGGCGGAAGCGTTGCTATTCTGGCCTTGATCGCTCTTTTGCAGGTCTTGAACCGCCTTCTGACGCTCTTCCGGCGTAAGGATGTTCGTAAGATCGGAGACCTTGGCCATGCTCGGCCAGGTTGGGTCCGACGTGCAGGCTTGCAGCCCCGCGCAAAGCGCAAACGCTACCGCGGCCGCCGCAATCTGCGCTACCCGGCGCGTTGCCGTGCTCCGGTACACAGGACGCCGCGCAAACCCTTTTGCTTGCTTGTAAGCCATACCTGCCCCTGATCGCTTTACCAGCCTCGATCCTTATAGCGGAACTCTTACAAGATTCTTTTGAACCGGTACCTTCACAATTTGTATCAAGAATAAGCAACGGCCCATAAAAAATAAAGACCTGTGGCAAAGCGAAGCATTCGCAATAGCCGCGCTCGAACCTTGCTAACCGGACTATTTGGCGCCTAGCGCTGCCTTCCTTGCACCAATGGAAGCGGAAAGCTAAAATTGTGCGACCCTCCTACACGCACGCCTAATAATCGCTAAGCGAACCAATTGCTTCCGGTTACAAAGCCGTGTTCCTCTTATTCAAGCCCGGCCTTCCGGCCCGCCGGGGAAACGGCATGCATTTGCGTGCGCAGGCGCACGAAGCAATGCAAGGATAGTTGGAAGCAAAGGTTACAAGCATGATACAGAAAACATCGCGGATGTTACGAGTTTGCATCGTTACCGCCCTCGGTCTCGGGATCTTCGCAGGCGTGGCCGATGCCGCTCAACGTATGAGCAACAGGCAGTGCAGAATGGATTGGCGGGCGCACAAAGCCACTTATAGAGCCGAGGGCAAGTCGCGCCGGACTTTCATGCGGGCCTGCCGTTCTGCAACGATGCAGCCCTCTGCCCCCTCGCCCACGACCACAACGCATTAGCGCGCACGCATATCGTCTAACAGAGGGAGGGGCCCCAAGGGGGCCCTCGCGGCGCGCCGGCCGGCGCCAGAGGCTGAAACTCGTCAGCGGCCCGATTGAACGGCGGCGATACGGCGCAAAGCCGCTAACCTAGAGAGGGG
>Ga0074046_10004886_pt1 | contig 10821 bp, 11 predicted proteins | sample BogForMeECP23OM3_FD_94441 | JGI IMG/M metagenome (GOLD analysis project Ga0074046, IMG submission 94441) | Bog forest soil microbial communities from Calvert Island, British Columbia, Canada - Bog Forest MetaG ECP23OM3 | ecosystem: Environmental > Terrestrial > Soil > Wetlands ...
CGAGGATGAAGATGGCGAGGGCTGCGGAGAAATTGTCCGGCCGCTGCTCGGGATTCGGCGTCGCGAACTGGAGCAGTATCTGAAAAACCTCAAACAACCGTGGCGCGAAGACTCGAGCAACGCAGATTGCAGGTTTACGCGCAACCGAGTTCGCAGCATGGTGCTGCCGCTTCTGGAGCGGGAGTTCAATCCTGCCGTAGCCGAAGGATTCGCCGAACTGGCGGAGATTGCCCGTGACGAGGAAGATTATTGGCAGAATGAAGTCTCCGGCTGGCTGGGCACCGTGGTGCAGTGGTCGCAGCCGGAGTGGACGCGCGGGCTGCCGGGCTTCGGTGAGTCACAATTTCTGGTGCAGATTCAATCGCCTTCATCCAACCAGGTTAATCCCGAATTACAACAGCGGCTGGAAGAGCCGGGGCCAGCCTTGATGAACGCTTCCGTGAGCCGGCCGTGGCTGCTGACCGAGTCCAGAGCGGTGCAGAGGAGGGTAATCAAGGCAGTCAGCGAAGAAGCGGGGATCCCGCTGGAATTTAAACACGTCGAGGAGATCCTGCGATTCGCCGCAGACGAAGGACCCGGGAAAGAATTGTCGCTCCCGCTGGGATGGAAAGTTGTGCGAGAACCGGAGGCCGTAGTATTCGTTACGCCTGACCTGCGTCGACAAGAGCGCATCCCCGACTACGAATATTCGTTTCCGGCGCCGGGGCGCGTGATGGTGCCGGAGCTGGGAACCGTGATCGAAGCGATGCGGCTGGCTTCTGAATCGAGGCTTGCGGAGTATAATTCCGAGCAACTTCTTCGTGCGGAAGGATTGCCCTGGCAATTGATTGTGCGAAACTGGCGCCCGGGAGATCGATTCTGGCCGGCGCACACCAAGGCGCCGAAGAAGATCAAGGAATTGCTGCAGGGGCGGCATCTAGCACAGCCGGTACGCAGGCTTTGGCCCGTGGTGGCGAGCGGGGGTGAGATCATTTGGATGCGAGGCTTCCCGGTTCCGGCGAGGCTGGTGGTTGAGCCGGGGCAGGAAGCTGTACTGATTCGAGAGTCCGCACTCGCCGAGCCGGAAGACGATTAACCACGAAAGATGTGGAGCGCAAGGTGAGGGAGCCAAGCCATTTCATGAACCCGACCACAGTCGAGCCGCTTCGCCAGGTGATTGCCGCCGAGCAGATTCAAAAGCGGGTGAAGGAGTTGGCTCGTCATATCTCCGATGACTATCAGGGAGAGACGATCCAGGCGCTGGGAGTGCTGGAGAACGCTTTCATGTTCATGGCTGATCTGGTGCGGGCTTTGGATGTTCCGGTGGTGTGCCAGTTCATCAAGCCGAAGTACAGCAAACAGCAGGGCGGACAGGCGGGAGAAATGGTTGAGATCTTTTTCAGCCATGAGCCGGACATTCGCGGGCAGCATATTCTGCTGGTAGAGGGCTTGGTGCATTCGGGGGTGACCAGCGAATTTCTAATGAACGACTTGCGGGCACGAGGAGCCGCTTCGGTGAAGCTGGTGACCCTACTCGACCGGCAGTCGGCCCGCCGCGTGGCCTTGCAGCCGGACTATTTCGGCTTTCTGGTCGACGACGCCTTTCTGGTGGGCTACGGCTTGGGATCGGCACTGCAGACCAACCGCAATATCCCCTACCTGGCGGCAACGGCGATGCCGCAGATGACTTAAGTCATGCGGAGAACGCCGCGCCTTTTTGTACGGGAAAAGGTAGAATAAGGTCCTTAGGGATTTTTCTCTATCGAAATTGAGCGAGTAGCATCTAATTCAAGGTGTGGAAGCCTCGGGGCTTCGAGCGTGCGGCCGAACCCCAGTTCTTCAGGAGTTTCTTGGTGAATTCGACAGTCAAAACCGTAGTCTTTTGGGTCGTGATAGGGCTGTCCGCCCTTTTGTTATGGACGGTCATTCAACAGGGGCGCAGCGGGCAGAAAGAACGGGACGTGATCTTTTCCCAGTTCATGGCAGATGTTAGCCAGGGCAAGGTGCATGAGGTGACGCTGGATGGCCAGCAGGTGCGCGGAAAAGACAGTGACGGTTCCGCCTTCCATACGACGGTTCCAGCGAACTATCCGGACATGTTCAAGACGCTGACCGAAAAGGGCGTCCTAGTCACAATCAAAGACGCGAACAGCGGGAGTTGGCCGTTGACGTTGTTGGGGACCTGGGCTCCGCTGATTTTGCTGGGAGCGTTGTGGTTTTTCATGATCCGCCAGATGCAGACCGGCGGCAATAAGGCGCTGTCTTTCGGTAAGAGCCGGGCGCGGCTGCTCTCCATGCAGCAGAAGAAAGTTACGTTCAAAGACGTTGCCGGTGTGGAGGAAGCGAAAGAAGAGCTACGCGAGATTATCGAATTCCTGCGCGAGGCGCAGAAGTTTCAGAAACTTGGCGGCAGGATTCCCAAGGGCGTTTTGCTGGTCGGACCTCCCGGAACCGGGAAAACTCTATTGGCTCGGGCCGTGGCCGGGGAAGCCAACGTTCCTTTCTTTTCGATCTCTGGCTCGGATTTTGTAGAAATGTTTGTGGGCGTCGGCGCCAGCCGGGTGCGAGATTTGTTTGAACAGGGCAAGAAGAATGCTCCCTGCATCATCTTTATCGATGAGATCGATGCCGTGGGACGGCACCGCGGGGCCGGTTTGGGTGGTGGTCACGACGAGCGCGAGCAGACTCTGAATCAGTTGCTGGTTGAGATGGACGGTTTCGAGTCGAATGAGGGCGTAATTCTCATGGCGGCTACGAATCGCCCCGATGTGCTCGATCCCGCATTGTTGCGGCCTGGGCGCTTCGACCGGCGCGTGGTGGTGAGCCGTCCTGATGTGCGCGGGCGGGAAGAAATTCTGCGTGTTCATACGCGCAAGATTCCTCTTGCCGAGGATGTCGATCTTTCGGTGCTGGCGCGCGGTACTCCGGGATTTTCCGGCGCGGACCTGGCCAACATGGTGAACGAAGCGGCACTGGCTGCGGCGCGACAGAATCGCAAGGCCGTGCTGATGTTCGATTTTGAAGTCGCCAAGGACAAAGTCCTGATGGGCGTGGAGCGCAAGTCGCTGATTCTTTCCGATGAGGAAAAGAAGGTGACTGCCTACCACGAAGCCGGCCATGCGTTGGTTGCGGCCAAGCTGCCTGGTTCGGATCCGGTACACAAAGTCACGATCATTCCGCGTGGCATGGCGCTGGGCGTGACAATGCAATTGCCCATCGACGACCGGCACAACTACACCCGGGAATACTTAAAGACGGACTTGGCGATACTGATGGGCGGTCGTTTGGCTGAGGAATTGTTCCTCAACCAAATGAGCACCGGTGCGGGCAACGATATTGAGCGGGCCACGGAAATGGCGCGCAAGATGGTGTGCGAGTGGGGCATGAGCGATCTTGGTCCGCTGACCTTTGGCAAGAAGGAAGAGCAAATCTTCCTGGGTCGCGAGATCAGCCAGCACCGCGACTACAGCGAGGACACGGCCATCAAGATTGATGGCGAAGTCCGGAAGCTGGTGAACCAGGGATACGAGACGGCAAAACATATTCTGGAGAGCAGCCGCGATACCTTGCAGAAGATTGCCGCAGCCTTGCTGGAGCGCGAAGTGCTCGATGCTTCTGAAGTGATGCTGCTTGTCGAGGGCAAGGAGTTACCTCCGATGAAGTCTCCTTCGAAGCCCGACGACGGCGTGCAGCAGGTTTTGAAGCCGGAGCCGGGGCGGGGAATTGTGAAGGGCGGAGAGAGCCCGGCGCGAGCGTAGTTCTCAGATGCAGTCTGATTTGAAGGGCGGCTTTGCGGCCGCCCTTTCTGTTTACGGTTACCACTACAGAAAAAGAGCAGGAGAGACGTTGAACCGCTTGCCGAGGCGGCGAATGTGGTCCGTTGTCAAAGATCGCTTGCCTTTGAGGATCTCCGACGCGACGCTGGCGGTCTCGAACACACCGATCAGATCCTTCTGCTTAAGGGAGTTCGCGGCCATAAGCTCTTTGATCACTTCGATCGGAGTTGCCGCGCGAGTCTTGTAGGTCTTCCTTTCGAAATCTTCGATCAGCACCCCAAGTGTTTCGTAGAGGTCGCGCTCCGCCTGGCTTAGCTCAGTCCAGCGACTATTGAGATTCTCCAGCTTCGCAAGGTAATAGCGGTTCTCTTGCTCGGTATGGATGACCTTCGGGGGGACTTCAGCGATAAGCTGCTTGTATTCGGTTACTGGGCTCATTTATTTCCACTCCCCCCTGCTGTACTCGTCGTGCGTGAGCAGCGTACTTAAGACAATGGTCTGACTCGCGTAGTTAACAATCGCGATCAGGCGATAGCGGTTTCCCTTGATGTTGAAAATGGTCTTCCCTCTCACGCAGTCGGTGTTGCGCCAGGTCAGGCGCACGTCATTCAAATTCTTCCACTTGGCCTCTCTCGCTATCATGAGCCAAGTCGCAACTGAAGACGTCAGATCGCGATGTGTTTTCTTTGCCTTGCCCAGAACTTCCGTTCCCAGTACTCTCAAGGTCTCAAGTTCCTAACGCTGCCGGATGCTTTTCAAATCGTGAACGTCGTTATAGTATTCGCGATTTGCGAACTTTGGTCAAGGAGCGAGCACTCATTACTTTGGTAATAAATAAGTTCGCAAAATGCGAACGTGAGATGTACAACTCGATTGTCGGCAACAAGGATATCGCTCAAACGCTAGCGCGTGGCCCCAAACCCCGACTATTGACAGCCGGTAATCGGGCAGCCCGCCCTATCCGTTTACGATTTTCATCATGTGCTCGGGATAACGCTCTCCCGCGGCCGCGCCGGTGGGGAAGACTTCATCAAGGCGCCGCAGATCCTGCGCGCTAAGGTTTACATCGAGCGCAGCAACGTTCTCTTCCAAATATTTGCGGCGCTTCGTTCCCGGGATGGGGACGATGTTTGTATCCTGAGCGAGCACCCAGGCCAGCGCCAACTGCGACGGCTTGCAGCCTTTCTCCTTCGCGATCTCCTCGACGTTGCGAACCAAGTCGAGATTCCTCTGAAAGTTCTCCCCTTGAAAACGCGGAGAAAGCCTGCGGTAATCGTCTTCCGGAAAATCTTCGAAGCGCTTGAATTGACCTGTGAGAAAACCACGGCCCAGCGGACTGTAGGCGACGAAGCCTACTCCGAGTTCGCGACAAACGGAGAGGAGTTCTTCTTCCGGCTCGCGGCTCCAGAGCGAGTATTCGGTCTGCAGCGCGGCGATGGGATGCACTTTCACGGCGCGGCGCAAGGTTTGTGGCGAGGCCTCAGAAAGGCCGATGTGGCGGATTTTTCCCTCTCGCACCAGCTGCGCCATCGCTCCAACGGTCTCCTCGATGGGCGTGGCAGAATCGACGCGATGCTGGTAATAAAGATCGATGGTCTCGACGCCCAGGCGGCGCAAGCTGGCTTCGCAGGATTGGCGGACATAGTCGGGCCTGCCATTTACCCCACGTACATTAGGATTCTTAGGATCGCGGACGATGCCGAATTTTGTAGCCAGCACGATCTGGTCGCGCTTGCCATTAATCGCGCGGCCGACGAGTTCTTCGTTCTTGTAGGGGCCGTACACGTCCGCGGTATCGAGAAAGTTGATGCCGAGTTCGAGGGCGCGGTGAATGGTGGCGATCGATTCGCCGTCATCGCCTGGACCGTAGAATTCCGACATGCCCATGCAGCCGAGGCCTTCAGCTGAGACTTTCAGACGACTGCGACCAAGTTCGCGAAATTGCATGACGTCTCCTTGCAAAGAATCTTGCCGCGAATAAAGACCAGCGGATAAACGACCTGCCATTCTACGAGATGCGCCAGTCAGGCTGTTCGATGGCAGAAATTCATGAGTCGCGCCGCGCTGCCGCGCATCTTTTCATGTGCGGGAGTTCATCTCTCCGATCGGCGGAATCCATGAGTCAGGTGCCCATCTGGTTCGAACGCAAGTTTGATTTCTCGTTTCCGGTCGAACTATTTCCGAATGTGCGAGCGCGTCTGCGCGGGACTCCTGCCCGGCTGGAAGAGGCGCTGCGCGGTCACTCTCACGAAATCTTGATCAGGGAAGTAGAAGGGAAGTGGTCTGCTCAGGAGCACGCCGGTCATTTGGCTGACCTCGAACCACTTTGGCTGGCCCGCGTGGACGATTTCGTTGCGGGAACCGCTCAACTCAGCGTGGCTGACTTGACGAACCGAAAAACTGACGAAGCCAAACACAATGCGCGTCCATTCGAAAAGATTGCAGCTGAATTCCGCACGGCCAGAGAAAAGCTTCTCCACCGAGTGGACGAACTCGATGTGTCGCGATTTGCCCGAGTCATCCCGCACCCGCGCCTGAAGACGCCCATGCGACTGGTAGACCATTTGTATTTTGTCGCCGAACACGACGATCACCACCTGGCGCGAATCTGGGAATTGGTCAACGCCAAAGTAGATGGACCCAAAGCTTAGAACTGGACGGTGATCAATGGTTTGGTGCAGGCCACAACTTCGCCGATTGTTACCGCCGGCACATTTGCCGAATTAAGGGAGTCTATAAGCCTTGCCGAGTCTTCGGATGCGACCGAAATCAGCAGCCCGCCCGCAGTCTGAGGATCGAAGAGAAGCGCTCTCAGGTCTTTTGGAACGCTGTCGTCGTAGCCAACCATGCACTCGGCGAAGTCGCGGTTATTGTTGAGGCCTCCGGGAATATAGCCGGCGCGAATACACTCCAAAGCTCCCGGCAGGATGGGAATATCTCGTGCAAAGAATCGCAACGTGACGCTGCTGGCCAGCGCCATCTCGCGAGCATGACCGATCAGACCGAAGCCGGTGACATCGGGCATGGCGTGGATGCGGAATTCTCCTTGCTGAATTACTTCAGCGGCTAGCTTGTTCAGCGTGGTCATCGACTGAATCGCGGCGTCAACCCATCCTGGTTCAGCTTTCGCTTTCTTGATGGCAGTGGAGATCACTCCCGTGCCCAGCGCTTTGGTGAAGATGAGGGCATCGCCCGGTTTTGCGCCGGCATTGGCAAGAACTTTCTTGGGGTGGATGAGTCCGGTGACGGCGTATCCAAACTTGGGTTCTTCATCGCGAATGCTGTGGCCGCCGATGACTACACAACTCGCTTCTATCATTTTCGAGAGGCCGCCGGCCAGGATGCGCTCCAGAATTTCGAGGTTCGCTTTTTCCGGAAAGCAGACCAGCGCGAGTGACGTCAGCGGCTTTCCGCCCATGGCGTAGACATCACTGAGCGCGTTGGTGGCCGCGATCTGTCCGAAGACATAAGGGTCGTCGACGATGGGAGTGAAGAAGTCCACGGTCTGGACCAGCGCCTGATCGGGCGCGATTTGATACACTCCGGCGTCGTCGGCGTGGTCGAAGCCGATTAGAACGTTCGGGTCGCGTTGCCTGGCTAATTTCCCAAGCACCGAGTCCAGCGCCGCCGGACTCAGCTTGGACGCGCAACCCGCAGCTTTTACCGACTCCGTGAGGCGGAATGGCTTAACTTCAGACATGTATGCATTGTATCGAGTGTGGCAAGGCTTAGGCTCGATCGAGCAGTTGGCACAGCCGTTCCTTCACTGCCGGCCACTCGGCCGCAATGATTGAATAGCGGGCCGAGTCGCGGGGAATAAAGTCCGCGGCCATGCGGTGAGCGCGAAGAATTCCTTCGAACTTCCCTCCGATGCGTTCGATCGCGGTGCGCGAGCGCTGATTACGCACGTCCGTATGCAGGCAGACGCGCAACACCTGCCAGGTTTCGAACGCATGCGTGAGCATAAGGAACTTGGCCTCGGTATTGGCGTTGGTTCTGATGGCCGAACTGGCAAGCCAGGTGTAGCCGATCTCGCACACATCGACGAGATGGCCGTGCCGCGGGTGACCTTGCGACCAGGCCCAGCGTTCGATGTCAAAGAATCGAGTGGACCCGATCACGATTCCGTCCTGCAGCCGGACAATCGCGAACGGGGCCGCTCGGCCTGCGTCGCGCCATGCGAGCGCAGTGTCCACGTAGTCGATAGCCGCCCTTTCTCCTTGGGGCACGGGACTCCACTGGTAAAGCGAAGAGTCAACTGCCGCAGCGGCTACCAGTCCCTCCACGTGGCGGTGGTCAAGAGGTTCCAGTCGGATGCTTGAGCCCTGCAACAGAATATCTTTCACTTCCACACTCATGCCTCTGTATCTCCGTGATGAGAACGGGAGTTCGCTACCTCACCGCAACATCGGTGACCTGAATGTCGGGATACTGGTGGTTCCACTGCGCGGAGATACTCTCAAACGTCAGTCGAAAGGGTTTGCTTTGGCCAGGACCTAGCGGAGAGACGCTGAAGTCGACTGCTTCGGGATACGGCCCGCTGGTTTTTAACACCTGCAGCGGAATGTCTTCCCGCTGCGCAAGCTGTCCCATCTCATCTTTGAATTGCACTTCAACAACGACGTGTGTGACGGTCTTATCGCTTGAGTTGGTGACGGTGCCATCGACGTAGCTGACGGTGGCGCCGACGAAATTTTCGGCAGCGCTCATTTTGAAATCGGAAAGTTTGAGGTTCGCGGCGTAGGGAGGAGGTCCCGATGCGCTCTTAGGCTGGCTGCGCAACAGAAAGGCGAAGACAACTGCAAGGACGATGACGACGGCGACCGCGATTGCAATAGTCCGCCGGCTGGAATCGCGTTCTTCGCCGACGGGATTTGGCTCGATAAGGCCGCCCATGCATGTCGATTGTACTCTGGACGCTAATTGCTGGTCTTGAAGAACGCCGCCAGGAATAGCACGCCGAAGAGCAAGTCGACGCAGCCCAGCGCGAAATCTCCCGGAGTTGAACGGTGCTGTAGATAGAGCACAACGAAGGAGCCGCCGGCGCCAAATTTCTCGACCACTGAAGGGATCATCATCGGGCGCAGGCGAACCGGGTCTCTCCCGATCACGAAGAAGACGATTTGAAATGCCAACCCCACGGTGACGAAGCCATAGTAGAAGCCGGGATGCGTAATCGGCGGCGGATCCTGGCGGCCGATTAGATCGAAGATGAAGAACAAAGGCGTGAGCACCAGCACACCCCAGATGCCGGCGATCCAGAATACGATCTTGGAGAATTTCATGTCTTGCCCAGATTGGTGCTCGCTGCGGCCGGGGGCGGCCGTCCCCACACCACCTATAAGACTTTCGCGATTATTCGCCACCCACGGTCAGCCCGTCAATGCGCAGGGTCGGAGCGGCGACCGAGCCCCGGAACTCGAGATCGTTTGCGATCTCGGAGATGTTGAAGAACATTTCTTTCAGATTCCCGGCCACGGTGATCTCTTCGACTGGGTAGGCGAACTCTCCGCCGGAAATCCACAAGCCCGAGGCGCCGCGGGAATAATCGCCCGTTACCAGGTTCGCGCCGTGGCCGAGAAACTCGGTCACGTACAAACCTTCTTTGATTTCAGAAATCATTTGCTTCGGCGTTCTGGTGCCCGGTTGCAGGAAGTAGTTGCCGGGGCCGATGCCCGGTGTGCCGGCAAGGCCGCGAGAGGCATTGCCGGTGGTTGTGAGGCCAAGTTTTTTAGCGGTATAAGTATTTAACAAATAAGAGTTCAATACACCCTTCTCAATGACAACTGTGCGGCGTGTGGGTACGCCTTCGCCATCGAAGGGACTGGTGCCGAAGCCGCCGGGCATGGTGCCGTCATCAATGATGGTGACGTTGTCGCCGGCGATTTTCTGTCCCAGTTTGCCGGCTAGAAACGATGCGCCACGGTAAACAGAGTCGCCATTCACGCCTTCGAAAATGTGTTCGAGGATCGACGTAGCAACCATGGGGTCGAAGATGATCGGCACCTGCGCGGTCTTCGCCTTGCGTGCGCCCAGGCGGCGCAGCGTGCGCTCAGCCGCGACTTTGCCGACCTGCTCCGGGGATTCGAGCTTGGACAGCATGCGCGCGACCGAGAACCAATAGTCGCGCTGCATTGCGCCGTCTTCGGTTTGTGCGATCGGAACGGCCGACACGGAACAGTAAGACCGGCGGTATTCGCCGACGAAGCCGTGCGAGTTGGCGAGAACTTTGTGGCCAGTGGCGGCGTCGAACGACCCGCCTTCGGAATTCTTGATGCGGGGGTCGAAATCGAGGGCGGCTTTTTCGGCGCGGCGGGCGTAGTCGATGCGGTCGGGGCCGGGGGGGGAATACACGTCTTCGTGATAGAGATCGAGATCGCCGGTGAGCGAGCCTAGCTGCGAAGCTTCGGGGATGCCGCCGAACGGGTCTTCGGAGGTGATCTTCGAAAGTCCCAGCGCGGATTTCACCATGCGGTCGAGGGAAGGGGTTGAGAAATCGCTGGAGTAGGTACTGGCTGCTCGCTGGCCGTTGAAAACGCGCACGCCGATGGATCGCGACCCGGATTCTTTCAGGGTTTCGACCTGGCCCAGGCGGACCAGCGTGGAGAATTCGTCGCCTTCGCGGACTACACATTCGGCAGCGGTTGCGCCGCCGTTCATGGCGCGCCGGACGATATCCTGGGCTACTTCACGGAGGTCAGTTTCCAGTTTCGGGTTTCTAGTTTCTAGTTGCGTTGAGGGCATAGGAAATTCTTTAACACAGGGGAACACAGGGTAAACCAGAACCTGAAGCTAGAAATCTCTCCGTGACTCCGCTGCTCCGTGGTGAGTTCGATCTTACTGCATGAAGCCGCCGGGATCTTTCTTCGCCGTGCCGCCTACCGTCAGGCGGTCGATCTTGATGGTCGGAATACCCACGCCTACCGGTACGGCTTGTCCATCTTTGCCGCAGGTGCCGACGCCTTCGTCTAGCTTCAAGTCGTTGCCAACCATCGAGACCCGCGTCAGAACATCCGGGCCATTGCCGATCAACGTTGCGCCTTTGATTGGGGCGGTGATCTGGCCG
>Ga0074046_10004887_pt1 | contig 10821 bp, 8 predicted proteins | sample BogForMeECP23OM3_FD_94441 | JGI IMG/M metagenome (GOLD analysis project Ga0074046, IMG submission 94441) | Bog forest soil microbial communities from Calvert Island, British Columbia, Canada - Bog Forest MetaG ECP23OM3 | ecosystem: Environmental > Terrestrial > Soil > Wetlands ...
CCAATCGCCCGCGGCGGGATTTAAATCCGTGTCGATCGGACCCGGTTGGATATTGTTGACCGTAATAGCCCGGCTTCCCACTTCTCTGGACAAGCTCTGAGCGAACATCTTGACGGCTCCTTTTGTGGCCGCGTAGGCCGCGAGGCCAGGTGTCATGTTTCGTTCGCCTACGCAGGAGCCGATCATGATGATGCGGCCGCCGTTCTTCATTCGCTTGAGAGCCGCCTGCGTCGCGACGAAAACACCGCGAATGTTGAGGTCGATCAGGCGATCCAATTCCTCCAGCGTGGCCTCCTCGAACTTCTTCGGAATGGCCGTGCCGGCATTGTTCACCAGGACGTCGAGTCGGGCAAACGCCGCAACTGTCTTTTCAACCGCGGCTTCGACGGCGGCGGCATCGGTGGCATCCGCCTGAATTGCAATCGCCTTTCGGCCACCGCGTTCAATCTCCTTGACCACAGACGCGGCCGCGTCAGCACCTTTCGTGTACGTGATGGCCACGTTTGCTCCATCCGCGGCGAGACGCTTGGCGATCGCAGCACCAATACCCCGCGAGCCGCCCGTAACCAGTGCAACCTTTCCTTCCAGCTTAACCGCCATCGCTTCTCTCCTCTTCCTGGACCATCTGTCCTCTTGGGTGTCGCCAGTCTCGCACTGGTCCAAGATTCAGGGCGGTCATACGGGTAGCTGCTTTGATGTACTGGGCTCGAAGCCGGCTACAATTTGTTCACTCGGAAGACACGACTTCACAGGTTGCTGAAAAGCTCCGCTTCGCAAGAGTCCGGGAAGGGCACGACTTCACAGGATTCTGAAAAACTCCGCTTCGCGAGAGGGTTCGGGAAGGGCACGACTTCAGTCGTGCCGTCCAGAAGCAATAAAGAACCCGGCTTTAGCCGCTGCGGGACTCGGCGCTTCCCTTCTTCAGCTCACTATGAGATGCCCCTAGTCTGTTCTTAACGCCAGAAACGCATAAGATAGAACTCGGTTTGCACCCACGTTTGCACCCACGCCCCCTCTGTGCTAACGTCCCCCTGATTTCGAATCGAGACTTCGAAATTCTCCAAGGAGCCGCTTATGTTCGGCATCATCTTCCTCGTAATCCTCGTCGTCATCGCCGTCGTGCTCGTCGGCATGTACAACAGCCTCGTGCAACTGCGCGTGCGGTGCGATTCGGCTTGGTCCGATATTGATGTGCAGCTCAAGCGCCGCCATGACCTGATCCCTAACCTGGTCGAGACCGTCAAAGGCTACGCGACACACGAAAAAGGGACATTCGAAAACATCGCCAAGTTCCGCTCCCAGGCCATGCAGGCGACAACGCCGGAGGGCAAGGCTGTGGCTGAGAATCAGCTCACCGGCGCGCTGAAAAGCCTGTTTGCCGTGGCCGAGAACTATCCTGAGTTGAAGGCCTCGGAACAATTCACCAAGCTGCAGGGGTCACTGAGCCAAACGGAAGATTCGATCCAGAATGCGCGCAGCTATTACAACCAGGTAGTGCGCGATCTCAACACTAATATCCAGTCGTTCCCCGCAAATATTCTAGCCGGCATGTTCAATTTCACCCCCCGCCAGTTCTTCGAAACCACCGAAGGCGACCGCGAGCCAGTAGCCGTAAAATTCTAATCCATGTTCGGAACCATAACCGTAAGCGCCCCGGAGGGCAGCGCGGTTTAGCGCGGATTAAAAAAGAGATGGTGCGCCCGGAGAGACTCGAACTCCCAACCCTCTGCTCCGAAGGCAGATGCTCTATCCATTTGAGCTACGGGCGCCTGGATGCATTTTACGGCAAACCGAGTTGGATCAAAAACCCCGCTCTATGTTTCCACAGAAAAAACCCCGGCCTATACTTCCACTGGACGGAAAGAGGAGGACAAGGGAGCCACGATGCTTTTCAATCGTTTTACTCCATCTCGAAACTCAAATAGGTTAACCCGTCGCTGCGTTCGACTTGCAGGACCACCGGGTCGCCGGTCTTTAGGGCGTGTACGGCGGCGCGCAAGTCGTCCATGGAAGTAATGGAGGTGGTGTTGAGAGCGTGAATGACGTCGCCGGTTTGCAGGCCAGTATCGGGGGTGACCAAGTCCGCGGCGCGGCCCAGGACGATGACTCCAGAACTGAGGCGCAGGGGCTCGAGCTGTTTTTGCAAGTCGCTGGTTAAATCAGCGGCGAGAATGCCGAGGCGCGAGATTAGACTCTTCTCGGGATCGGCGGAGTCGAAGAGCTGATCCATTTGGTCGCGATGTTCGATGGCCGGAACGTATAGAGTTTTCTTTTCCTCGCCGCGCAGGATTTCCAGCTTCAGCACCTGATCGAGCCGGTGAAGATACAGAGCGGAGGAAAGTCCGGGAAGAGTTTCGATGCGGCGATCATCGGCGGTGAGGATGATGTCCTGAACCTGCAAGCCAGCGGCGGCAGCCGGGCCGTCGGGCTTTACATCGGCGACGATGACACCCCAACGTTGCGCCAGATGAAGCCCTTCGGCCAAAGTGGGCGTGACTTCCTGAGCCACGGCTCCAATTTCTGTGCGATGAACGTGTCCATACTTGCGCAGGCTGTGATAGACGAAATCTACGATGCGCGCGGGAATCGCGAAGCCGAGGCCTTCACTGCCGCCGCCTTGGGAAAGAATGAAGGTGTTGATGCCGACCACTGCGCCGTTCATATCGACCAGCGGTCCGCCGCTGTTGCCGGGGTTGATGGGAGCGTCGGTCTGGATGTAGGTGAGTGGCTTGTCCGGATCGGGCTGACGGGCCAGTGCGCTGACCACGCCCATGGTTACGGAATTTTGCAGGCCTTCGGGACTACCAATGGCGAACACCAACTGCCCCACGCGAGGACGCTGTTGCGACAGCAGGGGTAGCGTGGGGAGATCGTTTTCTTCGATCTTGAGCAAGGCCAGGTCGGTTTCTTTATGGACACCGATCAGGCGTGCTTCGAGGATCTGGCGTTTGCCCACGGGAACGGGACGGCCGGAATCGCTGGGCAGGGGTAGAGCGACGCGAATCCGTTGCGCGCCTTCAACCACGTGCGCATTGGTCATGATGTAACCGGTGGAATCGACAATTACGCCAGAGCCGACGGCATGCTGGCGCACGATAAGAGCGGTCTGGGTGCGGGCTTCTTCGTGCAGCGCACCGTAGCCGGTGACCAGAATCTGAACCACGGCAGGAGAAACCTTGGCTGCCAGATTCTCCAGGGCATCATTAAACTGCACGAGAGTCTGGCGCGAGACGGGAACGGACGGTTCGGGAAGCGGCTTCGAGTTTTGCTCGGGGAGTTTGGCGGCCGGAGTCGGATTGGCGGGAGTTTGCGCCGACAAAAATGGCGTTACGGCCAGAACCATCGCAGAGAGCTGGAGAATCAAGCAGCGCGGCCAACGCCGCGCGCAGATAGCTGAGAGGAATGAACCGGACATGAGCAAAACTCTCCTGTTGAAGACGAAAACACACTCATCTGACGGTACCACGGCAGCTTCGGTTGCAATGTTCTTCACCTTCGCCACCGTTTCGCCGCTGGGATGGACTGATACTTACCGGGGTTGACAGCTTTCACCGAGGTTCGGGCGGCAGGCGGGAAAAACTTACGGGGAACGGGGCTGCTGGAGCGCGAGATTTCCTCCAGCGCTCGCGAACCATGAAGCGATAGCGGAAAAGGGTCCAGATGGCGAGCCAGCCATCGGAGTGGCGGATCTTCTTGCCCTCACCTGCGGAGCGGGGAGTGTAGGAGATTGGCACCTCGGCGATTTTCTCTCCCATACGGCAGAGCTTAGCGGTCACTTCCGGGCAGAACTCGAAGCGACGGCAGCGTAAATCAATCTGGCCGATCAGGGAGCGGCGAAACACTTTGTAACAAGTGGCTTCGTCGTGAATGCCGGCGGCGTAGAGCAGGTTGGCCAGGTGAGTCAAGAGCTTGGCGCCCAGGAAAAACCGGAGGCCGCGCTCGGGCCGGTCCGGGCGCACGCCGTAGACGACGTTCGCCTGATTCTGTTCGAGGGGCCGCAGAAGCGCAGGATAGTCCTGCGGGTCGTACTCCAGGTCGGAGTCCTGAATCAGAATGTATTCACCGCGAGCATATTCGAGCGCGGTGCGAATAGCTGCTCCTTTTCCGCAGTTGGTTTCGTGGAATAGGACCGTAACCTCATCGGCGAGCGGCATCGACTTGAGTTTTTCCCGGGTGCCGTCCGTGGAGCCATCGTCCACAATGATGATTTCTTTTTTGACCGGGGAAGCGTGAATCGACTGCAACAATTGGTCGAGGTGCGCCGCTTCGTTATAGACGGGGACGATTACGGAGACGCATCCCTGCCAGCGCCCGCTGACTGCGGCGGAAATATCTTCGCCTTCCATCGCTACGAGTTGGGCACGCATCGCCATGCAGAATAGCAGTTCCCAGGCAACATTCGCGACATCAGGATAGCACTCCCGCCGGGTTGGCGATCGTTGATTGGCTGCTGATTGACGCTGAGTAGCGGCGCAGTTTGACCCTACCGCATTTGCTGTACGTGCCAGATCCCTCGCCCGGCTGGTGAAAGCGCGGGGCTTCGGGATGACGCCACGCGAACAGAAGGAGCCAACTTCCTCAGACTCCACCACTACGGACGTTTGAATGGTGCGAGGAAAGCGTCCTGGGATTGCTTCGACTCTCTTCTCTTCAGCACATAAATTACCTTCGACGAAACCGGGACATAAGTAGTAGCCGCATCACCCCAGATATACCGGGTGTCGCTACCGATGTCTGCGACTCCTACGCGATCGTAAGCTTTACTCATATACTCCTGCAGTCCCGCGAGAAAGCCAGCTAGCTGAGAATCACCATTGCGGTCACCCCAGGAATCCCACACATCGACGTAGACGAGGTAGTCGGGCTGATTCTGCTCGAGTTCGCGCATGAATTCTGCGCGCATGCGGGTGGTGTATTTCTGGCGACCGATGAGGCTGTACATGTAGATATAGCCGGTAGCTGAGTGGCGCTGGGCGTAGAAGTAGATTTCGGGCTCGGAGCCCAGAACGGCTATCCGCGCGGTTTCTGGCGAGTTGTTCTTGATATAGCGGGCGACTTCGACGGCCGGCACGAAGGCATTATTGTCGTAGGTTGCCTGCACCACCTCGGCGGGATTCATGTGAAAGTAAAGCAGCCGCTGGTGCACCACCGCGTAAAAAAAAGACCCGACAAATATGAGGGCAGGAATTATCACCAAATATGCGGGGCTTGAAGGACGTGCCAGACTTTCGCTCGCCGCACTCACGGCAATGCCTGCGAGAATCGCGATGGCGGGAAGCAGAAGAACGAAATAATGAGGACGGAAGTAAGCGCCGGGGCAGAGAGAGAGGAACGAGAAGAGAACGAACCCGCAGATAAAAACCGAGTTTCTTCGAGCGCTTTGACTCCAGAAGACCGCGGACAGGCCCACAGCCGCGAGAAGCCAAAGGGGAAGCGCCGGAGTCACGACCGTTCTTGAGTTATCGAGAAAAGCGCGAATAGCCCTGTGCGTACCTACCTTGGAATATTCATTGGCATAGGAAACGGTCCAAAACCAGAACTGGGAGAAAACTCCAGCCCGATAGAGCAGGCAACAAGAGACCAGGTATGGAAGGAGCGTGCCGGATGCGAGGATCGCGACATCGCCAAGAATCATCCGTGGAGTTTTCTTCTTCCAATCGGTCCAAAGAAGATAGAAGAGACAGAAAAGAGCAAAGAAGGCTCCGTGCTGTTTCATCAAGAAACCAATTCCGGAGAGTAGCCCGCTTGAGAACAGGAGCCATAGGGAGAGCGAATGGGATGTCTGCTCCACAGCCGGTGGGACGCCGGAGTTCCTCGAAGGATGTTCAGATCGCAATGCCAACAACAGCAGAAAAATGGAAGCCAATGCCGGAAGAACTACAAAGTTTGTCGCATGGGCCTCAAAGCCCATCACCGATGTGCTGGTCGAGAGCAGGGCATAGGTGCAGGCCGCCACCAGAGCCGCAAGCCGGCCGAATAGTGTCGAGGTCAGGAAATAGAGCAGGAACACCGTGATGGCATTCACCAGCAGAAGCCCGAGATGAAGGGCGGACGGCGTTTCTCCGAATGCCGCCATTGTGGCCGCGTACGCTAGATAGATTCCCGGCAACTTCATGTTGTAAGCGAGCTTGTAGGGAGGGATGCCCTGCAGCAGAAGTTGCCCCGAATACGCATATTCGCCTTCGTCGCGTTCGAGCGGCATGTCGCGCAGGCGATAGCGAATCGAGCCGAAGAAAATAACCGCGAGCAGAACCGTCAGGAGCGCGGCAGAGGGAGACAACTGAAGTGATCGCACAAGTGGCGCCGTCTGGGTCTGCATCGTCGCAATTGATTCTGGCATAGTATGATTTGCGTGTCTTGGATTCTCTCACCAGCGGAACGATCCCTAACAACGAGGGGGATCCCGATAGCCCCTTGCCGGGTATACAGCAGACGAACCTGCTGCCTGGGCTCATCCTGTGTGGCGCATTTCTCGCCAGGTTCTATGAAGCCTGGGCCTACTTTTTCAATCCTGACGAGGCGCTGCATTATCTGCTGGCAAGCCAGAGTTCTCTCGGTCTTGCTTACAGGGCGGCGCTCACCAACGCGCATCCTCCGCTACTGATTCTGCTGCTTTACTACTGGCGTGCCTTGGGACACTCAGAGTTGATGCTGCGCCTGCCTTCGGTTGTGGCGGGGACGGCGTGCTGCTGGATCAGCTATTTGTGGCTTAAGTCAGTTGCGGACCGCTCTACCGCTCTCCTCGGCCTGCTTCTGTTCGGGTTTGCGCCCGCGCTGATTGGCTTATCGGCGGAGGTCCGGCAGTATGCGCTGCTTTTGTTTTTTATGTCGGGCTGCCTTTACCTTTCGGAGCGTGCGATCCGCGGGAATTCGATTCTTGCGATGATCTTGTTTTCGCTGTCGCTCTATGGCGCACTGCTCACCCACTACTCTTCTTTTATTTTTGCATTCACGCTCGGCGTCTACATGCTGGTGCGGCTCTATCCTTATGCAGGGCGGTCGCGGCTGGTTGCGGTCTGGAGTTTGGGGCAAATCGGAGGGACGGCCCTCGCCGGCTACTATCTTCTTACCCATGTGGCGCGTCTCCGGGAGAGCGGGATGCCGCGCGGAATCGCGGAGACGTGGCTCAGGAAGTCCATTTTTCATGCCGGTGAAAACCATGTGGCGGTGTTTATCGCGGCGCAGACGTTGCGGGTGTTTACCTATTTGCTGAGTCACGGGATTGGAGGGACGCTGACGCTCCTTGCCTTTTTAGTTGGCATCGCCTCCCTCTTAAGAAGGAAAAACGGTCCGCGTGGGACCCGGCCCAGACCGCGCGAGCTGGCGCTGCTATTGGTTCTTCCTTTTGTGGTGAATTGCGGCGCGGCCTTAGCCGGCATCTATCCCTATGGGGCAACGCGGCACAATGCGTTTCTTGCTCTCTTTGGCTTAAGCGGGGCGAGCTTCGGACTCGGCGTGTGGGAGCCGAGACGAACCTGGATCGCGCCCCTGGTGCTCGCCGCTTGCCTGGCGGCTTGCAATTTTTTCCCCGCGCCACCGCCGCTTATCAGGGCGAGTAATCACCACCGCATTTCGATGACGGAGGCGGTAGGGTCTTTGCGAAAATCGGTTGCTCCGGGCTCGATTCTTTTCGCGGATTATGAGAGCGGCCTGCTGCTTGGCTATTACGTCTGCGGCCACGGGGTGGTTCAAGTCTTCCCACCTTACGAGTCGTTTGTCCGAAGTGACTGCGGAGCTTACACCGCGATCACGGCACGGCCCGAGGAATGGAAGTTCTACTCGACCGATTTCTCGGAACAGCTGACGAGCTTCGCCCAGGTTTATAAACCGACCCCGGGGACGAAGGTGTGGTTGTTTGACGCAGGATGGATAGTGGACTCCGTGCCAGCTCTGCGAGATCAGTTGCGCCGACGGGGATGCGCCGCTCCGAAGAGTTTCGGAGAAAATATTCTGCTATGCCAGTTCGAAGTTGGATCGGGCGCCGACCTGGGACCGTCGAACCGGTGAATTCCTACTTCGGCTGGTCCATGGTGATGCCCTGCGCGCCTGGTTGCTTCTCGGCTTTCGCTTTCTTGGTCAGCAGAGTTTGATCGACCCAGTGATCGGCGGTCTTCAAATCTTCCTGACGGGCAGCGAGGTCGTCGCATTCCACGTCGGCCTTCTCGCGGTACATCAGATTCAGGTAGGCCATGGCGTCATCGTAATCGGGGCGCAGTTGGATGGCTTTATTCAGGCTCTCGATGCCTTCGGAGATGAGCGGTCCGTTCTTGTCTTTTAGCTCAGCGCAGGATTTTTTCTGGTCTTTGTTTTTGGGATTCAGATTCTCATCCGGCTTCATGCCCAGCTTGGCACGCTCTTCCATGCGCGGTTGATAGCAGGCGGTCCAATCGATCACGCCCACTGAATAGTAGGGCTCGGGATCGTTGGGGTCGAGGTCGCCGGCCATGCGGTAATACTTCTTGGCCTGGTCGAACTTCTTCATATTCAAGTAGAGATAGGCGATGCCCTTGGCGGAGTTCACTTTTTGATCGCGGGCCGCGTTCATGTCGAGAACTTTCTGGTATTGCTCGACGGCCTGCTCCGCCATTTTGTTGTTCTCCGGAGTATCGGCGCCGGGAATGTATTGCTGGGCGAAGGCGGTGGCCAGATACATTTTCGCGTTGATGAGGCTGGGGTCGAGGGCGACGGCCTGCTGGAAATGGTCGATGGCCTCTTCATACTTCGCGTTTTTGTAAGCGGTTACACCCTTGTTCAGTTGATCGCGAGCGCGCAACTTGCTGCAGCCCACGGAGGAGAAGAGTGCCAGCATTGCGGCCGCCAGCGTAAGCAGTCGAATGTGTCTATTCATTGCGGTATAAGTCTCCCTTGCCACACAGCATCCTAGGCCCAGAGACAGCGGATTGACAAGTACTGATTGACAATTGTGGACGAGCCTTCCTTACAAAACGCGGCACAGGGACTGGACTCCCCGCGCGCGAGTGAATGGGATGCGCGACCTTCCGGGCATTCGATAGGTTATAGGCGCGCTCATTATACTTGAGGCGCCCGCAGTTTAGCTGCCGGCTTCAATCTTCGCCGTGATCAGACCGACTTTATCCACGCCCGCGGCGTGCGCGATGTCAATCACGTTGGCGACGTCGGCAAAAGGAATCGGGTCGTCGCCCTTCACGAACATGACTTTCTCGGCGCGGGTTTTGTAGATGTCGGCCAGACGCCCCTGGAGATTATCCCAGGTGGCATCTTCGTTGTTGATTTTCAGACCGGGGTCCTGACCGGCGCCGCGATCGATCAATTGGACCACGATGGTGCGGTCAGGGGTATTGTTCTTGGGCGCGTTAGGCGGAGGCGGCTGGGGAACCAGCGCGTCCAGGCCCTTCGGCGTCAATGGTGTAATCACCATAAAAATGATGAGCAGCACCAGCAGCACGTCAATGAGCGGGGTAACGTTGATATTTGCGCTTTGGCCTCCGCCGGTTCCAACTGCCATACTCATGGTCGTTCTCCTCTATTGCCCGCTCGGCGTAGCGGCGGGCGGTGCGTTTGGAGTGCTCTTCCTCTGCTCTGTGAGCAGGCCCAGATCATCTACGCCAGCGGCGCGGACGGCATCAACCACGCCGACTACGTTGCCGTAGTGGGCACGGGCGTCCGCCTTCACGTAAACTTCTTTATTGGTGCGGTTGGTCAGGCGGTCCTTTACTTTGCCGGTCAGGGTGTCGACCCCGCCCGTAAGTTTGTCCGCTCCGAAATAGACCGTACCGTCGCGCATGATGGAAACCAGCAGCGCGTCTTCCTTGTCGGCATCCTGCATGGGCGTGGGATTGTTCACTTTCGCCATATCCACGCTGATGCCCTTCTGCAACATGGGCGTAATGACCATGAAGATGATCAGCAGCACCAGCATCACGTCCACCATCGGGGTGACGTTGATGTCGGAGTTAACGTTCGCCCCTACATTTCTTTTCGCTAAAGCCATAGCCTGAATCTCCTGCGGCAGCGGCCAGTTATCGGTGGCCAGTTGCCAGTAAAACCCCGCATGGTTGGGAAGGCCGGCGCTGGAACCATTCCAGCGCCGGACAGCAACTCATCTGCGGACTGCGCGAACCGGGATTCTTGTTGAGAATCTTATTGAGAATCCCTAGGTGCGGCGAACGTCGCGGCGCTTCAGGAAGTAATCGATCAGTTCGCTCGAGGAGTTGTCCATCTCGACATCGAACGCTTCCACGCGGCCGGTCAGGTAATTGAACATCATCACGGCGGGGATCGCGACCAGCAGACCGAAAGCCGTGGTTACCAGCGCTTCCGAAATGCCGCCTGCGACTGCGCCCAGACCAGTGGCCTTCTGCTCCGAGATACCTTTGAAGGCGTTCAGAATGCCCATCACCGTGCCGAACAGACCGACGAACGGGGCGGTGGAACCGATGGTGGCCAAGCCGCCCAGACCGCGCTTGAGTTCGGCGTGGACGATGGCTTCGGTGCGCTCCAGAGCGCGCTTGGAAGCTTCAATGGTCTCGCCGGGGATTGCGCCGGGGCTATCCTGGTGGGCCTTGAATTCCATCAGGCCAGCCGTGACAACCTTGGCCAGATGGCTCTTCTTGTTGCGCTCGGCGACCTTGATGGCTTCGTCGATACGGCCGTCTCGCAGCGCTCCGGCAACCGCCGGGGCGAAGGCGCGAGACTGCTTACGGGCCGCGTTGTATGCCATGGCGCGATCGATCATGACACCGATCGACCAGCCCGACATGATGAACAGGATGATGACCACGATCTTCGCAATGATACCCATCTGCTTCCAGAGCGAAATCGGATCCCAACCCACTGCGC
>Ga0074046_10004888_pt1 | contig 10819 bp, 3 predicted proteins | sample BogForMeECP23OM3_FD_94441 | JGI IMG/M metagenome (GOLD analysis project Ga0074046, IMG submission 94441) | Bog forest soil microbial communities from Calvert Island, British Columbia, Canada - Bog Forest MetaG ECP23OM3 | ecosystem: Environmental > Terrestrial > Soil > Wetlands ...
CGCACCCGTGGCCATCCAGGTGATGCCCAGAGATCCCGGCTACGCTATGCTCCGCCAGGATCTCTGGCTTGACTTAACCCCCATCCTAACTTAAAACTTGGTACAACTACTGGGGGCAGGTCAGCAGTAGACCTGCAACTTTCCTTCATGGGGGCGGTGGATGGCCAGGCCGCGACCGAAATAATCCAGATAGGACTCCTCCCTGCCCCGAAAGACCAGGTTGCGGGGCGTCTGGAGGGCGGCTTTCAGGGGGGGCAGCTCTGGGCCCGGAAACCGGTGCGGGAACAACTCCACCAGCAACTGGGACCGCGCGGAAGGGGCCCGGAAGTACGAGAAATCCCGGTGGAGATCCTCCAGGACCGCTTCATCTTTGGCCTTGACTGCTACTTGAAAACCAAAAAATCTGAAAAAAACCATACCGTCCATCCGTTATTCAGGCTGCCACCAGGCGGGTCTAATTACTGCTGGCCCCTCCCCTGGCTGCGGGGGATAGGGAAGTCGAAGGCCACCTCGAAATCTCTATGGGATTATTGGCGATTATTACCCAGGTTAGATAGAAAGACAAGCCTGCTACTAAGGCTGCAAATGACTGCTGGATATTTAATTTAGAATTTTTGGGATAACCCCATACCAGGGGGGGGTGCTGTTCTCGCCCCTTGATGAATTTTTGAAAAAATTTACGGACGGAGTATAGTTGACCAGAGGGGCGTATGGGACCCGCCTAGGGGTTTGCCTTCCAGGGCAGCGAAATCTCTACAGGGGTCTGCAAAGGTCCACAAGGGGCGGACTGTCGTGGACCAAAAATGGGTATTTAAGGATGGTTGGGGACGTTGCAATTTAGCATGGAACCCGGTTAAAATCCTTGAAAAAGCCGGCATAGCTCAGTGGTAGAGCAGCTGATTCGTAATCAGCAGGTCCTCGGTTCGAATCCGAGTGTCGGCTCCATAAATATCAAATACTTATCTGGTGTAGCTAACCACATATTTATTTTTGGGTACCAAATGGGGTACCATTTTCTTGGTATCATCCTTCCCATGGCTCTTAATCACTAGGTTCGGAGTTCGAGTCTCCGACGGCCCACCAAATACATCAAGGGGTTAGCTAAATCGGCTAACCCCATTTTTATTGCAGGCTAACACCTGGGCTAACAAAAACCCCCATTCTGGGTCCGCTTCCTTGTCTTCTTTTACCGTCTCCAGGAGAGGCTGTGCCTGGCCATGGTCGGGGTTGCCTTACCTTACCCGATAGCCCTGGCCTTCGGCGTCCACCATCCCCACTTACCACCGCTTGGTCCAGGCGCCGGCCTCCCCTTCGGCGGTCCCTGCCAGGCTCCTTCGCCCCTGAGCACTCCCCCTTACCCGACCGCCAGGGCAGGCCCTATGGTTTTTCGGCCCTGGATGGCAAACCCCAGGGCGGGACTCCTACCCCCCCTGCCTTGTATCCTCCTCACGGACACTACATCAAAAATTCGTTCGCAAGGTCTCGGGGGAGATCCCGAAGCGTCCCCGGTTATGAAACCCAGGCCAATAATTTTATAAGCAAAATGTAGCGGGTGGGCGGGGCCTTCATGGAGCGATTTAAGCATCTTACAGGCTACCCTGTACTTTCCCTTGGATGGGCCCTTTGCGGCCCGTGGCGGGGCTGTGAGTGGCCCTCAGCGCCGTAGATTTATCTTTCCGAAAGATAGGGCTGAGGAGGCTTCGGCGGGTGCCGGTGCTCTCGGCGAGCAGGATCGGCCAGGAGAAGGGCGACGGCACCTGTGCCGATTTCTTAATGCTTGCCATTTCTGGCGTCAACACCGGTCCCGCACCTATGGCTTTGGTCTGAATCCGGAAACCTCGGGCTGGGACTCCCTCTCCCCGGGGAAATATGATCGCCCCTGAGATTTTTCAATTTTTCGAGAAAATTGCCAAATCCGAATTACATTTGCAAAAGCTTTTCAATATACGAATCATTTGTGGCAAGTAGTAAGTGGCATCGGCAACGATCATCCTCGCCTTATTCCTTCTTCTCATTTGATTACAGAGAGAATTTCCTGACAATACCCTTGAGCATTAGTAATTTCATGTTCCGGGATCACGAAATCTCGACTATGGGCATAAGGGGTGCGTACTTTAGCTAAAAGGGCGAAGCGTTCTTTCCAGTAATTCTTCTCCCTTTTGAAAGATGAATTAAAATTCTCCCAGGCCGCAGAAATAATTTCCCATAATTGCATGGGGTAGGCATAATCCAGAAGACGCTCTGAGGCGTTCAGGCCGAAGAGCTTCTTATCCTTAGCCATACGTTCCTGGCAACCGTCAAATATTGCGCCCACAGATTTAGGGTGGCGTTTCCCTAAAACATCATGCCAATTAGCCCCCAAGGCCTCTTGGCACCTTGACTCAATAAAGTCGCGGAGGGCCAATTCGGTAGTACGCCACAACTCCCACGTCGGGGCCTCCCTGGAGCACTTTTCTAAATAGATCTGAAAGTGTTCAGACCAAGCTTGAAAAAAAGTGGCGGAGGGAGACTTCATACACTTAATCAATCCATATCTAGTCAGGTTATCAATGCTCTCTAGCTTTAAAGACCATCTTGGTCCCACCGTAGCCTGGACCATCTGGTCAAAGAGCGTGTCCTCGATTAGTAATTCCCTGAGATGTCCATAATAATCATACATATCTCCTATAGACTTTCCAATCCCTGTCACAAGATGCCGGTCTTCCCAGCTTCGACAGAGGATCATCTCAGAGAGAAAGGGATGCCCCCCTGTGTGCCACATAAGCGTTTTCACTTCCTCTGGTGTCAATTTCCAACAATTGCCCAAGCGTGCGGTCATCTGAGCAAGACCGTCGCTTTCCAGTGGTAGGACATATTGCTTCTCGCAGACGTTGTCCAAGTTTGAAACTCCATAAAGCTGTTTCTCTATGGCATAGAGTGAGCGGCGGGAAATAAAGACCATGCAACTTCCTGTTTCATGCCAGTGATCGATCAAATCGCGCAGCCGTTGGATGGTTTTATCGGCATCCAGAAAGCCTCTTATGGCATCGAACTCATCCAGCACAACTGCGGTCTTAATGTCTGCCTTGCACAGAGCTATCATACCGCGTTTTAAACGGCGGTAGGCCTCGTAGCTATCGGTAGCATCCTTGCCAATCTCCCGGTAAAACTTGGGAGGAAGTTCGAGACCATCATCTTCGGCTTGGACCCTAACCTCTTCTAGTATCGTTTCAAAAAGGGATTTTGAGTTATCGATGACTGACAAACTCACCATAATTATAGGACTAACATGGTAATTGACCTTGGCTCGCCTTACCGCCTCGGTAACTAAAGAACTCTTACCGATTCGATGAGTCCCGATAATACTCAAACTACCAGCTCGTTGGTACAACCGCTCAGTGAGAGAATCCAACTCGCGCGTGCGCCCCACCAAGCGTTCTGCCAATACGATTTTGCCATAACCGAGAAAGGGATTGCCGCTTGCCCCGTTGGTCATTGATGGACCCCCATCGTAACATCGTTAACTTGTAGCCATTCGCTGAACAGACCAACCCGGATGGAGTAGCGTTTTGCTGCATCAACCATAATAACTTCACGGGCAATTAGGTCTTTTAGCAGATATTCCAGGTTGTCAACTGGCGGCAGCTCCGCAAGGAGAGCTCCATTTCGTTTTGTGGCGATTCCCGAGAGGACCTGCAAATAAGTGTCCCTAGCGGCCTCTGCCACCGACTCTCCGGCGGCCGTAATTAATGGGTCGAAACGTTCAATGGGTACGGCTTCGGGCCCTGAAGTCAAGCTCGCAGCCACTCGCTCAATGTCGGCCTCAGTGATAAAAGGTGATTTAACATCATTCAAGTAATCCACCAACCGGTCGCAGAGAATGTTAGTATAAAAAGGGCTGCCAGCTGTCAGCTCCAATAACCGTTCCAAAGCATGCCCTCGATAGCGGGAGGCTCCATTTAATCGGATGAGGTCGTCAGCTAGATGTGTGGCCTCTGACCGGGGCAAATAGCTAATACGCTCATCATAAGTTACCCCGAATTCATTGGGAAACTTTTCCTTGAACTTAGGCATAGAATCTTGGCCAACTACCACGGCGTTGAATAGCTGCATCTGGAGTAAAGCTTTCCAATTTTTCATAAAGATGGGAGAGAGCATGCTCTCGGTGATATATTCATACAGGTAAGTGAACTCATCAACTAATAGTATGAGCCTAGGCGACTCCCAGCCCTGATTTATTAAAGCAGCGAGCACTTGCCGCAATGCACTGCGGAAGGACTCGTTGGGGGTCCTTAATATCTGATCCTTCGATGGCCAACCCTGAACCTGAATACCCAGTTCACTTTCAATGCGGTCCTCTATTCGGTCTAAGCACAGTTGGATGAAGTTAGTCTGGCCGTCATAGACGTCCACTGCTCCGATGGTGATTTCCACGGCCAAACAGGGCTTATGGATCAGGCGCTGGAGTTGATGTAGGATCGAGGTTTTACCAGAGCGCTTCTGGCCATATAGAACGAAGCATTGCCCAATATCCGCCTTGGAAACCACATCAAGGATGCGTTTCAATAGGTTCTCACGACCCATGAACATCTTAGGATCGACTACTGACTTTCCTCCGGCGTATTCTTTGTAAGGATTTGGGATAGTGACGAATGTTTTAGAGTCACCGATGCGTACTGGGATGGGGAAATCACTGCTTTGCTCTTGAGTACCTGACCGGTTTCGATACTTTATATAACAGCGAATTGTGAAGGCTTGGTCGGCTAACTGCTTGCTCGATGGCTTTATCTTTAATTCGATCTCCCTACGTTCCCCGCCCCGCAGGATGCCTGGGGAGTAACCCGGTTCGATAAGTTCTATGCCGTCTTCGTCGCGCACGCAGACATCAATCCCCTCCACTGGGGCTCCACCCTTGCTAGAAGATAGTTCCAATCGTAATATGATTCTGCCATTTTTATCTTGGATATAGTAATCGTTTAAAAGAACGTTACTCAAATAAAGCTCTGGCCTGACCCTCATGACATATTCTTTGAAATTTTCATCAAGGGCTTTCGTAAATCGCTCGGCGATTGGCAGGAGGGACTCAAAGGATAACCTGGTGGGTTGGGCGACAATTTCTTGAGAGAAGTCCTTTAAGTCAATAATAATACGTGAGAATTTAGATTCACGTTCAATAAAATCTTGCTCATTCCAATAAAGAGCTGATTCATTGGCACTGTTTCCTAAGTAAGAGAGACGATGGCGGTCCAATTCAAATCTCGTCTGAACCCTTAGATCGAACAAAATCTTTGCTGCTTCTTGAAAATTTCCAGCAACTGCATAGTCTTGGATACTCAAGGTGTTCAAAGAAATACGTTCATTTCGTAGCCGCTCCCTTTCTGCAGTCTGCCTCTTTTCCCGCTCAGTCAACGAAGGCAGTGAGTTGCCTAATTCTGGATAATGACTAGTAACTTCTGAGATAAGGAGATTGGCAGCATATGTGTCAGTCAGAAAATAATAGGGGAAATCCTTTAAGAAATATTTCCAGGAAGCAGTTTCTTTGTTGAAGAGATTTAAAACCTTTTTCATGTCATAGAAACTTTTATCCGTAGATAACAACTCTCCTGGGGGTGGGTTGCTGGGTAGATATGTAGCCAGTAAATAGACCAAAGGATAGCGGATTTCGAAGCCAGTGCCGGTGATAAGACTTAAACCTTCCGATAGATAAAAGCGAGCCGTGTCCCGGTGAAGAATCTCATAAGTTGCAGCCTCACCCATGAAAGAAAGTGACCTGCCTAAAAGAAAGCGGGGATCTCTGTTGCCTGCAGCTTCAGGTGACTTTTGAGCCATGGCCGCCAGAGTAAGAAGCAGTTTGGCTTTGTCACGGGGGCGGCGCCCACCCATTATTGTAAAACTTTCCTCCACTTCTTTAAAGTCCTTAGCAACAAAAAATCCTCTGGCCTTAGACCGTTCATCGACACCGGAAAAATCGCAAGTATTAATGAGTTCTTGGGCAAAACCTGAGAGTCCAAAAATTCCGGCCAGCCCACCTAACTCTTCCTCATGGCCTTTCCCCGATTTGAGGGCTCGCTTGACCATTGCAATCATCTGCAGGGTACCCGCATCTCGAGAGTGCGATTTTTGGATTGTTTCCAAAATCTTCAAAGCATTTTGTTTATCGCCTGCCATGAAAACGTAGTAGGCTTCCAAACGGGCAAACTTAACTTTTTCATAACCGATGGCTCTCTTCTGGAGATCTTGAGTAATAACTGAAGCTTCTTGGTATCGTTTCATCTTAGCGAGATAATTTATTTTTTGCCTATCTAAAGCTTGAGTACTTACGAATTCATGACGGTGCGTATCTAAGAGGGCAATGGCCTCGTTGTCCCTACCAAGCCGACTAAGGAGATGGGCTAAGTCCATAACAGCGCTATGGTAATACTTTCCGCTATGGGACTCCAAAATTACCTGTTGAAAAAGATCTTCGGCTTTGTCCAAATCTCCAAAGACCTCCGCTCTCTTTGCATTCGCATATGTAGAGTTATCCTTAGGCAGAGCAGCTAAGCGGGCACTCATAAGAGCCTGGTTAACAGCCAAAGAGGTCTCTTTGCCCTTTTCTGGGGTTTCAATCAATCTTATATATTCTGCTACGTCATATTTAGTTCCGGGTGTTCGTTCTCGAGCTTTTATAAATGATATTTTTTGCCCCGTTTCATTGAAATAGAGTTCTTTCCGAAGGACAGAATCTTCGAGTTGGTTGATATGGAAAAAAAAGGCATTCTCCTCTAAATCAATGATAAAACCATAACCCCGCTCTGGATTAAACATTGAAATATGGCCTAATTGCGTAGGAGTTGGTTGAAGCATGGGTTTTGCTTGGGGCGTTTCCGGTGGGACCTCCAACTTTGGAGGTAGGTCAAAAATTGCTGAGTCCGAAATATGTTCTCGAACTCCTTCTATGTCTCCCTTCAGGGCGGCTTGGACAGCTTCCGAATGCCCCTCCTTCATAACGAAGGCAAGAAGCATTGGAAAAAGTTCTTTACCATCAGGAGTGACTATTATAGATTCAATGGCGGCAAGTCCGGGAATCTCGCGATTTTCCAAATTAGACAGGCAGTAACCCAAGGCTAAAAGACTTTCTCGTTCTAATAGAGGTTCTCCATCATTGCATAAAAAAGCTTGTATCAGCATTTCCGCGGCATCGGAAAATTTTCCATGGTTCATATCCAAGTTCACTAAAGCGAGGGCAGCCTTCCGGCTACCCAGGCGTCTGGCCCTCTCCAGCGATACTTGGGACTCCGCGATTTTGTCGATTTTTTGGGCCACCAAGCCGACCAAGAGGAATAGATCAGGATTCTCGACCCTCTCTGCTAAGCGGGTTAGTTCTGGCAAGATTTCATGGATACGGTTCAATTCATGAATCTTGAAAGCATACTCATACTTATTTTTGAACCGGTTTAGTTCGCTTTGGTCATCTTTGCTAAGGTTGTCAATCTTAAAATCTGGCTGAGGAAGGGGAATAGTCACTTTATCGCGAAACCGGTCGAAGGCCAGACGCAAGAACTCATCTTTTATTGGTGGCGTCTGCTGTGTCTCGGTTGGGGCATCCAAGGAGGCGGGTGGTCGGGTGTCCTCAGTGAGGGTCACCTCAAGGGTCGGTTTTCCCGCCGGTATTGCGTTCTTCGGCACTAAGAATGTATTAATAGTCTGGCTATTCACGAAGAGAATGCCCTTTTGTGTTTCTAAAACTATGCCTTGTTTTGTTAACTCAAGTACTGTGCCTCGCACTTGTTCGGTGCTGCCCACCAAAGTTAACTTGATTTCTTGTCCAACCTCAGCATACTTCAAAACAAGTTCAAAAACTTTTTCAGACATAGGAACCTCCATGCCGGTTCCAAAACAGGTTTTGGAAGTCACCATGAATAATTAAAGAGAGGACCTTCTTATTGTGAACATATGGCTTTGAAACCATCAGAATCACCTTCGTAGAGAATTTCCAGCATCTGGCTAAAAACTATTCACCATGAGCAACTGCTCTGAAAAGTTTCCGGTTGCGGGAGGCGCCTTACTCAGTGGGGCTGACTCTGACCCTAGCTGCATGTATTCGCACTCGCACCTCCTCATAAAGAGGAATGCCAATCTCTTCGTTTACTTCCAGGGTGGTGGCTAAGGCGTAAGGTACACTATCTTCTAAGGCTCCAGCGTCCTTGGTGCAATTTACTTTAATTTCAAGATCATAACCGTCAATGAAAGCACTAGCCCTCCTTCCTTCAAGAACTTCATGCTGGACTGTACCCCTTTTGACGGCTCTCCAATCGGCTTGCTGCCGATCAACCCTAAGTGGGTCCTTTGGAGGCTCGAACCAAAGAGCTGCACGACGCCATTTTTGATGTTTAGGATTAACTGGCGTAATCCAAGCCAGAGTAATCGTCAATCGTCGCCAGCAGTGTCTTCCGCTAAGAGATGGGGGGAGAGGGAAACGATGGACATGGGCCTGGTCATTTCCAAGCATTCCTCCACTAAGAGCTGTAACTCGATGTTCAGCGCATTCCCTGACTTGGTTGGGATTAATCGCACCATAACCTAATAGTCGCGTTACATACTCTTTGAACTGGCGACTGTTCTCCGCTGATCGAAGTAAATCATTAAGAATAACTCCTGCCACTCCCCATTCTGCTGCATGTGTAAGGAGAACTTTCAGCCACACGGACATCGGAAGGGTTTCAATAAGGTCACCACCAGGTTCGCCTCGAAGCTCCTCCAAGACATCATATAATAAACCTGCGGCACGACTGGTGAGTGCAGCTGCATTGCTCGTGCCTCGGGTGTACCAAGCTGCCCCAATATCACCAGGCATTGTGCCCGGCGCCGCCACTTTCTGTCCGGGAGGCAGGGTGCGAGTAAAGATATCACAGGTTATATTTTGATTTTTCAACAAAGGCTCCGTCAAGATTACTTGGCCACCCGGGGAGAGTATTTCTGGTTTTATACCACGCAGGTACCCCATGCCTTGCGCATTTATTATACTTGGCATGTTTTGATCAACATACGGTTGAACAGCGCGAGGGTGATTCATAGGGGGTGATTGATCTACATGAAGAGCGCCTACTGTCAGGACGTTGATAGCTTCAGCGGGTGAAAGGAGCCGCCTGTTACGAGTGTCAGCGGCAATAGCTCTTATTACAACCGTTTGTTTTTCTTGTGGTAAAAGCCCTCTAAAATCGTCCCATCTAATCCCAAGATCCAACGGATTAACATGGTTGCCTGCACTCACAATGAAGAGAACCTGGTATTTCCAAGCTATCCAATCGAGGAGTCGAGCCAGAGGGCTAAGCGCTCCATAGAAAAGCCTATCTTTTATGCCAATGGATAGGTTGATAACACATACAGTTGGTGCAACTGCAGCTTGGCCTCCATCACCCTCAAAAATTCGGCGGACAGCTCTGTGGATAAGGTCAACAACAAGTGTATTTTCGGGAACGGTTTCCTCGCGCCGCTGCCGCCAATCTTGCGGGTGAGGTTGGAGAATTGGGCGAACATATAGCCACCGCGATAATGGTTGCTCTCCACCATCCAATTCGCCGTGTAAAATCAGAGAAGCCATTGCCGTTCCATGCTGCCGTTCTTGTGCCTGGTATCGTGATTCTATGTCATCCGGATCGTCTACTCGCAGCCGCCCCACAAGTCTCCTGTGATTCTGGAGAGGCATTCCATCTAGCAAAGCGATCACAGGATCGCCCAATGCAATTTCCTGTTCAGCTATCTGGATTTCATCAAGGGTCCGTTCGTCACCGGGAACTATTGCAGCCATTTGACCTGTGGCGCGAAAAAACTGTATCTGTTCGCAATGAACTAACGCCACATCATCAAGCGTTCCTTCGAATAATCGAGAAATTGACGCTACCGGCAACTCCACTAGAAGGCCATGGTATTCGATATCTTCAATGATGGCCTCTTGAAGGACACGCCCCTGTTGGTCAGTAATAAGGTCGACAACGCGTCTCAGGGCACCAGTTCGGATGCTATGATCCCGGCGGAACCATAATTCAATCTCACAGGGAAGAACTTCCTCATTATGTCTAACCCTCAATTTCCAATCATTGAGGACACCTGTTTCAAGTAACCTCTCTTGAACCCCCCAAGGATGTATATCGCGTAAATGAGAAAAAACCTGATTCCACTTACTAAATCCATGAGGAAGATGCACCCCACTTTGCCACTTTCTCCAGAGTGACAGCATGTTATCCAAAGCCTGCTGGTTTGAAAACACAAGAAAGGCCCGACCACGCAATGTTTTCTCAGGCTTCCGAACTCCCTTCGTGTCCAAGGCAAAAAAATCATCGTCAGGTAGAATATCTTCTTCTATCTCACCAAGCCATTCCATTCCTTTAATTTTCTGGACCGCCACAATAAAATCTTCAATAGGCCCGACTGTTTCAAGAACTAGAACCTGTTCCGGTGCAGTTCCTGCTGCTTCAACTTGTAACCGCGTTTTCTGAGATTCGAACACCCTTTGGAGAGTAAGAAATTTTGGCTCAATTCTCTCCACTTGTCTTGCATGGGTTGGTAACCTAATTGGCCCTCCGCCGCGGGGCTTATTGGTTCTCACTACCGGCTGTCCAGGAGATGGAAGAATAAGTAAAGGTCTTTCAGGCATCGCTTCTTTTATCCTTCTTTTTGTTCACGGAAAAACGCTCTTGCCATTGGGTTAATCGTTCCTTCATTATGCGACGGACATCACCCTCGGGTAGTGAAAGTACATAGCGACGTTGAATGTCAAGACTGAATTGCTCAAGTTCTGAGAAACTTAGTCCTTTTAGGCGCATCGAAAGAGTATTAAGGCTGATGCCAAGTTTAAGTC
>Ga0074046_10004889_pt1 | contig 10817 bp, 10 predicted proteins | sample BogForMeECP23OM3_FD_94441 | JGI IMG/M metagenome (GOLD analysis project Ga0074046, IMG submission 94441) | Bog forest soil microbial communities from Calvert Island, British Columbia, Canada - Bog Forest MetaG ECP23OM3 | ecosystem: Environmental > Terrestrial > Soil > Wetlands ...
GTCGTGATGGTAATTGGTTTGACGCCAACCAGTGCGGCGAACATCAACGGCACGGTTACTGTCTGCTGTACCACAATGCCATTGTAGCCACTACTAGAAATGGCGCCCGTAGAATTGAGACATGGCAAATCTACGAAAGTGCTGGTCATGCACGTCCCCGTGGCAACTACCGTTACGGGGGAGGGTAGATTGGCATAGACGTTTTTTCCCCCCGATCCGCTGCCGTACGACTCCGCGGTGGCTGCTGCTGTGCTGCTGGGCAGGGCCTGCGCTCCCGCCAACGCCGCCGCATCGGTTGCATTCTGGAGCAAACGATGGATATAGTAGAGACGGCCCAGGTCGATCACCACACTGGCAAATGCGAAAAGGAGAACCATCATGCCGGCCACCCACCAGATCATCTGCCCACTCTGGTCCCGGTGCGCTCGGCGTACAAATGACTCGATATTCTTGTTCATTGGATAAGCTCCGTTACCTGCACCGTGAGGGTAACACTCGGCGTTTTGATTGGTAATAGTGGCGACATTGAAAAAATCGAAAACTGGAGGGTGCTAGGATACTGGACCTCAACTGTGGCTTGTTCGCCCGTCGTCAGACTCACCCCGGAGCAAACTGCGCCACTACCAATTAGGCCACTACCGGACCAGCTGTACTTTTGGCCATTTCCGCCCGGCGGTGTCAGCCAAAAAGTGAACGCGGGACTCGGCGTCGCCGACCAATTCATGAGTGGCGCGGAATTTTGGATCGCTGCCACAGCCTGATTGCATGGGTCCGCGTACCCGACGCGGCTAACCGAGAGAAGCTCCCCGCCGATGCCCACGCCATTCGCCAGCTCCAGATAGTTGTCGAGGGTGATTCCGAACCAGAGTATTCCCGTCAGGACAATCAGCAGAATCGGCACGGCAAAGGCCATCTCAACCGCTGACTGCCCTTCCACGTCGCTAGCGAGAAGGCGTGCGCGGACAAGCCTTTGGTCCTTGTGCGCTCGGAGTATGAAAGACCCGATGTTCTTGTTCATTGGACAAGCTCCGTCGCCTGCACCATGAGGGTACACTTCAGCGTTCCGATTTTGAAAATCGAAAACGGGAGGGTGCAAGGATATGTGACCGTCACGTTGGCGCTTTCGCCGGTCGACAGAGTCGTCTTCGACGAAGGGCACGAGGTCGTGTAATTTGTGCCCGTCCCGCCCTGCGGTGTAAGCGTAATGGCAAACACAAAGTTCGTCGGATTGAGGAATGGCATGGAGGCATTTTGAATCGCTTGGGTCGCCGCAGCGCAAGGGTCTGCGGTCCCCCGGCTAGCCGCGAGAAGCTCCCCGCCGGTGCTCACCGCATGCGTCAGCACCAGATAGTGGCTGAGGGTGATTCCGACCCAGAATATTCCCGTCAGGACGATCAGCAGAATCGGCAGGCAAAGGGCGAACTCAACCGCCGCCTGGCCTCCCTCGTGGCTGGTGCCAAGGCGGGCGCGGAGGCGTCCACCCAGGGACCGAATTCCCACATGCACTCCTGGTGACGCTGCTGCAAGCTTTATAAGCTGCACGTAGTCCTCCCTCTTCAAGCCACATGAAGAGAGGCGCTGGAGAGCAGCAGAGATTCAGTAGCCGAGACTCAGATCGGAAATCCGGCTTCAATCGCTTATACGGACTCGCCGTACTTCGCCTCAGACCACCTGGACGCTTGGAACTGGCTCCATTACGGCGGCCAGCTTCTCCTCCATGCTGAAATCGTCATCGACGTTCAATTGGTTCAAGAGGCGGTGCAAATAGCATCGGCTGATTTGCAGTTCTTGAGCCGCCTTGAGTTTGTTTCCATTGCATGAACGCAAGGCCGACCGAACCATCTCGCGCTTGAAACTCCGAACCACTTCCTGAAAGGCTCCACGAGAGGGTTCCGAGGGAACCGCCAGCCGGCTGACTTCGGCCGGCAAGTCCTCAATCCCCAGGCGCTGGCCATCCGTAAGCACTACGCTCCGCTCAACAACGTTCTGCAACTCCCGCACGTTGCCAGGCCAGGTATGGCTCGCTAGCGCGTTCAGGAACCCCGGACTCATCCCCCGGATACACTTGCCGTGCGCGGAAGCAAAGGTGCGCAGAAAGTATTCGGCAAGAACCGGGATGTCGTCGGTTCGATCGCGCAGCGGCGGAAGCTCGATCTTTAGGACCGAAATCCGGAAGTAAAGGTCCTGCCTGAGCGTACCCGCCTGCACCATCTGCTCCAGGCTCCGATTCGTGGCACAAATCACACGCACGTCCAGAGGAACAGGGGCATTCGAGCCCAGACGCTCAAAGCTCCGCTCCTGCAGAACACGCAGTAACTTGGCCTGCAAGGAAAGCGCCAAATCTCCAATTTCATCCAGAAAAATGGTCCCCCCTTGGGCTTCTTCGAATCGCCCCCGGCGGCTATGCGAAGCCCCCGTGAATGCACCTTTTTCGTGGCCAAAGAGTTCGTCTTCAATAAGAGTCTCAGGCAGCGCACACGCAGAAAAAGCCACGAAGGGTTTCAGAGCCCTGGGACTTAGATGGTGAATAGCTCTGGCAACAACTTCCTTGCCGGTTCCACTCTCGCCGCTGATCAGGATTGTCGTGAAGACGCCAGCCACTTTGCGGATAATTTCGTAGACCCGCTCCATTTGCTTGCTGTTCCCGATCAGCCCGTCAACACGCTGTACCGAAATCAGTTTGCGCACCGCACTCAAGTCGCGGGACAACACCATTCGGCTGTGAGCGCGATCCAAGGCGAATTTCAGTGTCCGGACATCAAGAGGCTGGAGGAAGAAGTCCCATACACCCTGTCTCATGGCCTCTATCGCGATCTCACGTCGCCCATCCCAACTGAACCCCAACACCGGAGGTGAGACTTCCAACTCCTGGGACTCTTTCAATAACTCCAGACAGCCCGAATGATCGGTACGACTGGGCTGATCCCAGTTAAGCAAAACAACGTCAATCCCGCCAGAATGCAGGAATCGGGTTGCCTCTTCAACGCTTGCGGCGTGCAAAAGCCTGTATCCTGGGCCCAATACGTTTCCCAGGGTTGCTCCGAAGGCCTCGTCCGAATCGACAAAAAGAACTCGCTTGCTCGGTGTGTTCTGTTGTTCCATTGTCAATAGCATTTTCTCCACCTAGTTTATATTGACCAAAAGGTGCCCAGCAACAAACTCAATGTCGTCATCGCTGTTTGGCATGTCAGGTCCCACCGATAAAGCTGGCGGTCTTGAGGCCTTTAGCCTCCCACCGCGCCCGTCTTGGGGCAAGGGCACGAAAGTACTACCCCTCCTCGTCAAACGCGATGAGGGAAAAGGAGAAAACGCAGTGTATCCTTTTGTACAAAATCGCCACCGGGGATTCCCTGACACTGCCCAAGGCTCCCTCTCCTCGGGGTGTGGTCACGATTGTTATAAGTGGAGTTCCGGACATGCAGCTACCCGCATGCCGAATGGAACACATACAATCCTAACGCCAGGACGCCGGCTGTCAAGAACCAGTCCGTCAATAACTGCCGCACACACCCCTCGAAGTTCGAGGGTCTTTAACCGGGACGACTCGTGTAAACAGATGGTAGCAGTTCAAATCCTAGTAATGATACTGTCCTCACTCACATGCCAGGTGCAAGAACTTCTTCAATTCGTTATGACCGGATTAGCTACCCCGGCCGCAGAGGGCTGTGACGGGTTCATTTCGTCGGACGTTTCTGTAGATACACGCCATGGGGGTCTCCCAATTGGGGCCCATTTCTTCTCGTAAGGTTGGTTGGTAGGTCAATTGCTTCCAAAGAAAGCGGAGTATACTCTTCACGTAATGGATGGCGTGTACAAAACCGAAGTTGAGACCGCGACATCGGAACTGCCGCTCCCTCCCTCTAGTCCTTCCCCAGCCGCTCCCATCCCTGGCAAATGGACCATGGCGGTGCGTCGAATAATCTCCTTCCCTGCTCTCCTGGGGGCTCTGCTGGTCACGACAGTTTTCGCGATGGGTCGCAATGGACTCTCAGATCCCGATATTTGGTTCCACTTGCTCAACGCTGAATACCTCGTCAAGACTCACAAGTTACCTCATGTCGAGATGTACTCCTTTACGGCTGGCGGTTCGCCGTGGATGAATCACGAATATCTTGCCGAGGTTCCTTACTACCTTGCGTGGCGCGCCTTCGCCCTGGTCGGCATCAAAGCCCTCTCTCTGCTACTCCCGGCCCTGATTTTCCTTGGGCTGCTTTACATTTGCTGGAAAGAAAGTGGCAACATCAAGGCGTCGGCCCTTGCATGCTACTTTGCAGTTTTTCTCGGGGTTGTTACATTCGGACCTCGCACGATCTGGTTTGGATACGCCTACCTCGTATTGCTCCTGATCGTGCTGCAGCGCTTCCGATTGCAGGGGAAGGCACCCTTGTGGCTTCTGCCTCCCCTCTTTTGCCTCTGGATCAATACGCACGGCTCCTGGTCGTTGGGGCTGATTGTCTTCGGGATCATCATTGCCGGAGGTCTGATCGAAGGGCGATGGGGCAGGATTGAGGCAGTTCGCTGGTCCACGGTCCAACTTCGCAAGCTTCTATTGACGATGGGGGCATGTATTGTCGCCCTCTTTATCAACCCCTACGGATATCGCCTCGTCTTTTATCCTTTCGACCTGGCCTTCCGCCAAAAGCTGAACATCGCTCATGTCGAGGAGTGGGTCTCCGTGGATTTCCATAGTGCGCGTGGGAAGGTCGTCCTTATACTCCTAGTGGGCCTAATTCTGGCAGCCTTGCTCAGCCAGTACCGTTGGAAGCTATACGAACTCGGCTTGGTTCTGTTTGGGCTTTACTCAGGGATGACGTACATTCGCTTTCTGATGCTGGCAGCGCTCCTGATCGCGCCGCTGCTGGCGAAGCTCCTTCGTTTCGTACCCCCGTACCGGCCCGAAATCGACAAGCCCGTCCTGAACGCTCTGCTCATGGCGGTGATGCTGGCATTCATTATTCGTGGGTTTCCCTCCTCGGCACAAATGCAGCAGTCCATTGAGAAGGACTACCCAGCGGATATTCTTCCCTACCTGAAATCACACGAACTTTCGGGGCGAGTTCTGAATTTCTACTCATGGGGCGCGTATCTATGTTGGAACGACCGTAACTTCAAGGATTTCATCGACAGCCGGGCCGACATTTTCGTTTATGCGGGGGTTTTCAAGGATTATATCGACCTCCTTGGTTTAGAGAACACGACCGCCATCTTAGATAAGTACAGGATACAGTACGTTTTGTTTAGACCGAAGGAATTAGTCAGCGTGCTCTTGCGGCACGACCGCAATTGGAAAGTGGTTTTCAGCGGGCCTACCAGCTTGATGTTCGAGAGGGTTGGTGATCTTCCTCCGACAGAGGTCAGAAAGCTTGTCCCTCCTGAGACTCTGAAGGCGTGGTAGACAGATGATCGGGTCCTGGATTCGATGGTGCTCGGACAAGGAGCTCTTGTCCCCAGGTCAGGATGAGCCCCGTGCGAGGGCAGTCCGAAAAACCTGAGTGATCGAGAGGGTCCAATTAGAATCGCAACCAACCCGGGCGCAAGCTGAGGGGCGAACACGCACCCTCGGATGGCGTTCACATGCTGCCTAACCGCAAGCTTGATCGGTTACTGATCTTGATTGTGCCCGCAGCGTTGTTCGTTTATCTTTCCACTCGGCCCCATGTTCGGCTCCGTGCGGATATGCCGCCGCAGTTTGTGGATATTCCAGCATCCGCAGGCGCCAAGCAGCGGGAGGCGGAGGAACGGCTTGCGCGGGAGTACTGGAGTTGCGCATTGACAGTCATTCAGTGGAAGTACACGTATGGCTTACGATTGCCGGACTCGCCACCAGAGCAATTCCAGCCCAGCACACAGTTGGCTCATGGCTCTGAACCGATTTCCTCTTCCAGGGTCCGCTACTGGCATCGGCTCCAAGGGGTCTGGCTCCAGCCCTCTTCCTGGGTGACTTCGCAAACGTGGAGCACCGATTGGCTCACCACGTCCATCGCCAAGACCCTGAATTGGTTTGACAGCTATTTTAGGGATTGGATCCGGCGCGGGTAAGAAACTCTGCTTGTCTCACCGGCCATATGGTGGCGAACAGCCCATGACCAAGGAGACATCGGGTATAAGGTTCCGCTCAAGAAAACAGTTGAATCAGGCACAGCAGGTTTTCGGCCTGTGGGGGCTAATCACCCTGCGGAAGACAGCCCCCGTGGTTCCGGGAACAGTGACGAAAGTTTGACAGCAACACTGGGACGAAGCGCAGACCCTGTGAATGGACAACCTGGCTTCCCGCTGCCGAAAAGTCCCAAGCCCAAGTGAGCGCTATGCCACTCAGAATATTACCAAGCAAGCAGGAAGAATGGACCCAGAATGCTCAAGAGACCGAGCTCTCCGGATCGGGCGCCAAGGAAGCGGCGTGCAATCGATCCGGAACTCTAATGGACAAGCTCCGAGTAATCCTGCGCGTGGGATTCTCTTTTCCTGTCATGCTGGCGGCATGGAATGTCTTGGCCGTAGTCCTCCTGGCGGAGCGGAATCTGCCGGATGTAGACATCTGGTGGCACCTTCGGAACGCCCAATACCTGTTCAGCCGTCATCAATTGCCCAACATCGATACGTACACCTTCACCGTCGCCGGTCAACCCTGGATGAATCACGAATGGCTTGGGGAGATTCCCTATTATCTGGCTTGGCGGGCGTTCGGCCTCGAGGGTGTTGAGATTCTAATGCTGCTTCTGCTGGAAGCAATTTTCCTCGGTGTCCTCCTCTTGTGTTACCAGAGGAGCCGCCATATCAAAGCTTCCGTCCTAGCTTGCTGGTTGGCCGTGCTTTGGGCGACGGCTAACTTTGCGCCTCGTACAATTCTGTTTGGGTACGCATACCTGGTTATTCTTCTTGCCATTCTCGAGCGGTTCCGATCGAAAGGCCGAGCCCCCCTGTGGGCGCTGCCGCTTTTGTTTTGTCTTTGGGTCAATACTCACGGCTCATGGTCGCTTGGCATCATTGTCTTGGGCATTTTGCTCGCTTCCGGTGTTGTCGATGGCGAGTGGGGCAAGCTCAAAGCCAGCCGCTGGTCGCCGCGGCAATTGCGCCAACTGCTCGTGGCATTCGCTGCCTCATGCGCTGCGTTGTTCGTGAATCCTTACGGTTACCGCCTCGTCACATATCCTCTTGATATGGCCTTCCGTCAGCCGCTCGTCGTCGCTATGCTTCAAGAATGGCGCACGGTGGATTTTCACGGGCCCAGAGGAAAAGTCGTGCTGGTCGTGCTGGCAGGCTTGTTCTGCTCGGCGCTTGCGACCCGGTATCAGTGGAGGCTTTCAGACCTGCTTTTGGTGCTTTTTGGATTCTACATGGGTCTCAGCTACGAGCGTTTCCTTTTCCTTGCCGGCATCATCGTGGCGCCCGTCCTCGCCGAGATGCTCTATTTCGTGCCGCCTTATCGCCCGGAAATCGATAAGCGATGGCTCAACGCCGCGATTATCACTGCCATCCTGGCGATTCTGGTGTACCAGTTCCCCGGCCACGCTCAACTCGAGAGGCAGGTCGCGGAGCATTACCCTGCTGAAGTTCTGCCCTATCTCGAATCCCATGAACTTTCAGGGAACATGCTGAACTTCTATGACTGGGGCGGCTATCTGGGATGGAAGGATCCCGAACTCAAACTCTTCGTGGATAGTCGCGTGGACATATTCGAGCGCGCCGGGGTGCTTGATGACTATGCGCAAGTCCAGACTCTGGCCGCTCCCATGCGCCTTCTCGATAAGTACCAGATCCGCTATGTTCTCTTTCCAACGGAGCAACCTCTGACGTACTTGCTCAAACGTGATCCGAACTGGAGCGTCATCTTCAGCGGCCCCATCAGCACCTTGCTCGAGAGGCTGGGTCCGCTGTCATTCGGCGAGCGCGCACAAAAAATCAATCGAGAGGAGTGATCAAATCCTTACGCACCTATTTCCAAGCTCAGCAGAGAGTACTATACGCGATCACTTGTTTACCGACCTCTTCCCCCGGCATCCTGGGAAGCTCGTTCCGGTGCCTCAGCCAAGTGCAGATCTCGGAGAGTGTGCGCTGACTCAAATGAGCCGGTAAATGCCGGGTCAATGCCAAGGAACGCGTCCTTGGCATGTCTGGGCCGGGGCCCAATAAGACCGGCGCGACAAGCCGGCAGCAGGGTGAAACTGCGTTATTATGGAGGCCCGCGCCAACCGCGTTCAGGAGGGCCCGAGTCGCGCGCCCGGGCGCACCGCGATGAGCGAGGCTGCAACCATTGAAAAACCGCTGACCAAAGGAACTGTTCTGTCTGTGCGATCCCTCAGACGGGCAGCCGGTAATCTGCACTGGGTCGCGACTGCCATCCTCGCTGCGGCGCTTGCCCCCGCTTTCCACCTGGCGAAATTACCGATACGTATCAACTGGTCTCTGCTCTTGTCCGCCTACTGCCTTCGCCTTGGGACCCGATCGATCATCGCTGCCAGCCTCTTGTATGTCATCGCCTTTCCATTGCGGGAGACCTTGTTACTGGTCTGGCAACACTACTGCGCGCAAAAGCCCAGGTTCATCGTTCTGGCTTTATTCGCGGGCGCCATGTTCTGGGAGTTCGGCTGGTGCATCGGCCTAATCCTGATCCTTGATACGGTGGTGTTCCTGGAGTTCTTTGACCGCATCGGCGGCGACCCCGTCAAGCTGGGGCGCGCAGCACGTGATCTCTTGGCCCCTGCCGCCTACTTGTTTACCGGATTAGTGCTGGTGTTCTGTTACAACGACCTCATCGCCAGCCTGAAATTCGCAGGGAGCTATGACGCGGCCTTCAACAACCTTGACGCAATCCTGCTCCGCGGTTGGACGGTGTCGCAGCTTGCCCATGCCGCCATGCGATGGCTTCCCTGGTGGGACTTCCGTTTCCTTGAGTTTGTCTATTTCGGGATGTTCGCTCAAATCGGAGCGGCTCTCGCCATAACGACGCTCTTCTTCGGCAAGAAGCGTGCCCTGGCGTTCGTCGGCACCATGGTAACCGCGTATTATTTGGCGCTGATATTGTTTTTCCTCTGGCCCAGTATGGGTCCCTTTGCCATCTGTCCGGCCCATTTTTCCAGGCTTCCGGGCACGCTCGAAATGTACAGCATTCAGAAGACATTCCTCCTCAAAGCACGCCTCCTTTCGACCCACAGGCTGGAGCTGGTGATCGATACGGACTACTACATTGGTTTCCCCTGCATGCACATTGCCCAGCCGCTGATCGTCCTGTGGTTCCTGCGGAAGTGGAAGCGAATCACCATGGCGCTTCTTGCGTTTGATGCCGTCATAGTGTTGGCGATCTTCCTGTTGGAACAGCATTACGTGGTGGACCTGCTGGGTGGTGTCGTGGTAGCGATTCTCGCGATCGCGTTGGTCTACCCAATGACTTCAGAGAATAAGACACAGCACCTGACAACCTCGCAATATGAGGCCAGAAAAAATTGACCTGACGCTCCAAAGCGCGATACTTCAAGAAGCTGATCGCCAGACGCGTGTGCGCTCGTCGGAGCGCCCTCCTGGCACAAACGATGTTCGAAAAGGTAAGGCCAGGACAAAGGAGAGATAGAGCTGCCGTGAGGAATGGATGTCTATGCCTGTAACCCCTGCCACAACCGAATCCGTGGCAGGCCCCAAGATCGAGATCGGATTCAACGAAAACGGGGCGCTGTTTCTTGGTGTCGCAGTTCTTCTCTTGGGGGCTGTTCTCTGGGCTGCCACGGGCCCCCGCACGGGTGCTTCTGGCTGCAAGGCAGTTTCCGGGGCAAGGGAGGCCCGCTTTACGCCTGGTGCTCGCCACCGCGCTCGTGCTCTTGTGGATTTCGCCCATTTATTTCGCTTTGGTGGCTTGGCATGGCCTCTACCTGATGTCCCCCATTCTCTTGGTTTTCGCCGTCTCGATGCTCTACCTGGCCCAAGGCCCCGCCTCAGGAATCCTGGCCGGAGGCACGCCTGCGCCGGTACAGTAACAACTCCTTGACCGGCGAGCATCGAGCATGGTTAACTCGCGGCTCATAAGGGAAGGCGGCTGCTATGATCAATGGGAAGCGGGTCGCGGTTGTGATGCCCGCCTACAATGCGGAGAAAACGCTGCAGCAGACGGTCCGGGAAATGCCTGAGGCCGTGGATTTCAAGATTCTGGTGGATGATGGCAGCACGGATCGAACCGTTCCCATGGCCGAGAGCCTGGGGCTGAAGGTGTTCACCCATGACCGGAACTACGGTTACGGCCGGAACCAGCAGACCTGCTACCGCGAAGCGCTGGCCGCGGGCGCGGATGTGGTGGTGATGGTGCACCCCGACTACCAGTACACACCATTACTGGCCACCGCGATGGCCGGGATGGTGGCCTCCGGGGTTTACGACGTCGTTCTCGGCTCGAGGATCCTGGGGGGTGGGGCGTTGAAGGGCGGTATGCCACTTTACAAGTACCTCGCCAATCGGTTTCTCACCGCTTTTCAAAACCTCTTCACAGGAGCCAAGCTCTCCGAATATCACACCGGCTTCAGGGCTTTTACCAGCGATGTGCTGCGCGCCCTGCCCCTGCTCGAGAACTCGGATGATTTCGTCTTTGACAACGAAGTGCTGGCGCAGTGCATTTATTTCGGCTACCGCATCGGGGAAATCTCCTGCCCGACAAAGTATTTCGAAGAGGCCTCTTCCGTTAATTTTGGGCGCAGCGTGAAATACGGTTTCGGCGTTCTCGCCACCACACTCAAGCTTTGGCTGCAGCGCCTCGGCCTCGTGCACCTGCGGCTCTTCAGCCCCACCGGTCGGAAACTCGATCTGGGTTACTATCGCGAGCGGAAGGACGCCCCCAC
>Ga0074046_10004890_pt1 | contig 10816 bp, 8 predicted proteins | sample BogForMeECP23OM3_FD_94441 | JGI IMG/M metagenome (GOLD analysis project Ga0074046, IMG submission 94441) | Bog forest soil microbial communities from Calvert Island, British Columbia, Canada - Bog Forest MetaG ECP23OM3 | ecosystem: Environmental > Terrestrial > Soil > Wetlands ...
GATCTTGAAGATTTGGAAAGCAAGATCACCAGTAAAACCAAACTGATAGTCGTAATCAATCCAAATAATCCATGTGGGTCAGTATTACCTAGATCAGATCTCACACGGATCCTTGAATTGGCCACCGCCCACAATGTTCCAGTTGCCGCGGACGAGATCTACGACAGAATCGTTTACGAAGGCTCATTCTCTAGCCTCGCGTCGTTAGCCAAAGATGCTTCTGTAATTGGGCTTAACGGTTTCTCAAAAGCGTACCTTATGACTGGATGGAGATTAGGATACATGTACATTCAGGATCCGGAAGAAAGGCTGAAGAACGTGTGGGAGGGAATACAGCGCCTTTCTCGACTACGGCTTTGCGCGAGTACCCCTGTGCAATTGGCCGGAGTGGAAGCGCTTCGTGGACCACAACATCACGTTGACGAAATGGTTTCAACATTGAGAAAACGCCGAGATCTTGCTTGGAAGAGAATTAATGAAATTCCAGGATTGAATTTGGCCAAGCCGGCAGGAGCATTCTATATTTTTCCGAAGATAAGGTGGATTGGATCAAAATGGAAGAATGATGAGGAGTTCGTAACAGAGCTTCTGAAGGAGACTGGAGTACTCGTGGTCCATGGTTCAGGATTCGACTCAGTTTACGGGAAAGATCACTTCCGTGCAGTATTCCTCCCACCCGAACCCAAATTGGAAGAGGCCTTAGCCGCTATCGAACAGTTCATGAAAGCGCACGAACCGTAACTTAGGAACCTGTAAAGTTTTAATGGGCGGATACAGAACAAGCGTCAGTGATCATGGTAATGTCTGAAGGAACTGACGAGCGTCCAGCGGGTTTAATGTATGAATGTATTAGCTGCGGTAAGCAACTGACTGCAGATCAGCTGTCCATGACTCCTGAAATTAAATGCCCCTACTGCGGATATCGCGTACTCAGAAAGTCTCGCCCGCCAATCGTTAAGCGCATTAAAGCACGATAGATTAAATCGGTCTAAACTTGTGATTTGCCACAAGTTGGACAAAAATCGGGCGAATCTTTTAGCAGACCACCACAGAATCGACACTTAAGAAAAACCGGCTTCGCCATAGCACGCGATGATGATCGCTCCCAGACACTGCCTATCTTTTGCTTCTTTTCAATTCTCTTACCAAAAAATACTGCAAGTTCAAGAAGAACAGCCATAGGCACGAAAAGCGCTATGTCCGCTATCGGCCCACCGTCCGGTGTTATGACCGCACACAAGATGTAAAGTACCGCGTAAATGTAGCGCCGTCTCGTAGTCACAGCGCTAGTTCTGATTATTCCGAACTTCACTAACAGAACGAAGAAGACTGGCATAGTGAACGAAAAACCGGCAGTTAAAATCGTTATGAAAACTAGGTTGTAGAAATCCATGACATAGATTATTGACATGGCGCCGGTCAAACGGAAGAACGGTATCATCGCCCAAAGCATGAATGGGGCTAAGACCTTGTAACCAAAAACGGCGCCAATTAGGAATAGGATTGTGAAGGATATTATGAACGGGTACATCGCCTTCCGCTCTTCAGGATAGAGTGCTGGGTCGATGAATCGGAAGACCTCATACGCGATTACCGGAGAACTCGTCGCGATTCCCAGAAGGAGCGAAGCAATCATGTAAATTTCAAGTGGAGCCGTAAATTCTCCGGCAATCAACTGTACGCCTTGAGGAAGGACGTCTTTCGTGATCTGATTCAAAACCAGCGCGATTAACGGGTTATAGAAAGTGAATGGGTCTCGAAGAAAAGAGGATAAATGGGCGGGTACTACCATGAAAATTGTTGTAGTTACTAGGAGTGAATAGATAACGACCTTAAGTCTAGCAGCGAGTTCGTTCAGGTGTTCCCAGATGGTGCCCGCCTCGCCGCGACCAGTTTCACCCATGAAGACGCACCGACATCAGCGCATGATCAACTTCATTATTCGGGTCGAGTAGGAATTACTACTTTTCTGACTCGCAGCAGAAACCTGTTTTTAATTAGGACTAGGCCATTGCGGCAATGATTCGTTCTTCCTCACTTACTTCTTAGTTGATCTTTCCGCGATTTCTTTGGCTATTTCTTCTTTCGTTTTTCCTTCAGTCGATATGCCAAGGCTCTTAGCTGCTACGATCAACGGATCAGTCGATGCGGTTTCTGACGTGGTTGGAGTAGTGGGGGCTGTAGTTTCAGAAGCTGTGGCGGAAGCTTCCTTCGTAGCCTTATCAAACTCCTTCTTCGCTAGGCCTATGGAACGAGCTAGCTCTGGGAGTTTTTGTGGTCCCCAAATGAAAATTACTAGTATGACTCCAATGACGATTAACCATTCATAGCCGACTAATGCCAACGATTTTCACGTAGAAATGTTGCATACCGCCGGATATAAGAGTGCTCAGAATGCATCTTGCGGAATGCATTTAAGGGTGCTAAGTTTGGCGGCTAATCGAACAAGTGCCTGAATACCGGGTGGCATGAATGTTTCTTGACGATTCAGTTCAAGAAACACTATGCGTTGAGTTAGCGCGCACGTCTGTTAATTGTCGTACAGAGTATGTGCATCGAGGCTTCTCGCAATGACTTCCTTCAGCCTCTTTGAAATTTTCCTAGACCTAGCCTATTCCTGGACTAGGATGTTCATAGCATTGCTGCTCAGTATCTTATTCAGTCTAACCGTAGGGATACTTGCGGCGCGAAACAAACGAGCAGAAGCAGTAATCGTACCGCTGTTAGATGTTTTTCAATCTATTCCAATCCTGGGCTTCTTCCCGATCGTCATACTCGGCGTGATCGCCATTATCCCATCTCAGATCGGAGTCGATCTGTCAGTTATTCTTTTGATCTTCACAAGTTTAGCTTGGAACATCACGTTTGGTGTGTACGAGGCTGTTAAATCGATCCCGCATGACTACATTGAGCTCTCGCTCATGCCAGACGTCGGTTCATGGCGAAGAATAACCAATCTCTACATACCCGCTTCCATAAGCAGGATCGTGTACAACACTGAGACTTCTTGGGCCGTCGGTCTATTCTATCTTATCTCGAGCGAGATATTGACTCTTGGGAAAAGCTCGTACACCGTCACTCACGGTATCGGTGTGGCGATAATTACATTCGCAAGCGCAAACGACTGGACTGGCTACACTTACTCGATCATCTCCCTGTTGGTTGCTGTCGTGATCTGGCAATTCGTTTTCTTACGTGAATTTGCTCTTTGGTCTGAACGTTACAAGTTTGTTGAAGAACCGAGAGGCGTTCGGCAAGATCCGTTGATGCGTTTCTATTCTTGGATGACCCACAAATCAATCTCTAAACTCTTCTTATATTCGCACTCGCGAGGGGTTACAAAGTTCTCATCAACCTTCTATCGGTTCAAAGATGGAATAAAATATTCAATCGTAATTCTGCTTGCGATCTTCATAGCGTTTGAGCTTGGGGCTTCATGGAACCTCAACATCGGTTTCCCGACACAGATACCGACTTTGGCCAGCATTCTTTCAACTGAAAAAAATGTCATCGTCTCGCTTGCATATTCGTTCGTCCGCATATGGTATGTCTACTTCTTTTGTGTCATGGTAGGAGTGCCTCTTGGCATCGGAGTTTCTCTTAACTCTAAACTCTATGACGGTCTCACACCGGTAATCGAAACTATCGCATCGGTGCCTGCTCCTGCTCTGCTTCCAGCTATTGCTCTTGTTACGCATCAAGGCGAACTGGTTGCAGCGATTATAATTTTTCTTGGTATGATATGGTACATTGTGTTCAACGTGATGGCGGGAATCCGCTCCTTGCCAGCCGAATTGTTTGAACTAAGATCCGTCTTTCATATTTCAAGAGTACAAGCATGGCGCGACATATACCTGCCCGCGGCGGCAACTGCCTTCGTATCGGGTTCGATAGTCGCTATCGGAGCAGCTTGGAACACTCTGATTGTAGCGGAATTTTTCATCGTCTCAGGAAGTACACCGATCACCCAAGTTCACGCGGGGATAGGTAAGACTATTGCACTCGCGACGAATCAAGGCGACCTTCTAAGCCTCACCCTAGCGGTTCTCTCAATGACTGCACTTATAGTGACGTTCAATCTGGTCGTATGGAGGCGAGTATATCATTATACAACCAAGAGGTATGCGTATAATCGATGACTCTGATCCGAGGAGAAAATTGGAGATATGTGCCAATGGTAGTACTCAGCTCGAATAACGCCCCGATTAAGTTCGAAGCCAAGGCTGGTCAAGATAGCGTTTCTGGACAGACTCTTCAAGGACCCGTAGTCGATGTCGAGCGAATCAGTCTAGAATTCACGAAAGAGAGAGATCAGTTGCCTGTTCTGGCAGATGTCTCAATGACTGCGTTACAGGACCAATTCGTTTCGATTACTGGACCTTCGGGATGTGGCAAATCATCATTGCTCCGTATCATCGCAGGTTTACACAAGGCAACTTCAGGTACTGTGAAATTCAACGGAACGGAAATTACCCAGCCAAGAAGTGAAATCGCGATGATCTTTCAAAATTTCGTTCTGCTCCCTTGGCGAACTGCCCTCGAGAACGTCATGTTTGCATTGTCTTCCAAGAGGGAATACTCGGAAGACGAGAAGCGGGACAAAGCCACGAAAATGTTGGATCATGTCGGATTAAAGGGATTCGAGAATGTTTTCCCAGGAGAATTATCGGGCGGCATGAAGCAACGAGTCGGCATCGCTAGGGCCCTGGCCTTGGAACCGGAAGTCCTATTGATGGATGAGCCCTTCAGCTCACTGGATGACTTGACTGCGGGTCTTCTGAGGAAAGAGGTCTACTCGCTTCTCATAAATCCATCATCATCTATCCAAGCTGTTATCATGGTAAGTCATAACGTCGAAGAAGTTGTGGAGCTGTCCGACAAGGTTATAGTGCTATCGCAACGTCCCGCCCATGTAGTTGGAGAAGTGAACATCACCTTGCCGAGACCACGGGATCGAAAATCACCCGATTTTTACACTTGGATGGACAAAATATATTCCCTATTGGCATAATGTAGTGTGGCGTGCGCTAAGTTGACTGTGAAAACAGGTTCAAGCCCGGAAACGAAGAGAACGAATCTTCTCGCGATGCCCGCCAACGTACGGGCCGGTCAAATTATTGGCCTAGTGGAAGTGACGGGTGGTTTAGGATCCCCGATAGACGTTAGCAAACTTGCATACGAGTTCGGAGACGACATCTCAACACTCCTGCCGATACTCGATGCAGGCGAAATGTTAGGCCTCGTAAAAATCGAAAGAGGCAACGTTAACCAAACCGATTTTGGCCTCAAATTTCAGAGGACCTCGAAACATAAAATCCGTCTGCTCAAAGACCAGCTCTTGAAAATAGAGCCGTTCAAAACGGCCGTCGAGATGGTTTCAAAGCAAGGATCGGTTTCCGCCGCTGAAGTGGCAGATGCTTTAGCCCGGAAGAAGGTGCGTTGGCATCACGAGCATGAAGTAAACGAAACCTTGGTTAATGGGCTACTCATACACTGGGCGATATACGCCGGTATTCTGAGCTATAAGTCAGAGAGATTCGAAAAAGCCACTTGAATCAATTCATCTCAAAACATTTTCTGTCCGACAAATTTGAAACCATAATGGTAAGCTGCAACTCCTGTAATCGGCACATCTAGCCACGACGTCACAATTCTCGTCAAAATGGCGGCGGATGCTCCGATCGCTACGGGAACGCCGAAGAGAGCTAGCGTAGTTGTAACTGCTGCCTCAAAGATTCCGATCATACCCGGAACCGCGATAGGCGTCATTTGAATCATCTTTCCTATTGCCATCGTTATAACCACGATCCAGATCGACACGGTCGTCCCAAGTGCAGCAAGGACTATCCACAAGAAAACGACGGAGCACCCCCAGTCACACATGCTCGCAGCAAAGGACGCTAGCATATGGCCGGGTGTGACGAGCATGCGGCGAAAACTTGACTTGTAATCCGATAGGAATTGGTCGGCTTTCCCATCGATTGAAGCATTCTTCTGAACTAACTTCAGTATTGGTTGTCCTAACCGTAACAGCCAATCCAGTAGCGGGTGAAAAATTCTTGGGAACAATGAAATAGAGAGTAGGAGGATTAGTCCAACTATTGCAATTATTGGAAGGGCGCTTATTTCATAGACTACATTCGAATTCATCCTCCCCTCAACTACCAGTGCGATGAAAGCGATCGCCATACTCACGAGGAACCCGACAATGTAGAGAATCCTGTGAAGAATTACCGTTGCAGTGGTCTCTCCCAATTTCATTTTAGCCGCCTTCGAACCGAGAATGCAACGCGTGGCTTCAAGAAAGACGCCACTAGGCATAGTATAACTGGCGAAGATACTCGCGAATGTAATCCCCTGGCATGTTAGAAAACGGAGCCGATGTCCAGTCGCCAGTATGAGGACATACCATGCGGTAGCATAGAAAACGAACCCCAAAAGTTCGATTCCTGCAAGGCCAACAATCACTAGTGGATTAACGCTTAGAAGAATTCTGATGACCGACTCAACGCCAACATAGTAGATGAACCCGACGAGAACTGCGACCCCGAAAACTAAACCGAGCACTTTAGTCAGCGTTCTTCTGTTAATCTATTGCACCTCCAGCAGACGAGGTCTTACGTTTGAGCGAACGTGATTCACCCTTATATTCATGAAGCGTCGCGAATGGCGAATTGAATCCAACGCGTGTGGTAGCTGTGGCTGAGACACTAAGATACGACATAATCATCGTAGGCTCGGGGATAGCAGGACTGCGAGCGGCAATAGAAGCTGCTCGCGTTTCAAACGGTAAAGCGACGATCGCTGTCATCACCAAAGTTCAGGCCATGCGGTCCCATTCCGTTTCAGCTGAAGGAGGTACCGCGGCGGTTCTATATGTTGACAAAGGAGACACACTTGAATCTCACATTTACGACACCATCAAGGGTAGTGATTTCCTAGCTGATCAAGACGCAGTTGAATTCTTCGTCAATTCGATGCCCGCGCAGATCTACCAACTTGAACATTGGGGAATGCCTTGGTCAAGAACTGAAGATGGACGAATCGCCCAACGAAACTTCGGAGGATACAGTTTTCCACGAGCAACTCTTGCCGGAGACCGCGTCGGATTTTTTGAGATGCAGACACTTTACGACACGTCACGTAAGTTCGATAACATACATTTCTATCAAGAATGGTATGCGACCTCACTTATCGTAGAAGACGGCGTCTTCACAGGAATAACAGCGATCGATCTCAAGTCTGGCGGCTTTCACGTTTTTAGTGCAAAGGCCGGAATAATCGCGACCGGAGGAGCCGGTAGATTATATCGATTCGCAACGTACGGCTACTCCTCAACCCCTGACGGGCTTTCCCTAGCATACCGCGCCGGCGCGCCTGTGGAAGATATGGAATTCGTTCAATTCCATCCCACCGGCTTGATCCCTTCAGGAGTGCTGATAACAGAAGGGGCGCGCGGAGATGGAGCCATACTGATCAACGGCAAGGGCGAGCGTTTCATGAAAAAATATGCGCCAGAAAAACTTGAACTAGCATCTCGCGACGTTGTCTCTCGTGCTATCATTACTGAAATCCAAGAAGGACGCGGATTGCACGATAACGTTGCAGATATGGATTATGTGTTGATCGACCTCCGCCAGTTAGGAGCAGAGAAAATAAAAGAGCGCCTATCTGGAATAAGAGAGATCGCGATCAAGTTTCGAGGAATCGATCCAATTACTGAACCGCTGCCAATACGTCCGGTATGTCACTACATGATGGGAGGTATCAGAACGAACATAAACGCGGAAACACCTCTAACCGGACTATGGTCCGCAGGAGAAGCTGCATGCGTCAGCATCAACGGCGCAAACCGGTTGGGAGCGAACTCAACATCGGAATGCCTAGTGTTCGGCGCTCAAGCAGGCGCTGGGGCCGCAAAATACGTGATGACCAAATCGTTCCAAGAACCCTCTAAAGAATCAATTCAGCGAGAAGAAAAAAGAATCTTCGATAAAATATTACATGGCGTAGGCGGCGAGAATCCATATGACCTTCAAAATGAAGCGCAGTCGATTATGGACAAATACGCTTACGTATACCGAACCGGTGACCGACTCCAAACCGGGTTGAAAGAACTCAGAGAACTGCGTAAGAGATCATGGATGCACGTTGATGACACGTCAAAGGAGTACAACACTAACTTCATAAACGTTCTAGAGCTCGAAGCGATGTTCGACATGGCGGAAGTAATTCTAGTTGGAGCCTTAGCTCGAACCGAGTCAAGAGGCGCCCATGCACGCATTGATTATCCTAAACGAAATGACGAGCAGTGGTTGAAACACACCCTAGCATACTATAGCAGTGATGGGCCAAGACTAGATTACGCGCTGGTAACAATTACTAAATACAAACCAGCAGAACGACACTACTGAGAGACGTGTGAGATGCAGACTCAACAGGCTCTTGTACCTACGGAGCATGTGGAACTCCGCGTTTTCCGCGCCAACCCAGCCGAAGCCTCATCTTCCCATTTCTCCTCCTACAACATACCCTTGGAACCAGGCATGACTGTGCTCAGCGCCTTGCTCTACGCAAAAGAGAAACTTGACCATTCTATAGCGATCAGGTTCTCATGTAGAATGGCATCGTGCGGATCATGCGGGATGAAGATCAACTCGCTTCCCAGACTCGCATGTTACACCCAAGTAAAGGATCTGCCAAAAGGACCGGTTACTGTCGAACCGCTTGACCACTACCCTCTCGTGCGAGACCTAGTAACCGACTTCGATGGTTTCTTCGGCAAACATCTTAGCATATCACCGTTCCTGATCAGACGAGATACCCAAGAACAGGAAACGTCGGAGTCCGAGTACAGACAAAGTGTACATGAATTGGATGATTATCTACAATTCGCCTACTGCATCAAATGCGGACTCTGCAACGCGGCATGCCCCACGCTAGCAGCGGACCCACATTTCATTGGACCACAAGCCTTGGGACAAGCGTACCGTTACGTGGCCGACTCACGTGACGAGGCCGCTTCTCTTCGCGTGAAAGCGATAGATAATTCCCATGGCATATGGAGATGCCATTTCGCAGGCGCATGCAGCTTCGTATGTCCGAAAGGAGTCGATCCAGCGTTTGGAATCCAGAAGCTTAGACGTATCGTTCTCTCGCATGCTCAGAAGAAAAGCGCGGAATTAATGCAGACCCGCCAGCTAAAATCGTGATCGCACATGGGCGTTGATTCTGCTTTTCTAAGACGAGAAAACACGCTGCTCGATATGGATGTAACATGTTCGACGTGTGGAAGCAAGATCAAAGTTTTCGTTAACGACATGGCTTCGCCAGGGGAAGTATGGCCTTTCTGCGAAGAATGTGGAACATACGTTGACGTCGTCCCAACCGAAACAACCTGATTGCAAACCTTCAGGGCACAACGTTCTTCTAATCTGCCAGGCTAGTGAGCCCTTGAAACCATAGAGGGCTTGTGTTGAGCGAACTGGACAAGTACGATCTCCTATCTGATCTGGGAAAACGACGTGGATACTTTTGGCCGTCATTTGAAATTTATGGAGGCGTAAGCGGCTACGTAGACCTCGGTCCACTCGGGACCAAACTGAAGCGAAAGATAGAGGATCTGTGGCTCAACCTCTTTGTCTATCAACATCGATTCGTAGCTCTAACTACCCCCGTAATAATGCCTGAACGAGTTCTCGAGGCTTCGGGGCACGTTGAACATTTCAAAGACCTCATGGTGACATGCACTAACTGTCGAAAACACTTCAGAGCCGACCTTGCCATATCCGAAGCGATGCCTGGGCGTACAGATATTGCCCTTGAGGCGATGGGACCTCAAGAAATTGACACCTTCATCTCCCAGAACCATATTCTCTGCCCAGAGTGCGGGGGAGCGTTGGGTCCAGCAGAATATTACTCAACCATGTTCAAGACGAATATCGGAGCATACGGTGACATAACCGGATACGGGCGACCAGAAGCCGCTCAAGGGATCTTCACAGACTTCAAACGAGTCTACGAAACAAGCAGAGAAAAACTCCCGATCGGAGTAGCACAAGTCGGCACGGTAATGAGGAATGAGATCTCCCCAAGACAAGGACCTCTACGACTTCGAGAATTTACCATAATGGAAATGGAGATATTCTTTGACCCAAGCGAATCCCACTGCGACTTCTTGAATCGCGTCAAGGACATTGAGCTCCCGCTGCTACTTACGAAGCAACGTGAAGCGGGTGATACGAATCTGACGTACATAAAGGCGATAGACGCCGCTTCGGAAGGCTACGTGAAAACGGAATGGTCAGCATACTTCATGGCTCTATCCATCATCTTCGCCAAGAAACTCGGAGTGCCGTACGAGAAACAGAGATTTGAGGAGAAGCTACCGGCGGAACGGGCGCACTATTCAGCGCAAACCTTTGACCACCAAATATTATTGGATCGATGGGGATGGGTCGAAATTGCCGGTCACGCTTACAGAACTGACTTCGATCTTAATGCGCACATAAAACATTCAGGCATAGACCTGAGTATCTTCAAACCGTACCCTCAACCCATCGAGAAGAAAGCGACTGTTGTAGTCCCCAATGGAGCAGTACTCGGACCAATTCTACGTGAGAAAACCAGCAAAATTGTCAGCGCACTCTCTACAGCAAAACCTGATGAACTCAAGAATTCGTTCGAAAAGTCAGGATACGTTGAGATCGAGGGCTTCAAAATTCTGCCCTCTCACATCAAATTTGAGGAAAGGACTATTCGTGAATCGGGGAGGCGGTTGGTTCCCCATGTGGTGGAACCAAGTTACGGGGCCGAA
>Ga0074046_10004891_pt1 | contig 10815 bp, 6 predicted proteins | sample BogForMeECP23OM3_FD_94441 | JGI IMG/M metagenome (GOLD analysis project Ga0074046, IMG submission 94441) | Bog forest soil microbial communities from Calvert Island, British Columbia, Canada - Bog Forest MetaG ECP23OM3 | ecosystem: Environmental > Terrestrial > Soil > Wetlands ...
TATGGCGACTTCCGAACAACTACCGCGCTCGTAGTTTGGTGTTGCGACAAATGCTTAGATTGTGTTGCATTTGCATTGATTTTGTTGCATTTACACTGCACGCCCATTGTAGGAGACTTGTCCTCTGATATAGGATGCGCGTCAGTTGATTCCTGCCACACCAAAGAGATCACCGATGAAGATGTGCCGTATAGTTCTTCCAACAATAATCGCGCTGGCCGTAACTATGCTGTGCGCGGCTGCCGATCATCCGAAAAAATCTCCGGGTACTTCAACGTACGTCATCACCAACGATGACGGCCTCCTGCACAACTATGTCAGCTTTTACTTGGCTGGAGGCACGCAAGGTGCGCCGACGCTGACCTACCAAAAAGCGGTCGGCACCATTAGCCAGGGCATAGGCGGCGGATTCTTCGCGAGTCCACGGTTGACCTTGCTTCCCGATCCTTCCGCTCAATGTGTGTATGCGTCGAACGCCAATTTCGGAGATATTTCGGCCGTCAATATCCAGACGGAACAGCATGTGGGGAACTTTGCCGGCTCTTCCAACGACTCGGGAACGAGCAACGGCATCGGTTTGGTGATGAACAAGAACTATCTTTACGCCGGCTACACGCTTTCAAATACTATCGCGACCTTTGCGGTCGGAGCCGGTTGCCAACTGTCATTCCTGGGTGACATCACCGTTGCCCCCTTAAACGGTGGCTGGATTGCTGGAATGGCGCTCAACGGAAACATGCTGGTGGTTACTTATATCGACGGCTCGATCCAGTCTTTTAACACCGCGAATGGTATTCCCCTTTCCAATAATGATGAGCAGAATGCGACCGGCTTTGCCGCCGCCTTCTTCCCCGATGGAGTGGATATTACGCAGGACGGCCATTTTGCCATTTTCGGCGATGCTGCTGTTCCCACTACGGTTGAAGTCTCCGATTTGTCCTCGGGCAAACTCGCTCCTACTGTTCAATACACGATAGGCGTGGGGACGAACGCGGTGGGACCGGGCCTCAACTCTGCCACGGTTCGGCTAAGCCCCGATGAGAGTCTGCTGTACATCGGCAACAGCCAGAGTCCAGTTGTGACTGCTGCGTTCTTCAACAAGACTACGGGCAAAGTTACGCCGGGTTGCGCCTCGCAACCGTTGAGCGGCTTTTACAACCCTTGGACCTATATCGGAGCTCTGGCAACGCGGGATACGACTGGCACGGGCGGGGTTTTGTACGCTGCCGAGTTTCCTGGTTCAATCGCGATTATTACCGTGACATCCAACGGCACCACCTGCACGCTGGCGGAATCTCCGGCTTCCCCAGCGCCTGACGACTTCAGCTCAGGACTGCTGTCGATTCAGACATTTCCACCGCGACCGTTTTAGCGGTTGCGTGAGGAACAGGGCGCCGAGCATAGACACAAAAAACGTCAGGGAGTAGGGAATGCGCACAATGTTTCGAGCAGTTTTGGTTCTTGCCATTTGTGGAGTTGCAGTCATGAGTGCTTCGGCGCAGCAGATCTGTCCGCCGCGCCCGCTGCCCGGTAGTCTGGTGGTTAACCCACTGGACTTGTACAGCCAAGACGGTACGTTGACCGTCAATTTTACTCTGCAAAATCAGTTTGGCTCTGACGGATTCATGCACTACTGCTACGTGTACCTGTATCAGGGGCAGCAGGTCGAAGCTCCCACGCTGCGCCTCAATCCCGGTGACCAGCTCGTTCTGAACCTGACCGACAACATTCAGTCGCCCTACGAAAAGTCCCCAAAGAAATCGCAGATGCATATGCGGGTTCCGGGAAGGCCGGGCGCCAAGCCCTCGGACGATTGCAACGGCGGCATGGTGATAGGCGGTTCCACCAACCTGCACTTTCACGGCTTGAATATCCCGCCTGTCTGCCACCAGGACGATGTGGTTTACACCCTGATCCAATCCGGCGATCCGCCTTTCCAGTACAACTTCCAAGTCCCTGCAAACGACAATCCTGGAATGTACTGGTACCATCCCCACGCACACGGTAACACTACGACTCAAGTGGACGGCGGAGCGGCGGGCGCCATCTTTATCGAAGGAACAATTCCAGGGACGCAGGGGTTGCCCGAGCGCGTGATGGTCATTCGGCAGCAGTTTAAGAACCCTAATTCCTGGCTGCCCGGTCCCAATCAGCTCACCGTCAACTATCAACCGGCAATTTTTCCCAACGCGCCGTCACCCTATATCAACGTCACCTATGGCCAGCCGGAATTCTGGCGGCTGGTGAACGCTTCGACCCAGGCATTTCTTGCCTTGCAGCTTTTCTACGGAGAGACCCAGCAGCAGTTCGAAGTGCTCGCTCTGGATGGCGTTCCGCTGCAAAGCCCCATCTACGAAACCGAAATTGATATTCCGCCGGCGGGACGGGCTGAGTTCATTATTCCTGGTCTTCCATCCGGACAACCCGGCGTTTTTCTTACCAACGGCTTCGATACCGGTCCGGTCGGTAATCCCAATAACCCTCAGCAGCTCATCAAGATTTTTGGGACCGACAACGCGAAGAAGCTGGCCCATCCCGCTCCGCCTCCAGCCAAGACGGCGGCCGAACGCCAGCGGTTTGCCGGGCTGGCGGCGCAGCAACCGACGACCACCCGTCAGCTTTACTTCTCTGAGCAGACGGTCGGTAGTAATGGACCGACCCAATACTTCATCACCGTGCAAGGCCAGAAGCCGCATGTCTTTCACATGGATGATCCTCCGACCATCGTGACCAACACTGGCTCGGTGGAGGACTGGACCATCGAGAATCGCTCTGGCGAAGCGCACGCATTTCACATCCACCAATTGCACTTCCTGGTGGAAGCGATTAACGGCGTACCCGTGCCCAAGCCGGACCTACAGGACACGATCACGATTCCCAACTGGTCCGGCAGCGGGCCCTACCCTAGCGTAACCTTGCGCATGGATTTTCGCGATCCCAACATTGCCGGAACCTTCGTCTATCACTGCCACATTCTTGACCATGAGGACGGTGGCATGATGGCCAAGATCCAGGTCAACCTCGCCAACTAGGGATTTGTAATGGCCTGAGGAAGCAGGTAGTCGGACGCTAACTTGGGGAGAGAACCTCATCCCGAGGTCAGGAGGCCGCACGTTCCTCAGCCGGCGCAGCAATTGGCACCGGCTCGGCATGGTGACCAGTAGCCGCTCGCTTCGCCCGCCACTGGTCAAGCCACTTGCCGAACGCGAGGGCGCCGCCCACGATAATTAATATCGCAAGCACCCATCGAGCGATGATTACAATTCCATCGGCATCGATTCTGGGGAGACCCACCTGGCGGAGCACTTGAAAACGGTCGAGCATCCAGTGCCACGCGGTGTGGGCCACAAGCGCCGACAAGACCACCACGCCCGTCCGGCCGGAAAGCGCCTTCACGCGTGTCAGCAGCCAGAGCGCCCCCAGCATGACGGCCAGTACCGCGAGCTGTCCGATCTCGATTCCGATGTTGAATGCCAGCAACGATAACAGCAGGTGGTTGCCGGCGAATTGCAAACTGTCCTTCATCGCATACGAGAACCCGAATCCATGTACCAGTCCGAAGATACCCGTAATGATCCATCGGCGACGAAGATTGGCGCCCACAATGTTCTCCAGCGCCATATAAACGATCGACATTGCAATCGCCGTCTCAACAAAGGGCGGGAACCAATGCCCTACCGGCGCCAGGCCGTAGGCCGTTCCGATCAGCGTAATCGAGTGCGCAATCGTGAATGCGGTGATCACCGCAATCAATCCGCGGAAGCTGCGATAGGGAATGAGCAGGCAGAACAGGAACAGGAGATGGTCCATGCCGCTGAGGATGTGCTCAATTCCCAGCACCACAAATCCCGCGGCCGCCTGGTACCAGCGGGGGCTCAGCGTAACGCGCCCGTCCGCCGGAGTAATAAGGTAAGCGCGGCTCGCCTCGTTGAGCGGCATGAAGCGCACTGTCATCTTGCTGGTGTTGCCGAGGTCGCCGGCAAGCAGCGTGCGAATCGAGAACACCGACTGCGGAGAATGGATGGGATAAGTAAAATGCGCATCCAGATAGCCCTGGTCGTAATAGATCTGCACATCGGGTTTTGCCGGCTGACTGATGAGATCCAGGGCACTCTCATAGCTTTCGAATGATTTGTTCGCGGGCAGCGTGAGCCGTCCGGTTGCGGTTTGTGGATGCAGTGGCAGACCGTCCTCCCAGATGACGATGCCTCGCCCAACTCCCACCAACGCCTGGTGCATCGCGTCGCCGGAGTTCGCAATGTCATAAACGTTCCCCTTCATCGGAAAGGAAGCCGATCGCAGCAGATCCAGGGGGACGCGGACGACCAGGTGTGCCTGGTCCGGGTCGATCTTCACGAACGAATTGACGGCGGTCTGCAACGGTTGATCATGCGCAAACACAACCGGCGCCCACAGTACCAGGGCCAACCCAGCCGCAAGAAATGTGCACGTAAGAGGTCGCATAAGTTCCAGGTTCAAAAAAATCCGGTGACCGGATGTCCCGGCCACCGGAGAAGAATCATCACTTCGAGTTTGGAACGAACTTCTGAATACGCCGGCCGGTTATGGTCTCGGCGATATATACGTTACCTTGAGAGTCACTTGCAGTGGTGTGCGCGAACGCAAAGTGCGCCGCATTGTGTCCTGGACAGGGCGCAATGCCGCACTGTCCGAAGGCGCCGAGCATGTTCCCTGACGCCTTGTCAAGGATCCACTCGTTATCATTTCCGAGATCGGCATTCACGATGAATTCCTGGCTCGTCGGACTTTCATCGCCTAACACGTCGATATTGGGGTACAGATCAATATCGCAAGCACGCGTACCTGCCGCCAAAATGGCATTCTGCTCTGCCTGCGGAATGCTCGAAGGAGGAGTGATGATGATGTTACGCTGCCAGTTGCCCATTTTGTCGAAAACCTGGATTCGGCTATCGGGCCGGTCGCAGACGTACACCAAATTGTCATTGCCAAGCACCACGCAGTGCGGATGCCCGCCCCCCGTGGCTCCGAACGTACCGTTCGGACAGGACGGGCTGTTATGCCCGCAGCTGGATCCCCACTGACGGAGGTAGGTTCCATTAGCATCGAACACTACGATGCGGTGGTTTCCATATCCGTCCGCAATGTAGACATCGCCGGGATTGCCCGTGACCGGATCCGGTTCGGGATCGACGGTAATGTCCGCCGGCTCATTCAAGAGGAAGTGGCTGGCGTTGTAGTCCTTGCTTTCCCCGCAGGTTGAATACACGTTAGAGCCGCCAATTTTCGAGTTGCCCGGAGTTCCATCGCATACACCCTTGCGGCCGATCGTCATGAGCAGTGTCCCGGTCGGGGTGTACTTCTGAACGACGCCGTCGCCGTTGCCGCCAACCCAAACGTTGCCCTGATAGTCAACGTAACAGCCGTGCGCGCCCTGCGGCATCACCGCCGCACCGCCGTAGGACTGCCCCGTCGGGATCAGGCTCGGATTACCCCATGATGTGTAAACGTCGCCGGCAGGAGTGTAAGCCACTACCGGGGGCGACGGAATTGCTGACGCGGTGGCATCCTGGCCAACGATTGCTCCGGACTCGTTGCCTTGCAGTACGCCGTTTTGAGTGACCCCGACCTCCCACCCGCGATTGAAGGTGTAAACATTGTCGTTAGCGTCGATACAGGTTCCTGCAATCTCGCCCGTTACCCACTGATGCGCAACTCCGTCCGAACCGACGGGAGCGGGTAAGTTGTTCGGCCACGACGGATCGACGGTGAACGTCGGCGTGCCATCAGGGGATGATTTTGCTTTTACTTTGTCAGGACGCCACAGTCCGAGCCCAATAATGAGCACTAAGACGATGACCCCAAAATAAACCGTCCGTGCAAGCTTCATTTCGTTCTCCTCTTTTAACTTATGTGTAACCGACGCCTTTCTAATGCACACTCCGCCGGCCCCTAGCTTGAGGGTGGTTGAAGTAAAGCCGGGTAGCAAACCCCAGCCAAAGTACTACAGTGCATCTCGTGTTGGTTGCGCATGAGCGCTCGTCTGGTTTAGTGGTCATAAGTTGACAAGTTTGAAAAGAGCGGTCGCTAATAGCAAAGAAACAGCGACTCAGGCTTGCATTAGGGGCGGCTCCTTACACAGCAGAACCGTCAAGTTGATGGGAATTTTATGTCGCAGAAAAAAAGGGTGTCAAGGCCATGGGGAGGAATTTGTGTCCAAAACGTGCTAAAAAAATAGGACACGAACTGCCACGTTGGTGCTATTTGTGAATGGGAGGGAAGTCGTGATTCGTGAAATGGCTGCCGATTGTATGTGGAATCGCGGAAATCATTACGCCCAACCCATAAGGAAAATAGGGCGGGGCAGGAGTGCCGCGCATCGCGTACCTTACTCCAGCCGGTCCCATCCGCAACATAAGATCAGGGCGTCCATAGGACGCCCTGGTGTTTGACTCGGACTTTACCCGAGACGGTTTAGTTCACTGCAACGACTGATCCGCCCCCGGCAGACGCGCTCATTGTCCCGTTCTGCTGTAGCCATGCCGCCAGCTTGCTCTGCTGCTGGCTGCTGAGCTCCACGCAGGAGCGGATGGATTCCTGAGCTTCCTTCTGGTTGCGCTCAGTGCCGGGGAAGGGATGCTGGTCGAAGAACTGCTTCAGTTCATCGGCCTTTTCGGTACTACAGAAAGTCTGGGCCCCGTAGAGGAATATGCCTACTCCGCCCAGTCCCCCACCGGTCTTCTTCATGAGGGCGTCAAAGTTCTGGCGGATGAAGTCCCAGGAGGCGTTCTGGCTGGGGGGATTCGCCAGCAGGTTGATGAGAATGTAGAGGTCCTGGCCGCGCACTTCGGGAGTGAGCGTGGAGGCCAGCGTCTCTTTCACCAGCGCCTGCTGAGGGAATTCCGCCAGTCCGTAGAAGAACCGGTAATAATCCTGTGGTGACTTTACCTTCTGCAAGTGCGCCTTGTACTGCGCATAGAGTTCGGCATCGCCGTGGCGCGCAGCTACGGCCACCACCGCGCCGGCCAAGGTTGGATCCACCGAAGCCGGGTCTTTCATATACTGCTGCACCAGGGTTCTTGCCTGCTGAATGACCGCCGGGTCCTCTGCAACATTGCCCAGCGTGCGGAAGAGAACTGCGCGTTTCTCTTTCTGCTCCGGAGTATCGCTGGGACGCGACGCGTAGCCCAGTTGCTGCATCATCGGTGAAAAGGTGTTGCGCAACCAGGCCTGGAATTGCGGCCGGTCAGCGTCGGTCACCAGATAGTCATTGATGAAGTTGAGATGCCTGGAGAAGCTCTCCAACAGAGCGGATCCCGGGGTGTTCTTCATCTGACCGCCCAGCGCGAGGTAGTCGCCGACGTTGTGCCTGCCGATGCGCATCAACGCCCACTCGTTGCCGACCAGGGCGATGCGCTCCTCCGGCGTCAGCACATGCTCCACCGCATTACCGAGCTGATGCATGGCTGCGGCGTCATAATCAAAGCGGTAGTACCCGAGCCCACCGGCGTTGGGAAAGACGAACTTGGAGCAGCCCTTGAGGGTGAACTGCTGCTGCCGTTGCGTAAGCAGAAAGCATTCCTGCTTCCCGGCTGAAGTGTCAGTAACTCCCTTGGCGCAGACGGGGATTTGCCAGATCTGGTCGTTGGGTTGGTTGAATGTCGCGGGCGTCTCCAGAAACCGCTTCTGCGACAGGCTGAGCGTGGTATTGCCACCCTCGCATTTGGCCTCGACGCCGACAAAGGGAGCGCCGGGCTGTATGACGAAGGTCGGCATGATCTTGTCGACTGGCTGCTTCGAGCTGCGCGTCATGGCATCCCAGAAATCCGACGCGGTCGCGTTGCCGTATGCGTGCTCCTTCAAATATAGGTTTACGCCGGCACGAAAGGTCTCAGGACCCAGGTAAGACTCCAGCATATGCAGCACGGCGGCGGTCTTGCCATAGGCAATGCCATCAAAGAGGTTTTCGATTTCGCCGCGGGTTTCGGCTTCCTGCTGAATGGGCCGTGTGTTCTCGACCGAGTCCACGCTCAAGGCGCCCATCGTCGTATCCACTACATTCTGGCCTTCCAGCCACTCAGGCTTCCATTGCGCCAGAGGATGGGGCGTCATCCATGTGGCAAAGCCTTCGTTGAGCCAAATATCGTCCCACCACTTCATGGTTACCAGATCGCCGAACCACTGGTGGGCAACCTCGTGGGCGATGGTGTCAGCAACGTTCTGCTTATAACCTTCCGATGACGTCTTGTCATCCACCAACAACGCCGCCTCGCGGTGGATAATGCAGCCCCAGTTCTCCATGGCGCCGGCCTGGAAGTCGGGCACGGCAACCTGGTCCAGCTTCGGCAACGGGTACTTGATCGCAAAATAGTTGTTGTAGTAATGGAGGATGGCCTTGGTCGCATCCAGCGGGAAGCGCGTCAGGTTCTCTTTGCCGGGAACAGTGCAGACCCTGAGCTTGATTCCGTCCACTTCGTCGGAAGCGCATTTCCAGTCGCCGACCGTCAGCGCCACCAAATAGCTTGACATCTTGGGGGAGGGTGAAAATTTGATGGTGTGCTTGTCGCCGGGACCGGGCGTGTCGGAAACGATTTCACCGTTGGAAATGGCGATGTCGCCCTTGTCCACGATAGCGGTGATCGTAAACGTCGCTTTATACGCGGGCTCGTCGAAGCAGGGGAAGGCGACGCGGGCATCGGTGGATTCCATCTGCGAGACTTCGTACTTGCGGCCCTTGTAGGTGCTCAGATAAAAGCCACGCAGCTTGTCGTTAAGATGGCCGGTGAACTTGATGTGCACGGTCGCCGCTCCCGCTGGAAGCGGGTTGTCCACGTTGAAGGTCGCCATCTCGTTCTTTGTGTCGCTCGAGACTTTGGCGGTTTGTGTTTGCCCAGCCGCGGTAATCGTCACCTCATGGAAATCGATTTCCAGAGCGTTAAGCGTGATCGTATTGCTGGGCTTGGTGAGAGTGAGATCGATGGTCTCGTCACCGTCGTAGGTATTGTTGGAAAAGTTCATGTTGACGGTGAGCGCGTAGTGATCAGGATTTGCGCCTCCGGGAAGGCGCTGCGCAACCGCAGTGCAGCAGACCAGCAGGCCCGCAGCGAATACAAGCAGGATTCGTTTCATATCACTCTCTCGAAGAAATCGACGATGCCCAAACAGCTATGAAAGGAAGTACGCACGGAATCCGAACCGAGTTCCGCGAAGGTTACAGATATGTTAGACGATTCCCGACAAAAGGTGTGAGCGGTAGGCCAGCGGCAACTTAGCCCGCATTTTGCGCCCTCGAACACAGTATTCCGTTCGCTAACATCTGCCGGCAACGGTTCACCCCAAACCAGTAAGCCAGCTCGCGATAGTCGGTAGCGTCGAACACGGCAATATCGGCGTCTTTGCCGGGTTCCAGACTTCCCTTCCTGCCTTCGAGGCGCAGCGCGCAGGCGCCGTTGTAAGTGGCGGCAACGATCGCCTCAGCGGGCGACATCTTCATGTGCGTGCACGCCGCCGAGAGGACAAACGGCATTGACGGCGTCGGCGACGTGCCGGGGTTGTAGTCGGTGGCCAGCGCGACAGCCACTCCGGCGTCGATGAGCTTACGCGCCGGAGGAAACGCGTTGAGCCCGAGAAAGTAGTTGGCAGCAGGCAACAACGTCGCGACTGTGTCGAGCTTCGCCAGGACGGCAATGTCTTCATCGCTGACAAAGTCCATGTGGTCGAGCGAGGCGGGATGAAACTCGAGCAGCGGCGCCAGCTTCGCTGGCGTGAGCTGGCAGACGTGCGCTCGCACCCCCAGATTGTGCTCGACGGCGCTGCGCAGGATGCGCTGCGACTGCTCCATGGTGAAGGCGCCGCGCTCGCAGAAGACGTCAACGAATGCGGCCAGCTTGAGATGGGCCGCGGTGGGAATCATCTCCTCGCAGATAATGCGGACGTACTCCTCGGGATTGTCGCGATATTCCGGCGCGATCACGTGCGCGCCCAATAGCGTTGGAACTACTGTTCCCTGCCATTGCTGCGAGGCCTCGCGAATCGCTTCCAGCGACTTCATCTCGGCCGCGAAACTCAGGCCGTACCCGGACTTTGCCTCAACCGTCGTCGTGCCCTGTGCGGCCATTTCCTCCCATGCTTTGCGCACTTGCTTGGCGAGTTCCTTTCGCGAGGCGTCGCGTACGCCACGAAGGCTGGCGCGAATGCCACCGCCTGCCTCGGCGATTTCTTCATACGAAGCGCCCGCAATGCGCTGCTCGAAGTCAACCAGGCGAGGCGCGGTAAAGACCGGATGGGTGTGGGAGTCAACAAAACCCGGCAGTACCACATTGTGAGAGCAATCAACTTCCTCAGCTTTCTTCGCCAGCTCGTGCTTCGCGACTTCGTCGGTGGGACCGACGGCAACAATCTTGCCACCGGCGATGAGGACTGCGCCGTCTTCAATGATGCCCAGCTCGCGCATCTGCGCGCCGCGTCGCGGGCTAGTGCCGCCCGTCGCACCGCTCAGGGTCAGCAGTTGCGCGGCGTGAGTAAGCAGAGTCGTTCGAGAATGTTGAGGATCTAAGTCCAAAAGAAACTTTCTCGCAATCGAGAACCGCAGATCCCTCGACTCGGACTAAAGTCCTCGCTCGGGATGACAATGCATAACTGATGGCCGACGGCTAAGAGCTAACTTCCCATCGGCACCTTAATTCCCTTTTCTTGCGCGAACTGCTTCGCCTCGTCGTAGCCTGCGTCCACGTGTCGCGCTACGCCAATGCCGGGATCGTTAGTCAACACCCGCTCGATGCGCTTGGCCATCTCGTCGCTGCCGTCGGCAACCGTGACCTGTCCGGCGTGCTGCGA
>Ga0074046_10004892_pt1 | contig 10815 bp, 10 predicted proteins | sample BogForMeECP23OM3_FD_94441 | JGI IMG/M metagenome (GOLD analysis project Ga0074046, IMG submission 94441) | Bog forest soil microbial communities from Calvert Island, British Columbia, Canada - Bog Forest MetaG ECP23OM3 | ecosystem: Environmental > Terrestrial > Soil > Wetlands ...
GTGGTCGTCGGATCCGGGCAGTCCGGCGCCCAGATCGCGGAGGACCTGCATCTGGCCGGGCGCAAAGTTCATCTTGTCACCGGAAACGCGCCGCGCTGCGCGCGCTTCTATCGCGGCCGCGACATCGATCTTCGCGCCTTCGCCAGCGAAGGCATGTCGCTTTATGGCCGCCTCGCGGGAGCGGCGGAAGGCAAGCTGCTGTTTGAGCCCAATCTGAAGGCCAACCTCGACGCGGCGGACAGGGTGTACAAGGGGATCAACGCGCTCATCGACCGGCATATCGAGGCGAAGGGTCTCTCGGCGCCGGAAGGGCGCGCTTACGTTCCGGTCTGGGAGCCGGAGCAGGAGACGACGGAACTCGACCTCGAAGCATCGGGCGTCGCCGCGGTGGTCTGGGCGACCGGATTCACGCCGAACTGGTCATACGTGCGCCTTCCGATTTTGGACGGGACCGGATATCCGGCGCATCGGCGCGGCGTGACCAACGTCCCCGGCGCCTACGTGCTCGGCTTGCCCTGGCTCTGGACCTGGGGATCGGGACGCCTGCTCAGCATCGGACGCGACGCCGAGTTTGTCGTGCAGGAGGAACTCGGCCGCCGACCCGCCGCGCGGCGAATGGCGAAATGAAGCTGGCCCCAGCGCCGCTTTGTCGGCCCCGGCCAAGCGCTCGACGGCGGCCGCACGTCGGGTCAGCTCGCCGCGCACTCGAAATTTCTATGACCCGAGGGTGGGAAATGGTGGGCCGGACAGTTTGCCAATATGGCGGCGCGGCTTCGGCGACCGGCGACGGAAGGCCGCCGACCGCAACGGAGACCTCAGTATGAGGATGGTTGCGGAGGTTATCGTAAGCGCATTCGCAAGTGGCCTTTCTTGGTCAACGTCGCTTGGCAGGAAGGAAGTCGACTGTCCGCCCGCCCGGTTTGAAAGGACAGCAGGTCATGAGCACTTTTGGCATAAGTTCCTCGCGGACAATCCTCGCATGGCCGAAAAGCCCTATGGAGACGCCGTGGCGGCCTCTCTTAGCCGGGCTTTTCCTTGCCAAACCCAATGAGCGGATGGGGTACCCCGATTCGCCGAGAAGCTTAACACGAAGTGACCGAGGTCATGCCGCTCGCGTGGGTCAGCCGCTCGGGGATAGGCTTAGTACGATGGCGGCAGACGATCGGCGTGCGGTCCGCTCCCAAGGAGTTCGCGACGACGTTATCGACGGCCCTCGATGCAACCTCAGCAGTTGTTTTTTGTTGACCGCCGTTTGCACTTGCCCTAAGGTTATCGGGACCCGAGCGGAACAAAGTGCGGAATCTTGACAGGGAAAGGGGACAGGCCTCCAGGAAGGTCCCCGTGTCTGCGACGCGAATGATTGTGTCGCCGCCGCTCCGTATCAGGACGAGACAGGTAATGCATTCACCTTCACTCCTCGACCGCTGCGCCAACGCCGCGCGTCTCGTTCAATATCGCGGCAGGCCGATTCCGCCCGCGCATTGGAACGATATGCATGAACTCGAGCAGAAGTACTGGCGCGACGTGGCGAAGGCGGTGCTCAAGGTGGGCGCGGAAACGTTGACGGCGTCCGAGTCCTGGCGCAGAGCCGTCATCGGCCAGTTTGAACTCAAGCAGCTCGAGGAGCTGCATCAGCAATTGAGTGCAGAGATCGGAATGCGATCTTCAACCCAACACCTTCCCGCTGCCCGCTAAAATTCGCCGAGCCTGCGCCCGTCGATTGCGTAGGCCTTTAGACTAGATGCCTGAGTGGCCCGGAGTACTTGATCGGCATGGGGCCGGAGCTGCCAACAGGACCACGCCGAATTTCAAGCGCGCTGCCCGCATCCCGCGCTTCATTTCGCTTCGCCCGCCCCGCGCCCAAAGGCGGCGCGGTTTCCGATAGGCGGTCGCCTCATGACGACGAAGCCAGCGCGGTCCAGGTGCTCCACAAGCCGCCTCGCCACAGCTAGCATAAGTCAGTGGCTTACGGCGCGGCTGGTGGGCCGGGCAGGACTCGAACCTGCAACCAGACCGTTATGAGCGGCCGGCTCTAACCATTGAGCTACCGGCCCGAAAGGGCGCTAACGGGACTGCATTAAACGCAAAACGCCTCCGGAAGCAATCGAGGAGAGACCGGCTGGACCGGTTCGTCCACGGGCTTCTGGTCGAGCAAGATTTTCCGCGCGGTGCTTACGCTGTCGGGCTTTCCGCATGCCAATTCGGCATGGAGCAGCAGCGGCGGGGCGAATCTGCCCAGCGGTTGACGGCGAATTGATCCGACATTTCGCTTGGGAGAATTCAAACCCGTGTTATCCTTTTGTTCGTGACGGACTGTTGAATTCCTGTCGGCGTTCGCGCCAAGCGGTCGCGTTGCTTGCTCATCCTGAGGATCCCTCCTCCCCATAATACCCGAATTGACCATAACCACTGAAAAATTAAGATGATCTTGATCTGGATTTTTTCCGCTGGACTTGGGGCCCCTTCCGAAAAAGTGCAGTTTTTGGTTCTTGGTTTTTGACGCCTAAGCCTTTGAAAACGCCGGCGCGCCCTCGGTTTTCCGCGCGGCCGCCGCCGCGGGCCTTGACGCGGCGCCGACCAGGAACGCCCATGACGCCGCCTTTCCGCCTCGGCCCTAACTTTGCCACGCAATTCGTCTTCCTCGACGCGCTGTGGTAGTCGAACGGGGACAAATGGGGCTTCCTGGCAACACGATGGCGGCGAGCGTCGACAGCGCCGCGCGACCGGCCGCGCCGGCCCGCGCGGAGCATCGCCGCGCCGTCTTCTCGCCGCCGTCCAATCGCGAGCGGGCTTTTGCGAGCGCGCGGCGGCGCTCGGCGCGGGTTCGATTTCTCCGCAAGGCCATTCTCGCCTGTGCGTTGGCGACCGTGGCCGCGATGGCGCTCATCGCGGTGTACAACCCCTTCTCGAGCAAGTTCGGCTCGCTCAGTTTCTCGAACATTTCGATCGACGGCACCAAGATCGCCATGGCGCGCCCCAAGCTCGCCGGATTCCGAACCGACGGACAGCCTTATTTGCTCACGGCCGATAGGGCGCTCCAGGACGTGAAGCATCCCACCGTGGTGGAGCTGCAGAAGGTTTCCGGCGAAATCGGCGCGACCGCCGGGGAGACGACGCACCTGACCGCCGACGCCGGCATATATGACAGCGTCGCCGAACACATGAAGCTGTCGAGCAACGTCCGAATTAGCAGCGCCAGGTTCGAGGTGCGGTTGCGAAGCGCCGACATCGATTTTAAGACGGGCGTATATCAGAGCGACGAACCCGTAGAAGTGCACGTCGGCGACCGAACGACCATTACCGGCGACCGCGCCACGGCTCGTCACAACGGCCAGGAATTGACCTTCGAGGGACGCGTCAGGACAACGATCAATCCGCCGGCCGGTTCGGCGGCGGACGCCGACGCGATGAGGACCAGTCCATGACGATCGGGTCGAACAGGTCCTATTGGACCGCGCTGTTGACCGGGATGCTGTTTCTCGCTTGCCACGGCGCCGACGCGGCCTCGAAGTCCGCCCCTCCGCCCGCCTCTGCCTCCTCGAGCCCGATCCAGATCCTCCCGGGGACAAGTTCGAAGGAGCCGGTTTCGATCGACGCCGACAAGCTGGTCTATTTCGACAAGGAGCGGAAGGCGATTTATTCGGGCAACGTCGTCGTCGTCCAAGGCGACACGAAAATGACCTGTTCGGTCATGACGGTTTTCCTCGACCGTTCGCCCGCGCCCGGGGCCGCGGCGCCGACCGAAAGCCCGCAAGCCGGCTCGTCACCCGGGTCAGGCCTCGCGCGCATGGAGGCGAAGGGCCCCGTGACCGTGATTTCCAAAACCCAGGTCGCGACCAGCGACAGCGCAGTCTACGATAGAGTCCAAAATAGGGTTCAACTGATCGGCCATGTAACCCTCAGCGACGGACAGAACGTTACCAAGGGCGACAAGCTGACCTACGACCTGAAGACCAGCGAGGCCACGATCGATACCGCCAACCCCAAGTCGGGACGCGTTCACGGGCAGTTCGTGCCGAACGCGGGCGCCGACCCAACGAAGCCGAAATAGGAGCTTGCGGTGGCGAGTGCCGCTGGCCGACTCATGCGACATGAGCGCCCGCCTGTGAGCGAGGATCTCTCCAGCGAAAAAGTGGAGGAGCGGAGCCGACGGAGGTGGTTCGGCGCGAGCCGTTCCCGATCTGCCTCGCCTCCCGCCAACAGCGAAATGGTCGCGCGCCAGGGAGTGCTTGCCGTGCATCACCTCGGCAAAGGCTATCGCGGCCGGATGGTGGTGCAGGACGTAAGCATTTCGGTCCGGCGCGGCGAAGCGGTCGGCCTGCTCGGGCCGAACGGCGCGGGCAAGACCACCGTCTTTTACATGATCACCGGACTGGTGAAGCCGGACAAGGGCGCGATCGAACTCGACGGCCATGACGTGACCGGTCTGCCGATGTTTCAGCGCGCACGGCTCGGAGTCGGCTATCTGCCGCAGGAGCCGTCGATTTTTCGGGGCCTGAACGTCGAGGACAACATACGCGCGGTGCTTGAAGTGAACGAGCCGGACCGCGCGACCCGCGAGGCGACGCTCGAGTCGCTGCTCGACGAGTTCGATATCGCACGCCTGCGCAAGGCGCCCTCGATCGCGCTGTCCGGCGGCGAGCGACGGCGATGCGAGATTGCGCGGGCACTCGCCGGCAAGCCGTCTTTCATGCTGCTCGACGAGCCGTTCGCCGGCATCGATCCGATCGCCGTCGGCGACATTCAGGATCTCGTGCGCCATCTGAAAGGCCGGGGGATCGGCGTGCTCATCACCGACCACAACGTCAGAGAGACGCTCGGCCTGATCGACCGCGCCTACATCATCCACAGCGGACATGTCCTGACCGAGGGGCCGCCGGAGGCGATCATCGCCCACCCGGACGTGAGGCGATTCTATTTGGGCGAAGATTTCCGAATGTAACCGGAGGCCTTCACTCGTCCTCGCCGAAGCGATTGGCGACGAGTTCGGCAAGGGCCGCCAGCGCCTCCTGGGCTTCGGCGCCCGAGGCTGAGACCATGATGGTCGATCCGACTCCGGCGCCCAGCGTGAGAATCCCCATGATCGAATCGCCGCCGACGGTTTCTCCGCAGCGCGACACCTTGATGTCGGCGTCGAACCGCTCGACGCATTGGACGAACTTGGCGGTGGCGCGGGCGTGCAGACCTTTCCGGTTCACGATCTGCATCTGGCGCGAGAAAGCTCCTTCCGGCGCGAGCAGAGGCGGGGCTCCGTCGTGAGTGCGCGGCTCGCTCATTTTCCGGCAAGCACTTTGCTGGCGACAGTGATGTACTTGCGCCCGGCTTCCCGCGCCTCGACCACTGCGTGGTCGAGATCGGCGGTCTCCCGCATCGTCGCGAGCTTGATGAGCATGGGAAGATTGACCCCGCAAATGACCTCGATCCGGCCGCCGTCCATCACCGAAATCGCAAGGTTGGACGGCGTCCCCCCGAACATGTCTGTCAGGATAACGACGCCCATGCCGTCCTGAACGCGAGCCGCGGCGTTGAGGATGTCCGAACGCCGCTGCTCCATGTCGTCTTCGGGGCCGATCGTTATCGTCTCAAGCTGGGACTGTGGTCCCACGACATGCTCTAGGGCTGCACGAAAACCAGTGGCAAGCTGGCCGTGGGTCACCAGGACCATTCCAATCATCAAAGATCCATCAGTCGACCGGCTCAGGCTCACAGCGTATGTCGGACTGGCCGCGCGCCGGTAAGCGGGCCATTTTTGTGCACTGCGGCGCAATGTTCAAGCGAAATTCCTTTTCGCTTCGCATTGGCCGCCGCGATAGACCCCAGACGTTCGTCGACGGCGACCGCGTGGTCAATTGCGCTCCGGCCGGAATCCAGCGCAAGGCGTGACAGGCGGACCCCTTCGATCACCATGACACCCGGCTCGTCCGGCAGGCGCGGCCAGGTGCGGCCGCGTTCGCTGAGTTCGACAAACAATGCGATGACAGCCGCAGGCTCGTGCGGCGCCGTCACGAGACCGGCGGCCCGCCGCTCGATCAGTCCGGCAAGTTTCGGCGAACCAGAAGCGATAAGCCGCCCATTCACGGATCGCGTCCAAATACGGTCGTCGCCGACGAGCGCGGCAAAGACTCCGATGTCGCGCGAGCGAGCGAGCAACGCGAGAGCCAGAGCGCTCTTTCCCGATCCCGACGCTCCGAAAATCAGAATTCCGTTTTCGCCATAGACCAGGGCCGTGGCATGCATCCCGGTTCCCCCGCCCTCAATTTCGCTCATGGGGTGAACGCCGGAAGCTCGACGACGAACCGGGCGCCGGCGCCGTGCCGCACAGACTCGCACCGGACCTCAAACCCCGACCCGCTGACTTTGACCGCATTCGCATCGGCGGGCCGATTCATTGCCCAGATCCGCCCGCCATGAGCCTCGACGATCTGGCGCGAAATCGACAATCCGAGGCCGGAATTCTGTCCGAATCCCTGACTCGGCCGATCGGTATAGAAGCGCTCGAATATCCTCTCCAGCGCATGGGGAGGAATGCCGGGACCATCGTCGTCGACCGTGATGACGACCTTTTCCTCCGGCGCCTCGCCGTCCGTTGAGGTAACGTTCCTCGCGAGTGCGACGCGAACCGCTCCTCCGGGTTCGGAAAACGAGCAGGCGTTGTCGATCAGGTTTGTCACAACCTGCGCCAGCCGCGAATCGTGCCCCAGCACGAAATAATCTGCATCAGCCCGCCGGCCGCGCCTGAGCCGAATGGACAGCTCGATCCGTGCTCCGTTGCTGCGCGGCGAATCCTGCGCCATGGAGACGACAGCGCGCAGCAGCGCTGCGACGTCGACCGGACCCGCTTCGCCGCGCGCCAATTCTGCGTCCAGGCGAGACGCATCGGAAATGTCGGAGATGAGTCGGTCGAGCCGCCGCACATCGTGCTGCATGACCGCGATCAGGCGTTCTCGCGAGTGGCCCGCCTTCACCCGCGGGAGCGTCTCGAGCGCGCTGCGCAACGACGTCAGCGGGTTCTTCAACTCGTGGGCGACGTCGGCAGCGAAGCTCTCGATGGCGTCGAGGCGACTGTAAAGAGCCTGCGTCATTTCGCGAAGAGCCCGCGAAAGATGGCCAATTTCGTCAGACCGTGAAGTGAAATCCGGAATCTGTTGGCGTGAGCGGATGCCGCGTCTCACCCGCTCAGCGGCCTCGGCGAGCCGGCGCACCGGCTCGGCGATGGTGTTGGCGAGCGACAGCGACAGGATCAGCATCACGGAGGCCAGAACGACGAAGAAACGCAGGATCGCCCAGCGCTCAGAGGCGATCACGTGGTCAATGTCGCCGCCTTGAGTGGACAGCTGGAGCGCGCCGCGCGTCGCCATCATGTACTGGATCGGCACCGCCACAGAGACGATCGTCTCGCCTTCATCGTTGATCCGGGCGGCAGACTGCGTTTGCCCCTTCAGCGCCGCCGCGACCTCGGACACCGACTTTCCGTCGACGAGCCAAGGGTCCCTCGCCTGCGGCCGCGACGGCGTGGCGAAGAAATTCCGCACGAACCCAGTCAGCCGGTCGAACAGCCCCCGCCGCTCGGCGGTGTCGGGCAAGTCGGAGCGCACGACGGCCCCGTGCGCCGAGAGCGAACGGGAATCGAGCAGCAGTCGGCCGTCGCTGTCGTATATGCGCGCGCGGGTGTGAGTCGGCGTGACTAGCCGATGGAGCACCGGTCCGACCCGCTCCGGATTGATTGAGAACTCGATCGCGTCCTCGTCGCTCGGCGGCGCGACGGTCTGGCCCGGCGCGAGCTGAAGCAGTTTGTCGGGATCGACGGTGATGGTGTCGGTGTCGACCGCCGCCGACGCTGCAATCGCCGCCGAAATGATGTCGGCCTGGGTTGTCAGGCTTTGAACGCGCGCCGCGATGATGTCGGCCCGAAACTGATTCAACAGCAGGAAGCCGATCATCAAAACGACGAGACCGCCGAGATTGAGGACGACGATCCGGCGCGTGAGCGAAGACGAGAACCGGCCGGCGAGAAAGCGCCAAAGGAGCCGGGCGCGAACGCGAAGCCAGTGCTGCCGACCGCGCGGTGTTACGGCGACGATGCGCTCCTGTGCCTCAGCGCTCATGGTCTGGCGGAGCCGCCTATCCTTCCTTGAACCGGTAGCCGACGCCGTAGAGCGTCTCGATCATCTCGAACTCTGGCTCGACAACCTTGAACTTCTTTCGCAGGCGCTTGATGTGGCTATCGATCGTGCGATCATCGACGTAGACCTGGTCGTCATAGGCCGCGTCCATCAGGGCGTTGCGGCTCTTGACCACGCCCGGACGCGTCGCGAGCGCCTGCAGGATCAGGAATTCCGTGACCGTCAGCGTGACCGGCGTGTTGTCCCATGTGCAAGTGTGGCGCTCCGGGTCCATCTTCAACCGGCCGCGCTCCAGAATCTTCGCCTCGGTCTCTTTCTGGGTCGCGGCGTCCTTGGGATTCGAGCGGCGCAGGATCGCCTTCACCCGCTCGACCAGCAGCCGCTGCGAAAACGGTTTGCGGATGAAGTCGTCGGCGCCCATCTTCAGGCCGAAAAGCTCGTCGATCTCCTCGTCCTTCGAGGTGAGGAAGATCACCGGAAGGTCGGATTTCTGCCTCAATCGCCGCAAGAGCTCCATCCCGTCCATTCGCGGCATCTTGATGTCGAAAATCGCCAGATCCGGCGGGTTCGCCTTGAGGCCTTCGAGGGCGCTCGCGCCGTCGGTGTAAGTCTGCACCCGATAGCCCTCCGCTTCGAGCGAGAGAGAGACGGACGTCAGGATATTTCGGTCGTCGTCGACCAAGGCGATCGTGGGCATGACGCTCCCGTTTCAGTCGAATCGCTGCGTCGCCCGGGCGCCGCGGCGCGCTTTGACCATCTTAACCGTTCGCGGCCGAAATGTGTTCCTGTTTTGGGAAATCGGCCGAGCCACAGGCGCCAAGATGGGGACGCTGCGCGAATTGCGCAAGTTCGCCCTGAAGTTGGACGGGCGCGGCGCCCGGCCAGGGTCAGAACGACGCCGCACAAACGGCGCGCCGCGCGGCCAGCGCTCGCCGCCAAACAGCCACGAAGCTGGTCAAGCGCATCTTTAGCGGGACGGCCCGAATTTTTCAACGGGTTGTTGTCCCCTTTAGCATCGTCTTGCAAACGAGGTATTATACTCCCTACGCTAGTATGGCTATCCTTGGCTCTCGAGCGCTTGACCCCCGGCTCCTGACCCGCTTCTTTCATCAAACTCCATCGCCCCGAGACCGCCATGCCGAAAGCCCCGTTGATCCTCAAGCGGGTGAACGCGCTGAGTTAACGAGAGTTCTCTCGGCGTGGATTTCGAAGCCGTTTCCTGCGACAAACAGCCTTGGCCGCAGGTTTGCGGCGGGTTGGGGAAAGCGGGGAATGTCCGATCGGTCTTCAGTTCCATCCGATGCGTCGTTCTCGGTCGCCGTCGCCATGGGCGCGAAGAGGGTCGGGCGCAGACCCGTCGAGGCCGGCGCGCCTCCGGTGTTCGTTCACTCGAGCTGGCGCGCGTCCAGCACCTGGCTCTGGGCCAAGCTTCGGCAGGCCCCCACGACGTTCGCCTATTGCGAAATCTTCCACGAGCGGCTCGAGGCTCTGACCATCGACTATCTGCGGGAAAACGATTTCTCGCGATGGCATTCGAAACACCCGGAGGGAGCGCCGTATTTCCTGGAGTTCGCCCAGATGTTCGACGGCGACGGCGCCGTGCGGGGCTTCGACAGGCGCATGGCGTATGAGCTGTTCATCCCCAAGGACGGGCTTGCCGGCTCACTCAGCGCCGCCGAACGCGCCTACGTCGAAGGTCTGATCGAGTACGCCTACGGGCGGCGCAAAATCCCGGTTCTGACCGACACGCGGACGCTTGGCCGCTTCGCCGCGCTTGCCGACGCCTTCAAGGGCCGGCACGTCCTGCTCGTCCGCAACGCGTTCCATCAATGGGGGTCGTACACCGAGCAGTGGGTTCACGGGAACAGCTACTTCCTGGACATGCTGTTCAAGACAATCCAAGGCTCGCGGCACGACCCGTTCGTCAGACTCCTGTCCGACTGGTACGCCGACAAGGACAGGTCTCCGTACAGTGCGGCGACGTTTCAGCTCTTCCTGTTGTTTCATCTCTATCTCTATGCTCACGCCTTCGACGCGGCGGACCTCGTCGTCGACGTCAACAAGGTCGCCGCGGACCCGGAGCATCGGGCCGCGATCGAGGAGAGGCTGAGCGAATACGTCTGCGCCCCCATCGATCTCTCGGATTCGCGCGCCCCGTTCGGCCTTTCGCTGTTTTCCGTGGATTCGAAGGCCGCCTTCGTCGACTCGATCGACCAGTTCGTCAAACAGATGATCGACGGCTCGGTGAGCGACGAGGCGGCGCGATTCGTGACCAGCGCCAAGGACGAGGCGCTCGCGGAATGGGAAAGGCATGAATTCTACAGCCGGACCTTTCGCGCCTTCTCCCTTCGCCGGCTGAGGCTTGCCGAAGAGGCGTCCGGGAATCGCACGGCGTCGCCCGCCCAGTCGGCCGCCCTAGAGGACCGGTCCGACCAACCGATTGAAAGCCCCGGCGAGAAGAGCGACCGCAAGACGGCGAAGCGCGCGAAGCCGAAAGGCGCGTCCGGGCGACCGCGCGCCGCCGCGACGAAGCGGCCCTCGCGATCGGCCCCGAAGGCTAGAGCGGTAACCGAACGGACTGAATCGGTTGGGGGATTCCCGAATCAGTTAGTTTCTGATTGATCATTCACGCCGCGAGAAGGAGGCGGCGGGAATGGCTGTTTCCGACGATCTTCGCGAGCGCGTGGTCGAA
>Ga0074046_10004893_pt1 | contig 10815 bp, 8 predicted proteins | sample BogForMeECP23OM3_FD_94441 | JGI IMG/M metagenome (GOLD analysis project Ga0074046, IMG submission 94441) | Bog forest soil microbial communities from Calvert Island, British Columbia, Canada - Bog Forest MetaG ECP23OM3 | ecosystem: Environmental > Terrestrial > Soil > Wetlands ...
CACGGCGAACACGATCTTGAACGCCACGAGATTGGCGCTGTACAGCGTGTACTGGTCCACCGGGAGGAAGGAGACCGCCCACCAGCCCAGCGCGAACGGCACGGTGCTCGTCGCGATCACGAGCAGGCCGATATCGCGACGCTCATCTGCGGGCAGCCGGAGCTGGATGTGGAATCCTGAGGTGAACATCAGCATGCAGAGCCCGAGCCAGTAGAAGGCGTTTAGGAGCACCTTTTGTCCGACGAATGCGTCGAAGAGGAAGTGCTCGTACGAGCCCCAGGGCAGCTCGCCGAGGACCGAGGGCCCCAGGAAGATCCCGGCGCTGATTTCCCCGATGACCCGAGGCAGCCTGAGCCGCTCGAACCAGTGGCCGAAGAAGTGAGCCGCGATGACCAGGACCACAAGGGAGACGAGAAACTGGGAGAGGGAGTGCGTATCCATCAATGAGGTCCTTTCGGCCGACGGTCGGACGCGCCGGGCAAGAGACGACGCCCGCGCCCGACGACGTTAATAGCCAAGCATCCTCTGGTAGTTTCCGATCTGGTTCCTGCCTTCGGCCGTCTGGATGGTGAGAGTCTCCTTGCCCCCCTCACCACGACACCAAACTGCGTGGCGGCTCCCATCGGTGTACGTCTGAGTGATTTCCATGGTGAAGGTATTAATCGATCCATAAGTAGGTACACTATCCCGCGGCATATTTGAGCGATGGCTTTTGGTAGAAGGATCGGATTTTTTCCGGGTCGTTCTGCAATTGGCGCATGGATGCGCGGACCTTGGCCTTGAAATCGGCCTTGTCGGTGATCGCCATGCGGCCAACAGTGTCAGCCTTGAGGTGTTTCCAGACCAGTTCATCGGGATTGCGGTCGGGCGAATAGGGCGGAAGATAAAACAGCCGCAGTCTGCCGTTCAGGCTCTCGACAAAAGCTCTGGTCTTCTTGGCAATGTGGGCGGGTCCGCGATCGACAATCAAGAAAATCGCGCGCTTGGCACCGATGATCATCCGCTTTAGAAACTCGATGAAGACCGCGGCGTTGACACCGCCTTTCTCTTTGATCATGAACCGCATATGTCCTCGCGAGGTAATCGCCGAGATCAGGCTCATGCGATGGCGCGCGCCCGTGGTTTCGACGACCGGCGTTTCACCCTTCTTGCCCCAAGTACGCCCCGAATGATGATCGGAGCGCATGTGGGCGGCATCGCCAAAGAAGATCTCGGCTTTTTCGCGCTGCGCCAGGGCTTTGATCCGCGGGTATTCCCTCTTGAGCCATTGCTCTACCAAAGCCTCGTCGCGTTCCTGCGCGCGGTGCAAGGGCTTCTGGCAGGTGATGCCGAGTTGCGCCAGCAGCCGACCAACCGAATTGGCACTCAACAAGACACCAAACTTGTCCTTGATCAGCTTTGCCACCATGTCGCGCGTCCACAGCGCGAACGCGAACTTTAGTTGCAGCGGATTCTTCCGTGTTATGGCGTTGTAAATCCATTGCAGGGCGCGCGCATCCAGTTTGGCAGTGCTCCCCATCCACCCCGCCGATACTGCGCTAGCCATCCGTATATCGTACGGCGGTTGATCCGCAAGGATCGCGCGACAACGTCGGGGCTTTCGCCGGCCTGTACGCTCCGCACCGCACGGATGCGCATCGCTTCCAGCGTCGCGTGATCCAGCTTGTGGGCATCATCTTGTCGCATTCCACATCAGAATCAGACCAGACTCGCAACGTCAAGTTCACACTATTCCCTCACCTATCGAACCAACTCAAGAACCGGCCCGGTAAAGCGCGCGGCACCCGCGCATCTGACGAGGATTGGCCGTCATGGCCACGCCCTGTCATCCGCGTGGTCGCTACCGTTCTCCTCGCTGCGCACGGCAGTAGCGCTCCCAACTCTCGCGTTCGAGCGCCTCGTAATAGGCTGCTGACACCCCTTGATTTGCTGCCGGTGGCTGTTCGGCAGCAGGACGAGCGTCGGGATCGCGATAATCGGGAGAAAATGCGCGATATTGCGTGTCATAACCCAAGCGCAAGGAAAGACCATGTAGAACGCCACACACCGCGTTGGCATAGTCATCGTGCCCATTCTTTGGGTGGTCGACGCTCTCCTTACCGCCGCGATGGGCTTGCCGCTCCAGCAGCCGCAGCTCGCGCAGCAACTTCGGATGATCCGGAAGCCGGACGAGCCCGCGCGTGAATAGCGGGATGCAATTCAAATAAATCTGGCTCTTTACAGTGTCGCTCTTCACGTAGCCAATGCCCGTGGAGCGCCAGGCACCAGCAACCCACTCGGCGGCGTAAGCGTCGCCAGTCACTTCGCTGCAACCGTATTCCCTCAACAGTGCGGTGTATGCTTTCGTCACCTCCACTGGATCGAACTTGCCCGTGGTGCCGCGCACGACGTCAATGACGAATTGGTCGCCTTGCTTGTGGCCGATCGCGAGCGTGTAGCTGTCGTGGCCGGTGCCGCCCGAGGTATCACAGAACGCCTTGTAGTAGCGGTAGCTGTCGCACACCGGGGGCAGCTCAAGCGGGCGCCCGTGCTCAACAGCGGCATCGATCAGCGCATCGTCGAGGAAGGTGGCAATGTCGTTTCTGAACTCGGCGTCCCATTCGGAGCGGCTGGCAGTCGGGTCGGCCTGCCGCTGGGCTTCGACAGCAGTGGCAACGGCGTCTTCGGTGAGTGACGGATTGAAGGTCGTCGAGCTGCCGGTCACCACCAGTGTGTCGGCTAAATCGACACCGAAACCGTGCCGCCATTTGTTGTGCAACAAACCGGTGCGCCTGTAGGGAGAGCTGATGCCCACGAGCATGCCGCCGGTCGTGATCAACGCCGGCAGTACTGCAGTGTAGACCTCAGTGTCTGGTGTCGCCGTCGACTCATCACGCCAGAAGGCAACCTCGTCGAAGATGCAGGCACAGAGCGTGCGGCCACGTACGCGCCTGAAGCTGTTCGAGTGCACCGCGAGGACGATGCCGCTCTTGAGCGTGATCTCGTAACGACTGACAGCGGCGATCTCCTTGCGCAACACAGGGCTGGCTTCGAGGAAGCCGCGAATGTAATCGAACACGGCAAGCGCCTGCTCGATGGTGCCTGCGATCACCAGCACCATGCCGCGCTCGCCACGAGCAAGCTTGGGGTATTTGATGAAGCAGGCGAAGAACACTGCGAGTGCGGCAGCGATGCGGCTTTTGCCTCCACGTCTGCCGATGATGCACCACAGCTCGCGGCATCTCTGCTTTGGTGGAGTGCGATTGCCGGCGACGCTGTGGAAGAGCTCTAACTCGTCGGCGGTGAGGGACAGTCCGAAGGCCGCCTTCAGGACAGTCACCCAGGTCGTCCACGAATCACGCGGCTCATCGAGTGCGGCAGCAATCAGCCTGCGGTCGGTAAAGCAACGTGCAATATCCACGTTCGCGTTAACCATGTTGTGGCTCGTTCTCGATTTCGCGTATCACGTCGCTGAGGCTTGGCGTGACATCTCTGTTGCGCCGCTGAATGCCTAGGCGTGAAGCGACCCTCACCATTGCGCCCACGGCGCTGGAGTGCTGGCTCAGATCAATCTTCTGCCCGAGGGCGAGCCGGCAGTTCAAATGCTGCAAGGTCACGCACGCGCCGGCAAAAGCCTCGACCAGCTGGAGCTCGATGGTGCTGAGCTCGGCGTGGCCGCCTAGGTCGGCCTCGATGTCGGCGACGAGCCGATCGAAGAACTTCGAGGCGGCCGTGCGCTTGTCGAGCGCGTCGCGGGTGAGCAGCTGCGGCCGGCTTGCGACGTGCCGTCCACGTCGGCGCGAAGGCCGAACTTCATCGGGGCGATCGAGGGGCAATACAGGGCAAGCTGGCGGCATTATCCATCCGCGTATTGGCCCTGTGATTCCAACGGATAACACGGATTTGCGCGCGCGCCAACAGCCATAAATGGCGCAATCCCGAAGCTAATCCGCTGGTATCAAGCAGGCATGCGGAGCCCCGGGTCGCTCGGAACCCGCGCTAAGTCATTGATTTTCTTTGATTATGGGTCGCTCGGAACCGCGAGTTTGTCCCAATCGGAGTCGGGGGTTTGGGCGGAGCCGCTTTTGTAAGCCACTGATATTAATAGAATTATTTGGGTGTGCGAGGATGTATCGGTACTCTGATACCGGGCGTGAGATTCTATGTCCTTTTAGATGATAAGTGTCTGAAATCGCTACATAATTGGTAAATACGAACCATGGTTCGTATTTGGCCAGTGATTGATTTCATTGCATATTTTATTCCTTAGATTGCTAAGCGCCCGGGGCGGGGAGCTCGATCTTCCGGCCGGCCGAAGTTGGTCGGGGAATTTTTTAAGGGGTATGGGTGGTCGGAGCGCGGCGGCGGAAAGACACTTCCTGCTGCCTAGGGGCGTCCGGTCGTCCCCCCTTACTATTTACACGCGGACGGACGAGGCCCCCCTAGGGAATAAAAATTATTCCCGTCGGGGCCGTCGTCCTAGCGCGTGGACGGTATTTTCCCCGCCCGCGCAGTCACTTAGGAGAAATCGTCCGCAGGGGTCGTCCGCATGCGGACGGCACTAAAAACGGAGCTCGGGTTGTAGCGTTGCCGTCCGGCAACCGGACGCTAAAAACGGGCGCTACATTGATGGGGGCTTTCCTCGGTCCCGGTCTTCGGCTTTTGCTTCACTGCCTCTTCCGGCGTCTTCGCCGCTTCCTCTTCACCCTTCTTCGTCAGCACGTAGTGCTCGTCCCGCCGCTGCTCCACCAACTTGTCCTTCTGTAGGGCCTTCATCATGCGGTGGACTTTCTGTTTGTTTGGCTGTCCCCCCTGCATCGTAAACCAGTGCAGAAGTTCGGCCCGCTCAAGGAGCGAACATCCCGGTTGGTCCAGCATGCTCCGCAGTAAACGGTCCTGCTCCGAGTGCCCGGCTTTCTCGATTGCCTCCTGCTCCTCATTTGTAATTGGCCTTGCGAAGATGCTCCAGATCGAGCGTCCCTTCTTATCCACCAGCTTCTCGCTCGTCCCAGCCACGAGCTTGAATGAGAAAGGCGCGAACTCAGGGCCGCGAAACTTTCCGTGCGTGGTCACCTCGACCACCATCGACCCGATATCCTTGATGCACACCAGATTGCCATCAACCTCGGCGAGGAATGCTCCACCACCACGTGGTAACAGGTTGTCCATGTTCGGCGTCTTGGTCGGATGGCACGTCACGAGAATGGTGGGACCGCCCGGCAAGTCGATGAACGTGCGCAGCATGCGCGCGTGGTTGCCGAGCGCTACGTTGTCGTTCTCGTCGTTGCCGGTGTAGTAGCTCGCGCTGGTGTCGACAATCAGCAAACTGAACGGCCCGTGCTCCTCGGCCTCTGCATCGATACGCTTGCGGATTTTTGCTTCTGAGAGATTTGGTGTGAACGGCATGAACACTACGTCCGCCGTGTCCGGGTCCTGCGAACAGGACGCGCCCTTTCTCGACCTCCCTCTCCGCTAGCGGCAAACCGCCCGCGACATGGACCGCGATGCGCAGTGCAATCGCCGTCTTGCCTGAGCCCGTGGGTGCCGTCATCGAGTAGACGTAGCGCCGCTGCAGCAATCCATCGACCAGATAATCCGGCGGCACAAAACCGGCGACGAACTGCGCGCTCGTCTGCATCAGCTTCGCTTTAACGGAATTATTAGATGCAGGCTGCGTCTCCCATTCAGGTGATGCCTCGTTGGCGAGATGGAACAGTGTGCCTGCGCCAATCTGCGTCGGCGGCGACGTGTAATAGTGCAGCCACCTTTCTTGGGTCCTGCGCGCGTCGTATTTCTCGGATTTCGCCGACCACATGCCGAACGCCGCCAAGCCCTCACCGGCACCATTGGTCGACAGCCACGTTGCCATTCCGATCTTGTTCCAATCATTCCAATGAAGGTCGTCGTTCGGGATGACTTCGAGCGCGGCCATGACGCGCTCAATCGAAGCCTGCTTCGAAGTGGCTCCGCTCTTCCCCACGGCGTATTCCCCGAAAGGATTAATCTCATTGCCGTGTTGCTCGTAAGGGTCGGTAACCTCGCTGTACTCAGCTGCCTGTTTCAGAACAACAAGCGCCGCATCGAGGTCGATTTCACTATCGGGATTGACCGCGACGATGCGGCACAGCCTCGGCTCACCCTTGCGGTGCACGCTACCGGGCCACCTGATTGGATGCACCATCGGCACGTTTGAAGGGTCGCCGCCGACAAACTGAGTTGCGAGGTCGCGGGCCAGCTTGAGCTTGGCGTGCTCCTCCTCGTTCCCCGTTGGCTTGCTCAGTCGATAGTGGATGTGCAGCTTGGCTTCATCCTTGCCGGTCTCCGGGTTGTTCCACTTGCCGCCGCTCTCCACTACAACGGTCGCAGGACCGAGTAGCTTGTCCAAATTCTTGCGTGCCGCCTGAGCGTTCTCATCGCACTCGACGCTCAATGTCAGCCCTTCGGCAAGGTCCTTTTGCCCCGCGTGCCTGCTGTTGATGAAGGTCGCGATGGGTGGGCAGAACACCACCTTGTCGCGAGCATTCGCTGCGAGCTGCGCATCACGGTAAGCCTTGTCAATCAGAGCATTCAGGTCGCCAAGCTTGACCGGCGTGATCTTGAACGGCTTGCCATCGCGGTCGTCGGGGAACGACCGCAACGAGACCCAGTTACCCGGCGTCGCGTGTTTGAACAGCGTCGTGACGAAGGTCTCCAGCTCCTCGCGCCGTGCATCATCATTGACCCCAGAACTCGGGCTACCGAGGCTCCCTCCGTTGACCGCCAGCCCCCGTGGAATTAACCAGACGACGTTGTCGACCTCGAACTTCAGCGCCCCTTCTAGGGGAATCGGCCTCTCGACAAAGCTCTTAAAAGCATTTGTACCGAGGCTCGCTCCATTGCCCGCCAGCCCCCGTGGAACCAGCCGAACGACGTTGAGCTTCAGCGCCCCTTCTGGGGGAATCGGCCTTTCGACAAAGCTCTTAAAAGCATTTGCCTTGCCGCCGCCTTTTGCTGTATCAGTCATGTGCGAAATCCTTTCTCAAAAGGGTTGCGTGTTCCCCTTCTTGCTGTGAGGGGTCGCGGCCCGGCTAGGCCGCTGGTACACCTGAAAAGCCCTAAAAGAATCGGCCCCCCGCCACGGGGGCCGGTTCGCTTTTGAAGCACACATACCTCCCCGGCAACTATAGGGGGTTGCCGGTAACTTCACGGCTCGATGCGGAACTGGGGGGCGGGGTTGAACACGAGGTGTGCGAGGCCGATGAAAAAGGTGGTCAGCCGGTGCGGAGCCCCCATCCCCGCGGTGGCGACGGCCGTAGCCAGCAATTGCTCGTCCCGCGGGGTCAGCTCCAACGGGTAATCCGATTGCCAGTGCTCGATGGTTCGGAATGACGGTGGGGCCTCAAACACGCCCGCGCGCTCCAGCTCCTTGGCCGCATACCTGCACGCTGCACGATTCTTCTTGAACCCTGTGCGCCGCAAGGCCACGACCATCAGCAGCACCATGCGGCGAGCTTGTAGTTCCGTGGCCGAGGGGGGCCGGTGCCCACCCCCGCCATCGCCCCTGCGCTGGGCGTACAGCGAGAAAAACCCGTGCGGGGCCCCAGCCTCCCAAGCCTCCATGACCGCCTCGGCCTCGCCCAACAGGGCGAACCAGTGCGGGTCGTTGACCTGGACCCGAGCCGTGGCCAGCAGCTGGCGGAAACAATAGGCGGCCCGCAGCGCGCGCACGCGATCGGCATCCTCCTTGTCGTTGATCTTCGCCGGAATGACGTGGAACGTGACCATCAGCTCGCCTCAGTGTCTTCTGTTTCAGGAGATTCGGTCCTTAGGACGCGACCAAGGCTCACCGGGTCGGAGAATTTCGAAATGCCACTCGTCGCCGGTAACTGTAAGCGGAACGTCGTAGCCGTCGATGCTGTTGTTTATCAGGGCATCGGGGGCGAAGGTATTTATCCACGCGTATGCCATCGCCTCCCGCGGCGTGCGCCCGGAGCCATTGCACATAAACGCTCCGTTCTCGAACAGGTTGCAATTCCAATTCGTGGCCGTGTGATCCGCGATGTCGTACCATCGACCGCTTTCAATTTCCGCGATGACTTTTTCGAGATCAGCTGGTGATGGCTTCAGCATTTCGATTTCTCCCTTTCGTGCCATAGGTCGGTTGCTTATGCTTCCGCTCGGCCTTGGCCCTATCGCCGGGGGAGCTCGGAGTTGTCGATGCCATCGGTTCTGGTTTGGGCCAAGCGGGCCTGCCGGTTCGCACCTCGATATCCTTGATACCGTCAACTTCGACCGCATCGACACGCGCCTGGGACATAGCGACGAATCGAGGCTCGATATCGATCCCGACCCATTGCCGGGACATCTGCTTCGCCACCGCTGGCACGGTGCCGCTCCCACAGAACGGGTCCAGCACTGTATCGCCAATGAACGTGTAGAACCGCAGCAATCGTCTCACGAGCAACTCTGGAAATGGCGCGGGGTGATCGTCACGCTTCACCTTCTCTGGGTATATGGTCCAGACCTGCTGCGCGAGGTCGCTGTGCTCCTGCATCGCGGCGGGGCACTTATATGGAAAGCGGACGCTCGCTTCTTTCACCTCCTTGGGAACTTTCCTCGACCGTCCCGGCTTGCGATAAACGACGACCATTTCTGTGGTGTTGTTGATCAGGTTGTTGCCCGGAAACGGATACGCTCCGAGCATCATGTGGCTCGTCTGCTTCTGCCAGATAATCATGTCGAAGAATCGGAGGTCGGTGCCGCTACGGATCCGGCAATCGTGATCGAACGGCAACGGCAGGATAGTTCGTACCGGCGGCTTGTTCTTCTTCGGATGCGGAAGCGGCATCAGCATCGTGTTCAGGCAAAACAAACCGCCGGGCTTTAACACACGCGAGATTTCAACCCACACTGACTGCATATCGGCCAAATACGTTTCATAGGAGTCCCACGGACCTTCCCCCACTGCGGTGAAATACGGCGGAGAAGTAATGACGGCATCGACACTCGCATCGGCGAGCTTCTGCCTCATCACCTGCGCCGCACGTCCCGTAAAAAGTTGGTTCATTGGTTTCGTTTTCCAATCCACGTTTTTGCCGCAATGGGCAGACCGTCCGCCACGCGGGGGCTCAATCATGAGCATGAGAAACTCGTCCGTGGGCTTTTTCACTTCGACGACGACGGAGTCGTGCGTGTGAGAGATGATCTTAAACCCCGCGGCGTCGAGGCGGGTCATGGCCTCCGCCAAGAGATCCCGCGCCACGGCTTGCACCAGATTCTCCACCAAGAGCCCAGGCCACGCCCGCACGTCCCGCCACTGCCCCTGCGCATTATCTTTGAACAGAAGTGACGGTCGCCCGCGCTCGTGCTCGATTACGCAACCCTTGACGGGCAGCGTCTTGGCGATGCGTGCGTGCGGATATGCGAGGCGGCGGCCAGACGGCAGCGTGACCCACAGAAATGGCGCGTCGTCGCACATCATTTCAATGCCGTGGCATGTCCAGACCTCCCCAGGGTTTCTGACTGCCTTCCGTGCGCAGCTGCCGATATCGTTCCAGAGGCGCTCGGTGTTGGGGTGTGCGCGCCGCCACGCACGCACAATGCGCTCGAGTTCGCGGTCGTCGAACGGACTGTCGGCCGGAAGGAATTTCTTGAGGGCACCAATGCCCGCCATGAAACCGAGGGCGAGCTCCGATGCCTTCCCTACGACCCGCTCGAAGCTCTTGGGGTCGATCGTGGTGGGGTCCTTGTTGTAGATTCGCCCTGCGGCTACGAGGTACGGGTCTGGGCCAAGCCCAGCGTCGTAATTCCGAAAGACCTCGAGCTTCGATACCTCGCCCGCCAGCCATGCGGTCACTCTGGCCTCGATGCCGCTGAAATCTGCCCCCATGAACACACAGCCTGGTGCCGCACAGATCATGGAACGGATCAGATCGCCAATGACGCTCAGTGGGTTTGCAAACTTCTGGCACGCCAGCTGGTAGTTGCCGCGGCCAATCACCTTGATGGCGTGCTCGAGGTCCTCCGCTGCGGTCTCGGGGCGCTTGAGGTTGTGGATCCCCGCACCGCGGCTGCTAAATCGGCCAGTGCCCGCGGCGTGGAAGATGAAGGATCCGCGGATCCGCCCGTCCGCCTCGCGTCGGTTCAGCAGTGCATGGACCTTCTTGACGGCTGCTTGGGCGCCGAGCGCGCGCAGCTCGATGGCCCTGCGTGCCGCGGGCGGCAGGTCTCGCCCGAGCAGTTCCTCGACGGTACCCTTGGTCAGCCGCTCGCCGACGTCCACGCCGTTCCGCTGGAGCCACGTCTTGAGCCTGGCGACGTGGCAAGCTGCAGTCACGGCGCCGCCCGTCAATTTGTCGAGCTCTACATCGATGGCCGGGAAGGCGGCCGTGACCACACAATGGGCCGCCCGTGCGAGTTTTGCATCGAGGTGGAAGCCGAGACCATTGATCTTCTGATCGAGCACCCACAGTCGCTGCTCGGCCTCCGAGAGCCGCGGGATCGTGTGGAATAGCTCGCGCGTGGCCTCGACGTCGGTTGCGCAGTAGCCCTCGAGCCGAACTCTGCTCTCGTCGTCGTCGACCCAATAGACACCCCGCGGATCCTCTCCCTTGAGCGCCTTGCGCGGCTTGGACATCGCCTTCATGAGGCGGCCACCGACGGCGTCCTTTTGGTGCTTGAGGTGCAGAACGTCGGCGACCTTCTCGAGCTTGCCGGGGAGCGCGCACGCGTTCGCTTGGGCCATGGTGCATCGGTTCCGCTCGACGGGGATGACCGGGAAGCCATACCGCGGGCCGAGGATGTGGCGCTCGATGGCCATCCCAAACGAAGAGTTGTGTGCGATGGCCACGACGTCGG
>Ga0074046_10004896_pt1 | contig 10813 bp, 9 predicted proteins | sample BogForMeECP23OM3_FD_94441 | JGI IMG/M metagenome (GOLD analysis project Ga0074046, IMG submission 94441) | Bog forest soil microbial communities from Calvert Island, British Columbia, Canada - Bog Forest MetaG ECP23OM3 | ecosystem: Environmental > Terrestrial > Soil > Wetlands ...
AGCTTGATGAGATGGGCGGCCGTAATCTCAGCGACAATCTTTACACGCTTTTTCTTTGGCATCATTGGCTCCCCCTGCCACGCGATCGAGATAGAGGCAATCGGCCTGCCAATCATCGTCGCAACTGAAATTTGAAAAGAGTTGCGAGAATTGATTGATCAACTTTCTCCTATGTCATTGACGTTGAATGACATTTGTCGGCCACACTCATTAGTGAAGATGCCGTTCAGGCGATGTGCTGGACCGCAGAATATGTTTCTTTCGAGCTGCGCGGTGTCAGAATCTCGTCAATGTGATGCAATCTTGGCATTGGGGGTGCAGAAGAGGGCATTGGTGGGCAGCGCGCTCTTGAAGGATGCGCGCTATTCGAGGGCAAATCCAAGCCGATGAGGGCCCTGACTGTACGGGCAGACTGTCACCTTCCCGAAGTTTGGGCGACAACAGGGTCTCTCATGTTCACTGTTTCTTGTTGTCTCGGTTCGGTCTGTTCGCAGGGTCCGCGGCTTGAGTAAGGGGAAGCGCCAGCCGGCGGTTCGGCTAGCGTCGGTTCGGCCAGCGACGGCTCCTCGATCTCGACGAGCCGGGTGACGATGGCAAACAGGAAGCTGGCGGAGAGTCCGCACATCAGCACACCTGTAACCGCTTCGACCGGGCCCAGCGTTCGCCACATAGGTTTGAGAAAAAGATCTCCCGCGCCGACGGTGGCATAATCGGCCGCCGAAAAATAGAAAGCCCCTTCCCAGGTTGCAAAAGACTTCCAGCGGTAAAACGACGCCCACAACAGGATCTCCAACATGTGCAGGCAGACAAGCAGGCTGGTGAATCGCACCACGAGCATAATGGATCGGAAAAGGCCGAGCTGGCGAAGGCCCTTGGGGAACTGAGCTTTTAACCACTGAATGAGAACGGCCATGCCCACGCTCTGCAATATAAGAGTGAGGGTTACGAGAATGATTGTTACGTAACCTTCGCGGAAGATGATCATAGGCTGCTCAGTCCACCCGCTTAAGTCGGCCGCTACTCCTCCGCGATTATGTCTTCCACGCTGAAGGCGGCAATGCCGGAATAGGGGAGTTCGTCGGCAGGCTCGACTACTGGCTGAGCAGCAATACACGACTCCTATTCGTATATACCTGCTGCATTTGATCTTCCAATCTCGGACTTTTGCAGTCCTCTCATCTCGCAATAGAGGGTCGGTGGGCTCCTTGGGAGGCGGTAGGTGCGGTTGCGACAAATCCCAACAGAAATCGTCTCATGATTCCCTGCGATGGCAGGCACGGGAGTTCGCTTAGCGCACACAACAGTACCGGTATCGCGTGATCCACTCGCGTCAACATGTGGACACGCGACGCTTGACGGCCAGTCTGTTTTCGCCTCGCAGTGATGCCATCGCTGCAAGTCCCTTCATTGGCTTGGTTCTTCTCGGCGGCTCGGCGCAGTGCCGTGGCCGCCGGGCTTGGAAGCGTACTTGCATTCGTTGTTCGCGCCATCGCGGTTCGATTGATGGTCAGAGGGAGTAGCGGTATGCATGCGCAGACATTCCTAAGCAGAGTCGTGGGTATAGCCATCGCAGTGATGATGAACTTTTGCCCAGCGCCCGCACAAAGCACAATGGATGACGTCCACATTGAGCCCCGGGGTCGAGCTGCTCAACCCGACTCTCTGAACTCCGTGAATAAAACCGCCATGGGAACGATTCGCAAGTCGGTTGAACTGGTCCTGGTACCGGTAACGGTTACGGATAGGTCTAACCGAATCGTCACCGGTCTCGAGCAGGAAAACTTCCAGCTCTATCAGGACAAGCACCCACAGCCAATCAAGTACTTCTGGAAAGAGGATGCACCCGTTTCCGTCGGCATAGTCCTCGATGTAAGTGGCAGCATGGCCAGTAAAATCGAGCGGGCGCGCGATGCGGTCCTGGCACTGCTGAAGGCCTCCAATCCTAAGGATGAGTTCTTCCTGATGACATTCGCCGATCGGCCAATGCTTGTCCGGGACTTCACGTCCAATGCAGACGACATTCAGGGCCAACTGCCGTTCATGACGCCAAAGGGAAGCACGTCTTTGATCGACGCGGTCTTTCTGGCCGTCAACCATATGAAAAGCGCTCGCTATTCAAGAAAGGCACTGGTAATCATCTCAGACGGGGGCGACAACCGAAGCCGCTATGTCGAAAGAGACCTCAGGTCAGTAATCAAGGAGGGGGATGTGCTGGTGTATTCGATTGGCCTGTTCGACGCCGTGTTCCGGACGCGGGAAGAACAACTAGGTCCAGAGCTTCTGGCGGGCATTAGCGGACTGACAGGCGCCAGCTCCTATTTCCTCCCTACTCCCACGCTCCTTCCCGCGGTCGCTGAACACATCGCCAACGAACTACGCCATCAGTACATTCTTGGTTATAGCCCCGATGACTCTCGCGGCGATGGAAAGTGGAGAAAGATCAAGGTCAAATTAGAGCTTCCGCGGGGTTTCCCCAAGCTTCAAGTGCAAGCTAGACCCGGTTACTACGGCGAACATAATGATAGACATCCCGATGAAACACGGTCGCAATCGGCGGATGCACGCGTGGTGAAATGTGACTTAGGAAGCAACGACAATTGCGCCAACGACTCAGGGGAAGTAACCGTATCCGGCCTGAGTGATTCGATCGCGAACGTACCCTGAAGCAACGATGTAGGCCGTGAATTGGCTTCGAGGTCCTTTAGGAGGCCGCCATGTGGATGAGGTTATGTCCTTTGTGTAAGGCGATCTTGCAGAAGCGGGAGCTGTGGGACGCAATCCGCTGCCGCTGTGGGTGGATTTGGTAGGAAAGTTTGTCTGAATTGCACGGCAGGGTCGTAAGTGCCCGGTACCGGATAATGCGGTGTGGCGCCCTCCCGAGCATTAGTTAGAGAGGCCCGAACAAATCCAGTGGCCTGACGCGTAGGAAACGATAGAATTGCCGCCCGTGACAAGCTCGCTCAACCGTGCCCCAGGCAGCTGCACGGCGCTCAGAGGGCCGATTCGAGCAACAAGGACGGCAGTGATAAAGAACAGCAAGGACAAGCCGGACTCCGCGGAATTGATTCCAACGGCTGGATTTGCGCTCGTCTCAGCGAACCTGCAGAGCACAACGAAGCCTTCAAGGCGGTGGGCTGTCGGGTGCGTGGATTTAACAAACACTACCATGCTTCCTATAAACGGTCTATTATCCGATAGGCACCAACGGTATTCCGAGCTGCGAATTCTGCGGCAAGTCGTCGAGAACGCAGCATGGCAAAATGCTTGCGTTCATTCCCATTGTGGAATCTGACAGGCATGACCCCGACCTTGAAGACAGCGATCCGAATCACAGCCTGTACTGCCATTGTGATCACGATCGTAGCCACGGCCTACACACTGCCCGAAATGCGTGGCTGGCCGGTTATGGGAGTGCTTCCTTCGTTCATCGCTGTATTGTTTGTTTCTCTTTTCTGGGACTTCGGATATACCGTATTTCTCTCTATCGTTGCCGCGTTCGGAACGAACCTCATGGTCCCGCCTTACGGGCATTTTGATTCTACAAAGATGCGGCCGTGGGCTGCATTGGCTGTGTACTTGGCAACGGGTCTTACCGCAAGCCTGCTGCCTGAGCGCGGGCGCAAGGGCGTTCTTGCTGCTCACCAGAGCGAGGAAGAGCTCCGCGATCTGATCGAAAACGTTCCGGCAATGGTGTTCATCGCTTTGCCCGGGCCCTCCAACGCCTTCGCCAGCCGCCGTTGGCGCGAATACTCAGGCTTATCTCCGGAGGAAACGAAGGGACTTGGCTGGCAAAGCGTAGTCCACCCGGAAGACCTGCAACGGCACATGGAGAAGTGGCGAGTGTGCTCGGCGAGTGGTGAGCCATTCGAAGATGAGGCGCGTTTCCGTCGTGCTGCTGATGGGGAATATCGCTGGTTCCTGGTCCGCGCGGTGCCCATGCGCGACGAAAACGGAAACATTCTAAAGTGGTACGGGACATTGACGGACATCGAGGATCGCAAGCGGGCGGAGCAAGCACTCAGGCGAAGCGAATCCTATCTAGCCGAGGCACAGAGATTAAGCCGCACGGGTAGTTGGGCATGGAATCCGAGGACGGACGAAATGGCCTACTGCTCGGAGGAGATATACCGAATTTTCGGAGTAAATCCACAAGAGGGGTCACCGAGTATCGCAAAACTTCTGGAACGAGTACACCCGGAAGATCGCGACCAGGTAAAAAAAGCCCTCGATCTTCTGCTCCGAAAGGGCACCATGGAGGCGGCTCCGGAGCTCGACTACAGGGTGGTCATGCCGGACGGCGCGGTGAAGTACATTCGCAGTATCCGGCAGGCGGTGCTGGATAACACCGGGACTGTCACCGAAATCATAGGGACCGCAGTCGATATGACGGAACGCCGGCAAGCCGAACAGAAATTCCGTGGGCTGCTGGAGTCAGCACCAGATGCAATCGCGGTGGTGAATCGTGAGGGCGAAATTGTTCTGGTCAATGCCCAACTGGAGAAGCTGTTTGGCTATCACCGCTCAGAGGTATTAGGGAACAAAATCGAAATGTTGATACCGGAGCGGTTCCGGAGCAAACATCCGGAACTGCGCAGGGCGTTTGTTGCCGACCCTCGCGCTCGGCCGATGGGGTCTGGGCTGGACCTCTACGGCCGGCATAAAGACGGACACGAGTTTCCGGTGGAGATCAGCCTCAGCCCTCTCGAAACCGAGGAGGGCGTGCTGATTTCCGGCGCCATTCGCGACATCACGAAACGCCGGCAAGCCGAACAGAAATTCCGCGGGCTGCTGGAATCGGCACCAGATGCAATCGCGGTGGTAAATCGTGAGGGCGAAATTGTTTTGGTCAATGCCCAATTGGAGAAGCTGTTCGGCTATCACCGCTCGGAGGTATTAGGGAACAGAATCGAAATGTTGATACCGGAGCGGCTGCGGAGCAAACATCCGGGACTGCGCAAGGCGTTTGTTGCCGACCCTCGCGCTCGGCCGATGGGGTCTGGGCTGGAACTCTACGGGCTGCATAAGGACGGGCACGAGTTTCCGGTGGAGATCAGCCTCAGCCCTCTCGAAACCGAGGAAGGCGTGTTGATTTCCGGCACCATTCGCGATGTCACGGACCGAAAACAGGCCGAGGAAAAGATTCGGCAAAGCGAAGAGGAGCTTCGACAGCTTGTCGATGTGATTCCACAGCAAGTCTTTGTCTTTGATGCGGACTGGAATCCTCTTTTTGCCAACCGACGGGAACTGGAACACACCGGCCTTACTTCGCGAGAGATGCAGTCGAGAGACGCAGTAGCCAAAATCTTCTATCCGGAGGATCGAAAGACGTTAGAGGCCGCGCGTGAACGAGCGCGTTCCGACGGTGCACCGATTGAGATGGAGGCGCGGATACGGGGAAAAGACGGAGGATATCGCTGGTTCTTAATCCGGGACAATCCGCTGCGAGATGAGCACGGGCGCATCCTGCGTTGGTACGGCACGCGCACCGATATCGAAGACCGGAAACGTGTCGAAGAAGCTCTCCAGCGCAGCGAAGCTTATCTGGCGGAAGCGCAGAGGCTGACTCACACGGGCAGTTGGGCCTATAAAGCGGGAGGAGGTCCTCTCTACTGGTCTGAAGAAAATTTTCGCATCTGGGGATTTGATCCACAGCAGGGCGCTCCCGGCCTCGAAATAGTGCAGCAACGGATACATCCCGAGGATCGGGACAAACGGAACGAATATTTCGAGAGGGCATCGCGGGCGGGAAAAGACTTCGCCCACGAGTTCAGAATCGTGCTGCCCGACGGAACCGTAAGACACATCCATGCGGTTGGACATCCGATTCTCAATGCGAGCGGAGAGGTAATTGAGGTCGTGGGAACCCACGTCGACGTGACCGAACGCAGGCGCGCCGAGCAAGAGCGTGAACGATTGCGCCAGGCAGAGGCAGAGCTCGCGCACATTAACCGCGTCAGCATGCTGGGCGAGCTGGCGGCATCGATCGGTCACGAAGTTAAGCAGCCAATTACCGCAGCCGTCACTAACGCCAAGACCTGCTTGCGATGGCTTAAGCGCGAGCCGCCCGAGTTGGAGGAAGCGCGGGAGGCGGCGGGAAGAATGGTCGAAGATGCCTTGCGGTCAGCCGAGATCATCAACCGGATGCGCTCGCTTTACGAGAAAAGCGCCCCGCAACGGGAGTTGACCGACGTCAACGAAATCATTCCCGAGATTATTGCTTTGTTGCGCAACGAAGCGGCTCGCTTCGGGATCTCCATCCGCAGCCATCTGGCCGCCGATCTCCCGCAAGTCAGGGGAGATCGCGTCCAACTGCAACAAGTGCTGATGAACCTGATGATTAACAGCATCGACGCGCTGAAGGGGATCGAAGGCAAGCGCGAAATCATTCTCACCTCGCAATCCGAAAGCAATGATCACTTGCTGATTTCGGTCAGCGATACGGGCGTAGGTTTGCCGGTTAAGATGGATCAGATTTTTGATCCCTTCTTCACGACCAAACCTCACGGAACCGGCATGGGATTGGCGATCAGCCGCACGATTATTGAGTCCCACGGTGGCCGCCTATGGGCAACCCCGAGTACCGGCCGCGGTGCGACGTTCCACTTTACACTTCCCGCAGCAACCGGGGGGCAAGCGTGACCCAGGAAGACACATCGACGGTTTTCATCATCGATGATGACCCATCCGTTCGTCGTTCCATCGCCGGACTCATGAAGTCCGTGGGACTGCGCTCGGAGTCGTTCGGCAGCGCCCAGGAGTTTTTGACCAGGCGCGCCGGCGACGGGTCCAGTTGCCTGGTTCTCGACGTGCGCCTTCCCGGTCTTAGCGGGCTTGATTTTCAACGACAGTTGGCGGACGCGGGCGTACAAATTCCTATCATTTTTATTACGGCTCACGGAGACATCCCGATGTCTGTCAGGGCGATGAAATCCGGTGCGGTAGAATTTTTGACTAAGCCGTTCCACGATCAGGATCTGCTGGATGCTATTCAGCTAGCGCTGGAACGCGACCGCGCTCGGCGCCAACAGCAGAGCGAGGTGGCGGTGTTGCGAAAGCGCTATGACATGCTAACCCCGCGGGAGCGCGAGGTTATGCAGTTGGTGGTCACCGGCATGCTTAACAAAGAGGTGGCAGCGGAACTCGGAACCAGCGAAATTACCGTAAAGACTCAGCGCGGGCGCGTTATGCACAAGATGCAAGCTGAATCCTTAGCCGAGCTAATCCGGATGGCGGATAAGCTCAGGCTAATGCCCGGTAAATAGACTCGTAGTTTGATGGGGCATCTGCAGCCCTGAACGCCTTGAGGACCACCAGAACGTACCGGACGAATGAGACGAGACATAGTAGGGCTGTTTCTGCTCAACTTTTAAGAAATGTTGGCCACGTGCTCTTCTAGCCAGCAGATTTCTTCCCAATCTCCGACGGTCAAAACCCGCGCTAAGTCAGCCAAATTGTTGACCTTCTTATTCGCTGACGCTTTCATCGCAGGAGGTACGATGTTGTTGGGTAAATCGTCGCTATGGTCTTGCATCATTGTGAATCCTTTAAGGCAGCCAAGCCGCGGAAAACAAGCCTGTTCCTACCATATAAAAAAAGTATGTGTAGAGGCACACCACGAGGGCAGTAATTAGATCGTCGTCGTCCATTACGAAATTCACCGCCTTTTCCATTGAGTGCTGCAAGTGCCAGACTAACCCGGTTCCCTACAGCAAGTTTCCCGATATCGAATGCATTGAGCTAGGCTGATTTCTTCGTCTGCGGGCGAAACTCGATTATTTTTCCGCCTTGCAGCTGACGAAACGATTTCAACTGGCTTCGGAAGTTTATCGGTACGTAAAACTCAATCACCTTTGCCATGACTATCTCCTTTTTGCCTTACAAATCGCACCCCAATGACGCATTCGCGTTCACTGATCACGACATCGCATTTGCTATGCCAATTGATCGCGCACCCTTCCTGTGTCGCACAGTCTATGGTTAGCGCGTCAAGTGTCCTAGGTCTGGGGGCTTCCGCGCAGAGACAGACCGTGACGCGCCAAACCCCAGGCAAACTCTAATGTCAAGATTTGGGCCTATGGGCTCGCCCAGAGTCGATGGGCAGGCAGTTAGCATCTGAAAGGAGGAGGCGAGTGATACTAAAGGATAATTGAGCGCTGGTCACGCTTCGGGACCCCGCCCGAGATGGACACGCGTTCCACAACCACGACGATTGCGGCCGCCACCAACGCAACGTGAACAACGTCGAGCTATTGACACCTGCAACCGTCTGTTTGTATGCGGACTGCGTGTGGATTGGGTTTCTCACAGGTCTGTTATCCGGCGGTTTGTCGCCGAGGCGTCTCTCTTGCATCGCCGGTGGAGGAAATCTTTCTCAACTTCCAGAAACACCGTGGCGACATCGGTTTGGCTCATGGCATGCATGGGAACTGCTAGCAAGACGAAATAACTCGACTCATCAGAACTGATCAACATTGAAAGGACGATTTTATGGCTGACTCAGATAAGAAGAAGTGCAAGCACATCCCCTGCACCTGTGAAATCCCATTCCACCAGGAATATTGCGGGCAAGTTTGTAAGGAGGCTGGCGCCGAAGATGTGGAGATTGCCTGCGAGTGTGGGCATCCGCCGGTCTGCCCGCTCACAGTATAGAAGTACGCAGTCCAACCGATGTTCACCAGTAATTCAAAGAACCGGTCTGCAACCTGCGTGTCCCGATTCACAGACCGGACTTCTTCGGCTCGTTACTGCGGGCGACAGGGGATCTCTCCGGAGTCACCGATATCCGCGAGCGTCACACGGTTGCTCCGTACTCGAAGCCAGGAGCTTTGTCTGGTCTCTACCACGTCCTGGCGACTTCCATGATTGGCTTTCTGGCTTTTGGCAATCTGCTGACAAGCTGTCGGAATAATGACAGGTTATAACTCCGGGGTCTTCCCGCTATCTTGTTGTATTGCAAGCAATTTGAGCACAGCGGATAACCTGCGGCTACTGGCAGTTGCCATGCACATATCGGTTATGCGTGATCCGCACTACAGCATCGCCGGGGCTCGTGGGCGGTGGGATCAACAAGGATAGGGCGGAAAAGGATGGCAATGCCAGACGGCCTCACAAATATCGCATTCGCGGTGCACAATGAGCAGCACCTTGGCACGAAGCACCTGGGCACGAAGCTACCGTCGCGCAATCAGGCCGCGATGCTTTTTTTGATCGTAGCTCTGGGCTTCTTCCTGCGCGTTCGAGGGCTCGATCGAGCTGGATTCAACGAGGACGAAATCAACAAGGTTCACGCCGCCCGCGCATATCTTCACGGCGACTTTTCGCTGAACCGCGAGCATCCCATGTTGATGAAGTCGATGATCGCCATTTCGCTTGGCGCTTCCGACTTCTGGAACCGCCACCACGGAGAGTCCCGGCAGATTTCGGAGGAAGTGGCCGTACGCTTGCCGAACGTCGTCTTCGGCAGCCTGACAGCGGTTGTCATCTTTCTGCTGGCGCAAGAGTTGTTCGATACCCAGATTGCCTTGCTGGGCGCTTTCTTCTGGTCTGTCGGCACAATTGCCATCATTGTGAATCGGCTTGCGAAAGAGGACACTCTACTGGTCTTCTTTACGTGGCTCGCGTTTTACTTCTATTACCGGGCGAAAACGGCGAGTGCGATCGATCGGGAACTCGGTTGGAAGTGGTATGCCGCGGCCGGCGCGAGCTTCGGCCTCATGTTGGCGTCCAAGTACTTTCCGCATTATCTGGGGATCTTATTTCTTTACTGGTATCTGCCTTGGGTTCGCAAAGGGTATCCTGGGTTCAAGCGCCGAGATTATTTTGCAATTCTCGGGACATGCGCCGTGGTATTCCTGGTCGCCGATCCCGTTATTCTTCTGCCGAGCACGCTGAAGTACATGCTGTACTACGTGAGCCAGGGCACGGTCACGCACCACGGCTACCTGATGATGGGGCATTTCTATTACAACGATCCCGCGCATTTCATGCAGGGGATGCCAACCTACTTCTATCCCCTGTTACTTGTCATCAAGACTCCGATACCAGTCCTGGCAGCAATCGCGATCGGGCTCGTCGAGGTCTACCGCCGCCGTCGTGAATCCTCGTATCTGTTCATTCTCTTCATGTTCCTGATGTGGCTGGTGCCTTTCTCTCTGCTCAGCGCCAAATGGCTGCGATGGATGCTGTCGTGGATGCCATCCGTGTATATCATCGCGGCAATTGGCGGGGCGAAAGTTCTAACCTGGGTCCGCAAGGCGAGCGAAACTAAGATGTGGCCCTTGCCGGCACCTGCGACGGCGATGCTCATGTCCTTAGCCCTTGTGGCACCGCCGTTGATCACGATGGCGACGGCTGGTCCTTTTTATTCTCTTTACCTGAATCCGCTGGGAATGGGCCACACTGGGTTCTATTTCCCGCACGACGAGTTGGCAGATGTCGGACTGCGGCCAGCCATTCGACGAATCTGTAAAGAGGCCCCGCCCGGCGCACAGGTAGGTGGAGAAGCACCGCCAGTCTTCGATTACTACTTTCAGAAGTTCGGGCGCAGCGATCTGCACTACGTCGATCTTTCGAGCCTGACGCCGCAGACATCTCCGCTTTCGGCTTACCTGGTGGTTGAAGACGGCAGAAAGTATGTCGAGAATATCGCCTTCATTCGTGCCGTGGAATTCGACCAAAGACCGGTATGGGTTGTCTCCGTCGGTGCGCTGGCCGCAGCGCGGATCTACCGTGACGCACATCCGGCCAATGAACAGCTGCAGGTGGCGGCCAATCCCGAAGGCGGCCCGCCGATTGGCAGACAACCTGCTATAGC
>Ga0074046_10004897_pt1 | contig 10812 bp, 13 predicted proteins | sample BogForMeECP23OM3_FD_94441 | JGI IMG/M metagenome (GOLD analysis project Ga0074046, IMG submission 94441) | Bog forest soil microbial communities from Calvert Island, British Columbia, Canada - Bog Forest MetaG ECP23OM3 | ecosystem: Environmental > Terrestrial > Soil > Wetlands ...
GTGGACGCGCGAGAGGTGCAGATTGTACGGGCCCGCCATCGCATCGAGCCGTTCTTCGGGGCGCTGCTCACGGTGCGTTATCGGGGAGCGGGAAGCCTGGACTTCACTACTGACGGAATTTCATTGCAGTTCATGAAGCACTTTAAAGTGGTGCAACCGGCGGTGGACCCCGAGGCTTACGTACAGAAAATTCAAGGCGATGCCGACGCACTCGACGATGAAACCAGGCGCGAAGTGGCGAAGCATCCCGAGCAGAAAACTGCGCGGGAGGCACAGTTGCAGGCTTACCAGAAATCGGTCAGCGAACTCATGGAATTTCTCAGCAGGAACAGCCTTCGGGCGGCACATCTCGACCGGGGAAATCCGGAGGCCGTGGGTTGGGTATTTTTCAATACCGACAACAAATGGCTGGGTGGCTGGAAGGCTCAGGAAGAATTCGTGTTGCGGGTGCCGCTGCAGGGCAAAGTGTTCGAGTTCCCCTTCCGCCTGCCGCCGAAGGAAGGGGAACTGCTGCTGCGCAAGCGGGAGTAGCGCCCTCGCTACACTCTTCTATGAAACTGCACGACGGCTTTCCCGCTCAATGTCCTTCGCCTGCTGCATGAGGATGTCGCGCAGCGAGATCATTCCCTTGAGTTCCTTATCCTCCACAATGCAAAGGTGGCGGAAACCGAATTCGTGCATGAGGAAGAGGCACTCTTCGAGGCTCTCATCCAGTCTTACGGAGCGTGGATTGACGGTCATGACTTCGGCGACCGCGGTATGGCCGGGCGTGCGGCCCGCGGCGACTACGCGGTTCATGACGTCGCGCTCGGAAAAGATTCCCGCCAGTTCTCCGTTTCGCAACACCGGTATGGCGCCGATATTGTGCTCCATCATGTAACGCGCCGCTTGCAGCACGGTGACGGCAGCGTCAATGGAATATACTTTGCGATCTTTCACCAGCTCGCGGAGAGTAAGCATGACCAAACTCCTTCCTGTTTCGAAGCGGCGAGGGAATCGGCACCGGGCCCCACAGCCCCACCGATTCTTGAGAGGGTTTACTTTACCACAAGCGGGGTTCGCAGGTGATGCTACGGGCCAGCTCAGCGCTCGACAAGGCTTTGCAGGGTATCGAAAAATGCGGGGTAGGAAATCGCTGCGCACTCGCTGCCACGGATTAAAGTGTCTCCCCGAGCGCGCAGAGCTGCGATACTGAAAGCCATCGCGATACGGTGATCGCCGAAAGATTGCAGTTCCGCGCCATGCAGGATTTGTCCGCCGGGAATCTTCAGGCCGTCTTCCCGCTCCTCGACCAGTGCGCCGAGGGCTCGCAGATTGACGGCGATCGCGGCAATGCGATCGGACTCCTTCACGCGCAACTCTTTCGCGTCGCGGACTTCGATTCCCTGTTCGGTGTAGGGCGCAATCGCAGCCAGCACGGGAATCTCATCGATCAAGGCGGCTGAATCGGCGCCTTCGATGACCGCACCCTTGAGTTTTCCTCCCTCAACTTGCAGCGTGCCTACGAGTTCGCCATGAACTTCTTCCAGTTGCGTGACCGAAATGCGCACCCCGATCTGAATAAGGACATCGAGCAGACGGGCGCGAGTGGGATTCATCAGCAAACTGGGGACCGTGAGTTGAGAGTGGGGAAAAAGCGCGGCGGCGCAGAGAAAGAAGGCGGCGCTCGAAAGATCGCCAGGAACTCGCGCTTCAATACCACGCAAGCGCTGGCCACCGCGAATGCGCACTTCGTTTCCCTGGCGGTCGAGGTGAGCGCCAAAACTGGTTAGAGCCACTTCGCCATGATCGCGAGTGCGCAGCGGTTCGACGATGCGGGTTTCTCCATCGGCAAAGAGTCCGGCAAAGAGCAGGCAGGTTTTAACCTGGGCGCTGGCGACGGGCATTGCATAGTCGATTGCTGTGAGCTCGGTTCCGGTAATACACAAGGGCGGGCGGCCGTTGTCTGAGGTGATCTGCGCGCCCATAGCTGTCAGGGGCGCGATTACGCGCTGCATCGGACGGCGCGAGAGCGACTCATCGCCGGTCATCTCGCTCACGAACTTTTGCCCCGACAAAATGCCGCTTAGCATGCGAATGGTGGAACCAGAATTTCCGCAATCGAGCGGATGGCTCGGGGCGGTCAACGAAAGCCCACTTCCCTGGACAGCAATCGCGTTGTGAGCGCCGTCGTTGCGCTCCCATTTAACTCCCAGAGAGCGGAGGCACCCGAGGGTGCTGGCGCAGTCGGCGCCGGTCGAGTAATTCTCCAGGCGCGAGGGCCCGTCGGCGATCGCTGCCAGCATGGCGTAACGATGCGAAATGGATTTGTCGCCGGGCAGGGTCACACTGCCACGCAGGTTGCGCGCCGGGCGCACGATCACCTGGGATTCGCTCTTCATGCTGAGATCACTATAGCGGAAGGTGAACGAGCGAAATCGCTCAGGCCAGCATCCTGGCGTGAGCAGTGGCTTCGCGCAAAATCTCCGGCGGAACCTCTCTCAGGCTTAGGCTGAACTCGAACATCGGCGTCTCCGTTCCGCGACCCCAGCGGGCCACGTCCCAGTGAGCGCGCAGAAACTTTGCCTCGGGATGCGCCGTGAGGTCGAGCAAGAGCGGATACTCGCCGCAATAAAACTCCTGGGGAAATGCCACGATGGGCTTGGCGCTCCACGCGGCACCGTCGACGGAGCCGTAGACGCTTACGTCGAGAGACTCCTGCTCGATGATCTTAGTAATATCGAGAGTCAGCAGGAACACGCGAGCGGCCGCGGCGCTTAGGTCGACGGCAGGGCCGTCTCCCTTTGCAGTGACTACTGTTTTTTCAGCAACCAGAAGGGTCTGAATCATGGCGAGAGAATTCTAACAAAGTCATTCATGGAAGTGGCTGCGGGCTCTGCCGTCCGAAGATTCGCTTTCGTCACTCCGATGGATGCGGGCCGGTGAATTCGGAGCAGCAGGGTTTTTCCACCGGCTTGAATTCCATAAGTTCGATACGGGTGAGATCGGGATCGAAGATATTCAATTGCCACTTCCCGTCTTTGCCCATCTGCGCCTTTTCGCTTCCGTGGGGCTTCCAGCCGTGAGATTCCAGAATCGCCTGCGTCTTTTTCATGTCTGCGACGCCCAGAGAAATGTGATTCATTACCCCGCTAACCCGCAAGTCAGGATGTTCGGACTGCCTCAGCATGTACTCCAGCCAGTCGGTACCGTCTGGAACCTGCATGGCGACCCAATCGGTCTCGCCCGGCTGCATTCCGCCGTGCCAGTAGAGGCGAAAGCCGAGCAGGTCGCGATAGAAGCGATCTTCGACATCGCGGTCGTGAACGATAATACCGGTGTGGATCATGTGGTGGGAGACAGCGGAATCGGGGGGAGCGGGCAGTGGCGAGCTGGTACGCTCGACAAATTCGATGCGATGTCCCTCGGGATCGGCGACCGTAAAGCTCAAGCTGTGGTCCGGGCGGCCTTCGATGGCCGCAGCCTTGACACCGTTTTTTATCAGAAACTCGCGCAGGGCGTTGATATTGTCGGTGGCGAAGGCAATATGATCCAAGCGGTTGATGGCTTTGGGGTCGGGCGCAGGGCTGAAACCAACCCATTGCTTGCCGACCATATATCTCACTAGCTCGCCAGGCTCCACGGCTTCGGAGGAGGCTAGTCCGAAGGTGCCGCTGTAAAGTGCCTTCACGCCATCCGCGTCGGTGGTATAGAACGAGACGTGATCGATGCCGAGAATCTTGGGGCGTCCGATTGGGCTGGTCTGTGCGAGGGCGAAGGTCGCCGACAAAACTGATGCGAGGAGGGCAAGGGAGGTTCGCATAAGGCCCCAATTCTAACCCAGGCTTCGGCTCGTTTCTAAAGCTGCTCCAGAAATTGCCGGAGGAGTTTGCCTGTTTCCTCCGGCTGCTCCCAAGGGGAGTAATGACCGGCTTTCCGGATCACTCGCAACTGGCTGTGTGGAATGTGCTGTCGCATGAGTTCGGCTTCCTTGAGTCCGGTGAGGATATCTTCTTCTCCCGTCACGAGGAGGGTGCGTACGTTGATGGTCTTCAATGTATCGACAGAGTCGGGACGTTCTGCCATGCCGCGCTGGACTTGAGCGACACCCTCGGGAGACATGTTCCGCATCATGCGCAGTGCGCCTGCGGTCAGGTCCGGCCGCGACTCGCGCGTGCTCTCGCCCAGCACACGCGGAATCAGGCTTTCGAAAAAGGGTTCGGTGCCGCGTTCGAGGACGTCGTTTGCGGCCTGCAAGCGTCCGGCGCGGGCTTCGGCGGAATCTGCAGGCGCCTTGGTGTTGAATAAACCCAGGGCTGAAACGCGGCCACGATGGCTTCGCCAGAACTCGAACAACACGTATCCGCCGATGGAAACCCCGACCAGCGGAGAGCGGCCCACATCGGCATCGTCCATGATTCGAGCGAGGTCGGCAGCGTGCTTTTCCATGGTGGCTGGACCGTCGCCTGCGGCGGAGTCTCCGTGGCCGCGAAGATCAGGAAGAATTATGCGGTGACGGGTGGCGAGAGCTTCCGCGGCAGGCAACCAGAACTCGTGATTGGCGGGGAACGGGTGCAGAAGAACTACGGGAGGCCCTTCGCCCAGCACGCGATAGACGAGCTCCGCGTCGCCGCTCTTTACGCGCCGAAGGGCGAGCGGTTGCATCTACGGAATCATCACGCGCTGCGCCCCTGCCGGCGCGGTCAAGAGCAACGGCTCTTCCGGCATCACAATCCAGGCGATGGGATAGGAAATCAAACCAATACCAGTCATGAAGGAGGCGATCAGCCACACCAGCCGCACCACGGTGACGTCGATGTCGAAGTATTCGGCGAAACCGAGACAGACGCCCGCGATTTTGCGGCCCTGGCGAGGCCGCACTAAGCGCTTGCGGGCTACGGAGGAGCCGATGCGAACGCCGCAGTAAGCACAAACCGCCGCATCGTCCTGAATCACCTTGCCGCAATAGTTGCAGTACATGGGCTCATCCTCATAGTGCGTGTCTACAAGACAATACGTAATTGTAGACCGAAAGTTCCATTCCGACGGGCAGCTTCACTCGCGGTAGGCTTCGCGGATGTGCCGGCGGGCGGCTTCGGCGGGGGGAGTGCTGCCGTTCTCGGCCAGCACCGCCTCATACTTTTTCATGGCCAGATCGCGCTTCTGCAGCAGGTCGTACATTTCGCCGGCGGCGAGGTTGGCCTTCTGCAGAGTCTCGGGGTCGGGGTCTGGAACCTGGGCCACCTGTTCGTAGGCGGCTGCGGCTGAGGCATAATCTCTTTGGCCGCGCATCAGCTCACCGAGCCCCCACGCCGCGATCTCGTAGTGGAGGTTGCCGTACTTTCCTTCGCGGCCACTCTGCCACACTCTGCGATAGGCGGCCGCAGCTTCCGGCAGATGTCCGCCCGAGCGCAACAGATTGGCTTCCTCGAGCGGAAAGAGATAGTTGCCCGGATATCGCCCGGCGAGCTCGTGCATCAAGGCACGAGCTTCGTCGCAGCGATGCTCGCGGCGCAGGAACAAAGCCAGTACAACCTTGGCGTCGACGCTGTTTTCTCCGGCGCTCGTCGCGACCTGGCGCAGGTATTCGAGGCCTTTCTCTTTTGTCCCGCTCAAGCCGACCAGCGCCACGGCTGCCTTGACGCTCCAGGGCAAGCTACCGAGCACGTAATTGTGCGTACCCACGACCAGTTTCGCGTCGATGTAATTGGGATCGAGTTCTAATACGCGTTCGTGATCTTTTCTGGCGCCTACCGCGTTGCGCAGGGCGGAGAACCAGGCCCGCTCGACGAGCGCAGTGTAAAGCGCAAACTGCGCCCGGGTGACACCCCGAGCGTAGAGGACGTCGACATTATTAGGATTCGCGTTCAGTTGTTGCTCTTCGAGGCCCTGGGCGCGCTCGACCAACTGTTTGATTTGCTCTTTGACCTTTGGATCCGCCGGGCGGTGGGCCTGGCCGATGAAGCTGTCGTTGGAATATTCCCCGGTATTCATTGCGCCCATGCGATAGAGCTCGCGCATGAGGACGGCGCTTAGAAGATGATTGACCGCAGAGGGGTCACCCGGGTGACGATCCAGGAATTTCTGGAACTCCTGAATGGCGCGGTCATAATCCATGTTGTAGAAGTGGTCGAAGGCGGCATCGGCCAGCGGATCATGAGCAGCAGAAGCTGGGGAAGAAGCCTGGGCGGAAGTGTCTGCCGCCGTGGGCCGGGTTTGAGTAGCCGGAATTTCGGCCGCTAGATTTTCGGCGGCGGTGGAAGGTATCGCGAAGGAAATAATGATCAGGCAGGAGATGAGCACGCGCAAGTTTGCGTGCGTGAAGACGCTTCTTCCTTTTGATTTCCCTTTTAACCGAAGACTCGACTGCATTCCCGCTCTCAATGGATTTGCTATTAGTCTAACCGAGTTTTCCTGTAGCACGGAAGGAACCAAAGGCGGCAATAGTAGTAACCGCTAATCTTGTGATGTATTCAGTGAGTCGGGTCTCAGATTTTTTCGGCTTTGTTCTGCAAATCGGCGATCTTTACCCGGAAGCCCGAGTAATAATTGCGCGGGAAAGATCGAGTCTTCGGTGCGTGCAGATTGCAAGTATTTGAGTTGAAAAGGCATTCCTGCGAAATGGATTTGGCTCTCGGCTTGCCTTGCAGGAGGTAGCGTTCCTGGCTATGGCTGAAGTGGTACAAGAGGCGCAGCGGGAGTTCTGGCAATCCCCGACCACGAGTGAAGGCGCGGTCGAGGCGCCGCTCCCGGCTGCGGTTCAAAAGTTAGGGGATGCCTGTGCGGACTGCGGGGGCGAGTTCATGATCGGCGCCCGCTTTTGCCACGCTTGCGGTCTGGCCCGGCCAAAGTTTGTCGCCGGATACGCCGACTCCGGGACCTTGGCGGGCCTGTGGAAGCGGACTACGGCATTCGGACGCGAGTGCGTGAGTTTAGTGGCAGCTTCGTGGGAAAAAACCTCTTTTCCGCAATGGCTGCGTTATCTCCATTTTCATGAAATCAAGCGCTGGGTTGGGCTCCCAACAGCTCCGTTCGTGGCATTCATGATCGGTCTGGGGTGTGTAGCTGGAGCCGTGGGCGTCGGCTTCATCTACCACGCATCGAACCTGGCGGAGTTTCAGGCGATCCAGATGTGGCGGATGGAATGGCTGCTGGCGGCGACGGCGGCATTTGTGGCGGGAGTTCTGCTGAAGAAGCCTTCCGATAATAGTAACAACGACTGACTCCTCCAACTAGTCTTCTTGACCACGGCACATGCGGGCTATGCCCGACGTACGGCCGAGGGCGGCTGTCCCTACATAAATCCTTAGGATTTGCTTCCTGATCCGGCGCTGCGGCGCTGCTGGTGCATGCGGTACAGATGGTGAATGGGATCGGTCCCGCGTCCCAGAGGATGGCCGGCGGCGATGGCGGCGGTTACGTAGGTCTTGGCCAGCAAGGCGGCTTCGGCTAATCCGCGGTCGAGGGCTAAGTGGCAGGCCATGGCCGTGGCGAAGGCGCAGCCAGTGCCGTGAGTAGAGTTCGAACGCTGGCGCTCGGCTTTAAAAACTTCCTGTTCCACTCCACGCCTGGTGGTAAAGCTCAAGAGGTCAATGGCTTTGTCGAGGTGTCCGCCAGTAATGACCACTGCGGCGGAGCCCATCTGATGGAGCTTTGCGGCCGCGGCGCGCATCTCGCCGAGATCCGTAACCTTCAGGCCGGTGAGGGCGGCGGCTTCGTCCACGTTCGGGGTAATGACATCGGCTAGAGGGATCAGCTTCTCGATGAGCACCTTGGTTCCGGCCGATTCGAGGAGATCGGCCCCTGAAGAGGACTTGAGGATGGGATCGAGCACGATGTTAGGTAATTTGGAGCGGGCGGGAGACTGTTTGCGCCAACCTCCCTCCAGGAATTCTGCTACGGCGCGCGCAATCCTGCCCGAAGCCAGCATTCCGATGTGAACGGCTGAGACGATGACGTCGGAAGCAAGTTCCTGCAGCATCTCGGTCAACAGGGCGGGATCAAGGGCCTCTACGCGGCGCACCCCAGTGGTCGACTGTACGGTCATGGCGGTGATGCAAGCGACGCCATAGCAGCCGTGGGCAGCAATGGTCTTAATATCGGCCGTAACGCCGGCGCCGGAAGAAGGGTCGAAGCCGGCAATGGTCAATACGATTGGCGGTTTCTCAGTCATGGCGCGCAAATCCCGGAAGCACAAACCCGAGAGACGGCGGTAAGTTCCCCACGGGACAGCCGCACGGAAGCCCGCCGTCTACGACTTCAGAATAGCTCGCTTCTGCTCCGGACTGCTAAATTCCCGAAGAGAAAATGTATTATTGCCCGGCAACCTTTTGCATAAGACATTCACAATAAAGAACTTATCATAGAATATATCGTAAGTAATTGATTCCATTGAGGATGATAATCCTTTCGGTCGTACCCTACCTTACCTATTTACCAATATATACACATTTAAGTTGCTTGTTTCTAGATATATACAATCAAATGCTCATAATTAGCAACAAGTTAGGTAAGATATCGATTACCATCGCATGACTATTTTCCGATTGACAAGGCTCCCTCCGGCCTCTAGCATCGACAGAACCTTAACCAAAAAGCCTAGCTAGGACGAACTTTTGAGTATGCGAGGAGAACTGAATGCGAAGACGTTTAGCTCATGGACTGATGATCGGCTTAGTGATCGTCGGCCTGGGAGCGGCTCAGCGACCGAACAGCTCGGAGGCCAGTTCCGCTTCAACTAGCCCAGCCATAAACAAGCCCGAGATCCGCAACCAAGCCGGCAAAATCCAGCCCTACCAGGTGGGAACAGCTTCCTGGTACGGAGAGTATTTTGACGGGAAGCCCACGGCAAGTGGGGAAGACTATGACATGTTCGATATGACGGCGGCGCATCCGACGCTTCCCTTGGGAAGCTACGTTAGGGTCACGAACCTGCGCAACGGGAAGGCCGTCGTGGTCAAGGTGAACGACCGCGGACCGATCGTGCCCGGCCGGATCATCGACCTGTCGTACGGCGCCGCGCAAGTGCTGCAATTTGAGCAGAGGGGCCTGCAGAAGGTTCGCATCGATCTGGTGAAGCAGCACCCGCAGCGTCGGGCAGCTTTCCAGACGGTGGCCTACAACCGCGCCGATAATTCACTGGCGCAATCGCGATAAAAAACCTACACTGGCAGGGATGCAGGCTGCACTGCCCAACCTCATCCCTTCCCGCGGTTCTTCGGATAGCAATTCCCCTGCTGGCGAGTTTCCTAAAGCTGGCGAGTTTCCCAAAGCTGGCGAGTTTCTTAAAAACGACGCTCGCGGAAAGTTGATCGTCGCTTTGGACGTTTCCACGGCCGAGGCGGCGCGAAAGATTGTCGCAGCTGTCGGCGATTCGGCGCTCACCTATAAAGTCGGCATGCAGCTGTATACGGCCGAAGGCCCGCAGGTGGTGCGGGATCTTGTCGCCTCGGGTCGGCGCGTCTTTCTTGATCTGAAATATCATGATATTCCCAACACGGTCGCCGCAGCCGTTACCGAGGCTGCGAAGCTTGGCGTGAGCATGTTGACGGTGCATGCCGCCGGCGGCGGCAAGATGCTGCGGGCTGCCTCCGATGCCGCTCGGGCCGTCAACCCGGCGCTGCTTGTGCTGGCTGTCACGGTGCTGACGAGCCTTGATCAGCGGGATATCGAGCAGGTTGGAATTCAAAACACGGTTCGCGATGAAGTTCTGCTTTTGACCCGGCTGGCGCTGGCGAATGGATGCCAGGGCATTGTTACATCGGCGCGCGAGGCTCGGGCTGTGCGGACGGAACTCGGAGATGATTTCGCCATCGTGACTCCGGGCGTCCGTCCGGCTGGCGCGGCTCATGGAGATCAGGCTCGCGTGGTCACACCCGCGGAGGCGATTGCCGCGGGGGCGAGTTACATTGTTGTGGGGCGGCCTATCACTGAGGCGGAAGATCCGGCGGCGGCAGCGCGGGCGATTCTGGAGCAGATGGGGTAGGGAACGCACCCGATCAAAATTGACGGCCCACTTGCGGGGTCAACCTATCTCAGACTCTCTGGGACAGATCGAACCGTCTCGAAGCCATACCCCAGCATCAACAAGGCTTGCCTCAGCAGCGCCTTTTTATTGTTTGTATCGTTATTTGTGACAACCCAAAAACCAGTATTCGGAATCCTCTTCGGGTTAACACTCGTTCCGGAACTCCTCAACTCCTGCTCGCTAGTTGCAATATACTTCCGCTTCCGGCCCTCCATAGATTCGAGAATCTGAAACCTATCGGGATTCTGTTTCTGCAGGAACGACAGGACGCCAAGAAACTTATCCACAACACTGCGATTAGCTAAAAATCCGGGACTCTCCGCGAAGTCGCGAAGAGACTTATCGCGGGGATTTGGGACCGGTTTCTGTCGCGGCGACCCTGGCGCAGCGCCACCCGTGGGAGCGTCCACGTCCGGGGACAGCTGCATCACCAGCTTCCGCACGATCTGGGGAATGGATACCCTGGTAAAGCGGCTGGTAAATTCCAGGGTGAGAAAAACATCATCGTCAATTTCGACTGTTCTCATAGGTCTGCTCCTTCGGACCAGTCTAGAACAGTCAGACTAGTCTGTAAATACCTTCGTTTACCGCGTTGACTATCATTTAGGACTATGATCCAATAATTTGGACTCATGAAAGAAGTTGCCATTTCCGAGTTCAAGGCCAAGTGCCTTTCTCTCCTTGAGCAAGTGCAGAACACGAAGAAGCCGATCCTCGTGACTCGCTTTGGCAAGCCAATCGCCCAAGTTTCTCCCCCTCCCGCCACGCCGTCCGCCGAGTGGTTCGGCTCGATGAAAGACCAGATA
>Ga0074046_10004898_pt1 | contig 10812 bp, 8 predicted proteins | sample BogForMeECP23OM3_FD_94441 | JGI IMG/M metagenome (GOLD analysis project Ga0074046, IMG submission 94441) | Bog forest soil microbial communities from Calvert Island, British Columbia, Canada - Bog Forest MetaG ECP23OM3 | ecosystem: Environmental > Terrestrial > Soil > Wetlands ...
CGGCGTCGGCGTCGCGAGTATCCCGTCATAGACCATCGACCGGTTATTGCCCGCGTCCGCGACGTAGAGATCGACGTTCGCATCGAGCGCCACCGCGGCCGGCGCGCACAAGCTGTCCGCGCCAAGTCCGAGCAGGTCGCCCGGCGCGATACCACGATCGCATCCCGAAGTCGTGAAGTTGCTGGCACCGCCCTGCCCCAGCGCCATCGCCGCCGCGATGTCCGCGCCGAACGGCGCATCGTACTCGAGCACGCGATCGTTGTTCGTGTCTGCCACCCACAGGTCACCGAACAGATCGAGCATCAAGCCCGCCGGTGCGCACAACGTTGACGCGTCCGGCGCCATCGCACCGCGATTGCATCCCGACGCCGTGAAGTCGCCCGCCTGCCCGAACACCCGCGTCGCATTCTGCGTGCCTTCGAGCGGCGAGTCGATTTCGATCACCCGGTCATTGCCCGAGTCGGCCACGAACAGGTCCCCCGACGCGTCGAGCGCGACGCCGCCCGGATTGCACATCGCGTGCGCGCTCGGCGACGGATCCCCACTCACGCCGTCGGCGCATAGCGTGTCGGAGAAATCGGATACCGCGCCTTGTCCGTAGGATCGATTCGCAATCGCATCCGATGCGACCGGCGGATTGCCCGCCTTTGCGAATTCGAGCATTCGATTGTTTCCCGTGTCCGCTATATAGATGTTGCCAGCGCCGTCGAGCGCCACCGCCGCGGGATTGCTCAACGTGATCGCACTCGCGCCGTTGAGGTTGGAGCTCCTGGTGGTGAACGATCCGCCCTGCCCATAAACGAAATCCGCCGACGTATCGCCCGCGCCCGGCTCGCCGCTGGCCGCGTCGAACGGCGTGTTGTACACCAGCACGCGATTGTTGCCCGAATCCGCCATGTACAGATTCCCCCTCTGATCGACCGCCATCCGCGCCGGCCCGCAGAGGCTGTCCGCTCCGAGTCCGGCCACGTCGCCCGCCGCTGCGCCGTTGTTGCACTTGTACGAGAAGAGGTCGGGCTGCCCGAACGCGATGTCCGCCGGCTGCGCGGCAAACGAAGACATGTCTCTCCAACCGAGCACGCGATTGTTCACGGTATCGGCGACATATAGATGACGCTGCGGCGGGTCCGTCGTCGCGTCCACCGCGATTCCGCCCGCTGAATGCTCGCCGATCGCATCCACGTAGTTCGGCCCATTATGCGCCCGATCGATCTGTCCGCCTGCGCCGTTGGCGACCTTGTTTCCGGGCGAGCCGCCCTCGTTGAACTCGAGCACGCGGTTGTTGGCCTGGTCGGCGACGTAAAGATTGTTGACCGCGTCGATCGCCAGGCCCATCGGGAATTGCAGCGACGCCGCGTTCGGATTATCCGCCCCCGGCCCGATCTCGAGGTTGAGCAGGTCCGACCTCATCAGCGGCACCGGCTGCGTGTACTCATACACCTGGTTATGCGACTCCGATGAAACGTAAAAATTTCCGTTCGAGTCGGCCGCGACTCCCGACGGCCGCGCGAGGTTGTTGCCCTCGAAAACCAGGTCGGCCGAGACATTGTTGGCCTGCCCGTAGCCGAACGGCCCGTTGTACTCTAGCGCCCGATTGTTATTCGTGTCGGCGACGTAGAGATTGTCGGCGCTATCGACGGCGATCCCAACCCCGAAGAACGGCGTCATGCACAAGGTCGTGAGCGCCGCGCCGCCGCCCTGGTTGCACGCACCGCTTAAGAGGTCCGGCTGTCCGACCGCCACGTCGGCAGTCGCGTCGCCGAAATTCCCCGGTGTTCCCTTCACCCTCGTCATCGGAAGGGGCGAGAAAAAAACCAGCGCGCGATTATTATTCACGTCGGCGACGTACAGGTTCCCGCTGGCATCGAGCGCCACGCCCTGCGGACTGTCGAGACTGTCGGCGCTCAGCCCGCCGGCATTCGGCATGTTCGTGACAAAGCTCCCCGCCTGTCCGAACACGTCGGCAGCCGCAAAGTCACTCGCTTGATCCGAGCTCAGAAGGGCCGCGAACGGATCCGCGAATACCAACACTCGATTGTTCTGCGTGTCGCCGACGTGAACGTTGTGCGCCAGGTCAACCGCGACTCCGATCGGCTGGCACAGGCTGGTCGCGCTCGGCGCCGGTGCATTCTGATTGCATCCCGACGAATTGAAATCCGGCTGTCCTATAACGAGGTCCGCCGCGCCGCCCGACGCGAACGCCGGCGCGCTCTTCCATCCCAGCACCCGATTGTTCTGCGAGTCCGCGACGATCACGTGGCCGCTGGCTTTGTCGATCGTCACGTCAGCCGGCGCGTTCATGCCGATCGCGTCGACAAAGTTCACCTGGTTATTGGTGAAATTGATTTGTCCGAGCACGCGGTCCGCACTCACCGCGCCGACACCCGCGCGCACCACCGCCATCAGAATCGACGCCGCGATAAGTGCCGCCAAAACGATCCCGCCAGTCCGCAAACCAGGGCGCACGTGCTCTCCTTCGCCCACCTGAGACAGCGACTTCCGATCGTGCGTGGTCGTGCAGAGACAAACCGGACGGCGGAGTCAGGTTGCGTGTTAACTACTAGTCAAGCAGAGCATAGCCCGAAGTGAGTGCTCGCCCGAACGCGATCGAAGTTCCTCAAAGCACACATCCGTTCGATCGCATCAGCACCCGCCTCGTCGGCTTGCACGCGATTCGATCCCAGATTGCCTGGGTTGGCTACTGCTTCAGGACGACTGGGGGGCCGCTGGTTCGCTTCGCCTTGAGGGCGACGTTTACCTCGACGCGGTTGGCGATTTTGATGAAGGGGATGCCGCTGTTCATCCCGTAGTCCTTGCGGTCGAAATATAGTGTCCCTTTAATCAAGCCCGAGCCGGTCCCCTTGCCGGACACCGCAAGTGTCAGCTTCTCAGACCTTGTAACTCCGCGAATCGTAAAGTCGCCGTCTACTTCAAAAGTGTCAGGACCGGTCTGCACAATTTTGGTTGATTTAAATGTGATCAACGGATTCCGGACTACATCGAAGAAGTCGGGGCCCTTCAGCTTGCCGTTCTTCAAGCTGCTCCCAGTATCGACGGTGGCAGCCTGAATCCCGACGTCCAAGACCCCTGTCGCCACGTCCGGAGATGTGAAGGTCAGGGTCGCCTTCCATTTGTCGAAAGTGCCCTTGATCGCCACCGACGCTTCCACATCGAATTTGATCGAGCTGTCCAATGGCGTGATCGCAAAGACAGGAACCTCTTGGGCGAGGCTTGCTGAGGAGATCAACACGGAAGCCAGGATACAGATGACAGCTAATCGCATGGCGGCCAGTGTTTGCGTTCCCAGCTTTGTTGTCAACGTCTAACGCTTCTAGCGCCCCGGAATGAGCTTGCTAAAACAAGAACGCGCCCCGCCGGGAGGAGACGGGGCGCGTCGGTCGTCAGGACCGTGAGCAATCGCGAGTCCTAACGGAGGTTACCGGTAGACATTGTAGCCGTAGGGTACTCCGCCACAGGCGCGCTCCGCCTTACGCAGTTGCGGCAGCAGGTCGGCGGCCGCAGCCGGATGACCGGTATTGCGGTCCTGCTCGTACACAGTACGAAGATGCCGCGCCCATCCGCACGCTCCGCCGGCATACCCGCGTGGCATCACATAGATAGGAGCCTCGACAGCGTACGGGCCATCGTAGTCGCGGTCGCGATCGCCATAGTTGCGGTAATCGCGGTCTCCGTCATGCTTCCATCGATCGGCGTCGTGGTCGCGATCGACCCGCACGTCACGATGCTCCGTCACCACCGGCCCTGTATTGAAGCTCCGGGCATCGCGCTGATCGCGGGACTCTTTGCGAGTCGCAATCGCCGGCGCGGCGGTGCGTGCCGGAGCATTGTCATGCGATTGCACTTGCGCCTGATGCGAGTCGTACTTGCCGCTATCGCGATCCTGGGCAGCCGCAGTGATCGGCGCCGCAAGCATCGCAAGCCCAATCAACCCCGTCATTAGATTTCTGCTGAATTTCATAGTCATTCACCTCTACCTGATAGGTAGAGCATCAAAGGTGCCAATCGCCGCGATGGGGAAAAAAGCCTGCAAAGCCTTCGGTCTTCGCGATAGAGACGGCCCAAACAATCGGAAATCAACAACCCGGAAAATTTGCAATGAACGAATCCGGTCAACGAATATCCAAAAATGGCAACGGAGAGAACAACTTAACGCGCGTTCAGGTTTTGCGCGCGGCAGAACCTTGATGAAACGTAAAGATAGCCTGACCTTGATCGAAGGTATCGACGGGTACTAGTCGTTACTCATTAGTCCCGTGACGCCCGCGACAAAGATCGCGCTCAGCAGCCATCCTGCTATTACCTGCATCCAAAGGTAGTAGCGCAGAACGGCGCCGCACAGTTTGAGGCGCCGATTCATGACCACGGCTTCGCCATGAGCGTTGGCGTCGGGCCACCAGTAATGTTCCTGATGCAAGTTCACGAACGGCAGAAATACATCCAGCGAATAGAGCAGCAGATGCAATTTCTCGTACGCAACCGGCTCCGACGCTGGCGGAGCGTCCGGCCACGTCGCGCGCATCACGCCCGCCCGCGCCCCGAGCGTGACCATCAGCCAGCCCGTCAGGATCACAGCCAGCGACCACAGGACGGTGCGCATCGGCTTGTGGCCATAGCCGACTGTTATCCTGAGGAACCTCGCCCAGGCCCGCCCGAGCCAGCTCGCGTTGCGAAAGCGCGCGTCCTGCTGCGCGACCAGCACTTCGATCGCGCCCGCATCATCACCATTCTCACGCAGCACTTTGGCAAGTTGACGATACGGCTGCGGATGATACCCATCCTGCAGTCCGAGCCATCTAAGGCGGCTTCGCGCGTCTCGCGGCGAGCTAGTCCCAAATGGGGCAAATCCGAAGGAATCGTAGGTAAGGTTGTCGATCGCCAGCTTTCCAGGCTGCGGCCAGCTTCGCTCGTCATCGACTATCGCACCCAAGTTCGCTCCTGACAGATCAAGCATCGCGCCGTTTGCCAAGATTACGTCCTGCCATAGAAAGGCCTTATGAACCGAGATGCCATTCGCATTCAGGCCGTGTGCTTCATCGGCCTTTCCGCCAAAAGTTGCCTGTGCCACAGCTAAGTATTCCGCCTTCGCCCCCCAGAGGTTCACCATTCCGTCAGATTCGAAACGCCCGCTCGGCCCGTACGGGTGAGGTGTCATGACGATGGCTCCGCCCACGTTGGTTTCTACCAGGGTCAGCGCCGACTTATTGGGATTGATGAACCGTGCGTCCATGCAGTTGAAATCAGCGCCAATCGAAGCTTCCGGCATCTCGAAATCGCCGTCGGACTCGAAGCCGCAACACGCGTTGACGTCCAACCTCACTTGAGCGGCGGCTGCAAAAACGGCCATTCTCAGCTTCCTGAAGATCTGCGGCGCCTTATCCGAGTAATGAAAGTGGCCGCCGTCGAAGTCGAGTGCCCCATCGATTTTAGCGCCGTAGAGATCGACCAAACCCGAGGCGTCAAACGTCCCGTCAGTAAGGTCGCTGAAGGCTTCGTCATTCGCGAAGCTCAGTTCTCCATGAACGCTCAGGTCAGGCGCAAATACTTCACCGATGTAGCTGCCGTTGAGGTTGAGATAGGGAATCTCGCTTGACGCGAGTTCTATGCGATCAGGGATCGCGCATCTTACGCACTTAATCCCAAACGGAATACGCAAGCGGGAAAGCCGCAGAGAGCCTATGATCCGTGCACCGAGGATATGAATGCGGTCAGGGTCTACTCGCGCGCCTGCGGCGTCGTCGGTTGCAAGCCAACGAATTAAATCCGCGCGGATGTCGCGATCGTGCGGCCACACAGCCGCATTCTTCGGATCGTTGCTCGGATCCAGCGGCGCGGCGCTGGTGCCCGCAATCGCAAACTCGCCGCGCCCGATATTGCTCTCGTCGGCCAACTCGAGCAGCGCGCGCTCGGCGCGCGTGAGCGTATGGAATCTCGCCAGCGCGAGCCCGACCAGCGGCACATCGGGCACCTGCGCAGGCCTTTCCGCACTGCGCGTTACCGAAGCGTCGCACAGCAGAAATACCAATCCGACGGCGAGCGGCACTGCGCGCCACTGTCGAGTTCCGCCGATCGAAGTGAACCCCCGCGTCCGAATCCTAGAAAGTGATCGCGCTTAGCACAACGGCTCGCTCGGATTTATTCAGCAAGCGCGTTTATTTCGGCGCCGATTCCGAACTACGGCTTTGCCGTGAAGACTGCCTTGCCCGTGGCTTCCTCGAAGGGTGCCGAATAGTGTGCGTGAAAGATGCGCCATTGGCCGCCTGCTCGCTTCCAGCATTGAGTCACCCTGTAGTCGTACTCGAACTTGTGGCCGTCCTTGTAAACATTGGTCCAATGAGCAATGCCGGCCTCAACAGCGATGCCGTCGTCCACCATGATCTTCGCAGGCCTGATCCAGTGGAATTCCTGGCTCCGCACGGTGGACCTCGATCCTTCCAGCGCTTTCCGCCAGGCATCGATACCGGTGTACTCAAACGGGACCTCGTCGTCGAAGACGATCAGGCTCTCATCCTGCACGTAGAGAGACGATAGCTCGTCCGGTTTTCCGGAGTTGACCGCTTCTTGTTCTCGCCCTTCAAGACTCCGCAACTGGGCGGTGTCGTCTGCAGACGCATCCGCGTCCGGCTTGATTCTGGCGGCGAGCAGAAGGAAGACGGCCACTCCAGCTATCATCATCAGAGTCTTCATTGGGCACCTAAAACCGTCGGTCTGATGTTCTGATTCATGCGAAAGAAGTTGGTCGGGTCATACTTGTTCTTGAGTTGCACGAGTCGATCGTAGTTGGCGCCAAAGGCGGCGCGCGCCATGCCTGGATCTCCAAGGCTGTTGACGTAAACACCCGTGGACGACGCTTCCAGTGCTTTGCGCCGCTGATCTACCCACGCCGCCGCAGCGTCGCGTTCTGCCGCGCTTCGCCACGACCCAACTAAATCTATGTTGAAACCAGGCGTCCGCAGCGGAAACGCGCTGTCGCCGCGCTCGACTCCCCTGCCAAGCTGAAACATCTCCAAGCTGTACCGCGATGGCGCCCCGCTGATTGCATCGCACAGCGTCTCGATGTCGCGGTCGGCAAGGTGAGAAATGAAGGCGCCGCTCTCGAAGTACGGCATGCTTGAATCATCACTGTCGATCAGGCCCCGGTCTGCGGGGACTACACGGATATCGTCCGAGACAGGTTTGGCAAAAGAACGGAGCGGCTTGATCGCCCGCTCACCCTGAGCCGGATCGCCGCACCAGCAAATCGTTATGAATATCTGATCGGCGGGTCCCGGCACGCCATAACTGATGCCTAACGTGAGTTCCTCGGGTGCGACGGCTATGAACTCGCTGCAAAACCGAAGCACCTCGCGACATCGGGAAACGGGATAGACAATCGAGCCTTTCATCACGCGAGCGAGTGGAATCGTCCGCAGGCCGAACCTGGTTACGACGCCGAAATTTCCGCTTCCGCCGCGAATCGCCCAGAACAAATCGGGGTTCACGTTTGAGGTAGCGCGCAGAACGCGCCCGTCCGCGGTAACCACCTCTGCAGCCAGCACGTTGTCGCATGCCATGCGGTATTTGCTGCAAATCCAGCCTTCGCCACCGCCGGCTGTCAGGCCGCCAACGCCGACGGTCGGGCAGGAGCCGGACACTGCTACCAGCCCATGTTTGCCAAGCGCGCTGTAGAGCTGGCCGACGTGAACGCCAGCCTGCACCGACGCGAGCCCGCGAGCATGGTCGACATCGATAGCGTCCATCGCGCCGAGATCGATCACGAGGCCGCCATCGCAGCTGGAAAATCCGGCGGGGTCATGGCCGCCGGATCGGATCGCAACGACGAGATCATTCTTACGCGCGAACTCGACGCATCGGACTACGTCATCGGTAGCCGCGCATCGTGCGATCATCGCAGGATGCTTGTCGTGGCGAGTGTTCCACAGCGTGCGCGCGGATTCGTACTCGCTGTCGCCTGGCAGGACCAGCCGGCCTTTTAGGCTGGCGCCGAATTTTCTGGATGCCGCCGGATCGATGCTCGCCGCAAGAACGCGGGACGCAACCAGGAATACCCGTCCCGCGGAGGCCGCGAGCACGGCCCCTGCGACTGCGCTCTTCTTCACGAACTTCCGCCGCGTGATCGGCTCTCTCATTTTTCCGCTCCCCCACAGTCGCGACTTCCTGCTACCTCCGGCCCACACCGAGACTCGGCTCCGAATCCTAGGAAGTGGTCACGGTTAGCACAACCGCTCGTGACTTTCGCCCACGAGGTTGCTCCCTTTCCCATGCACACGCTGTGGTATGAGAGGTGCAGTGATCGGCAGCCCCTGCTTTGTAACCTCCCCACCAAGCCTGCTAATCTTCACCCCGAAAATCGCCTAACCATCGGTACCGGAAAGGAGACCGCGACCATGACCACCAAAGAGCGTATCGGGTTCGTGACCGTCACTCTCGCCGCCGCGTTCGTCGGAGGCGCCGTGTCCGGCCATATCTTCGCCGCCCGCACCGTCGACGCCGCTGCCGCCGCGCCCAGGATGATTACCGCGCAGAAGTTCATGCTGGTCGACAGCCGCGGCAAGACCCGTGGCGAGTTCAACGTGACCAAGAAAGGCGTCGCGCAAATCGCCGTCTTCGACGGCAGCGGCACCTTGCGCGCCGGCCTTGGCGTCGGTTCCGAAGGCGCGCCCGCGCTCGGCATCTACGGCATCGACGGCAAGCCGCGCATCGAAGTCGGACTCACCCGCAGTGTCGCCCGCGTCGTGCTGTTCGACCAGAGCGCGAAACCGCAAGCCACCCTCGGCGTCGCTCCCGACGGCCAGTCCGGTATTGGCCTGATGGACAAGGCCGGCAATCCGCGCGCCTCGATCATCGTGGCAACCGACGGCACTCCCACCTTGCGCCTCGGCGACGAGAACCGCGGACGCATCGGCATGGATCTGACCCCCGACGGCCGTCCCGGCCTTGCACTGATCGGCACCGACGGCAAGACGCGCGCCTCGCTCACCCTTAACACCGACGGCGCCGGCGCACTGACCTTGTTCGACGCCAGCGGCAGCCCAGTCAACTCCGTCCCCTGATTGACTCTTCACGGGGCGGCCCGCAACGGCCGCCCCTTTTTTCTATCCGCATCGCCACCGTGTAAAAGTGAAAAAGGAACCGATGCCGCAACGCCCGACAACTTCTGCCGTCCTCATCTTCCTGATCGCCGCGTTGTCGGCCGCGCTCTCCGGATGCGGCGCCAGCTCGCTCTCTCAATCGCTCGAGCCGCAGCCACCGACAGCCCAGCAGAAGGCCGAGCAGCTCGAGCCGATGCTCTCCGCGGCCGGCTTCCGGATGCTTCCCGCCGACACTCCGCAGCGCCAGCAGCAACTGGCGTCGCTGGTTCCGCTCGACGTCAATTACTACGTCGGCAAGACCGGCAACCTGCACTACTACATGGCCGATCCGGACTACTGTAAATGCATGTACATCGGCACCGAGGAAAATTATCAGCAGTACGAGAAGTTGAAACTCAATCAACAGTTCGAGTCAAAGGAAGGCGAGATTTCCCGCCAGAACCTCGAAGCCCAGCAGATGGAGGACATGGACATGCAGGAAGAAATGTTCAATCCATACGGCATGGGCCTCGTCGGTCCGATGGGTCCCGCGATGTACTGGTGACACCCACCGCCGTGCCAGATTGGTCTCGCAGCTTGCTTCAAGTTTTCTGAAAAAATGAACTTTGATGCTTTCCTCGAGCGATGCCGTGCGCAATGGCCCGAGTTTGCCGACGCGCGCCGCCTCGCCCGCTCGACCCATCCCACCGATCGCTCGCTCTCGCATATACTCGCCGAAATTCCCGGGATGGCCACCGAGAACAAACTGCGGCTCCTCAATTGCGCCGTCGCCTCGCTCGAGGCGGGCGAAGTTTACGTCGAAGTGGGATGCTACAAAGGTGCGAGCCTGGTCGGCGCCGCGACCGCCAACCCGCAGGCGCGCATCTTCGCATGCGACAATTTCTCGCAGTTCGACGGCGCCGCCGACGCGCTCCGCCGCACCCTCGACGCGCACACCGCGCCCGGCCAGGTCACCTTCCACGACATGGACTTCCGCGCTTTCCTCGCCGCCGCGCCATGGCGCCCCGCGCGCATCGGCGCCTACTTCTACGACGGCGGCCACTCCTTTCACGATCAGTACGACGGCGTAACCCTCGCCATCCCGCATCTCGCCGACGACGCGGTAGTCATAATCGACGACACCAACAAACGCGCCGCCCGCGCCGCCAACAACCTGGTCGCGCGCGCTTTGCAAAGCTTCAAACTGATTCTGGATTTGCGCACCCCCCGCAATCACTCACCAACCTGGTGGAACGGCATCCAGGTCTTCCGCTACCAACGCCACCCCGCAGACTCCGCAATCAAATTCCCAACCCGCGGTTTCTCGATCAGAAAATTTGTGTACGACGACATCTTCCTGGAGATGAAGCACCGCCGCCGAGCCCGCCGCAAAATCAAAAAGGATCGCCTGCACACAAACACTTGAACCCCCCTCCCAGTAAGCAGATGGCGACTAAGTCGCCAACTGCGGGCAGGATCCCCCCAACAAGTTCTAACAGGGGCGAAGCCCCGCATCTTTCCTAATACCGGGTGCAGGGGTCACCCCTGCCGAAGGAAGCGTGAAACCCACCGCGGGTTTCACATTCAATTAAATTCCCCCGTTGCTCTCTCGCGCGCCCATAGCCTCCAATACCGCCTCGCCCTCGCCCGCCTCCGCGATCCCCAACTTATCGAGTATCGTTTTCTGCCCGACTCTCAGCCCTCGATCCGCCAGCATCGCTAC
>Ga0074046_10004900_pt1 | contig 10810 bp, 8 predicted proteins | sample BogForMeECP23OM3_FD_94441 | JGI IMG/M metagenome (GOLD analysis project Ga0074046, IMG submission 94441) | Bog forest soil microbial communities from Calvert Island, British Columbia, Canada - Bog Forest MetaG ECP23OM3 | ecosystem: Environmental > Terrestrial > Soil > Wetlands ...
CGTGGGGCTAATTCCGAAGAAAGCGCTGGAAGATGCCGCGGAATGGTTTCTTCAGATTGAGAACTTCGATTCATCGCTGATCCTGGAGAACCGGCTGGCAGCGGTGATGAGCGGCAAACTGGCGGTGGGCGGAATTCGCGCCGGGGTGGAGCCGTTTATCGAGCAGATCGCGGCACCGACAGCCGCGCCCGGCGGAGGATGCGCCTCGGCTGCCAGCGGAGCGATGGCCGCGGCGCTGGGCGGCATGGTGGCCGGAATGTCGCGCGGGAAGAAGGCCTACGTGCAGTATGAGCGCGAACTGAGCGATGCCTTGGCGCGTCTGGCCGAGTTGCGCGAGCAGTTCAAGGCGTCCATTGACGCCGATGCCGAATCCTTCAACGAAGTGATGGCGGCTTTCAAGAAGGCCAAGGATCATCCTGAAGCGCAGGCCGAAGTAGAAGCCGCCACCAAGAAGGCGACGCTGGTTCCGCTGTCCGTTGCCGAGCGAGCAAGAGAAGTACGGCAGATTGTGGAGTCGCTGCGGCCGATCACTAATCCAAAGATGGCATCGGACTTGACGGTTGCCGTGGCGCTGGCGAACGCGGCGATCGAAGGCGCGCTGGCCAATGTCGAAATTAATCTGGGTGACCTTAAGGATGAGGCGTTTGTGGCGGATGTGAGGAAAAGGGTTGCGAAAATAGCCAGCGGTCAGTGAGTTGCGCGCAGCTTCTCTTCGATGGCGGCAATGCGCTCGGCGAGATTCCTGAACTCGAGTCCTAGCGAATGAGGAAGCTCATCTCGTCGTGACGTCTCTCGGCCCGGCGTTCGGCCTCCTGGAACTGTCCCTGGATGAAGTCAAAGCGATCGTCCGCGCGGTGCTCCGCCCGTTGGAACTGCTCATGCATCGCACCGTCGAGTTTCTGCACCTGCTGCTCTACCGCATCGACCCTGGCTTTGAGTTCGCGCAACTCCGGAGTCAGAAAATCTTGCAGCGCATTCCGGACGTCTTCAACCACGCTCATGTCAGGTTCCTCAGCGGTAAGCGTCAGTTTACTATAATGCTCACCACAGGACGAAGTCTGGTGAAGAGTAGTGAGATGGCAGGCCTTGTGGAATTCTTGGAGCTGATTTCAAAGTAAGGCCACCCCAAGAACGGCTCACGATTGCCGGTTCCCGCCGTCCTACTCAGGGTAGAATTATGAGCATGAAGCAGTTCCTGACCTGCCTTTTCCTGACCGGCGCGCTGACCTTGTCTGGGTTCGCCGCCCCCCTGAGCAGCAACGCCCGCACGGTAGTTCCGTCGGCGGTGCAACAAATGATCTCGGTAGACTACCGGGCGCTGCGCGATTCGCCAGCGGCACGCGCGCTCAAAGACCGCGTCCTCCCTGACGCCCTCAAGGAATTCGAGACCGCGCTGAAGGCAACGGGCATCGATCCTGACAAGGATGTCGAACAACTCACGCTGGTCATCTATCGATCGCCGAAGGGGCCCCACAGCATCGGCATCGCGCAGGGCGCGTTCAAGAAGGCGGAATTCCTGCAGAAGATGAAGGCGAAGAAAGTTCGTCCGGAGAAATATGCGCTTGCCTATCTGTATCCCATGGGCACAGGTATGCAGTTGGTATTCCTTGATCCGTCGACCATCCTGTTTGGCGACAATGCTGCGATTAGAGGCGCAATCGATGTGCGCGACAACGGGGCCGAATCGCTGGAAGCAAACAACATCATTAACGGCCTGATCGGCGACGTGGACAACTCGCCTCTGTGGAGTGTGCTCGACCAGACCGGCACACAGAACATGCTTAAGTCGGCACTCGGGCAAGCGTCATCGGTGGGCGACTACGACGTGGTGAAGAAGCGGCTGCTGGCGTCGGATTACGTGATGGACTTTTCCAATGGCGTGAGCTTCGACCTGAATGTGAAGACTTCCGACACCATGAGTGCCGCAACCATGGCCACTCTGTTGAAGGCGGGAGTGCTGTATCGCAAGATGAATGCCTCGCCGACGGAGAAGGTGGCGCTGGAAAATATCACTGTGGACAACTCGCACGATATGCTACAGATGCATTACAAGACGGACGATCAGCGTTTTCAGGCGCTGTTGAAGTCAGACCTGTTCGCCGCGGTTTCCAAGTAGCAGACAGAGAAGTTCCAGAATTGGCCACCAGTGCAGGCGCTGGTGGCTTTTGATATTGCAGGCGATTGCGGCGCGAGGTGAATCGCCCAGCTATAATCGAGGTAAGTTGCGACACTCTCTGATGCAGTCCCTTTATCGTTTTCTCTTGTCGTTTGCTGCTCTGTGTGCGCTATGTGCGATCGCAGCCGGGCAGGCTGTGCCGGGCACGCAGACCATCATGGTGATGCCGTTCGAGAGCCAGTCGACCTCTGCGAGCCTGGAATGGGTCGGCGAAGCGTTTCCCGAAGTCATGTCCCAACGCGTGGCGTCATCTCGCTTGCGTCCCGTCAGCCGCGACGATCGGGTCTATGCTTTCGATCACACCGGCATCCCCGGAACGGTGCGTCCTTCGCGCGCAACTATCTACCGGGTTGCCGAGCAGATGGACGCCGACTACGTAGTTCTTGGCAGCTACAGCGCCGACGGCGGACGAATCAGCGCGTCCGCCCAGTTGCTCGACATGAAAAAGCTGCACCTGTACCCAGCGATGCAGAGTAGCGGTCCTCTCGCGAACCTCATCGACGTGCAAACCGTTCTGGCTTGGGAGCTGCTGGAACAAATGCCCGTGCCTCCAGTGATGACTCGCGAGCAATTTCTGAACGCTTCGGCGCCCATCCGAATCGATGCGTTCGAGAACTACATTCGTGGGGTTACGGCCACGGACCAACAGCAGAAGGTCCACTATTTACGTGCTGCGCTGAAGCTGAATCCGAATTACACGCTGGCCATGATGCAATTGGGCAAAGCCTACTATGACAGTCACGAGTACGAATCGGCTGCGTTGTGGTTTAGTCGAGTACCCAAAGACGATCCGGCGGCCGGCGAGGCCAACTTCCTGCTGGGGATGTCGGAATATTATCGCGGCAGCTTCGACAAGGCGTTCAGCGCGTTTAGTTTTCTGTCCAACCGGCTGCCGTTGACCGAAGTTTACAACAACATGGGCGTGGCCGAAGCGCGCCGCGGACGCCGTACAAACGCGGTGGAATATTTTTCCAAGGCAGTCAACGCCGACCCGAACGATGCTGATTACCACTTCAACCTGGGGATCGCGCTGTTCAAGAACGGCGACAGCACTGGGGCCGCGCGCCAATTGCGGGAGGAACTACAGCAGCGGCCGAGCGATGGGGAAGCTAAATCGCTGCTCGATATGATCAATCGTGGCGTGACACCGCCTCCGGCAAACCCGCCTACGATAGCGTCGGCTGGAAACGCCTTGCTGCCGGCGACCCAACCACACATCCCGCTGGAGCGCATCAAGCGCAACTACGACGAGGCATCCTACCGGCAGCTTGAGATGGAAATCCAAAACCTGACCGAGGCCAGGCTTGCCAAAACTGACCGTCACACGCACTCCGCCTATCACCTGGAGCGCGGCAAGGAGCTGCTGGCACAGAACCAGCCGCAGCAGGCGGAATCAGAGTTTCGTGACGCCATCAAGACGGACTTTGGAAATGCTGCGGCGCACGCTCAACTGGCCATTTTGCTGGAGAAGAAAGGCGATACGGCAAACGCATTGTCGGAGGCGCAGACTTCCGTGCAGTTGCAACCCAATGTCGATGCCTTGCTCGTGCTCGCCCGGATTGACTTGAAGAAGAACCTGTTTCAGTCGGCTGCGGGCGACGTCGATCGCGCGCTGGCGTTGGAGCCTGCCAATGCGACGGCGCTGGCGCTGAAGCGCGAAATCGCTGCACAGCAAGCGGTTTCGAAATAGAATTAGCACAGGGTCCTCCAGAAGGAGGCAGCCATGTCTCGAACACGTTCTCTCCTGTGTTGCATATTGCTGGCACTGCTGGGCACGAGCCTGGCTTCGGCCAACAGCGTTGTCAAGATTCGCATCGACGACACCATCCAGCCCATCGCTGCCGAGTACATCGATCGCGCCATTGAGCGAGCGCGCCAGACCAACGCTGACGCTGTGCTGATCGAGTTGAGCACGCCGGGAGGCCTGCTCGATTCCACCCGGGCGATCATCGAGAAGATTCTTGCTTCGCCCGTGCCCGTCATCGTTTACGTCGCACCAACCGGCGCGCGTGCTGCCTCGGCGGGCTTCTTCATTCTGGAGTCGGCCGACGTTGCGGCAATGGCTCCGGGAACCAATACTGGCGCGGCACACCCCGTCGAACTTGGCGGCGGAAAGATGGACGACACCATGAAGGCCAAGGTGGAGAATGACTCTGCCGCCTTCATGCGATCGTTCGTCGGCCCCCGTGGACGCAACGTTGCGCTGGCGGAGACTGGAGTGCGCGAATCGAAATCGTGGACCGACCAGGAAGCCTTGCAGCAACACCTGATTGACATAGTCGCGAAGGACCAGAGCGATCTGTTTCATCAGCTCGAAGGCCGCACCGTCAAGCGCTTTGACGGCAAGCAGGTCAAATTGAATCTCTCTGCGGATTCGGTGGACGAACTGGACATGACCCTGCGCCAGAGGATCCTTGATTTCCTGCTCGATCCCAACATCGCCTTTCTGGTTCTGGCGATCGGCGCGCTGGCGCTCTACATGGAATTCAACCATCCCGGAGCGGTTGTACCGGGAGTGGTAGGCATTGTTTTCATTCTGCTGGCGTTGTTTGCGCTCAACCTGCTGCCTACTCGTTATGCTGCCTTCACCCTCATCATGGGGGCCTTTGCCTTGTTCGCGCTGGAGGCCAAGTTCGCCACCCACGGTGTCCTCGGAATCGGCGGGATCGCGCTGCTCACGCTGGGCGGCCTGCTGCTGGTGGATGGTCCTATTCCGCAGATGCGCGTGCACCTGCTGACCTCGCTGGCCATCAGCGTGCCGCTCGGTGCGATCACCGTCTTCCTCATGACCATTGCGCTGCGCGCGCGGCGCAACAAAGTGGTTACCGGCCAGCAAGGGATGATTGGTGCAGTGGGCGAAGCCCGCACCGATATCGACCCGGAAGGCAAGGTCTTCGTCCAGGGTGAGATATGGAACGCGCACGCGCCGTCGCGGGTGGGCATCGGCGAGCAGGTCGTGGTCCGCAAGATCGATGGCCTGGAATTGGAAGTGGAGAAGGCCAGGCCGTAGCTGTTCTCCCTTGCCCTGAAGCACGGCGCAGGGCGTAGCCGCTTCGTTTATGAAGGCCGAATCCACCTCGTTATTGCTGCACAGCCGTCTCCCGCTCATACTCATCTCGTGCAGAGTGCCGATCCCAATCTGCGGCTGCTGAACTCGTTTCTCGACTACCTGAAGGTCGAGAAAGGGCTCGCGCCGTTGAGCGTTGTGGCCTACGGCTCCGATCTGGAGCAGTACTCGCAATTTCTGCTGAAGCGAAAGCGCGGGTTGCGCGAGGCGCGGCGGCAGGACGTGCGCGACTTTCTCAACGAACGTCTGTCAAACGGAATTGATGGGAGCAGCGTGGCACGCAAGCTGTCGGCCTTGCGGCACTTCTACAAATACCTGCTGCTGGACCGTTACATCGCAACCGATCCCACGTTGAACATCGATACACCGCGGCAGTGGAAGGTGCTGCCGAAATCGCTTGCGGCTGATGAAGTTGAGGCCCTGTTGCAAGGGCCGCCGCGCGCCAAAGATGATCGCCTGTCGCAGGCGCTTACCTGCCGCGATCGCGCGATGCTGGAGGTTTTCTATGCCGGGGCGCTGCGTGTCTCCGAGATTATCAGCCTGAAGCTCGAAGACCTGAAGCTGGAGTTGGGATACGTGCTGGTGCACGGCAAGGGCGACAAGGAGCGCATCGTTCCGCTCGGCCGTGCGGCGCAGGAGATTGTGCAGCAATACTTGCGCGAGGCGCGTCCGGTGCTGGCGGCGGGGAGGGCGTCGCCGTTCCTGTTCATCGCGCGCGGTGCGCGAGACATTACACGGCAACGAGTGTGGCAGGTGGTGAATGACGCCTCGGCGCAATCGGCCCGCCATGCCAGCCCGCACATGCTGCGCCACAGTTGCGCAACGCACATGGTGGAGAACGGCGCCGACCTGCGCACGGTGCAGACCATCCTCGGGCACGCCGACATCTCGACGACGCAGGTGTACACGCACCTCGCACTCGACCGATTGAACCGCGTGTACAAGCAGCACCACCCGCGCAGCAAGGTGCGGCTACCTGAGGAGAAGAAGTGAATCGAGCAGCCAACTTTGTGGGAATACGTAGTGAGTTGTCATTACGAGCGCCTGATTTTGGCGCGAGGAATCTGCTTTTCCCGCAACTACACCCAAAAGCAGATCCCTCGCGGACAGGTCCGCTCGTGATGACAATTCAATAAGACTTCGATGAAGAAACGTGCCACAGTCGTAGTGAAAGCCGTCGGTGAATTCGTCCGCTCCCTCCAGGAGCGCAACGCTTCACCGCACACCATTAAGGCCTACAGCAACGATCTGGCGCAGTTTGCGGAGTACGTTGGCCCGCAGCCTTGGCGCGACATTGACCATGTGCTGATTCGCGGCTACTTGTCGAGTCTCTACGAGCGCGGCCTGAGCAAGACCTCGGTCGCGCGTTCGCTGGCGGCGTTGCGGTCGCTCTACCGGTGGCTGGCGCAGGAAGGCGAAGTTGAGCAGAATCCTGCGGCGCTGGTCGCCACGCCGAGATTGCCCAAGAAGCTGCCGCGGGTGCCGACCATCGAGGAAGTCAACACCGTTCTGGACTCCGCCATGCCGGACTCCTCTGCTTTTGCCGAGCGCGATCAAGTTATCCTCGAACTGCTTTATGGCTGCGGAATTCGCAACTCCGAGCTTATCGGCATCAACCTCGACGACATCCACTGGTCACAGGAAATTCTTCTGGTTCGAGGCAAAGGGAAGAAGGAGAGGTACGTTCCCTTTGGCGACTCCGCGAAGGCGGCGCTGCAGAATTACCTGCCGGCACGCCAGCGCGTGCTGGGAGAAACCCGGAGGACGACGGAGCGAGCGTTACTCATCAATTTGCGCGGGAGTCGCCTGACTACTCGCAGCGTGGGCCGCATCGTGAAACACATCGCGGTCAGCCGCGGACTCTCGCCCGATGTCCATCCTCACACACTGCGCCACGCCTTCGGTACGCACATGCTGGAGGAGGGCGCTGACCTGCGCGCCATCCAGGAGATGCTGGGCCACGAGCGCCTGGCCACCACGCAGCGCTATACGCAGCTCACGGTGAAGCATGTGATGGAGGTGTACGACCGCACGCATCCACATGCGAAGAGCAGAAATTAGCAATTAGCCGTTAGCACTTGGCACGTAGCCAGTCCCATATTCGGGGCTTGCCAAGGCGTACGAAAATGCGTACGCTTACCTTATGCAGACCATGAATGCCAGTGAGGCCCGCGAGAAGCTGTATCGGCTCCTCGATGAGACGGCCGCCGCCCACGAGCCGATGCTTATAACGGGCCCGCGCTCTAATGCGGTTCTCGTCGGGGAAGAAGATTGGAACGCGATCCAGGAGACTCTTTACCTTTTGTCGATACCCGGCATGCGTGAATCCATTCGGGAAGGACTTGCAACTCCCGTTGACGAATGTGAGAAAGAACCGGGCTGGTGACTCCTTGGCAGGTTGTTTTTACCAAGCAGGCCCAGAAAGATGCTCGTCGTCTGGCGTCTGCTGGTCTGCACCCGAAAGCCGAGCAGCTATTGGCCCTCATCGCAAACAATCCGTTTCAGAAGCCTCCACCTTTGGAGAAGCTCCTAGGGGACCTGAAAGGAGCCTATTCTCGCCGTATCAATATTCAGCACCGACTTGTCTATCAGGTTTTAGAAGAGCAGCGCATCGTCAAGGTGCTTCGTATGTGGACGCATTATGAATAAACCCGTATGCATGGTATCCAAACCTTGCGACGGCTCAGTCCGCTCGACATCCAATGTGTTAGCCTTTCTCAAGGGTGCAGTGTGAGCGTTGAGCGTATTTCGCTCGCGTAATCCCCTGATTTAGCAGGTGCTCCCGCAAGGACCACAGATTTGATCAATAAGGCCATCGCCAAGATTTTTGGCACCGCCAATGAGCGCGAACTCAAGCGCATTATGCCGCTGGTGGAGAGCATGAATGCGCTCGAGCCCGAGATGAAGCAGCTCAGCGACGAGCAGCTCCGGGCCAAGACCGAAGAACTTCGCCAGCGCATCCGCGAGCGCGTGGATGCCGTGGAAGATCCGGACGAGAAAGATCGTGAGCTGGCGGGGGTGTTGGACGAAATTCTGCCGGAAGCCTTCGCGGTGGTGCGCGAGGCCGGCTGGCGCGTCTTGAAGATGCGGCACTTCGACGTGCAGCTCATCGGCGGCGTCGTGCTGCATCAAGGCAAAATCGCCGAGATGAAGACCGGTGAAGGCAAAACGCTGGTTGCCACGTTGCCGGTGTATCTCAACGCGCTCTCCGGGCGCGGCGTTCACGTCATCACCGTAAATGACTATCTCGCCAAGCGCGATTCGGAGTGGATGGGCAAGCTCTACACCTTCCTCGGCCTGACGGTTGGCGTCATCGTGCACGACCTCGACGACAACCAGCGGCGCGAAGCCTACGGCTCGGACGTTACCTACGGCACCAACAACGAGTTCGGCTTCGACTACCTGCGCGACAACATGAAGTTCGACCTGCGCGACTGCGTGCAGCGCGGCCACAACTATTCCATCGTGGACGAAGTGGACTCGATCCTCATCGATGAAGCGCGTACCCCGCTCATCATCAGCGGTGCCAGTGAGGAATCTACGGACAAGTATTACCGCGTCAACCGCATCATTCCGCAACTGGAGCTGGGCGAAGAGATCGATCCTGGCGCGGGTGAAAACAAGATTCTCACCGGCGACTATGTAGTGGACGAGAAACATCGAACCATCACCGTCACAGACGTTGGCTGGGAGAAAGTGGAGCGCCTGCTGGGCATCGGCAATGTCGCCGACCCGGAGAACTGGGACCTGAAGCATCACGTTGACACCGCCATCAAAGCCCACGCGCTCTACCGGCGTGATGTCGAGTACGTGGTGAAAGACGGCGAAGTGCTCATCGTGGATGAGTTCACTGGCCGTCTGATGCCAGGCCGCCGCTGGTCTGATGGATTGCACCAGGCGGTCGAAGCCAAGGAAGGCGTGAAGATCGAGCGCGAGAACCAGACGCTGGCAACCGTCACCTTCCAGAATTACTTCCGCATGTACAAAAAACTGGCCGGCATGACCGGTACGGCGGAGACGGAAGCGGCTGAGTTCGACAAGATCTACAAGCTGGAAGTCGTCGTTATCCCGACCAACCGGCAATTGCTGCGCATCGAAAACTCCGATGTGGTGTACCGGACCGAGAAGGAAAAATACTTCGCCGCCGCGGACGAGATCCAGAAATTGGGCGAACACGGCCAGCCGGTGTTGGTGGGTACCACGTCGGTGGAAAAATCCGAGCGCCTTTCTGATCTGCTGAAGAAGAAGGGCGTGAAGCATGTGGTGCTGAACGCCAAGTATCACGAGAAGGAAGCCGAAATTGTCGCCCAAGCCGGGCGCAAAGGCGCAATTACGATTGCCACCAACATGGCCGGTCGCGGCACCGACATTCTGCTGGGCGGCAATTCGGAATTCATGGCCAAACAGGAGTGCATCAAGAAGGGTCTGGCGCAGCAGTTGAAGGTGGTTGCGGGGGAAGTCACGGCCAAGCCCGACGATCCCAACCTTTCGTACTTCTACTATGGCGGCAACGAGTACCAGGTGCCGACCTCTCAGTGGAACGAAATCAACGCGCGCTACAAAGAAGCCACGGACGCCGAGCACAACGAGGTTATCGCTCTTGGTGGGTTGTTCATCCTCGGTACCGAACGCCACGAGGCGCGACGCATTGACAACCAGTTGCGTGGCCGCGCCGGCCGTCAGGGAGATCCCGGTGCGTCGCGGTTCTATCTATCGCTGGAAGACGACCTGATGCGCATCTTCGCCAAGGAGTGGGTGTCGAACCTGCTGCAACGGCTAGGCATGGAAGAGGGCGTTCCCATCGAGTCGGGAATGATCACGCGGCGCATCGAGGCCGCGCAGAAGGCGGTTGAAGCCCAGAACTTCGAAGCCCGCAAGCACCTGCTCGAGTACGACGACGTGATGAACAAGCAGCGCCAGGCGGTTTACGGACTGCGCCGGCAGTTGCTGGAAGGCATCGACCAGAAGGAACTCATCCTCGAGGACTACGTTCGCGACATTCTCGGTGGCCTGCTCGACAAATACGCCGCAAAGGAAACGCACGCCGAGGATTGGGACATCAAGAGCCTGAAGAACCAGATATTCACCCGCTTCGGGGTGGATATCGGCGCCGAGGGTATCGAAGCCGAAAAGCTGAACCGTCAGGAACTCGGCGACGCCATCTTCGACAAGCTGAAAGAACGTTACGACGCTAAAGAGCAACTGATTGGCCCCGACGCGATGCGCCACCACGAGCGCATCATTATGCTCAGCGTGATTGACCAGCAGTGGAAAGACCACCTGCTCAGCATGGACCACCTGCGCGAGGGCATCGGGCTGCGCGGCTACGGTCAGCATGACCCGCTGGTGGAGTACAAGCGCGAATCGTTCGACATGTTCGAGGCCATGATGGAGCGCTTCGAGGAGGAAACAGTCCGCTACCTGTACCTGATGCAGGTGATCGAAGCGCCACACCCGGCGCCCCAGCCTGCGCTCGCTCCCGGGAGCGGCAATGGCGATGCGGTGTCGGCATTCAGTACCGGTTCCCGGCGCAACCGTGCGACAACTTCGATGGACGACATGGAGGA